>SXGQ01155279.1_pt1 | contig 15561 bp, 14 predicted proteins | sample 3178371 | NCBI WGS metagenome assembly SXGQ01 (sample SAMN11356859, study PRJNA531348) | freshwater metagenome | isolation source: freshwater sample F1-20 | place: China: Fuxian Lake, Yuxi | collected 2017-12-25
GGGGATGAGCTCTGGAACAATGGAGCCATGAAAGATTACGACAACGATGGCATTTATGACGATTACGACGGGCTGATGTGGGATGATGAGTCCAATGGAAGTAAAGGATTTAAGGTCTGGACTGCTTTTACGCATCCTGAATTGGGTGAAGTGGAGCTTGGCGGCTTTCACCCCAAGTTTTTTGGTCAAAATGGTCCGCCTTGGCAGTTGGAAAGCTGGGCAAAAAAGCAAGCCCTCTTTAACCTAGCTATGGCTAAGAGACTGCCTCAGCTGGTAGTGGATGATTTGAAAGTGAAAAAATTGAAAGCTGGCGAATACCAAGTGACCTTGTCATGGGTCAATTCAGGGAAATTGCCCGTAGCCTTGGAGCAGGCCAAACTGGTGAAAATCGTGCAAGAGGATCGCGTGTCTTTGGATTTTGACAAGGACTTGCTGAAAGGAGATCAAAATGCCACCGTGCGTATCGTTACGCCTAGCTTGTACGATAAGACTATCTACGCTGGCTACACCGGTGCGGGCGAGAAGAAGACAGCCACCTTTACCGTACAGGTGAAAGGAGATGCCCCTGTCAAAGGGAAAATTAAGCTTTCATCCACACGAGGAGGATTTATCGAAAAAGAATTTACTCTAAGTAATTAATTGCATTTATGATCAACTTACGAAGTACCACAGGATGGGTTATTACCCTTCTTCTGATCTCTCAGTCGCTAATTGCACAGCAAAAAAGAGCACTTACCCATGCAGATTACGATAAGTGGGAAAGCCTCTCTGCTGAAAAAATCACCAAGAATGGAGCCTATGTGGGCTACCAAATCTCGCCTCAACAAGGTGATGGAAGGGTGGAAATTTTTCCATTCAAGACTCCGGCTCAGAAGCAACTAATTCCCAGAGGTACTGGCTTTCAGTTTACAGTGGATGATGGCTATGCAGTAGGTAAAATCGTGGCCCAGAAAGATTCGGTCTATGCGCTCAAACTAAAGAAGAAAAAGGCCGAAGACCTGCCTAAGGATAGTTTGTTTATTCTTCAGCTAGCTACTGGGAAATTGGAAAAAATCGCCCGAGTAAAATCTTTTGCTACCCCAAGGGAAAAGGGGAGTTGGATCGCAATCCATTTTGAAAAGGAGGTGGCACCAAAGGAGTCTCCCAAGGAGCAGAATCCCTCAGATTCTACAAAGAAAGTAGAAAAACCAAAAAAGACCGACGGTACCAAATTGCTTGTGAGATCACTTGATGGGACAAAAAAATGGGAGCTAGATCGGGTGAAGTCCTTCAGCTTTGCTCCAAATGGAGATTTCTTGTATTACCTGCTTGCTGAAGAAGAAAAGCAAGATAATGCAGCCCTCCATTTGCTTGATTTGACCTCTGGAGAGCAAAGATTGATTCACGAAAAGATGACTGCCTACACCCTAATGGCATTTTCTCCGCAGTCAGCCTACCTATCATTTGTAACAAGTGATGACTCCCTGAAAGCAAAAAAGCCAAGCCATAAGCTGCTAGTTTACGATGTCAAAAAGCAGGCGATGGCTATTGAAATCGATAAATCAGTTCTAAAATTAAGGGACAGTCGCATCAGTCCAGAAGAATCATTGAGATTTTCCGAGGATGAATCCCGCTTATTTTTTGGGGTAACAAAAGAATACCGGGACTATACCTATGAAAATGATACCACGCTTCTAGATGAGGATCGCGTGAGCCTCGATATCTGGGGTTGGCAGGATGCTGAGATTCAACCTATGCAATTAAAGAACAAATCCCAGGAAGAAAAGAAGAGTTACTTGGCAGTCCTTTCTTTGATGGACCAGCAGGTCGTTCAGTTGGGAACTCCTGAGGTGGATGAGGTGCAATTGGAAAATAAAATCACCAAAAGCATCGCTTTGGCCTGGACAGATGCTCCATATAGACGGAATTACAGCTGGGATATTCAGTTGGGTAGAGATTTATACCTATTGGATATAGCCACAGGTAAGAAGGATTTGATTGAAAAAAGCGCCTCGGGATCTGCACGGCTTTCTCCTTCTGGACAGTATGCCTATTGGTATGCAGCCCGAGATAGTGCTTGGGTGGCTTATGACCTTAAGTCAAAAATTAGAATCAATTTGACCCAAGAGTTACCAGTTCCTTTCTACGACGAATTGAATGATTCTCCTTCTTTACCGAGTAGTTATGGGGTAGAGGGATGGTTTGCCGGAGATGAAGCCTTGTTAGTGAATGATCGTTTTGACATTTGGAAGATTGATCCTCGTAATCCAAGTGCCGCCCAAAACATTACTTCTGGAGAGGGTAGAAAAAAGCAAATCACTTTCCGCAGGGAAAGATTGCAGGTAGATGAGGTGGAGATAGATACCAAACAGGCCTTGATTCTCTCAGCATTCGATGAGAAAACCAAGAAGAGTGGATATTTTATTGGAGATCATGCCGGCAAAAAACCTCCTAAGCAGCTGCTACTCACCGACCATCGCTATGCTGGGCTGAAGAAGGCAGAAAATTCCAATCAGGTACTTTTAAGGAGGTCGACATTTGTGGAGAATGCAGACCTCTACTTGAGCGATTTAAGTTTCGCTTCCTTAGTGAAAGCATCTTCCTTGAATCCTCAGCAGGCCAATGTCAAATGGGGGAATGTCAAGTTGGTATCCTACTTGGCTCAAGATGGGACTCCGCTCCAAGGTCTCTTGTTTACGCCAGAAGGATTTGATGGGGTAAAAAAATACCCGATGATGGTCTATTTCTATGAGCGAAACAGTGAGACCCTTCACAATTACCGTCCACCTGCACCAAGCCGTTCTACCATCAACATCCCTTATTTTGTAAGTAACGATTACGTTGTATTTGTCCCAGACATCAAATATGATCTAGGCCTTCCAGGACCAAGTGCCTACGATTGCATTATGCCTGGAGTACAGGCTGTTATTTCCCAAGGAGGTATAGATGCCGAAAATATGGCTATTCAAGGCCAAAGTTGGGGAGGATATCAGGTAGCTTATTTGATGACTCGAACCAATCTTTTTAAGGCGGCAGGAGCCGGAGCTCCGGTGGTCAATATGACATCTGCTTATGGTGGCATCCGCTGGGGTACGGGCATGAGCCGTATGTTTCAATACGAGCAGACTCAGTCTCGAATCGGGGGAACACTTTGGGAAAAGCCAATGTATTACTTGGAAAACTCTCCCTTATTTACCTTGGATCGCGTCAATACTCCAGTCTTAATCATGCACAACGATGCAGATGGATCTGTGCCTTGGTACCAAGGAATAGAGATGTTTATGGGGCTCAAGCGCCTCAATAAGCCCGCCTGGCTCCTCCAATACAATGGAGAAGATCACAACTTGGTGCAGCGCAAAAATGCAAAAGATCTTTCCATCCGTTTGAGTCAGTTCTTTGATCATTACTTAAAAGGAGCTCCTGCGCCGCTTTGGATGACCGAAGGGCTTCCAGCAGTGGAAAAGGGGAGAACCCTCAAATACGAGTTGGGCAATTAAATCCCCGCATCCTCCCAATGTAAAAAAAATGCCTTCAGAAAGTTTTTGAAGGCATTTTTTGTTGCCTTTAAAAAAGGAGAGGTTCCACGCATGTAGACTTAAACTGCTACTGGAGCCTTAATATGGGGATGGGGATCGTAGTTCTGCAATTCAAAATCTTCATAAGAGAAGGAAAAGATGTCTTTCACTGCTGGGTTGATCTTCATGGTAGGAAGCGGTCTACACTCCCTACTAAGTTGCAGCTCTGTTTGTTCTAGGTGGTTGAGGTACAAATGTGCATCACCAAAGGTATGCACAAAGTCCCCGGGCTCCAGATCACAAACTTGAGCGACCATCATAGTGAATAGGGCGTAAGAAGCAATATTGAAAGGAACTCCTAGAAAAACATCCGCACTACGTTGGTAGAGCTGGCAAGACAATTTGCCGTCTGCCACATAAAATTGGAATAGCGTATGGCAGGGTGGGAGGGCCATTTCATCCACATTTGCCACATTCCAGGCGCTTACAAGGTGTCTTCTGCTATCTGGTTTGGTTTTGATTTGATGAATCAGGTTTTTGATCTGATCGATTTCTCCTCCTTTTCCATCGGGCCAGTGTCTCCATTGGTAGCCGTAGACTGGGCCTAGATCACCATTTTCATTGGCCCATTCATCCCAAATGGAAACTCCGTTTTCTTTCAGCCATTTGATATTGGACTCACCTCTCAAAAACCAAAGTAATTCGATGATAATGGATCGGAGGTGTAACTTTTTGGTAGTCACTACGGGAAAGCCATCTGCCAGGTTAAACCGCATTTGATGTCCAAAAACGCTGATAGTTCCTGTTCCAGTACGGTCGGTTTTCTTTACTCCTTCGGAAAGGATTCGCTTCATCAAATCGTGGTATTGCTGCATAAAGGCTTAGATTAATACTGAGGATGCAAGTTAAGAAATTGGCCTATTTTTTCTACTGAGGTAAAACTCTAGTTTCGATTGAAATTTGGAATTAATCGCCAAAACCCCATTTCAATTTCGAAAGCGATTTAAGGCTCAAAACCATCCCAAGTAAAGGTAGCAGAAATAGGATAATGGTCTGAATAGTCCACCTCAGTGTGTGTTTTAAACTGTATAGGCTTTAATGCTAACGTGGTGAAAATGTGGTCTATTCTCAAGAAAAAAAGAATTCGGTTGAAGGTGAACCCAAATCCCCTACCAGCAAGCTCGAAGGCGTTTTGAAGTGACTCACTTAGACGAAAGTAAGCATTGGAGTAAGGCAACTCATTTAGATCACCCATCAGCACCACTTCATAAGGACTATTAGCAAGGTGTTCTAATAGGATATTCATTTGCCTGGCACGCTGAAGACTACCTAATTGCAGTTTTCCTAGGGTTTGCTTGTAGACCAATTTCGCACTGTCGTAATTCTCAAATGCTTCTGCCTCTATAGACATGGAAGCCAAATGAACATTGTACACGCGTAAAGTGTCTTTTCCCACTTTTACATCTGCAAAAATGGCACCATTATTATATTTCTCATCAAATACGACCCCATCGTTGACTATTGGATATTTGGAGAATATGGCCATGCCATAAGATCGTTTTTTGGGTTCTCCGCGAAGGGGATGGTAGGTGTAGTCAAATTCCCCTTCTTTACTCAAAAACTTCAATGCATTCTTATTCTCAATCGTGTAATCTTGGTAGAATTCCTGAATGACTTTGATGTCCGCAGGATGTTCATTCACCCATGAGAACACGGTAGGATCTTCTGCACCAGAAGGGGGATTTTTATAATTAAAAAGGTGGGCGTTAAAGGAAAGTACTTTAAGGCCAACAGCATTCTCGTTTTTTGGGTGAAATTGGAAGGAGATTAGAAAAAATTTATACCCTAAGGCAAGGCAAACTAAGGGGAAAAATGCCAGCTTTCTCCATGCTAAAGCGAGCATAAAAAAGAGAAATATGTTCGCAACCAGGACTACTGGAACTAAAAATGGCAGTAATCCCACATATGGGAATACCTCCGGGGAGATGAAAACACTTCCAAATACAAGCAGGCTCAAGACTACAAGTAGCCCAGTGATGAATTTCATTTGAATAGTTCGGAGGTGACTTAATCAATTTGGTTTTCAAAATTGGAGAAAATTTCCTCAATAATCACGTGACGCTTATTTTTTTAACTGGTTATTTACCTTAAAATGAATCAGAAAAAGTCCCTTTTTTTCTAGGTGTTTTCCCTTCCTTTTTTGCTTATTGAAGAAATGACCTCTGGCTTAAGAATTTTCAATTTTTAGAAAGCGAACACATTCGGGAGCTATTTTTAAAGGGGTAAAAAATTTTCTGATATTTGATTTATGTTTTAAAATAACACCCACATCTTTTCAACCCTTTGTAGGTAAGGTTCGTATAAATTGTCTCGATAATTAATCCATTTATTTATTTTTACGGAAGCAAAAAACCATTAAATTTCTACTTATGAAGAAGCATTATTTAGGTTTAATCTTGATTGGATCACTCTATTTTTTGGTCGCCTGTCAGCCCAAATCAGAAGAAAAGAGTGCTTCAGAAGGGCAAGAACAATTGGAAGAAAATGAAAAAGATCAGCGACCAAGTCCGCTCTTGAATGTAGAAGGTCAGGTAGCTGGAAAAAGCATCAAGGTTCAATATGGATCACCTGCTATCAAAGATAGAACCATCTGGGGGGACCTTGTACCCTACAATGTAGTATGGAGAACTGGTGCCAATGAGGCAACCTATATTGACTTATCAGAAGCCGTTACCGTGGAGGGGAAGGCTCTCGCTGCAGGCAAATATTCAATTTTTACCATTCCTAAAGAAAGCGGAACATGGACCGTGATTTTTAATTCCGATTGGAATCTGGAACATGGCCATTTTCAATACAATGAGAAAAATGATGTCTTGCGCGTTGAGATTGAGCCGCAATGGGAACAAACGAGCCAAGAAAGTTTATCCTTTGCTGTTGCTTCGCCTGGATTGATCATGCGCTGGGAAAAATTAAAGCTCCCTATAGCAATACAATAGGAATACAAATCCCCGACATGTTGGTCGGGGATTTTTTTTGACTTTAAAATTTCCTATGTTTCAGTGACAATTTGTAACCCAAGATCACTTCCCCCCGAATTTTGCTATGAAATATATTTCCTTTTTAAGTGTTCTTATCCTTACCTGTGCTTTGGGAGTACTGGCTTCTCTTCCTTTTGGGCAGATTCCTCCCCTTGCACCCTTGCTGGACCCCAATCATGGGTTTTGGCAAAATTCATTTAGCGAGGACCAGCTTGCTGAGGAGACCCTGTCCTTAGAAAACCTGAATGCAGCAGTAGAGGTGGTCTATGACGAGCAGCTTATCCCACATATTTATGCGGAGAATGAGTTAGATCTTTACCGAGCCCAAGGCTACATCACTGCAAAGCATCGGCTATGGCAAATGGAATTTCAAACCCGTGCAGCAGCTGGTAGGCTTTCCGAAATTGTAGGTCCTATGGCATTGGAACTAGATCGTATGACCCGAAGAAAAGGCCTAGCCTATGGTGCAGAAAAAGGGATAAGCTACCTTACAGAAAAAGATCCAGCTACACTTGCTTTGGTTGAAGCTTATGCGGATGGGGTCAATCAATACATTGCCCAATTGACTGATGCGCGGCTTCCTGTAGAATATAAGCTATTAAATTACAGGCCTGAAACATGGTCTGCCTACAAATCACTGCTCTTATTGAAATACATGTCCGACATGCTTGTTGGTGATCGGGATTTGGAATACAGCAACCTCAAAAAAATCTTGGGACAGGTAAATTTGGATCGATTGTACCCAGAATTTCCAAATGAAAATGACCCCGTTATTGAAAAGGAGCGTATATGGGATTTTACAACCTTGGCTCCTACAAAACCTGATAGTCTAAATTATCCTGAAGAAACCCTTCAACTAGAACCTTTAGCACAGCCTACCGAAGGAACTGGTTCAAACAATTGGGCTGTCAGTGGAAAAAAAACCAAAAATGGGAATCCTATACTTGCAAATGACCCACATTTGAGTTTGAATCTTCCTTCCTTATGGTATTCCATGCAATTGAGTACGCCTACTCATACTGTAAAAGGAGCAACGCTCCCAGGTGCGCTTGGGATTATTTCTGGATTCAATGAAAATATTGCCTGGGGTGTCACTAATGCTACTAGGGATACTCGAGACTGGTATAAAATCACCTTTCAGGATGCTTCCAAAAAAGCATACAAATATGGCCAAGAATGGAAACCTACTGAGTTTAGAATAGAAGAAATCCAAGTAAAAGGCCAAGAGGTATTTTTGGATACAGTTGTTTATACGCATTATGGACCAGTGGTTTACGATCAATCTTTCAAGGCTGACCGTCAGGATGTTAATTTTGCGATGCGCTGGATCGTTCATCAAGGCACATCCAACGAGCAGAAGACCTTCATGCTGCTCAACAAAGCAAAAAACCATGCCGATTACACCGAAGCCTTGAAAGAGTATGCCGCTCCGGCTCAAAATTTTGTATTTGCTTCAAAAAGCGGAGATATTGCTATGCGAATTCAAGGCAAATTTCCACTGAAATGGAAGGGGCAAGGCAAATTCTTTATGAATGGTGCGGACCCTCGAATGGAATGGCAAGGTTACATTCCTTTTGAACACAATGCCAACACGCTCAATCCTGAGCGTGGGTTTGTTTCTTCCGCCAACCAGCACCCTGTAGATAGTACCTATCCTTATTACGTTTTTGATCATTCGTATGAGCATTATCGAAATCGCAGGCTGAACCGTGAGCTTTCCCGAATGGAACAAATTACAGTGGCGGACATGAAAGCATTGCAATATGATTCATATAATCTCCAAGCGGCAGAATCCTTACCCGTTATGCTTAATTTGCTAGCCGGTCATGGATCTGCTTCAAAGGAAGCTCAAAAGTACTTAGCTGATTTGAAGGCTTGGGACTTTTTTGCTGATCCCGCCAAAAAAGGGCAAACACTTTATTCCATTTGGTTTGCTGAAACTACAGAAAGCATCTGGAGAGAATTAATGGAACAAGGAGCACCAGTGATGCGGCCCAATAACTACCAAACTATCGCTTTGATGAGCGCTTCTCCTGAAGATTCAGTTTTTGATGTGCACATGGCGGAGGGTATTCAAACTGCTCAGTACCATGTTCGTGTAGGCTTTGATTCCTTGCTCGTAGCAATGAAGAACTGGGAAGCTAAGGAGGGTGATTATGGCTGGGCAGATTATAAAAAAACAACAATTCAGCACCTAGTTCCTAATTTTAAGGCATTCTCAGTTGCAGGAGTGAACACTGGAGGTGGCTCAGGCATCCTAAATGCGACAGGCAGCAGGCATGGTGCTAGTTGGCGAATGGTGGTGGAGCTAGGTTCGACTATCAAAGCCTTTGGTATTTACCCTGGAGGCCAATCAGGTAATCCAGGAAGTAGATTTTACGATAATTTTATCCCTATTTGGGCGAATGGGGATTATGTAGATTTTGATTTCAGAAAGAAGGAAGATCAAAAAGGAGTATTGTTCAAAACAACTTTAAAATAAGGCAAACCATGAAATTTCTATTATTTACTCTCTTGAGCGCCTTATTGGTGGTATTTTTAAACATCGTCACTCCCTACTGGGTAGTCATGATCGCCTTGGCTGTATTGGCTGTCTTAATTCGCCCGAGTGTATGGGGTGGATTCTTTGGAGGAGGCCTAGGAATGGGACTAGCTTGGTTGGGTCAGACGGTTTACATCTCTGCAGTGACTTCCAGTACGCTACCTGACAAAATGGGTGCATTAATGGGCCTTGGCTCAGGACTTAGTTTGGTGCTCCTCACTGCGGTCTTGGGCTTTATTCTGGGTGGATTCAGTGGCCTTCTTGGGGTAATGTTCCGCAACTTGGTTCAAAAGAAACGTAGGGACGTTTACTTAGGCTAATTTTGGCTTTAGGTTCTTGCTTATTTATACTAGAAGCAGGAACAGGCTACTGGTTTACTAAGAATTGAAGTAATGAGACCTAAAAAGTTTGCTTCGGAAATATCGGATTAGAGATGCGCAGTGTCTTTGTCGGGACCCTTGGGAGCCACCAAAATTACTTTTTCGCGATCCACTACTACTGATCCAGGAGCCGAGCCTTTCACTTTTCGTACAAACTTTACCTCGGTAACGATCACAGGGCTAAGCGAATCAGTTTTAAGCTTGGAATAAAAAGCAGCCAAGGAGGCGGCTCGCTCCAAGACCTGCTGAGGAACAGTAGGCATTCCTTTTTTTCGAATGATGACATGGGATCCGGGAACATTTCGTGCATGGAGCCATAGGTCATCTTTATGGACAAAGTTCCGAAGCATCTCGTCATTGTCTTTAGCAGATTTTCCCACCCAAATTGTAAATCCTTCCACTTCGAATATTTTAAAGGGGTTGCTCACCTCACTTTTTGCTGCTGGAAGGTCTTCCTTGTGTTCTTTTTTGAATTCTTTCAAGCCTTGGAAATCAGTAGCTTTGCCAAGTCGATCAAGTAGGGCTTGAAGTGACTTTGCCTGCTCATTTTTTGCAACTAGCGTCTTTTCCAATTGATCCAGTTCCAGCTGTCTATTTTTAGATTTACGATACAAGGATGCTGCTAGTTCCTGTGGCTTTTGATTGGGTTTGAGGGTTATTTTTACGGTTTCTCCCGTATAGAAATTTGCAAGTTCCACCTCTCCACTCGTTTCCTCAAACACATGGAGGTTAGCCATAAGCACATCGGCAAGCTGGGAGGTTGAGGGAGAATCTTTTAGTTCTTGCAGTTTTTCTGTAGATTTTTTCAGATAGGCTAGGGTTCTTTTTAGTTGATCCTGATAGGATTTGAGTAGCTTATTTTTTTCTTTTTCAAAACTTCCCAAAACCAAAGCCTGGTAAAAAAGTTCGTTGCAAGCAACTATGGGATCCGCATAAGTAGCTTTTGCCTGGGTCTCGGGCAGCAGGCTGAGTAGCAGTTCTCCATCTTTTTCTACCAAAGAATAAAGCGGGCTATCCAAGAGATCCAAAAGCTCTTCAATCAAATTCCATTTCTCAGCAAGGGTTTTATCCAAATATCCCTTTTCCTTTAGCCAAGCCCTAGGCATTGGACCTAGGGTAGGTAAAAACTGTGAAACGTTTCCTTCCAAAAAATTAAAATGCTCTAGGCTTAGGTTCAGTTCACGGTCCAAACTTTTCCAATCCAAGGTTTTATCTTCAGAAATTACATTTCTAAAAATAAGGCTGGGCTTATTTTCATTTGGGAGGTACAATAAACAGTTGCTGCGGTTGCCGTGGAGTTTAAGTACTAGAACTTTCCCTGAAGAAAGTTCAAATTTTAATGCCCTCTCATTTAAAAAAGCCCTACAGGATAGGATTTTCTCTCCGAGTAGGGAATCAAATAAACTGACTGTATTTCTTTTGGCCCGGTGAAACTGACCTGAAAAGGAAATGTAAACATGAGGAGGGAGTAAATGAGCTCTAATGAAAAGCGTTCCTTCTGGTCCTTCAGTCTCCAAGACTAGTTCATCCTTGTTTTGTGAAAAGCAGGAAACAATTGTATTCCCAGCAAAAGAATCGGAAAGTGCTGGTGCGAGGAAGCGAAGGAAATGATAGGTAAGGTGCATGGCTAGGCGTGCAGCTTTAGTCCATCGTATGCTAAAAAAATCCCTTCAGGAAGTTCCTTCTCTACCGCAGCATGCTTTCCAAGACGATGGGAGATGTGCGTAAAGTAGGTTTTTTTGGCACCAATTCGTTGTGCTTGTTCTATCGCTTGTTCCAAAGTAAAATGTGCAATGTGGGGTTCCTTTTGTAGGGCATTAAGTACCAAAATTTCAGATCCTTCAAGTAAGGCTAGTGACTCTTCAGGAATGTGGTTGGCGTCTGTGATGTAGCTAAAATCACCTATTCTAAATCCCAAAACAGGGAGCTTGTAATGAAGAACCGGAATAGGGCTGATTCCTATGCCGTTGATTTGAAAGGGCTGGTGATCAATTTCTACGCAAGAGACCTGTGGCACGCCTGGGTATTTTTTGTCATTGAAGATATAAGCATACTCCCGTTGAAGCTGTTCTAGTACTGGTTTTTGGCCAAATATGGGGATGTCAGCTTGTTGGTAAAAATTAAAGGGGCGGATATCATCCAAGCCCGCGGTGTGGTCCTTGTGTTCGTGTGTAAACAGCACCGCATCTAATCTTTTTATTCCCTCGCGAAGCATTTGCATCCGAAAATCAGGCCCTGTGTCGACTACAAAAGATTGCCCTTGAACCGCTACATGAATGGAGGTTCGAAATCTTTGGTCTCTAAAATCGAGGGATTGACACACTGGGCAGGGACATCCGATGACTGGGACTCCTTGGGAGGTGCCTGTTCCCAAAAAGGTGATGATCAAAATTTTAGGGTAGTTTGGCGTAATTCGGAAAGGAAATCTTGGTTTGCTTTTTCTTTAAATTCTTTTGGATCAAAGTCTAATTCAGTAAGGATATCGATTAAAGCATTGATTTTCCCTTCCAAAGGAAAGTACTTATTGATAATGACAACTTTGGTCTCTTTCAGTAAGCAATAACCAGATTTAAAATTTCCCTTTTCGTAGCGGAGATGGTAGGAGGAGGCTGCAAACAAATTTTCCAATTTGTCCAAAAAGTTTTTAGTGTATTTGACTACCATGGACTAACTCAGGATTTTTTTAACCGTAGCTAAGACTAGGTCGTAATTTAAAGGTTTCTGGATAAAGTCATCAAATCCAAATTTGCGAAAATCTTCTGGAGTATGGTTGGCGGCATTACCTGTAATCGCAACGATGGGGATGCTATTTTTTATAGGATCAGCCAATTTTCTAATTTCCTTGGTGCATTGGATGCCATCCATTTGAGGCATTGTGATATCCATCAAAATCAAGTCAAAATCTTCAGCTGCAAGCATATCAAGTACTTGTTTGCCATTCCGAGCTGCTTTCATGCTGTAATTCTCAAAGGCTAAAACACTTTTAGTCAGGTTGATAATGATGGAGCTATCCTCACCTACTAAAATTTTAATTTTGTTGTGCATGGTACAAACTTGGTTCTTTCTTAAAATATTCTTGAAACTCTACTAAAGTAGCCTTAAGGTAGTGAAGACTTTCAGTAAATTCAATGCTTTTTTGAAGCCTACCTGAGGATTCGCTTTGCTTCGCTGCTACATAAATCTTTTCTGCCCCTAAGGTACCTGAATTCCCTTTTATAGTATGAATGATTCCTAACATTTCGGCTGAAGGTTTCGCCAAAGGATTCCGTTCTAAAAGTTGAATTAAGCTTTCACATTCCTGTACAAATTCAGAGTACACCTGTAGAATCACCTCCCTTGAACTTAAGCGAAGTAGTTGCTGGTAAACTTCTGGATTAAGAATTGGGGCTAAATCCTTCTTCTTTAGGGTATTTAGGTCTGCTTCAGCTTGCATTTCCAATAAGCTTTGAATCTTAAGTATAAATTCTTTAGGACGAATTGGTTTTGAAATTAAATCATCAAATCCTTGTTCAAGGTAATATGCGATTTGAGTTTGATCCTTAGTTGGAGAAAGTGCTACAACTAGGCAGGAACAATCCACCAAGGCCCTCACTTTTTGTAAAAATGAAAGTGTTTCTAAATCAGTAAGTTGAACCGAAATTAAAATTAAATTTGGTTGCTGATTAGCTAAATGAGCCAAAGCATCTTTGCAGGCATCAAAACTTTGGAAGGTATGGATTTGACCAATCAAGTATTCAAAAAGCTTTCTTTCTTGTTCCTTATCTTCAACAATCAAGATATTTTTGCTTTTCATCCCAAACCTCCTGACTTTTAAGTTTTATATATTTTAGTGATGCCAACTGACCCTAAGTATTTAATTCTTGTCGTAGGGCCAACAGCTGTTGGTAAATCTGGCCTTTGTTTAAAGCTAGCCAAAAAATTCGAGACGGAAATTCTTTCCTGTGATAGCCGGCAATTTTATCGAGAAATGAACCAAGGTACCGCCAAGCCAAGCACTGAAGAGCTGGCGGAAGTCCCTCATCACTTTATCAATAACCTTTCGATACTGGACTCCTACGATGTTCGAAAATATGAAGCCGAGGCCCTAATTCTATTGGATCGCTTGTTTAAAAATAAACAAGTGGTCTTGATGACGGGTGGAACTGGACTTTTTGCATCGGTAATAGCCAACGGCTTGGATACTATTCCTGATGTCTCCTCTGATATTCGAGTTCAATTGATTCAAGAATTTGAAGAGAAAGGCTTGCCTTGGCTTCAAGCCGTAGTGGCAGAAGTGGATCCGGAATTCTATGCTCAAGTAGATCGAGCCAACCCACAGCGATTGATGCGAGCCTTGGAAATTTGGAGGGGTACAGGTCTGAAATTTAGTTCTTTCCGAATCAAAAATAAGGTGCATCGATCCTTTGAAATTATAAAAATCGGCTTGGATAGACCACGAGAGGAGTTATACCTACGAATAGACCAACGAATGGAATTGATGCTTCGTGAGGGCTTGTTTAAAGAAGCTGAGAGCTTGTTTGAAAGCAGAAATTTGAATGCACTTCAAACTTTAGGCTACACGGAAATATTTGATTTTTTGGAGGGAAAGTACGATGAAAAGGAAATGATCAGGTTGTTGAAGCGTAATTCTAGAAGGTATGCTAAAAGGCAGTTGACCTGGTTTAGGAAAGATCCTTTGATTCGCTGGTTTCATCCCGGTCAGGAAAATGAGATTTTAGCTTACCTAAACGATCAAATTGCCTTAAATCTCCCGAATGCAGCCACCCAGTTGTAGGGAGCTTTTTTGATTAATGCATTGAACTGGTGTTGATTGACCTTCATGGCTCGCAAAAGTTCGATACTACTTTGAGGAATCACTTTTTCAGTGTACTCATCTTTCAATAATTTTTGAATTTTCTCCGGATTTATAAGTTCACCAGCTTCAATTCCCAGCTCAGGATGAGCCTGAGCGAGCTGGGAGGCCAAATTTCTATGGATGGTTAATTTCCCCAGCATGTGTTGTCTAACCGTAAGAAAGAATAGCATGCATGCACCTGAAGCAGTCAAAAACAAAGGAATGAAGCCCATATCAAATACTTAGTAGATTAATCAATTTCAAGTGGTCTGGAATAATTGGTTTTGGTTTGCCTATGCAATCTTCAAATGAAGTGTATAATACTTGCCCGTTCATGACTCCCGCCATGCAATTGGTTTTTCCGTCAATTAGACCCTCTACTGCTGCCATTCCGCAGCGACTTGCCAATACACGATCTCGTGCGGTGGGTTTCCCACCACGTTGAATATGACCCAAGGTTGTCACCTTAAAGTCTTTTGAGGGGTCTTGGATTTTTTCTTTTACCAGATTCATTATCGTTTGTGCTGAACCCAGTTCATCACCCTCAGCTACTACGATTATACTTGAACTTTTGCTTTTACGAAGATTTTTTAAAGACTTGACAATTTGATTGATATCAGTTTTTGTTTCTGGCACCAAGACAAACTCAGCACCCCCTCCAATTCCAGATTCAACGGCAATAAAGCCAGCATCCCTTCCCATTACTTCAATGAAGAAAACGCGGTCATGTGCAGCAGCGGTATCCCGAATTTTGTCAATAGCGTCTAATGCTGTATTTACCGCGGTGTCAAAGCCAATGGTATAATCTGTCCCGTAAATATCGTTATCAATGGTACCTGGGCATCCTACCGTAGGAATTCCAAATTCCTCAAAAAACACCTTGGCTCCGGTGAAGGTTCCGTCTCCACCAATGGCTACTAATCCTTGAATTCCAAGTTCTTGCAAATGATCAAATGCTCTTTTTCGTCCTTCAATAGTTAAAAATTCCATAGATCTCGCAGATTTGAGGATTGTGCCTCCGCGTTGAACAATGTTGGACACTGAATAGGAATACATTCGCTTGATGTCCCCTTCAATCATCCCTTCATAGCCTCTATTGATTCCATAGATTTCAAGTTCATGATAGATAGCAGTTCTAACGGTGGCACGAATACAAGCATTCATTCCAGGAGAATCTCCACCTGACGTAAATACGGCAAGTTTTTTCATGGTTTAACGGTTTTTAAAAGGTCAAAAATAGGCATAATTGAGCTAAAAAAATGGATATGTAGAA
>SXGQ01045159.1_pt1 | contig 15560 bp, 13 predicted proteins | sample 3178371 | NCBI WGS metagenome assembly SXGQ01 (sample SAMN11356859, study PRJNA531348) | freshwater metagenome | isolation source: freshwater sample F1-20 | place: China: Fuxian Lake, Yuxi | collected 2017-12-25
AACCATTCGCTTGGCGCGCTCAATGGCAAGAATGCCAAGCGCGGTGTGGCGCTCCACTGATTCGTCATTGCTGCTGGCGAGAACTTGCGCGCGGACATTGCGTTTAAAATCGGTCACTTCTTCCGGTCGCTCATCGATCAAGAGCGCGATCAATTCAACCTGCGGATTATTGTGCTTGATGCCCGAGGCGATATTTTGCAGCAGGATTGTTTTACCGGCTTTGGGCGGCGCAACAATCAGGCCGCGCGTTCCGAAACCAATCGGGCAAAATAAATCGATCAAGCGGCAAGCGGGGGCGCAGCCGCGGTGCTCAAGCGTGAGCCGCGGCGATGGATCAAGCGCGGTTAATTCAATGAACGCTTTTCGCGCGGCGTAGGTTTGCGGGTCCATGCCTTCAATGTCAATCACATTCAGCGCGACACGCTTGATGCCTTCGGGGCGATTGGGCGCGTGGCGCTCCTCTATCTCAACGGTGATGTGCTGCGCTGGTCGCAGCGAAAATTTGGCCACGAGTTCGGCGGGCACATAAGGGTCACCGGGATTGTCGGCAAGACCAAGTTCAAATTGTCTGATGCGCGCTTCGCCGCCCGCGGGCAACTCAAGAACGCCACTTTTCGTGTTCATAAATATCAATCTTCCCGCCACAAATTGGATGGTTCCAAACAAGAACCGATTACCGACGGACCACGGAAGGTCCCATCACCAATTTGGGTTTGACGAGTCGTCGAGATATCTCGACATGCGTAGTTGAGCACCAAACAAGGCGTAAGTCAAGTGCAATGTTATCTTTTAGTGGAGATTGCCGCCGCGGTTCGCGCGTTATGCAGCAGTAGAGCGACATTGGCGCGCAAGGTTTTTCCGCCAGAAAGTTGCGCTAAATGTGAAAGGAAGAACGGCGTCACTGCCGCACCTGTCGTTTTTTCATTGCGCGCGGCGATCTCGGTTTGGTCGTACCACTTTTCAAATTCACCACGATCAATGGCGTGCTCCGCGGGGCACGCTTGCACGGCCAACACGCCACTGTGATGGCCCAGCGCCCAATGCGTGCGAGCGATGGCGGCAATCTCATCGGCGGTTTGCACCGAACTTGCCAGCGCCAACGACGCATCGGGTGGCGATGAGAAGCATGGAAAATGTTTCGTTTGAATTCCGATCACGGGAACTCCAAGCGAATCAAGCGCCTCAAGCGTTGCGGGCAAATCCAAAATACTTTTTGCGCCGGCGCATACGGTGATCACGCGCGAGCGGGCAAGCGCCACAAGATCCGCGCTGATGTCGAGCGAGTGATTCCAACCGCGGTGCACTCCACCAATTCCTCCAGTGGCAAATACGCGAATTTCAGCGGCGGCGCAAGCGGAAAGCGTGGCCGCCACGGTAAGTCCGCCGGTGGCCGCACTGTGCATTGCGCCCGCCAAATCGCGGGCGCTGAGTTTCACCGGGCTCTGGTGCGCGGCTAGTGATTCAAGTTCCTGCGCGCTTAAGCCAATCACAAGTTCACCGTCAATCACCGCGCATGTCGCTGGGGTCGCGCCGCCATCGCGCACGGTTTGCTCCATGGCCATGGCAAGCGCCACATGCGCGGGCAAGATTTCGTTCCATACGTTTGAAATGTCGCGCAGCGTTGGCACCGCGTGGCGCGGCAAGCCATGCGTAAGCACCGCGGTTTCAAGCGCGACAACCGGCGCGCCTTTGGCAAGCGCAGCGGCGACATCTTTATGAATACGAATGTGCTTGTGCGTGTTGGCGTGCGGCATCAGTGTCGTCGCCGAGAATTCACTTTGCCACCCAAACGCTTCATGGGTTGACCCGTTGGCACAACGCCGCCTGGGAATTTAGTTGGATCGGCAACCGTTGGCGTTGGCGCCGCGGCTTGAAAACGATTCTTGGTGGCGTCGTTGGTTTCTCGGCGCTTCACTTCTTGATCACGGCGCGCCTGCACTTCAACTGGTGGCGGACCTGGATCAAAGTCTGGATATTCCTTGCGGACAATTTCCACATTGGTCAACATTTCAATATTTGTAAGCAATTCGCCCTGATCTGGGCATACAAAGCTCCAGGCAATTCCGCGGCGACCAGCACGCGCGGTGCGGCCAATGCGATGCACATACACCTCGGGGTCCTCTGGAATGTCGTAGTTGATCACGTGGCTGATGTCGTCCACATCAAGTCCGCGCGCCGCAAGATCGCTGGCCACAAGCACGCTCAGTTGCCCGCCGCGCAAACGCTCCATGACTTTGTCGCGCGCCTTCTGATACATGTCGCCGTGAATGGCGAAGGCGTCGATGTTTTTCTTTTGCAAGTATTCGGTGACATCATCCACGGTGCGCTTGGTGCGGCAGAAGACCACGGTGAGTTCGGCGGTTTCATGCGTGAGCAAATGATGCAGCAGGCGTCGCTTGCACCAATAGTCAACCGGCAAGTAACTCTGATCGACTTGGCTCACGGTTAAACTTTTCTCGGAGCTCACGATTTTTTCCGCGTCGCGCATGTAACTGCGCGCCAACTTTTCAATCTCTGGACTGATGGTGGCCGACACGAACACGGTTTGCGGATGTTGCTTCATACTGCCCAAAATGCGGCGAATATCCTCGCGGAAACCAATGTCAAGCATGCGATCCACTTCATCGAGCACCGCGACTTTGACATTGTTGTAGGGCAGAATGCCGCGTTGATTCATGTCCATCACGCGCCCAGGCGTACCCACAATAATCGCGGGGCCAGCCTTCAGTTGGGTGGTCTGCGTGTTGATGCTGCTGCCGCCGTACACCGCCACCACTTTGTGGCCGCTGTATTTGGCGAACTCCATGAATTCCTTGGCCACTTGAATGGCAAGCTCGCGGGTTGGCACAAGCACCAAGCCGCTGAAGGCATCGCCCTTGTCAAGGCGCGCCAGCATGGGCAACGCGAATGCGGCGGTCTTTCCGGTGCCGGTCTTGGCTTGGCCTAGGCAATCTTTTCCGGACAGCGCCACTGGTAGAAGCGAGGCTTGAATGCGGGTTGGATGCTCGAAGCCTTTTTCAGTGAGGGCCTGAAGCACGGTTTCTGGAAGTCCAAGGTCGGAGAATTTTTTACTGGTATCGAAAGTTTCTGTTGAGTTCATGAAATCCTTTGGGAATCTAATGGTAGTTCCCTTTCAAAGTCGATACAACGGACACTCTATGAGCCCCCGCAGCGAAGTAGTCGTTGACCTGTCCGCCGTTGATCATAATCTTTCTGTCATTCGGGCGGCGCTCGACCCCTCGGTACGTCTTGGCTTGGTGTTGAAATCAGACGCTTACGGCTTGGGCGCGGCGCGATTGGCGCGGCGCGTGGCGGGACGCGCGGATTTTTTGGTGGTCTACGGAATTGAGGAGGCGGAGGTGGTTGGTGTTGCCGATCCAAGCACGCCAGTGATCGCGTTGATGCCGGTGCGCGAGATTGATCGCGGCGGGATCGCTCACAGCATGTGGCTCAAGGGTCAGTTGCATTTGTCGGCGCATGATTTGGATCAAGTGGAATCGCTGTCCAAGTGCGCTGCGGACTTTGGCGCGCTATTGCCGCTGCATTTGGAAATTGACACTGGACTTGGACGCGGTGGTTGCTTGCCAACGGAGGCAACCAATATCGCGGCGCGCATTCGCTCGGATAAAAATTTGCGCTTGGCTGGAGTGTTCACGCATTTTGCAAATGCCGGTGGTAGCGAAATCGCAACGGATCAACAACGCAAGATGTTCGAGGCGTGGTGCAAGGGCGCGGCGCTTCCCGCGGATTGCATTGTGCATTCCGCCAGCACATTCGCCGCCATTCGCGATCCGCGATTTCATCACAACATGATTCGCGTTGGATTGGCGTGGACTGGTTTGGCATTTGAAGGAACGCGTGATGGCCGCTTCATGGAGTTCGCAAAAAATCTGCGCCCCGTGTTCAGTTGGCGCAGTTCATTTGTGCAAGTCCGAACCGTTCCAGCGGGCACGGCGGTGGGCTATGGCAGCCGCTGGAAATGTGAAAAAACCAGCAGAATTGGCTTGGTTCCAGTGGGATACGGCGACGGTTATCCACTGCTGCCAATGAACCCCGTGACGCGCCGGCCACTGGGCGTGGAGCGTCGCATGGTGCGCGTGGAGGTTGTTGAACACGGTCAAACAATTTGGATGAACGCGCCGGTTGTTGGCGCCATCAGCATGGATCAGATCGCGGTTGACTTGAGCGAGTTGCCAGACGCGCTTGGAACAAATTGGAATCACGCGGCGGTGGAATTGATCAGCTCCGATTGCAGCGCGCCAAATCACGCGGCGCGCGTGGCCAGCATGACGGGCCATCACGCCTATGAATTGTTGTGCAGAATTCCGGCGCGCGTGCCGCGCAAATTTGTGGAGCCGGTGGTTGTTCAACTTCCTAGCCTAGACTCGTCGCATGCTTCTGCGAACGCCATTTCACAAGCATCTTAAATTTTTAAGCGCCAGCGCTCGACAACGCCGCGTGTCTGGTGGAACGCATGGGTGACACCGCGAATTTTGTTCCGCATCAGCACAACGCAAGCGCCGCGCGAGATATGGAGCCGGCCGCGCAGGCGCGAGCGGATTCAAATTTAATTTCTGTGCTTGCCCAGCAATCCTTTGATGTGATTGTGGTGGGCGGAGGACCCGCGGGAAGTTCGTGCGCCATCGCGTTGGCGCGCGAAGGCGCGAGCGTGATGTTGGTGGACGCGCGGACGCGTGGCCGCGACAAATGTTGTGGACATTGTCTCTCTGGCGGAGCGTGGACTATTTTGAGCGAGTTGGGATTGCGGGAATTGGTTCAATCGGTAGCCACTGGCGCCACCGGGCAAGTGGCTTGGCGTAGTGGAACGCGGGGATTTGAAATGAATTTGCCTGCTTTGGGCGCGATCACGCCAAGAATTGAGCTGGATAAAAAATTGCTGGAGGAGGCCGAGCGCGTTGGAGTGCGCGTGGCGCAACCCGCCACGGCGAAATGGTTGGCGGGTGGAAATGTAGCGGTGCGAATGCTTGGCCAAGAATTGAGCGTGCGCGCAAAATTGGTCATTGCGGCGGACGGTCTTGGCAGCGGCATCGCGCGCGCGCGTGGCTGGAATCCCAAAAGTCCAGGGCGCAAGTATGGCTTCGCTGGTTCGTGGCGCGCGCCGCTCGCGCTGAGCCATTGGTCCGCGCAACGCATTGAGATGCGCGTGGTGCGTGGTGGATATTTGGGCGTGGTCGCCGAGTCGCAGGAACATATTCATGTCGCGGGCTTGATTGATCGAAATTCCAAAGTGAGTCGCCCCGATGATTTGCTCAATGAAGTCGCGCGCGATTGGCCACTGCTTGCGCAAGCATTGCAAGAAGGCAGACCCACGCACTGGAACGCCGCGGGGCCTTTGCCGTGGAAGCCAACTTGTATCGCTGATGAATACACGGCGTTGGTGGGGGACGCCGCGGGATATGCCGAACCATTTTCTGGAGAGGGAATGCGCTGGGCCTTTGAAAGCGCTCGCGGACTGGTGCGCGCGTGGCGTGAGCACAACGGTTGGAGCGTGGCGGCGGCGCGAACATATTCCAAGTGGCATCGCGATCACATTGCGCGTAGGCAGCAAAAAACGCTGCGAACTGCTTGGTTTTTGGGCGAACCCAAGCGCGCCGCGTTGATGTGTCAAACAGCGCGGGCATTTCCAAGAGTTGCCTCGTGGCTCGCTTGTAATATGATCCAATGACCGTCCGCGTCGAATCAATGGGTTTTGCAACGCCATCACTACAGCGTACGCAACAAGATATTGGGCGCGAGCAAGGGCAATTGTGGAATTTAAAATCTTCATCGCAAGAGCGATGGGAACGCATGGTTCACAATTGCGGTATTGAGCGGCGCGCCGCGGTTATGCCGCTGCAGGAAATTGTTTCGCTGACAACTGCGCAGCGTATGAAATGTTTTTCGCAACACGCGCCGGATTTGGCCGCGCGCGCGATTGAGCAAGCGTTGGCGCGGGGCAATCGTGCGGCGCAAGACATCACCGACTTGATTGTTGTCACTTGCACTGGATTTGAATCTCCAGGACCTCTGCATGACATTTGCGTGCGTGCGGGACTTTCTGCAAGTGTGCGAACTTTGCAGATTGGATTCATGGGTTGCTTTGGTGGAATTTGCGGTCTTGACGCCGCCGCCGGCGCCGCGTTGCGGCATGAGGGCGCCGTGGTGCTGTTGGTGTGCGTGGAATTGTGCTCGCTGCATTTGCGCAATGAGTGTGACGCGCAAAATATGGTGGCAAGTTTATTGTTCGCCGATGGCGCCGCCGCGTTGATTGTTTCAAACACGGCGATTCCTAGGGAAATTCCCCTGCAAAAAGCCGTTGAGATGGAGGATGGCCTGGCGCAATCTCATTCTTGTTCAATCACCGTTGGCCCACGCCAAGCGCAGCGTATTCCCAACACCGCGCACGCCATGAGTTGGCGGATTACCGATGCGGGTTTCGCCATGACTTTAGATCGCAGTGTTCCGGCGCATATCGAGTTGGCGGCACCAGCCGCGCTTGGTCAGTTGCGTCAATGCGCTATTCATCCAGGCGGCGCCGCGATTTTAGATGCGATGGAGCGCGGCGCAAAGGCACGAACGTGCGGCGGTCTTGCGCCTGAAAGTTTGCGCGCCGCGCGTGGAGTTCTTCGCGATCACGGCAACATGAGCAGCGGCAGCGTGTATTTTGTGCTGGATCGATTGATTCAAAGCGGCGCGGCGGGCGACATGGCGGTGATTGCATTTGGTCCAGGCTTGATGGTGGATCGCATTGATCTTGCGCCGATGCGCGCCAATTCAAATGGCTCCCAAGCCCCGCAACGCGTGGTAAACCAGCGGGAAAATCCCGCCGTGGCCTTGCGGAAATAGCCGTTGGCCAGGCGCCCACGATTTCAGACCCGCGCCGCCGCGAATCTTTTATCCCAAGTTGAGTACGCCAAGCCCGATGTGTTGCGGCGCATGGCGATGAACGTTGAACAGTTGGCGCGTTCGCTTCACGCGGATCAATTGGTGAGTGAATCATGGCTGATCGAAAAAGTGACTGGCGTCCGATCCCGCAGCGCCGACTCAACACAATCATTGGTGGGCTCCGCGGTGATCGACGATCTCGCGGCGCTGGCCATCCGCTTGACTGATCGCGCGCCGATTGAAGTTGCAAAGGCCCAACTCGGAGCGTTCACGCTGGAGGAGACCGCGCAAAAACTTGGCGTGGGAGTTCGCAGCATTCAACGTTGGCGGCGACTGGGTTTGATCAGCATGCGCTTTCAATTTGCAAGATCGCGTCGCGTGGGTTGCACCGGCGCGGCGATCGCTTGGTTTCAAGCGCGCCACCCTGAGCTGTTGTCAAAGGTGAAGCCCGCCGCGACAACTCAACATGCGCGCCAAAATATGTTGGCGCAAGCGCGTCTCATGGCGTCGAGCGGTGGAACATTGAACGCCGTGGCGCAAAAATTGGCGCGCGCGGAAAAGATTTCCGCCCAAGTTGCCAGGCGCATCTTGGAGCAACTTGAGCAAAGCGGAGCCATTTCAAAGCTGAAACGCCGCGTTTCATTGCCCGACGCCAAGGCCGCTTTGGCATGGCGAAGTTGGATGCGCGGCGTGGATCTGAACACGATCGCGCGCAGGGTTGGTCGAACCCGCGCCGCCACGTTGCGTTGCATAGCGAAACAACGGCGGCGAAATATTGCGGCGAGTCACGTGTTGGTCGCGCCACTTTCAACATTTGATCGCGCCGACGCGGCGGAGACTTTGTTGGCGCCCCAAGAAGTTCGCCAAGATTTGGCGCACGGTGTGTGGCCCACGCATCCGCGTGAATTTCTGGCGGAGTTCGCGCCACTTGTGCCAGCGCGCAAAAATATAGCCGCCACCGATCGCGTGCAACTTGTCGCGCTACGATTTTTGCTTTGGCACGCCAAGCGTTTGGCGCAAGTTGTCAACGCACAAAGCGAATGGGTTGATCTTGACCAATGTGAAACCGCGTTGCGTTGGGCCGCGCGAATTCGCTTAGCGCTTGTGCAACGCGCGGTCTCCGAGGCGCTCGGCCGTCTTCAAGCCATCGCGCGGGCGCCATTGCATTCACTTTCTTTGGCGGCGCAATGTCAAGCGATTGAAATTGCGTTGGATTCTTGCGCGGCGGTTTTGGATCAAGTGATGGAGGCGCAGCCAAGTGATCGCGCCATTCGGCTGGGTTCCTTGGCCGCGATTCATGTGGAGAAACAGGCGCAAATTCGCTGGAATCCACGCGCCCGCGCGCCGTCTGGGCAGGCCGCTGAATTGCCCGACACGTTGCAATTGCGTTGCGTGCCATGGTTGCGCTTCACGCCTTTACGTGATGATCTAGATCATGATTCATCGGTGGCCGAGCCGAAAAGGATTGGACGCGAATTGCTTGCGCTTCGATATGGTTGGCAGGGGCGAGCGCCGCACACCATGAAGGAGGCCGCGGCGGCGTTGACGATTCATCCAAGGCACGCAGCCATCATTGCGGCCAAAGCGTTGCGCGAACTCGCGCGCTCAAACGCCAAGTGACATGCGCTGAAAAATTCGCCGCGTCCACGGGGGCTTCATCCGCTTCGCATGGACGCAAAAAACATGGCGCGCTCGCAAACGCTTGTCGCAACACCAATGCGACAAAGCCACCGCATGAAAGCGGTTCGCGCGAACGCGTGGCAAAAGAAATCAACGCTTGCTGAATTGGAAACGTCGACGAGCGCCTGATTGACCGTACTTCTTGCGTTCCACCTTGCGGGCGTCACGAGTTAAGAAGTTGTTGTCACGGAGCACGGTTTCCAAAGTTGGGTCGTAGGCCATCACGGCTCGAGCAAGCGCAAGTAAAACCGCGCCCGTCTGACCAGTGACGCCGCCACCATTGCAAGTGGCGCGAATGTCAATTTGACCCTTGATGCCGGTCTTCTCGATCACGGCAAGAATGTTCTTTCGATCGCGTTCTTCAACAAAGAACTGATCAAATTCACGCTCATTCACCTTGAATTCACCCTTGCCTGGCTTGATGCGAAGGCGGGCGATGGATGTCTTGCGGCGGCCTGTTGCCCACCACCAACCAAACTTGTCGGCTGGCTCTTGCGCGCGCAAAGGTCGCGGAGCTGGAGGCGCTTTCACAACTGCAACTGGAGCGAATTCCATTTCATCGCCATCTTGATTGCGGTCGCGGTTTCGATCTGAATATTTATCTTGGGTTCTCATTAGAAATCTCAGCGAGTCGCTGGAGCCTTTCGTGACTTGATGACAAGCTTGGTTGGTTGCTGAGCGGCGAAGGTGTGCTCCGCGCCAGCGAATATTCGAAGACGAGTTCGCATTTTGCGACCCAGGCGTCCGCGTGGCAACATGCGAATGATGGCTTCCTCAACAAGAGTCGTCGGATCATCAGCCAGAACCGTGCGGTAATTGCGCACACGAAGTCCACCTGGATATCCGCTCCATCGACGAAGAGTTTTTTGATCAAGCTTGCGACCAGTGATGGCCACGTTTGATGCATTGGTCACGATCACGCCTTCGCCGCAATCGACGTTGGGTGTGTAGTTGGGCAAGTGTTTGCCCATCAATACGGTTGCGACTTCAGTTGCGAGCCGACCCAGAACCATTTTGGTTGCATCGACATGCCTCCAAGAAAGTTTGGTCGAGCCTGGCTTGATAAATGTGGTTTGGCGTGGCATTTGATTTGTTTCCGGCGAATATGCCGGGTCGAGAAGGATAGAAACTTCAGCGTTTCTGTCAAGCGGCGGGGCGGTTTTTTGGCGGGAAATTGTGGGTTGGTGGGGGCAGTTGCTGCGATCGCAGCGCGCTTAAACCCGCTATTGTGCGGCAATGCCACGATTTCTGCACGCTGTAGCCGTTTGGGTTTTAATTCTTGGGATTGCTGCGGTGGCTATTTATGCGCCGCATAGGCCAGATCCTGAAGCGGAAGCATTTGATTCCGCGCCGACCAACGACTTGAGCCAGCCGGCGGGCGTGGGTGCTGCTGATACAGCAAAGTCCAAAGGCCCGGAGGCCGTGGCGACCAGTGACTCGCAAGAAGAAGATCAAATTTCATCAACCACGGAATTGCGAGGACGTTTGTTGGTGGTTTCGCAAAGCATGGCAACAGGGCCTGCGCCATTGCCCGGTGATTTAATTTTGGGCGATGAGCCGCTGGATCGCCTAGCCAGTGCGATTGTGTTGATGCACTTTGGCAACCCTACGCAGGCTTATGAGCAAATTGATTTGGCCGCCAAAAGTTTTGATGTTGGCGATTTGGGCGACACTGCAAGCGACAATAAAAATGTTTTGGCGAGTGACAAGGAAAGCAACAAGTCAAGTGACAAGGCTTTGGTGAACGCCACGCGCGCCGCCATGATTGCATGGCCTGAGATGATTGAGGCGGCGGACGGAACAGGCACCTGGAAGCAAAAAACGCAACTCACCAAAGAGCAATTTGAATTGCTTCAGCAGCGACTTGGCTGGTTTGGAACATTCGCGCAGGCAAAAATTTCTTGTGACGATGGCTTATTGATGAAGTTGCAAGAAAGCGACTTGATGTTCATGCTTGTATTGGGTTGCGCCACCATTTGGTTTATGGGTTTTGGCGCGTGCGGGATCACGGCTTTGATTGCGCTCATTGTGATGGGGCTTAAGCGAAAAATTAGTTCTGCGCTGAAATCGAAATCCAACACATCGCTCATTCTTGGCGAAACATTCGTGGTGTGGTTTGCGTTGTTTATGGGCTTGCAATTTGCGGCCATGCTGTTGGATGTTGACCCAGAATCCCCGCAAAGATTGTTGCTTTCTGGCGTGGTGATGTTCGCGGCTTTGGGCGCTCTTGCGTGGGCGCGATGGCGTGGACTTTCATTCGGAACAATTCTGGACCTTGTCGGATTGCGCTGGAATCAAGGGTTTTTTCAACTGCTTTGGAAGGCCGCAATTGCCTACACCTGCGCACTGCCGCTGATGGGTTTGGGTCTTCTGATTGGCATGGGCATGGGTTGGTTTTTGAATGTGCCCAACCTTGGAAATCCAACGCACCCTATTCAGCAACTGATTCAGAATGCCGGCGGAATGGAATTATTCATGCTCTTCGCATTGGCGTGCGTTGCCGCGCCCATCACGGAGGAAATTGTTTTTCGCGGCGTGCTGTACGGACATCTTCGCCAAGGCACAAGCAAGTGGGGCGTTGCCGCCTCGATGATCTTCTCAATGGTGATCAGCGGAGCAATTTTCGCGGGCATTCATCCGCAAGGCGCGTTCGTGGCGCCGGCATTGGCGGGATTGGCGTGCGGTTTCTGCATCACGCGCGAGTGGAGCGGCAGCGTGTTTCCTGGAATGATCGCGCACGGAATTCAGAACGCCACAGTGCTTGCGTTGAATGTGATTTTATTTCAGGCTTGATCCGCGCGGAGCCACTAACGCGTTTGCTTCATGCGCTGATGTGCATGTTCAAGTCAATTCAATTGACCAATACGCGTCGTCCAAGAACGCCTTCCAACTTTGATATTTGGGGCTGCCCAAACGCAAGGCGATGGCGGGATTTCGTTTTGGGCGAAATGGCGGGCGAATAAGCTTCATTCCAGATTGAATCGGAGTGCGACCTCCTTTGCGCGCGTTGCATTTCACGCAGGCGCACACCAAATTTTCCCAGGAATTCTCTCCGCCTTGCACACGCGGTTTCACATGGTCAAGCGTGAGTTCCTTGGTGGAAAAATGTCGACCGCAATATTGACAGCGACTTTCATCGCGGGCGTAAATATTGCGGCGATTTAATTTCACCTGCTGTTTTGGAAAGCGGTCGTAGCGGAACAATCGGATAATTTTTGGAACCGCAATCACCAAGCGCGACGTGTGCACCCAGTCGTGTTGCTCGCACTCGTACTCACGTTGCAACACGGACACCTCGCTCCACGTGTTGAAGGTGTAATTCATATACGAGCCATCTTCGACAGAGATGACTTCGGCAAGTTCACGAAATAGAAGAGAGAAAGCGCGAGCGGCATCGATGATGCGTATCGCACCATAGAGCCGATTCAGCACCAATACGCGGGCATCAAGAGTTGATGCGTGCGATGTCATCCTGACAGACCTCCAAACACCCGTATCCTTGTGGGCATTGCATTTGCATTGTAACTCTCAAATGGTGGGAGTCCAATGAAATGTGCACGGAATATGTGTGGGCCAAGCAAATTTTTAATTTAGATTGGGTGGATAAGCGAGCTCTAGATCGCTATGGCGCAGCTCGAAACCACAAATCCTTCACGGCAGATTTCTAAGATTTGCAGCCTGGCGGACTTACTTTGAAACGGTCTGCGAAGCCTCAAAGCGCAGCCATTTCAGTTGCTGATCCAGCTTTTGCGGAGTCACAACCAGGGGAGTGGTGGCGGGCACATGCTCGCGAATCAATGACAGCACAAGTTCCTGCGGCAAGATGCCATCGCCGAGCGCCACGCTGCGCGCTTGTCCCGCGGCGTTGGGGCGGATGTCGTTTAAAAAAATCATTGCGGCGCGCGGGGCGAGTGATTCAAACATGCGCCGCAGATGATCATCGATTGTCCCAAGCATGTCGGGGGCAAGCATGTCGGCGGGACTAAGCGCGATTTCAAATGGTTGCTGCGCGTGATCCAACAGGAAGCGAAGCGTGCCTTGCGGATCGCTAAGCACATGACGCGCGTGGGGACGAAAACAAATTGTGCGGTTGGTGGTTTGCAGCGTGGGGAGAACGCGCGCGGCGAACGCATCAAGTGCGGCGCGACCAGGCTTCAGCCAAGTGCGAGGGTCTTCGCCAAACAACGTGCTTGAAAGCGTTCCGCTGTACATCAGAAGCCGCGGCGAAACTTGATCGACATCCGCGATGAAGTCTCCACTTAAAGGGTTGCCATCGATCCATGCGGCGGCGATTTCATTGGCTTGACCCAAGCGGGTCACAATTCCGTCGCAAGGCAATTGAGTTTGACCCGTCAAATTTGCAAGCACGCGGCAATCATGGAGGACATGGAGATTCACAGAGGCATAGTAAGCATTGCGCCGGGCAATGTCACAAGCCCCGCGTTGCAAGTTAGATTGCGCACATGCAAACATATTCAGTTGGTTTTTTTGGAGCGATGGCGTTGCTGGTTGCGCTTGTGAATGGTGCCTCGGTGCCCGCGCAAACTGCGGCAATTTCAAGCAGTGCGGAGCCATTGCTCGCCGTAAAGAATGACGCCGCCACACGCGATCAAGCCGCGGTTGTCATGCCCGCAACCGCCGACGGATTCACGCCGCTCTTCAATGGAAAAGATTTATCCGGCTGGGTGAACGTCAACACCGCCCCTGAAACATGGAGCGCGAAGAACGGCGAAATTTTTTGCACCGGAGTTCCGACGGGCGTGCTGCGCACCGAGAAGTCCTATCGCAATTTTGTTTTAGAACTGGAATGGATGCATGAAAATCCAACTGGCAACGCCGGCTTGTTTATTTGGAGCGACCCCATAACGGCCAAGGGTCAGCCTTTCACGCGCAGTATTGAAGTGCAAATTATGTTGGGTGGTGAGATGCGCGAGGGCGACAAATTGATGTACACAAGCCAAGGAGATATTTTTTCCATTCATGGCGCCACCATGAAGCCCGATCGTCCGCATCCCGCGGGTTGGTCGCGTTGTTTGCCCAGCGAGGATCGCACCAAGGGCGCGGGCCAGTGGAATCACTACCGCGTGACGGCGATCGACGGAACAATCAAGTTGGCCATCAATGGAAAAGAAGTCAGCGGCGCCTTTGACGTGAATCCACGCGAGGGATTTATTTGTCTTGAGAGCGAGGGCACGCCTGTGCACTTTCGCAATCTGCGGATTCAAGAATTGCCGTCTGGTGAACCTCTGGCCGCCGAGGCGAAATGCATGCAAGACGAGGGGTTTCGCAGCATTTTGGAGGGTTCTTTGCGTGGTTGGCGGGAGCAACCCGGACACGCGGGGCATTGGAAATTGGATGACTGGAAGTTGACCTACGACGGAAGCGGTGAAACATTGTGGAGCACAAAAAGTTACGCCGATTTTGAAATAATTTTTGATTGGCGCTGGAGCGGAATATCCCACAAAGCCACGGTGCCCGTGGTGCGCAAAGATGGAACAACGCCAATGGGCGCCAATGGAAAACTGGAGACAGTTGAGATAGACGAGTTTGGCGACAGTGGAATTTATTTGCGCGGCAATGACAAGAGCCAGGTGAATATTTGGTCGTGGCCCGTGGGCAGCGGGGAGGTGTTTGGGTATCGAACCGATCCGTCGCAATCCGCCGAGGTGCGCGCCGGCGTGACGCCATCGGAAAATGCGGACGCCCCGCCTGGCAAGTGGAACCGTATGAAAATAAAAATGCAAGGCGATCGATTGACCGTGGTGTTGAATGAAAAAACTGTGGTGACCAACGCGCGGCTTCCGGGGATTCCCGCGGACGGACCGATCGCGCTCCAACATCACGGCGCGCCGATTGAATTTGCGAATATTTATTTGCGGGAGTTGCCAGCGCCGAAGCCGACCAAGTCCGCGCAGTGATCGCACGTATGTGTCTTGCGGGACTTTGCGAATAAAAATAAAAATCGCCCCGAGGGTTGCTCGGGGCGATTGATCAAAATCAATGAAATAGGCTTATTCCGCGGCTGGTTGCGGTGTCGTGTCCGTGGCAAGCAATGCGGCCTCAAGGCCCTTCAAGCCGCGGCGTTGATCACGCAAACGACGGCTCTTGCCGGTGCGTTCACGCAAGAAGTACAACTTGGCGCGTCGGGCATCGCCACGACGGATCACATCAATCTTTGCGATGCGCGGCGAGTGCAGAGGGAAAATTCTTTCCACGCCTTCATTGGCAACAATGCGGCGCACGGTGATGGTGTGGTTCACGCCACGACCCTTTTCGGCGATCAGCACGCCTTGGAAAACCTGCACGCGCTCCTTGTCGCCTTCGACGATCTTGTAATGCACGTCAATGGTGTCACCCACGGTGCACGTTGGCAAATTATTGCCGGTTTTAAGTTGCGGAGAAAGAAGTTGTTCGATTAACAGTTGACGATTCATGACCAGTCTCAATCTGGATCCAGGACGGATCCGTTTGATTGTTCAGCTTTTGCTTTCGCAAATCCGCCGTTCAACACTTTCCACTTGAGTTCTTACGACTCAGGGGTGGCGCTTCCAAATAAATCCGGCCGACGCACACGCGTGCGACTGACCGATTGTTCCAACCGCCACGCCGCGATTGCCGCGTGGTCGCCCGTGAGCAAGATCTCGGGAACATCCCTGCCGCGCCACGAGCGCGGACGGGTGAAGTGAGGGCAATCCAAAAGCGGATTGCCGTGTTCGTCGCGAAGACTGAAGGAGTCTTGCGCGGCCGAACATTCATGCCCAAGAACTCCTGGAAGAAGTCTGGACACCGCGTCGACCACCAACAGCGCGGGCAGCTCGCCGCCAGACACTGTGAAGTCGCCGACACTCAGTTCGAGCGGACGAAGCTCTTCAATCGCCCGCTCATCAATTCCCTCGTAGTGGCCCGCAATCAGCAACAAACGCGGCTGTTTAGCAAGCCATTCCACGCGAGATTGCCGAAGGGGTTCACCCTGCGGCGTGAGCAACACGCGGCAT
>SXGQ01217384.1_pt1 | contig 15557 bp, 13 predicted proteins | sample 3178371 | NCBI WGS metagenome assembly SXGQ01 (sample SAMN11356859, study PRJNA531348) | freshwater metagenome | isolation source: freshwater sample F1-20 | place: China: Fuxian Lake, Yuxi | collected 2017-12-25
CGACCGCCGAAGGGGCGCTCCTCGGGGTCGCCACGGACAGCCTGCTGTTGCGGCTCCGCGAGGCCCGCCTCGGCTTCAGGGCGCTCGACGGGGCGCTCGAGGTGCAGCTCGGGGTCGTCCCGCAGCTCACGATCCCCGCCCTCGAGAGCGTCTGGGGCCTGCGCGCCGTGGCGCCGACTCCGCTCGAGACGAGCGGCCTCGCGTCGCCAGCCGATCTGGGGGCGCGCGCGACCGTCACGCTGCCGCGCGGGCTCGGCTGGGCCGGGGTGGTCGCGTCGAGCGGCGAGGGCTACACGGCCCGCGAGCTGAACCGCGGCAAGAACACCGAGGCGGCCATCGAGCTGCATCCGCTGGCGGCCTCCGGACTCGCCCCGCTCGCCCTCTTCGCCTCCGGGGTCTGGGGCTCTCAGGGGGTCGCCTCGACGCGCGCGCACCGGCTGACGGCGGGTCTCCTGTGGCGCGCCCCGCGCGGGACCTCGGTCGGGGTCGACGCCGGCCTCGTCGCGACAGCCGCCTGGGGCGTCGATGACGCGCCCGACCGGGAGGCCCTGCTGCTCGAGGCCTTCGCCCGGGTCGCGCCGACGCCGCGCTGGATCCTCGGCGCCCGCCTCGTCCACCACCAGCGAGACCGCCGGGAGCTGGCCGACAGCCTCACCACCGTCGTCCTGGGCGCTGGCGCCCGTCTCGCCGCCACCCTCGAGGTGCACGTCGCCGCGACCTGGGAGACCCCGGCCTCCGAGGCGCGGGCCGCCCTCCCGGGCAGCGACCGCTTCGACCTCGCCCTGACCGGCCGCGCCTGCTACTGACCGCGCCGCCACCCCGCCACCCCGCCCACCCGAAGGAGTCGCCATGTCACGGCACCGCCTCGCGTCCCTGCTGCCCGCCTTCGGCCTCGTCGCCTGCGCCGAGGTCGCCGAGCCCGCCTCCGAGCCGATACCCGAGGCTGGCCTCGACGCGACCACCGATACGACCTCGGCCGTAGACGCCACGACGGGGCCCGAGAGCCCGTCTGACGCCGGATCGCCCTCGGGGCCTCTCGGCGGGCTCATCATCAACGAGCTCCGCGCCTCGGGCGAGGACTGGGTCGAGCTGCTCAACGCCGGCGCGATCCCGCTCGCGCTGTCGGGGCTCCGCGTCGCGGACCTCGACGAGGCGACCGGGGCCCCGAAGCTCGCAGAGGCCATCACGCTGCCCGCTGGCACGACGCTGGGCCCAGGCGCCCGCCTCGTCATCGTCGCCGACGTCGCCACACCCCGCGAGGGCCTCCAGACCGACTGCCTCGGTGGTGCGGTCGCCACCTGCCTCGAGGCCCCCTACGGCCTCAGCGGCTCGCGCGGCGACCGCGTCTTCATCCTCGCGGCGACGACCGACGACGTCCTCGTCGAGGCCGCCTACCCCGCGCCCGCCGAGGCGTCGGTCCCCGACGGCCAGTCCTGGGGCCGACTCCCCGACGGGACGGGCGCCTTTGGGCCCGCCACGCCCACCCCGGGTGCGGCGAACCTCGCGCCCTGAGCCCTCTCAGTCCCCGCCGAGCAGACCGATCGGGATGCGGAAGTAGCGGCGCCCGTTGGATTCAACGGGCGGCAGCTCGCCCGCGCGGATGTTGACCTGCAGGCTCGGCAGGATGAGGCGGGGTGGTGGCAGCGTGCGGTCGCGGGCCTCGCGGAAGGCCACGAAGTCGCCCTCGGCGGTGTGGGCGCGCAGCTGCAGGTTCGTCTCCTTCGAGGCGCCGATGGTCGTCTCCCAGGCGGGCTGGCGACCGTTTGGCAGGTAGTCGTGGCCGACGAAGACGCGGGTGGCGGCGGGCAGCGTATAGAGCTTTTGTGTAATGGAATGATAAAGTTCTCGGGCGCTACCGGCTGGGAAGTCGCAGCGGCCGGTGCCATAGTCCGGCATGAAGAGCGTGTCGCCGGTGAAGACGGCGTCGCGGATCTTGAAGCTGACGCAGGCGGGGGTGTGCCCGGGCGTGTGGATCGCCTCGACGGTCAGGCTGCCCGCCCGCAGGTGCGCGCCGTCGTCGAGCAGCGCGTCGAACTGTCGACCGTCGGTCGGGAAATCCGCGCCCGAGTTGAAGACCTCGCCGAAGCGCTGCTGGACGGCCGTGATCTCGCGCCCGATGGCCGTCGGGGCGCCGAAGCGGGCCTTGAGGTCCGCCATGCCCGAGAGGTGGTCCGCGTGGGCGTGGGTGTCGAGGATCCAGCGCACCTGCAGCCCGCGCTCGGCGACGAAGCCCGCGACCAGATCGTCATGCGATCGCGAGGTCCGCCACGTGAGCAGGCTGAGGTCGAGGACCGGATCGATGACGACCGCGTCGCGCGTCAGCGGGTCCCAGACGACGTAGGTGACGGTGAAGGTGTCGTCGTGGAAGAAGCCCTTGATCTCCATGCTGTGCTCCGGGCGGGGGTCGCGACGCCGCGACGCGCGGCTTGGCCAGACGCCCTTGCATTGGCCGTTCCAGCGCGCAGAGGGCCGGAAGCGCGGGCGTTCTCGCCCACGCCGACAGACCTCGCGTCCGCCACCCGGTGCGCCAGGCGGTGGTCGGGCGGGTGGGGGAGGGCGCGCCGCCACGGGCCAGATGACCCGGGCACCCCGACGAAACATTCGGTTCCAAGAGCTGGAACGAAATGTTTCAATGCGGACCATGCTGAAACCGAATGTTTCAGACGTCGCGGTCAGTCCTTGGCGGGGGCGCGCAGCCCAGCCGCGATCTTCTCGGCGAGTGCCAACCCGACGCCAGGCACCGCGGCGATGGCCTCAGGCGTCGCCTCGCGGAGGCGGGCGACCGAGCCGAAGTGGCTGAGCAGCGCCTTGCGTCGGGTCGGTCCCACGCCCGGGATCGTGTCGAGGGCCGAGGTCAGCGTCCGCTTCTTGCGCAGCTTGCGGTGGTAGGTGATAGCGACGCGGTGGGCCTCGTCGCGCAGCTGCACGAGCAGAAACAGTGCCGCCGCGTTCTGCGGCAACACGATCGGGTCCTCGCGGCCAGGCCGGAAGACGCGCTCCGCCGAGCGCTCGACGTCGTCGGACGACGGACCTGTCGGGCGCGAGGGTCCGCGGCGGGCCTTCTTGACGTAGCCGTCCTCGTCGAGGACGCGCGACTTCGCGAGGCCCGCGAGGGGGATGTCGAGGCCGAGCTCGGCGAGCACCGCGACAGCCTCCGCGAGCTGCCCCTTGCCGCCGTCCACGACGATGAGGTCGGGCGCGGGCTCGCCCTTCAGGATGCGGCGCGCGCGCCGGGTCAGCACCTCGCGCATCGACGCGAAGTCATCGGGCGTCGCCTCGCGCTGGATGCGGAAGGTGCGGTACTGGGACGGGTTGAGCGCTCCGCTGGTCGCGACGACCTGGGATGCGACCTGGTCCGTGCCCTGGATGTTCGAGATGTCGTAGCACTCGATGCGCTCGGGGCGGCGCGGCAGATCGAGGGCGGCCATCAGGGCTGTCACGGTCGCGGCACTCTCGCCGTCGGCCTTCTGGCGGGCGGCGAATGACGCGCGGGCATTCTCGGCCGCGAGATCGACGAGGCGGCGCTTGTCCCCGCGGAGCGGCTCGCGGACGGTCACCTTGCGGCCGCGCGACTCGGACAGCAGGCCGCTCCAGGCGTCCGCGTCGGGCACGGCGACTGGCGTCAGCACGAGATCGGGGATGGGGCGGGTGCCGTCGAAGTAGTGCGTCAGGAACCCGTCGAGCAGCTCTGCGTCGGGCAGCTGCGAGCGGCGGAACGGGTAGGGGTGGGCGCCGATGACGACGCCCTGGCGCAGCTGCAGCACCGCGATGACGCCGCTCTCGCCCTCGCGGTGGAGGCCGAGGGCGTCGACGTCGAGGCCGTCGTCGGTCACGACCTGCTGGGGGGCGAGCGAGCGCTCGATGGCCGCGATCTGGTCGCGGTAGCGGGCGGCGAGCTCGAAGGCGAGGTCATCGGAGGCCGCCTGCATGGCGGTCTTGAGGCGCGCGACGAGGGTCGCCCCGCGGCCGCCGAGGAAGAGCTTCACGGACTCGAGCTCGGCGCTGTAGGCCGCGCGGTCGACGGGCAGGACGCATGGCGCTGGGCAGCGGCCGATCTGGTGCTGGAGGCACGGGCGCGTGCGGGCCGCGAAGTCGCTGTCGCGGCAGGTCCGCAGCTGGAAGTGGCGGCTGATGACCTTCAGCGTCTGGCGGATGGCGGTCGCGGAGTGAAAGGGGCCGAAGTAGTCGGCGCTGTCCTTCTTGCGGCGGCGCACGATCTGGAGGCGCGGCCACGGGTGCTCGTCGCCCATCGCGGTGATCCGGATTGACAGGAAGCTCTTGTCATCCTTGAGCTTCACATTGAAGCGCGGCTGGTGGCGCTTGATCAGCTCGTTTTCGAGCAGCAGCGCGTCCTTGACCGACGCGGTCACGATGACGTCGATGCGCGACAGCACCTTGTCGAGCAGCCCGACGAAGAAGCGCGTGTCGGATGTCGAGGGCTGGAAGTACTGCGACAGACGCGCCCGCAGATCCTGCGCCTTGCCGATGTAGACGGTCTCGCCGAGGCGATCGACCATCAGGTAGCAGCCAGGGCTCCGCGGGGCGGTCTCGAGGGTGTGGGCGAGCCAGTCGGGCAGGTCGGAACGCGCGCTCATGCGCGAGATGTAAGGCCCGCGCGCCGAAAATGCGACGTTGGCTTTGCGATCCTTCACCTTTGTTGTTGACCAAGCTGGTCAACAATGTCCAAGATACAGCGGTCTGAGGCGGCCTCTGGCGCAACCAGGTGTCCGCAACAGGCTCTGACGTAATCGCGATGCTGTGGTTTCCCGGGGGGGTGAACCAGAACATCGCGATTTTTTTATTTCATCAGGTCGAGCTGGCCCACCGTCGCCCGTGAGCACGGTCTCGCCCGGTCACTTCTGGAACGTCCGCCAGCGCAGGTTGCGCCAGACGTGTCCCTGGAAGAGCGCGAGCACCGTCACGATCTCGAGGCGGCCGATCCACATGCCGAAGGTCATCGCGAGCTTGCTGAGGTCCGAGAAGCCCGCGAAGCCGCCCATCGGTCCGACCACGTCGAAGCCTGGGCCGATGTTGCCGACGGTGGCGATCGCGGCCGTGAAGCCGGTCACGAGGTCCGCGCCGTCGAGGACGAGGAAGACGCCGAGCGTCACATAGGTCAGCATGAAGAGCGCGACGAGGCTCAGGACACCGCGCATCGTGTCGTCACTGACGACCTGCCCCTTGAACCGGATCGACGCGATGGCGCGTGGGTGCAGCACCCGCACGAGCTCGCGGATGATGTGCTTCAGCAGCAACAGGTGGCGTACGGCCTTGGCACCGCCGCCCGCCGAGCCCGCGCACGCCCCGATGAGCATCGCGACGATGATGAGAGCCCGCGCCGCGTCCGACCACAGGTTGTAATCGGTCGAGGCGAGGCCGGTCGAGGACATGACGCTCGCGATGGTGAAGGCCCCGTGGCGGATGGCGCTCTCTGCGTCGAGCTCGGGGACGTCGCGCCAGGCGAACGCCGAGACCCCGGCGCTGAGGACCAGGAAGACCCCGAGATAGAAGAGGAACTCGCCGTCCTTCAACAACGCCAGCGGGCGTCGGAAGAGGGTCACGTAGAGCAGCGGGAAGCTCATGCCCGAGATGACCATGAAGACCGTCGCGACCACCTCGGCCGACGGGTTGGCGTAGCCCGCCATCGACAGCGGGTGGGGCGAAAATCCGCCCGCGGGCATGATCACGAGCGCGTGGCAGATCGACTCGTAGAGCGGCAGGTCGAAGAACCACAGCAGGCTGGTCAGCAAGAGCGTCAGCAGCGTGTAGAGCGCCCAGAGGCGGGCCGCGGCGTGACGGACCTGCGGCGAGAGCGTCTCGCCTGGCGCGCCTGACGACTCGGCGAAGAACAGCTGCCGCCCCGCGATCCCGAGGTTCGGCAGCACGATGACGAACAGCGCGATGATGCCGAGGCCGCCGAACCACATCGTCATGCTGCGCCAGAGGTAGATCGCGCGGTCCCAGGCCGCGAAGTCCGCGATGACCGTCGAGCCCGTCGTCGTGAAGCCCGAGATCGACTCGAAGAGCGCATCGACGAAGCTCATGCCGCCCATCATGTACGGGATGGCGCCGCAGACGCCGATGATGAGCCAGGTCAGGCTGACCGACGCGAGGGCCTCGGCGCGCCGCAGCGGGACCGTGCGGTCGAGGAACGGGGCGAAGAGGAGGCCCGAGAGCAGCGTCGCCGCGAGCGCGATGAGGAAGTGCGTCATCGACTCGTAGAGGCCGTTGACGAGCGCGTAGAGCGCGGGCGGGACGAAGGCTGCGCTGAAGAGGCGGGTCAGCTGGCCCGTGACGGCGAGGACGACGAGGACGCGCATCGCGGGGGCCTCCTCAGTCGACCTGGTCGGGCAGGGCGATGAGGCCCGCGAGGTATTGGCGGACGACCTGCTCGTGGCGGGTCAGGCAGACGACGAGCAGGTGGTCGCCGGGCTCGAGCAGCTCGTGGTCCCGCGGGACCGTCGAGCGGCTTCCGCGGACGAGCCCACCGACGGCCGCGATGGGGAGCGGGAAGAGTTCGTCGACGCGGCAGCGGGCGAAGGTCGCGGGCAGCTCGAGGTCGAGGATCTCGACGTCGCCGTGGTCGAGCTCGGCCACGTGAACGTGATCCTTGTGGCTGATCTGGTTCAGGATCGTGCGCACGGCTGCGCCACGGGCCGAGAGCACGACGTCGATGCCGACCCTCTCGAAGATGCGCTCGTTCGTCAGGCGGTCGGCGCGCGTGATGATGCGTGGGACGCCGAGCTGCTTCGCGAGGAGCGAGATGAGGAGGTTCTTTTCGTCGTTGTTCGTGACCGCGACGAGGGCCGAGACGGACTCGATGTGTTCTTCCTGCAGCAGATCGAGGTCGCTCGCGTCGCCGTGCAACACCAGCGAACTGCAGAGCTGCGTCAGCTCTTCGCAGCGCTTGCGGTCCTGCTCGATGATCTTGACCGTCCAGCCCGCCTCGCGCAGGGCGTTGGCGACGCCCACCCCGACCGAGCCGCCGCCGCAGACGATGGCGCGGCGCTTCTCGTGGTGGTGACCGCCCCGGAAGATGCGCTGGATGTAGCGGGCGAGGCGGCGCTTGCCGCCGATGGCCGTCACGCGGTCGCCAGGCTCGAGGTGGGTGGTCGGCTCGGGGATGAAGAGGCGTCCCTTGCGCTCGACCATGACGATCCGCATGCCGCGCGGCAGCTTTTGGTCGCCCAGATCTTCGACCGAGACGGAGGCGCCCTCTTCGACAAGCGCCTTCACGACCTCGAAGCGCCCCTCGAGCAGCGTCTTGGCGTTGAGCGCGCCAGGCACCGTCACGATGTGCAGGATTTCATTGATGAGCTGCTCGGCTGGGCGGACGATGAGGTCGAAGTGCAGGGTCTCGGCGAGGCTCTGGTCCTCGCCGCTCATCAGCTGCGGGTCCGAGACGCCGTGGATGACGCAGATGGACTGCCCAGCGCCGTTGTGCTTGGCGGCGAGGCAGCTCACGATGTTGCGCTCGTCGCTCGTCGAGGCCCCGATGAAGAAGGCCGCCTTCGCGATGCCGGCGTTCTTCAGCGTCGTCGAGCCGTTGGCGTTGCCGTGGATGAGCTGGATGTCAAGGCGCTCGACGCGGGTCGCGAGCGTGGGCGTCGAGGTGATCAGCACGACGTCGTGCTGGACCATCAGGGCCTCGGTGATGCGGATGGCGAGCTCGCTCTCGCCTGCGACGACGATGTGCATGGGCCGCTCCGTCAGACCTTGAAGCCTGCCCACATCGCCTGCAGGCGCGGCAGGCCGAGCTCGCGGAGGACGCGGACGTTGCGCTCGGGGATGCCGAGCGTGTCGGGGTGCTGATCGACCGCGCGGGACACCTCGTCCTCGCGCAGGAGGTGCAGCAGCGGGACGGGCGAGCGGTTGGTCCAGACGCCCGGGTCGTCCGGATCCTCGCCCTCGAACCGGTAATCGGGGTGGAAGGTGATGACCTGCAGCAGCTCGGCCCCACCCGCCTGCGCGAGGATGTCCTCGACCGTGGCGGCGACGTCGAGCAGCCCCTCGAAGTCTGACGCCGTGTCAGGAAACGCGAGCAGCGTGGTCTCGGGCTGCGGCGCCTCGCGGCCATCGTCGTCGTCGCTGGGCGCGTCGAGCAGCTGCCAGGCGGCCTCGAGGGCGTCGTGCACGGCCGCCTCGAGGGAGCTCGCGCGGCTCACGTGGATACGGACGCGACCCTCGCGCCGGGGGACGGCCGCGAAGGGGCACAGCGAGAGCCCGATGATGGCCTCGTCGAGCCAGGTGGCGACCGCGCGCCTCACCCGTTCGTCTGGCTCCTCGTGCGCGTGCCCCTCGCGGGACGCTTCGGTTGCGGTGCTGTCGGCCATGGGTCTCCCTCGTGTCAAGCCGCGCCCTTACACCCGCCGCGCGCGGGTGTGAACGACAAATCACAGCCCGCCCAGGCGGCCGCGCGCCGCGCGTGTGACAGCGCCCGACATCGAGCCTTCACGATCTTGTCGGACCGTCGCCACGAAAGCGTCACACGGGATGCGCAGGTTCCGCCGCGTCGCCGACCCGACACGGAGGCTTCACCACCATGTCGGCGGCGGGACACGCACCCGTCACCCCGGCCGCGCAGGGTCCGCGCCGCCGGGACCCCCCCGGCCTCGATGACACCGTCACGGACACGACGCTCCGGACGACTCAAGGAGTGAGAGATGCGCAAGCTGATCGGCCGCCTGGCCCACCCTGTCGCCACGACCCCCCTCCTCGCCCTCGCCCTGTCGGCCTGCGGTGACGACGGCGCGACGACCCCCACGACGCCGAGCGTCGACGCGATTGCTGGCACCGACACGACGAGCCCTGGCAGCGACGCTACGACCCCGGGCACCGACACGACGGTGGACCCTGGCACCGACACGACGACCCCGGGCACCGACACGGCCCCGCCCGTCGCGCAGCTGCCCGAGCAGGTCACCTGCACGGGCGACGTCTGCCGCGTCAGCGCGCCGATCGACAACCCGATCACGACCTCGTTCACGATGACGGCCGACAAGAAGTGGCTGCTCGAGGGCGGTGTCTTCGTGGGCGACGAGACCGGCGAGACGGTGCTGACGATCGCGCCCGGCACGGTCATCTATGGCGAGACCGCCTCGAAGGCGTTCCTGACCATCCGCCGCGGCAGCCGCATCGAGGCCGTCGGCACGGCCGAGAAGCCCATCGTCTTCACGTCCTCGAAGTCGCCCGGGCAGCGCGCCCGCGGTGACTGGGGTGGCCTCATCATCAACGGCCGCGCGCCAGTCAACGGCTGCGACGCCGCCCCGTGCGAGTCGGAGGGTGAGGGCGGGACGGGCCAGTACGGCGGGGACGCGGCCGACGACAACTCCGGCACGCTGCGCTACGTGCGCGTCGAGTTCGCCGGCTTCCCGATCACGGAGGACAACGAGCTCAACGGCATCGCCTTCCAGGGCGTCGGCGCGGGCACGACCGTCGACCACCTCCAGGTCCACATGGCGAAGGATGACGGCGTCGAGTTCTTCGGCGGCACGGTCAACGTGAAGCACGTCGTGCTGACGGGCATCTCGGACGACAACGTCGACTGGACCGACGGCTGGGTGGGCAAGGCGCAGTTCGTGCTCGTGCAGCAGTACGAAGACGCGGGCGACAACGGCATCGAGGCCGACAACAACGGCGACAACAATGACGCGCTCCCGCGCTCGTCGCCGACGCTGTCGAACGTCACGCTCATCGGCTCGCCCGACTCGTCGAGCTCGGACCTCGGGGTGCTCTTCCGCGAGGGGACGGCCGCCCGCCTCCACAACAGCATCATCACGGGCTGGAACGAGGCCTGCTACGACATGGACCACGCCGCGACCTTCGCGATTGCCAAGGACGGGGACGCGCTGTCGGGGAACCTCGCGGTCGCCAACACGATCTTCGACTGCGCAAAGCAGTTCCTCGCCGATGACGAGAAGAATGACGCCGGCGAGGCGCAGCCCGACCCGTGGTCGGTCGAGGCCTTCCTCTTCACGCTGAACACCGGCAACAGCCGCGTGGCGGCCATGCTCGAGGACGCGCTCAACACCGAGACCCCGAACGCCCGCCCGAAGGCTGGCTCGCCCGCGCTGACCGGTGCGGTCATTCCGACCGACGCCTTCTTCACGCAGGTCCCGTACGTGGGCGCCTTCGGCAGCGAGGACTGGACGGCTGGCTGGATCACGACCGCCCGCCAGTAAGACGTACGTTCTTGTGCTCTGACGAGGAGACGCTCGTGGCAACGCTTCTTCATGCTTCGTTTCTTCAGAAGGCGTTCGCCGCGGGCGCCCTCCTCACGTCGCTGGGCTCGGCGCATGCGGCCGACCCCGGCGGCGCTCAGCTCGGGCCGGAGCTCGCGCGGCTGCGTGGCGAGGTCGAGTCGCTCGCGACCAGCATCGAGCAGGTCAAGGATGACCGTCGGGTCCGCATGCGGAGCCTCGCCGATCAGATTTCCCAGACCGAGACCGAGCTCCGCCGCGAGCAGCTGCGGAAGACCGAGCTCGAGAAGCGGGTGGCCGAGCTGCAGGGCAAGATCGACGCGCGGAACGCGAGCCAGAGCACCCTCGCCCCAGCCGTCCGGGCGGGCGTCACGACCTTGAGGGCCTTTGTCGCGACGACCCTGCCGTTCCGCCTCGACGAGCGGCTCGCGGCCATCGACGCGCTCGAGAAGAAGCTCGCCGACGGGCTGCTCGGGCCTGCGCAGGGCTGGGCGCGCCTCTGGGAGCTGGTCGAGGGCGAGCTGCGGCTCGTCCGCGAGAGCGTGCTCGACCGGCAGGTGATCCGCCTGCCGTCGGGCGAAGAGCGCCTCGTGCCCGTCGTCCGCCTCGGGATGGCGGCGCTCTGGTACAAGGCCGGCGCCGAGGAGTTCGGGGCGGTCGTCCGCGACGGCGCGGGCTGGCGGGCCGAGGCCGTCGCCGGTCCGGTCGGCACCGCTCAGCTCGCGGCGCTCTTCGACAGCTTCGAGAAGCGCGTCCGCAGCGGCTTCTTCGAGCTGCCCTGGCTCGGCGCGACCGCTGGAGGTGCGAAATGAGGCAGCTGTTGACCATGATTTGCGCAGTGAGTTGCGCATGGGCGGCCCTCGGCCGTAACGCCCACGCCGACGGCGGCGACGCGAGGGCCGCGTGGCTTGACGTCATGAAGCGCGAGTACGCCTTCCTCGAGGCCGAGCGCGACGCCCTCGCCAAGCGCCTCGGCGAGGTCAAGGCCGAGGCGTCCCGCGACATCGGGGGCAGCGAGGGGCGCATCGCGGCGATGGAGGGCGAGCTCGCCTCGTCCCGCGCGGCGGCCGACGCGGCCGAACAAAAGCTCGCCGAGCTCGAGCGGGCCGCGACGGTGGCCGAGGACAAGGCTGAGCTCGCCCCTGAGACCACCGAGCGGGCGCGGGCCTCGCTCGAGCCATCGGGGCTCGCCCCGGCCGTCAAGGGTGACCTCGCTGGCACGCCGTCGGACATCCCGGCGCTGCTCGAGGCGGCGAAGGCGCTCATGAGCCGGGACTCCACGCTCGACGTCCGCCCGGGCACCTTTTTCACCCGCGAGGGGACGCGCGTCGACGGCCAGATCGTGCGCCTCGGAGGGGTCTTCGCCTGGGGTGTCTCCGAGGGTGTGTCTGGCGCCCTCGCGCCAGCGGGCGGCGGCCGCGGGCAGCTCTGGGTCGACGCCGCGTCGGAGACGGCGCGGGCGCTCGCGGGCGGGACCGCCGCCCCGACCATCCGCGGCATGATGTTCGACGACCCGAACAAGCGCATCGAGCCCCGCGTCGAGCGCGACTTCGTCCAGTACACGACGGTCGGCGGTCCGCTCGCGTGGGTCATCGTCGTCGTCGGCGGTCTCGCGATGCTCGCGATGCTGCTGCGGGCCTGGTTCGTCATGCGGCTTGGCACGGCCCGCTCGCGCCTCGCCCGACGCCTCGCGCCGATCCTGAGCCTCGCCGAGCGCGACTCCGATGCGGGACGCGCGGCCCTTCAGGAGCGCCTCGACCACGCCTTCCTCGCCGAGTCCCCGCGACTCGAGCGCTTCGGGACGCTCATCACGGTGCTCGCCGCCATCGCCCCGCTGCTCGGCCTGCTCGGCACGGTGACCGGCATGATCGCGACCTTCGACGCCATCACGGCCTTTGGCAACAGCGACCCGAAGCAGCTCTCGGGCGGTATCTCGGAGGCGCTGATCACGACCGAGTACGGCCTGATGGTGGCCATCCCGACCCTCTTCCTCGGGACGCTGCTCACCGGGCGCGCGAACGCGGTGCTCTCCGTCCTCGAGCGCGACGTCCTCGCCGCGGTCACGCGGACGCTCGGCCCCGACGTCGCCCACACCCTCGAGCTGCCTTCGCGCAAGTCGCCCCGCAAGCCCGACGGCGGGACCGCCACGGGTACGGGCGCTGGCGCGGTCGCGGGAGCCACCGCGTGATGGACGGTCTGCGGAAATCGCTCGACTATCTGCAGGACGGCGGGTCGGTCATGTGGCCACTCGCGCTCGCGACCGCGCTCGCTTGGTACGCAATCGGATACCGATTGTTGATTCTAAACAGGTCGGTGCTGCGCGACGCCCGGGGGGCCGCGATGCCGGTCGCGACCGCGCTGCGCAACACCCGCGCCACCGATGCGAGCCTCGTCTCGGCGGCGCTCGGCCTCGTCTTCGGGCCCTTCGAGGACCGCGTCGGGCGCCTCCGCATCCTGCTCTCGGCGCTCGTCGTCGCGGCGCCGCTGCTCGGGCTGCTCGGCACCGTCTCGGGCATGATGGAGACCTTCGGCTCGCTCGGCGACGGCAGCCTTCACTCGGCGGACGGTGGCATCGCGGCGGGGGTCTCCGAGGCCCTCATCACGACCCAGATGGGGCTCGCGGTCGCCATCCCCGGGCTGCTCGTCGGGCGCGTCCTGTCGCGTCGTGAGGGTCGCCTCCGCGAGAAGCTCGCCGCCCTCCGGCACGAGCTCGCCGCCTGGACACTCGCGGGCGCCGACGCCCCGGCCCCTTCCGCCCCCATCACCGCCACCCCCACCCGAGGAGCCCGCACGTGAGGCGCCCCCGTCAGCAGGCCGTCGAGGCGAACCTCGACATCTCGCCGCTCATCGACATGGTCTTCATCCTGCTCATCTTCTTCATGGTGTCGTCGAACTTCGTGAAGGACATGGACCTCGAGCTCGAGCGGCCTGGCGCGCAGTCGGCCGCACCGGCCTCCGCCAAGGCGCTGCGCGTCTTCGTCGACCGGGCTGGCGACATCTTCGTCGACGAGCAGCCCGTCAAGGCCTGGATGCTGCAGCCGCGCGTGCGCGACCTCCTCGCGGCGGCGGGTGAGCCGCGGGTCCTCGTCGTCACCGATCTCGCGGTCCCGGCCGAGCGCCTCATCGAGGTGGTCGACCAGTGCCGCCTCGCGGGGGCCGAGCACGTCGGCGTCGCCACGTCCCCGGAGGCCGGACCATGACCCTCGTGCAGCGCGTCGCCATTCAGCTCGGGGCCTTCGTCGTCGCGTCGGGCGGCACGGCCCTTGCATTCGCGGCCATGCTCGTCCTGAACGAAGACGTGCCAAAACCGCCGCCGTCGCAAAAGATCACGGAGTTCGAGGTCGAGCCGGTGGTGAAGAAGACGCCGCCGAAGCAGCAGAAGAAGGCCCCGCCGAAGCAGGACCGCCCAGCCGCCGCGAGAAATGACGCGCGCGTGGCGCCAGCCTCGGTCGGTACGGCGCTCTCGGGCGTCGACCTCGGGCTGCCCGGCCTCAACGGCGGGGCGCTCGGCGACGTCGGGCAGGCGGACGCGCTCGCGGGCGGCGGCAAGTCGGCCGAGAACCTGGTCATGAGCGAGGGTGCGGTCGACTCGCCGCCGCGCGCGGTCGAGCGTTCGGCCCCTTCCTACCCGCCGCGGGCGCGGGCCGAGGGCGTCGAGGGCGTCGTGACCGTCAGCCTGCTCGTCTCGGCCGACGGCTCGGTCGAGCAGGCCAAGGTCGTGCGCGCCGAGCCCGCTGGCATTTTTGACGCGGCCGCGCTCGAGGCGGTCCGTGGGTGGCGGTTCGAGCCGGCCAGCTATGGCGGCAAGCCCGTGAAGGTGTGGGCTCGCCAGGTCGTGCGCTTCGCGCTGATGTGATCCCGAAGACCCGCGCTGCTGGCGGGGCCACGCTCCGCCTCGCCGGGCAGGAGACGTCGTCATGTGGAACCCCCTCCGGGTGGTTGTCGCGCTCGCGATGGCCGCCACCGCCCCCGCTGCGTCCGCCGAGGAGGCTGACAAGACCTCCGAGGCCGAGGTCGACCACCTCGAGCTCGCAGCGCTCCTCATCCGCGACGGCCACCACGCCCGCGCGGCCCGCGAGCTCGACGCGGTCGCCACCGAGGCTGACGCCCTCGCCGCCGCCGGGCCGGTGCCAGCCTCGCCTGAAGCTCCGCAGCCCGCGGACCCGTTGGCGCCCGCGACGCCGCCGCTCGAGCTGAAGCGCTATTTCACGCTGCGGGGCATCATCGCGCTCCACCGGAAGGCCCACCTCGAGGCCGCGCAAGCCTTCGAGAAGGCGATGGAGTTCGGGCAGGACGACCCGACCGTGCCGGGCTGGATCGCCCAGTGCTACGTGGCGCTCGCCCAGTGGGAGGCGGCCGTCCACGCCTTCGGTCGGGTGCCGGCCGACACCCTCGCGGCCGATCCGCGGCTCGCGCTGCTGCGGGCGAACGCGCTGTGGCGCGCGGGCGCCGAGGCCGCCGCGGCAGGTGGTGACGGGACGAGCTTCCTCTCCGAAGCCTACGCGGTGCTCGGCGGTCTTCTCACGGCCGATCCGGGCCTCACCGACGCCCGCCGCATGCTGCTGTCGCTGCTCGCCGAGGCCGGCCTCCACCGGGCGGCGGCCGACGTCGGGGTTACCTGGCTCGAGCAGCCAGGCGTCGGACTCGAGGACTTCCTCGCGGCCGCCGAGGCGCTCAGCCGTGCGAGCGCTCACACCGAGGCCGCCAGCATCCTCGACCGCGCGGCGTCCCGCTTCCCCGACGACCCGCGCATCATGGCCCTGCAGAGCAAGTCCCTGCTCGACCGCGGCCAGACCTCCGCCGCCGCCCTCATCCTTGAGCGGGCCGCCATGATGGCCCCCGAGCGGGCCCTCGACGCGGCCGAGCTCTACCGCCGCGCGGGCATCTTCGACCGCGCGCTGCGCATGAACGCCCGCGTCCCTGACGCCAAGCTGAAGCTCCGTCAGCGCGTCGGCCTCCTCGTCGAGCTCGAGCGCTTCGAGGAGGTCGCGGCGCTTGGCGAGCGCGTCCTGCGCAGCGGGCTCGGCGCCGATGACACGGTCGTCTACGCGATGGCTTTCGCGGCCTGGCAAGTCGGGGATTTCCCGCAGGCCGAGGGCTGGCTTCGCCGCATCACGAAGCCCGAGCTCTTCGAGAAGGCGGCCGCGCTGAGGAAGTCCATGGCCGTCTGTGCCGCCGAGCCCGAGAGGTGCCCGTGACCCCGTCGCCCCTCCGCCCCACCACCGCGCGCCGCCTGCTCGCGGCCGCCCTCGCCCTCGTGACCGCGTGGACCCCGGCGCTCGCCGCAGCGGCCCGAGCGGCATCGCCCGCCCCGAGCGGTCGGCTCGTCGTCGTGGCCTTTGGCGCGCGCGGGGCTCC
>SXGQ01389727.1_pt1 | contig 15557 bp, 12 predicted proteins | sample 3178371 | NCBI WGS metagenome assembly SXGQ01 (sample SAMN11356859, study PRJNA531348) | freshwater metagenome | isolation source: freshwater sample F1-20 | place: China: Fuxian Lake, Yuxi | collected 2017-12-25
CCAGCCGCTTTGCTGAACCCGCGCTCACCGCTGCTTCGCGTCGGGGCGGGGCGGGGCGCAAGCGCCCCTCCCCTGCGCCCCTCCCCAAAACTTTAGTTTTCCTTCGGCGGACTACCGATACAGAGTCTCCGACCCGCCCTCCGCGCCAAGCGCTCACGCCACGCGCCCGCCCTTGCGCCCGGCGTCCTTCGCGCCACATTTCCCACCATGTCCAAAGCACGCTACATCGAAGCAAAACAGAGATGGGCCGAGAAACAAAAAGCCCGCGGCGTCACCGCCCGCGCCGTGCCCTCGCAAGATCGTCTTCCGCCCGGCCAAAAACTCACCGATGGGTTTCCCGTGCTCGACCTTGGCGTGCAACCCGCCATCGAGCCCGCCGACTGGACCCTCACGCTCGACGGCCTCGTCGAAAAGCCGGCCAAGCTCGATTGGGCCGCCTTCCACGCTCTGCCGCAGGTCGAGGACGTAAGCGACTTCCACTGCGTGACCACGTGGAGCAAATACGACTGCCGTTGGGGCGGCGTGGCCTTTACCACGCTCTACGAACTCGCCCAGCCCAAGCCCGAGGCGCAGTTCGTCTACTTCACGAGCTACGACGGCTATTCGACCAATTTACCCCTCGCCGCGTGCCTCGACGACGACGTGCTCGTCGCCACGCAGTTCGACGGGGCGCCGCTCGAGCGCGAGCACGGCGGCTTGGCCCGCGTGATCGTCCCGAAGCTTTACGCGTGGAAAGGCGCGAAATTCGTGCAGGCGATCAGCTTTCTCGCCGAGGACAAACTAGGCTTCTGGGAAGTCCGCGGCTACTCCAACGGCGCCGACCCGTGGACCGAGGACCGCTACGCCTGATTCCGATTCTCATCGCACGCGGCCCCGCGCGCGCGGGTCAGGGGCAGTATGCCGGACTGATCTCCATGCCGGAGCACCGCGGCCCCGCGCGCGCGGGTCAGGGGCAACGCGCCGCGGCCGGCCCGATCCTTCAACCCACTTTCGGCTTCGGCCGCGGTCCGAGACGCACCGCCGCCGCGCGCTTGGGAGCCGGCGGCCCGTGGGGCACCGGTTTGGCCCGCCAAAAAAGCAACGTCAGAAAATAACCCATCACCCCAAGAATCGGCCCAAGCACCACGGCCCCGAGATAGAGCGCGCCCAGATTGCCCTGCCACCCGGTCACGATCGCCATCGGGTCACCCCACACCCGGTGCCATTCGGCCTGAAGGTCCGTGCCCAATACAATTTTACCCACGAGGTAACACGCCGGCAGGTGGACGATCGCGGTCGCCGGCGTGGAGAGAAACTGGAGCAAAAAGCTCACCGGCAGATTGGCCCGCGCCCAAAATGCAAAGGTGCAGGCGAACAGCGATTGCGCCGGCAAGAAGGGGATGATGGTCACCGGCATGCCCACCAAAAACGCCCGGGCGAGGCTCTCGCGGCTCGGCACCCACAATTCCCGTTCCAACAACCGGTCGCCCAACCGCGTGTGCAGAATTCCCCCGCGCAGTTTGTAACGCGAGAGACCCCACTGGTTAAGTCGGCGCAGTGTCCAACGGAAATTCATACTCCCCGCCATTCACGCGGCCCGCCGGCCTTACGCCAGCGAAATCATCCGGTGTTCCACTTCCCGTTGGACAACTCCCGCCGGTCCCGCTCATCACCCTTCCATGTCCGAATCCAACCGCCCCCTTGCGAATCGTATCCTGATCGGCCTCGGCATCGGCGTCGTCGCCGGCGCGGCCACGCTCATCGTCGGCCGTTTGTCGCCCGAGTTTCTGGCGTTCATGCGCAACGTCTCGACCACCTACCTCGATCCCCTCGGCCAAATTTTTCTCCGGCTGCTGTTCTTTGTCGTCATTCCCCTAGTCTTCGCCTCCCTCGCCGCCGGCGTCGTGCAACTCGGCCGGCTCGACAAACTCGGGCCCCTCGCCACCCGCACGTTCGCCCTCTTTTTTCTCAACATGGCCATCGGCGTTGCCCTCGGCCTCCTGATGATGAACCTGCTCCAACCGGGCAACCATCTCTCCCCCGAGGCCAAGACGAGCCTCATGACGGAGTTCGGCGGGGCCGCCCAGCGGACCATCGCCACCCATCAGGCCAGCCAAGGTTTTGGCCTCACCACGCTCGTCGAGATGTTTCTCCCGAAAAATCTCTTCGGCGCTTTCGTCGGCAACAACCGCACCACCCTCGGCGACGTCCTGCCGCTCATCGTCTTCGCCATTATGATCGGCGCCGTCGGCACGCAACTCGTCGCCGCCAAACGCCAGAAATTGCAGGACTCCCTCGACCTCGTCTGCGAGCTCATGACGGGCATCGTCAACTTTGCGCTGCGGCTGGCACCTTACGCCGTGCCGCTCATGATCTACAGCGTCACCGTCAAAGTCGGCGTCGACATTCTGATCGCCCTCGGCGCCTTCGTCCTCGGCGTGCTCGGGGTGCTCGCACTCCACCTCTTCGGCTCCATGAGCGTGTTTCTCAAGATCTGGACCAAGCGCTCACCCCTCCAGTTTTTCAAAGATGTCCGCCCCGTCCTCATCACCGCGTTCTCGACCAGCTCCAGCAACGCCACTCTGCCGACCGCGATCACCTGCGTCCGCGACACGCTCAAGGTCAGCCCTTCGACGTCCGGCTTCGTGATCCCGCTCGGCGCCACCATGAACATGAGCGGCACCGCCCTTTACGAGGGCTGCGTCGTGCTCTTCGTTGCCCAAGTCTTCGGCGTCGATCTCACGCTCGCGCAACAGGGCACCTTGCTCCTGCTCTCCGTCATCAGCGCCGTCGCCGTCGCCGGCATCCCCGGCGGCTCGCTCCCATTGATTGCCGGCCTGCTCGTGACCTTCAATATTCCCCCCGAGGGCATCGGCATCGTCCTCGGTGCCGACCGTATTTTGGACATGGCCCGCACCACGACGAACGTCGGCTGCGATCTCGTGACCGCCGTCATCGTTGACGAGCAGATCGAACGCGCCGAAGCGGCCAAGTCCGCCTGATCCTGCCGGCAACGCCCGGCGATTTGCGATCAACCTCGCGGTCGGGCTCCGGTGACCGCGCCGTTTCCCAACGTCGGAGTGCGCCGGCGTTCGGGTTGAAATTTCCCGCACCGCACGCTTGCGCCCGGGAGGTCGATCCGCGTCAACTTCGCCCGTGCCCGCGTTCTAAGGGCGCTTTGTCGCCTACCCCACGCTATGCTCCTCCCGACTCTGCACCTCGCCGCCATCACGCCGCGCACGCTCTCGTGGCCCGACTACCTCGCGCTCACGCTCTACTTCGCGCTCAACCTCGGGATCGGCTGGTGGTGCACCCGCCGCAAACGCGCCTCCAGCGGTGACTTCTTTCTCGGGGGCGGCCGCATCGCGTGGTGGGCCGCCGCGATCAGCTTTTTCGCCACCGCCACCAGCAGCATCAGCTTCATGGCGCTTCCGGCCAAAACCTATTCCACCGACTGGGGCGTCTTTCTTTCCGCTCCCGCCCAAGCTCTCGCCGGCTGCATCGTCGGGCTCGTCTTCGTCAACTTGCTGCGCCGCCTCGGCGTCGTCTCCATCTTCGCCTACCTCGAACGCCGCTTCGACAAACGCGTCCAACTCGTCGGCGCCGGCCTCGGCATGATGCTCAAGATTTTTGGGCGCATGAGCGTCGTCATGCTGCTGCCGTCGCTCGCGCTCAGCACCGTCACCGGGCTCAACGTTTACGTGAGCATCGCTCTCATCGGCGTAGTCACGACGCTTTACTCCCTGGAAGGCGGCTTCGAGGCGGTCATCTGGACCGATGTGCTCCAAGCCTTTGTCATGCTCGGCGGCGTCGTCGTCGCGCTCTCCTTCCTCGGTGCCGGACTCCCCGGCGGACTGGGCAGTCTGATTCCCGCGGCCACCGAGGCCGGTAAATTCAACCTGATCAATTGGGCGCCCAACTTCTCCCAGCCCACCGTCATCGTCTTCGTCGCGCAGTTTCTCGCCACCGTGTTTATCCAGATCGGCGACCAGCCGCTCATGCAACGCATGTTGTCCGCCTCCAACGAAGCCGAAGCCCGCCGTACCGTCATCCTCGGCAACCTCATCGGCGTCGGCAGCTCCATTCTCTTTTTCTTTGTCGGCACCGCCCTCTGGGCTTTCTACCGCGCGCACCCCGACCGCCTCGCCGCCGGCCTGCCCAACGATTCCATCTTCCCGTTCTTTATCGCCAACGAGCTCCCGCCCGGCGTCGTCGGCGTGATCATCGCCGGTCTCTTCGCCGCCGCAATGGGCGCGCTCTCCAGTATCCTCAACAGCACCGCCGCCGTCGTCGTCTCCGACTTTCAAGGCACCTTCCAACCGCACGCCACCGAGGCCCAACGTCTCCGCCTCGCGAAACTATCCACGTTGATCTGCGGGGCCCTCGGCATCGGCATGGCGAGCTGGCTTGCCGCACAAAACGCGGCCTCGCTCTGGGACGAATTCATGAAGCTCATCGCCCTGCTCGGCGGCGGGTTCGCCGGCGTGTTCGCCCTCGGTCTGCTCACCCGCCGCGCGCACGCTGTCGGCGTCATGATCGGTGCGCTCGCCAGCATCGCCGCGACTTGGTCCGTCCAAAAATTCACAACCGTCTCCCCCTTTGCCCACGGTTTCGTCGCCGTCGCCTCGTGCATGGTAATCGGCTACCTCGCGAGCCTCTTGCTACCCGCTCCGGCCAAAAAGTCCCTCGTTGGCCTGACCCTCTGGGACCCCGCAGCTCCAAAGTAGGGCAGGATCTCCGGGCCGCCCCCACGCATCACACCCGGACCTTCAACCCCTCGGCCACCGCGAGCTTTTTCTGATTCGCATCGAACGTCAGAAATTCCTCCGCCCCGAGGTGCAGCGCCGTTGCGACGTGCACGATGTCGGCCAGCCGATGTCCCCCGCTCACCGTATACCGCGCGCTCAACGCCTCCGAGCGCTGAAACACGTCGGACCAGTCGACCGGGATCATTTGCAGCACCTGCGCCGCAAGATCGCTCTGGAGGAAACGCAACATCACTTGCCCCTCCGTTCCGGCAAAGCCCTTCGTGCGATCATGAGCGTGCAGCCGCGCTTGCACGCGTAGCGATTGGCGAAACTCCAGCAGCAGAAAACTGGAAACGGAAAGCGGGGCGGCGTGCTTTTCCAAATAGGCGATCGCCTGAGGTGAGTTGTCCTGCCGCCGATACAGCGAGCAAAGGAAAGACGTATCGGGAAACACGCTCATCCGAGATCGCCCTCGTGCTCCGCGTCGCGCATCGCCTTCACCTCCGCCGCCGTGAAGACACGATCGCCCCAAGTCTCCTTCAATCGCCCCATAAAGTCCGGCAGCTTGAACACCTTGCCCTTCGCCCGCGGCAACGCCGTCAGCAGCGCGATCGGCTGCCCGCGTTTCTCGATGCGCACCGACTCCCCGTCACTCAGCCACGCTTCGAGCTTGGAGAAGTTGTTGCGTAGGTCGCGGACCGTGGCGGTTTTCATGTGGACATAATCAGTTCACATCAACCGCCTGTCAATTTTGCCACACCGGCCCATCGGCTGCTCCGAAAACGACTCTTTGTTTTCAGACCGCGATCTTTTTGACTCCCTGCCATGCAACTTCCGCCGCGCCGAACCATCGAAATCGGCCTTGATAGTTTTGCCACCGCGTTCCGCAAGGAATCCACCGACTTCGCCGTCGACGCTTCGGCCTCCCTTCGCGATCTCGTCACGCGCATCGCCCACGCCGAAGCCGTCGGACTCGACCACTTTGGCATCGGCGAGCATCACCGCCGCGACTTCCTCGACTCCGCCCCGCCCGTCATCCTCGCCGCCGCCGCCGCGAAAACTTCCCGCATCCGCCTCACCAGCGCCGTCACCGTGCTCAGCGCCGCCGATCCCGTGCGCGTGTTTCAACAATTCGCCACCCTCGATCTGCTTTCGCAGGGCCGCGCCGAGATGGTCGTCGGCCGCGGCTCCTTCATCGAGTCGTTCCCACTCTTCGGCCTGCAGTTAAAAGACTACGACTCTCTCTTCACCGAGAAGCTCGATCTCCTCCTGAAGATCCGCGCCCACGAACACGTCACGTGGTCCGGCCGCCACCGCCCCGCGCTCACCGGCCAAGGCGTCTATCCGCGCCCGCTGCAAAACCCGTTGCCCGTCTGGATCGGCGTCGGCGGCACGCCCGAGTCGTTCGTCCGCGCCGGCACACTCGGCCTGCCCCTGATGGTCGCCATCATCGGCGGCGAGACCCGCCGCTTCCGCCCGCTCGTCGATCTCTATCGGGAAGCCGGAGCCGCCGCCGGGCATGCTCCGGCGCAACTCAAAGTGGGCGTGCACGCTCTCGGCTATGTCGCCGCCACCACCGAGCAAGCCGCCGAAGAGTTTTTTCCCGGTTACGCCCACGCTTTCACCGAGGTCGGCAAAGAGCGCGGCTGGCCGCCCGTCACGCGCGCTCATTTCAACTCGCTCATCGGCCGCCATGGCGCGCTCCTCGTCGGCGGCCCCGATGAAATCGCGCAAAAAATCCTCGAACACAGCGCCGCTCTCGGCGGCATCTCGCGGCTCAGTTTCCAGATGGACGTCGCCGCGCTCCCGCACGCAAAACTCATGCAGGCCATCACCCTGCTTGGCGAACGCGTCGCCCCGCTCGTGCGTGCGGCCGCTTGACGCGCCGCGCCGTTGGCCGACCGTCACCCATGCGCCCTTTCCGTTCCCCCGTATCGCTCGTGGTTCTAACCGCCGCGCTGCCCGTTCTCGTCGCCGCCGAAACAACCAAAGGTCTGCCGAGCTCACCGCCGGCACCCGCAACCTTTACGACTCTCTTCGATTTCTCCGGCTCCGCCGCCGAGCCCGGCTGGACTGCCGTCAACGACGGCGTCATGGGCGGCGTCTCTCGCGGAGGCGCAAAACTCGTCGATGGCTCACTCCACTTTCGCGGGATTCTCTCTCTCGACAACAACGGCGGCTTTTCCTCGATCCGCTCGGGCGGCCCCATCCGCGACTTGAGCGCGGCGCAGGTGATCGTGCTCCGCGTCAAGGGCGACGGTCGCCGCTATCGCCTCCAGCTCGCGACCGACGCCCAATACCGCCGCTCCCGCATTTCTTACCAGGCCGAGTTCCCCACCCAAGTCGGAACATGGCTCGAAGTCCGCGTGCCGCTCGCCACGCTCGTTCCGATGTTTCGCGGGCAAACCCTTTCCGGTCCAAAGCTGGACCGCTCTCGGATTGAAGAGGTCGGCGTGTCGCTCGCCGACGGCAATCCCGGCGCCTTCGCGCTCGAGATCGACTGGATCAAGGCCGAGTAACCCACAGGAACGGGTTCGCCCGTTCCGACCCTGGAGATCGACTCCACCCCATGGCCGTTCGCGGCCTGAAAATTCAGCTCGGAATCTGACCGACCCAATTCCGTGCCTCGGCGCTTGCAGTCGTTGTCCCGCAGCCTTGATTCTCGCTCTTCCCCACTCCCGAAAAATGCTATTTCCTCGTCACCGATTCTGGTCTGTCTGCGGACTGTTTGCTGTCAGCGCGACCTTGTTGATCTTTCAGGCCAGCGGCCGCTCCGGCACCGCCCCGAGCCAACCCGCCGCGAAAGCGGAAGCCAGCGCCCAGTCTCAAACCGTCGCCACCACCACCCCCGTGGCGAAACTCTCTTTCGGCACCCACATCCAGCCCATCATCTCCGAGCACTGTTACCATTGCCACGGTCCTGATGCCGGCACCCGCAAAGCCGATCTGCGCCTCGACCAAGCTGCCAGCGCCACGCTCGACCGCGGCGGCTACTCCGCCATCAAACCTTTCAAGCCGGAGGAGAGCGAAATCATCGCCCGGATCGTTTCCACCGACGCGGAAGAAATGATGCCGCCGCCCGAGGCCCACAAACGTCTCTCGCCCGACGAGGTCGCAAAACTCCGCCAGTGGATCAGCGAGGGCGCCGTTTACGAAAGCCACTGGGCCTTCGCCGTCCCCACCCGCCCCACCGTGCCGGCCATTCCGGTCGCTCAACTCTCAACGCTCAACTCTCAACCCTCCCCGAATCCCATCGACGCCTTCATCGCCGCAAAACTCGCCGGCACCGGCCTTACCCCTTCGCCCGAAGCGGACCGCACCACGCTCATCCGCCGCGTCACCTACGATCTCACCGGTCTCCCGCCTGCACCCGCCGAGGTCGCCGCGTTTATCGCCGATCTGAAACCCGGCGCTTACGAGCGCGTCGTCGACCGCCTCCTCACCAGCCCACGCTACGGTGAGCACCGCGCCCGCTACTGGCTCGACTACATGCGCTACGCCGACACCCACGGCATCCACTTCGACAATTTCCGTTCGATCTGGCCGTACCGCGACTACGTCATCCGCGCCTTCAACGCCAACAAGCCCTTCGACCGTTTTGTGCGCGAGCAGCTCGCCGGCGACCTGCTCCCCGACCGCACGTTCGACTCGCTCACCGCCACCGGCTTCGTCCGCTCCAATCTCACCACCAACGAGGGCGGCACCGTGACGGAGGAAGTCTTCGTCAACCAGACCCGTGATCGCGTCGAGTCCTTCGGCGCGACTTTCCTCGGTCTCACCACCGGTTGCGCCGCCTGCCACGACCACAAATTCGACCCCACCTCCCAACACGACTTCTACGCCCTCGCCGCCTACTTGGGGAACACCTCTGAAAAACCCTGGGACTTCAACATCGCCGACCCCGCGCCGGTCTTGCGCCTGCCCAAACCCGAAAACGCCGCCACCGCCGAACTGCTCTTCACGCAACGCTCCGCGCTCATCACCCAGCTCGACGCCCGCCGCACCCGCGCCGTCGATCTCACCGCCTCATGGCTCGCCGCGGGTAACGCCCCGAAAGCAGTCCCCACCGACGGCTTGGAGATCCGCCTGAAATTCGACGAGGGCAAAGGCGACGTGGTCAAAAACTCCGCCCCGCTCGCAAAGGTCGCGTATTTCAAGGCCGACACCAATCCACTGCTGTGGACCGAGACCAACTGGCTCTGGCCGGCGATGCGCATGGACATCAACACCCGCATTTCCCTCGGTGACCAAGGCGACGTCAGCGCCGACCAGGCGTTTTCCGCCGGCAGTTGGATCATGCTCCGGGATAAGCCCGGCGGCAACGCGATCACCCGGGGCGGCACGGGCAACGGCACCCTCATCGCCCGCATGGGCGATTCCAAACGCCGCGGCGGCGCCGGCTGGGATATTGCCCAAGACGGTCGGCGGATCGTCGTCAGCCTCATGCCGGAACTGACCGAGGCCGAGCTCGCCGCGATCGCCGCCGCCGCGCCGAAACCCGCCACCCCGCCCGCAGCACCCGCCGCCGCCGTCGCGGCCAACGCCACTCCTCCCACCCCGGCCGCGCCGCCCATCGCAGCGGCGCAGACCGTCGCCACTCCACCGGGCCGCGGCCTGCGCATCGCCACGCTCCCCGGCCTCATCAACCGCGATGAATGGGTCCACGTCTTTGTCACCTACGACGGTTCCCGCAAAGCCTCCGGCCTCACCGTCTATCTCAACGGCAAACGCGCCGACACCGAAATCACCATCGACGCCCTCAGCGCCAGCGACTGCATCGAGACCGACGCCGAAATGCACGTCGGGCGCCGCGACGATTACAATCCGATGCGCGAAACCCGCTTCCAAGACCTGCGGTTTTACCGTCGGCTGTTAACGGCTCCCGAGGTCGCCCGTCTCCCCTTCGAGGACGTCGCCGCCGAGATCTTCGCTCGCCAGCCCGATCCGAAAAAGTGGACCACCGACGAACGCTTCGTCGTCGTCGACCGTTTTTATCTCGGCGAAAAGGACGCCGATGCGATCGCGCTGGCCTCGGCCGTTGCCTCTCACGACAAGGCCTTTGCCACGCTCACCAAAGACGGCACGCCGACCTTGATCGCCCTCGAGAAAGACACCCCGGCATTCTCCGATATTCTGAAACGGGGCGATTACTTTGCCCGCGGCGAACGCGTCGAGCCCGCCCCGCCCCACTTCCTCGCGCCTTTGCCCAAAGGCGCGCCCAACAATCGCCTCGGCCTCGCCGAGTGGTTGCTCGCACCCGACCAGCCGCTCATGGCCCGCGTCACCGTCAACCGCATGTGGCAGGAAGTCTTCGGCCACGGCATCGTTGAGAGCGCCGGCGACTTCGGCATCACCGGCGACCGCCCGTCACACCCCGAGTTGCTCGACTGGCTCGCCGTCGAATTCCGCGAGAGCGGTTGGGACGTTAAGAAACTCTACCGCCTGCTGGTCACCTCCGCCACCTACCGCCAATCCGCCGTGGCCACACCCGAGAGCCTCGCAAAAGACCTCGGCAACAAATTCCTCGCCCGCGGCCCGCGCTTCCGCATGGACGCCGAGATGCTGCGCGACAGCGCCCTCGCCGCCTCCGGCCTGCTCGTCGAGAAAATCGGCGGCCCACCCGTGAAGCCTTATCAGCCGGCCGGTATTTGGGAAGAGGTCGCCATGCCCGAGTCCAACACCAAAACCTACGCCCAAGGCAAAGGCGAAGACCTCTACCGTCGCAGCGTCTACACCTTTTGGAAACGGGCCTCCGCCCCCGCGAGCTTGGAGACCTTCGATGCGACCTCGCGCGAGGTCGCGTGCACCCGACGCGCCCGCACCAACACCCCGCTTCAGGCCTTCGTCACGATGAACGACCCGCAATGGCTCGAAGCCGCGCGCAAGCTCGCCGAGCGCGCCGTCAAGGCCGCGCCCAACGCCGAAGCGCGCATCGACTACATGGCGCGCCGCACCCTCGCCCGTCCGCTCGCCGCCCGTGAAACCGCCATCCTTCTCCGCAGCGCGGAGACCTTCCGCACCCGCTTTGCCGATCGGGGCGAGGAAGTCGCCGCCCTCCTCACCATCGGCGATTCCCCTGCCGATCCGACCCTCCCGCCCCTCGAACTCGCCCAATGGACGATGGTCGCCAGCCAGTTTCTCAACCTCGACGAGTTCCTCACCAAGTAACGCGCTCCCCATGAATCCTCACGCCCATCACTCCGCCGCCGACCACGATCTCTGCTCCGACCACGGCGGCGAACACCCAACCGTGCTCGATTTGCCCCACGTGCCCCTCGGCCTGAAACGCGAGTGGCTCGACCTCGAAACCCGCCGCCATTTCCTCGGCAAAGGCGTCAAGGCCCTCGGCTGGGCCGGCCTCGCGACTCTGCTCGCCAAAGCTACCCCCGATCTCGCCGCCAAGGCCGCCCTCCAAGGCGTCCGCACCCACTTCGCTCCAAAGGCGAAACGCGCGATCTATCTCTTCATGGCCGGCGCGCCCTCCCAATTCGAGACGTGGGACTACAAGCCCGCCTTGCCCGGTCTCTTCAACAGCGACCTGCCCGAGTCGGTGCGCGGTGGCCAGACGCTCACCGGCATGACCGCCAGCCAGACCCGTTTCCCGATCGCGCCGAGCTTTGCCAAATTCAGCCAACACGGAAAATCCGGCACGTGGGTCTCCGATCTTCTGCCGCACACTGCCAAACTCGTGGACGACATCTGTCTGATCAAGTCGCTCCACACCGATGCGATCAACCACGAGCCCGCCATCCTCCAGCTCACCACCGGCAACATGTTTCCCGGCCGCCCTTCGATCGGCTCGTGGCTTTCCTACGGCCTCGGCGCCGCCAACGAAGAACTTCCGACCTTCGTCGTGATGACTTCGAAGATGCCCCACCGCACCAACGTGCAGGCACTTTCCAACCGGCTCTGGTCCTCCGGTTTCCTCTCCCCCGAACACACCGCCGTCACCCTCCGCGCCGGCGCCGATCCCGTCCTCTACATCAACAACCCGAAGGGCATCCAAAGCGATGTCCGCCGGGCCATGATCGACGGCGTCAACGACCTGAACCGCCACCTGTTTGAGAGCGTCGGCGATCCCGAGATCAACGCCCGCATTTCCCAATACGAGATGGCGTTCAAGATGCAGACTTCGGTGCCCGAACTAGCCGATTTCTCGAAGGAACCGCAGTCCACCTGGGACCTTTACGGCGAGAAAGCCAAGGAGCCCGGCACCTTCGCCTACAACTGTCTCATGGCCCGCCGCCTCGCCGAGCGCGGCGTGCTCTTCAGCCAGATTTTCCTCCGCAGTTGGGACCAGCACAGCAATCTGCCGAGAAACATCGGCCTCATGTGCGAAGACTCCGACCGGCCGACCGCCGCACTTCTCACCGATCTCAAACAACGGGGTCTCCTCGACGACACCCTCGTGATCTGGGGCGGGGAATTCGGCCGCACCGTTTACTCCCAAGGCGCCCTCAGCGGGACCAACTACGGCCGCGACCACCACCCGCGTTGCTTCAGCATGTGGATGGCGGGCGGCGGCGTGAAACCCGGCATCTCCTACGGCGAGACCGACGATTTTTCCTACAACATCACGAAGAACCCGATCCACATCCGCGACCTTCACGCGACGATCCTCAATCAGTTCGGTCTCAGCCACGAACGCCTCACCTTTAAATTCCAAGGCCTCGACCAACGTCTCACCGGCGTCAATCCGGCGAAAGTCATCAAGGAACTCCTCGCCTGATACTTTCCCATCGATCAACTTCCATTCGTCGCCTTCACCCTTCATCCGTCCTCCTATGCAAACTCGCCGCTCATTCCTCACCCAAATCGCCGCCACCGCCGCTGTCACCTCAGTCTCCGCTCCCTTTATCCGCGCCCAGACGAAGACCGGCTCGACTTCCCTGATCACCGGCACCGGCGCGCACACTTACGAGGTGATCCACGACTGGTTGCCCGAGCCACAGGGCCTCGTCTGGGGCGACACCCACGGTCTGGCCCAGGACAGCCAGGGCCTCATCTACGTCGCTCACACCGTCAACACCACGTCGATGCGCCCCGAGTCCGTCATCGTTTACGATGCCAAGGGCAAATTCGTCCGCGCCTTCGGTGAAGAATTCCGCAGCGGCGCCCACGGCCTCGGCGTCCGCAAAGAGGGCAGCAACGAGTTCCTCTATCACTGTGACACCGCCCGCTGCAAAGTCGTGAAGACCACGCTCACCGGCGAAGTCGTTTGGACCGCCGGCTACCCGACGGCCAATCCCGCCTACAACGCCAAGCCCGTCCGCTTCATTCCCACCAACGTCGCCTTCGCCCCCAACGGCGAAGTCTTCATCGGCGACGGCTACGGCTCCAGCCGGATGCTGCGCTACTCCATCGACGGGAAATTCATCAACGAAGTGTCGCAGCCCGGCAAAGGCGAACAGGAGATCAGCGGACCTCACGGTCAATATGTGGACCCGCGCGGCAAAGAGCCCGTGCTCGTCATCGCCGACCGCACCAACCGGCGCATCCAAACCTACACGCTCGGCGGCCAACACCTCCGCACCATCAAGGACGACACCAAACTCCGCGAGCCGTGCCACTTCGACGTGCGCGGCGATCTCATGGTTTGCCCCGACCTCGATAGCCAAGTCTGCCTGCTCGACAAAGACTACAAAGTCATCGCCCAGCTCGGCGACGGCATCGAGGAGAACGGCAAGCGGGGCTCCCGCCGCAGCCAATCGCGCGCCGAGTTTACTCCCGGTAAATTCATCACCCCTCACGGCGCGATTTTCCTCAACAACGGCGACATCCTCGTCGCCGAGTGGCTCCCCATCGGCCGCATCACGCTCTTGCGCAAAATCGCCTGAGTCAGCCGGGGCACGGGCACCTCGCCCGTGATATTTTTCGCGAACTCCGCTCCCGCCGAAGGTCAAGTCCACGGCGCGGGAAATCCACCGAATTGCTTTCGCCGTTTGCGCCGGAGGTCAGCCAACCGCGCATCCGGCGGTCGCACTCGGAGGCTGTTCAACTCGCCGCCGGTGCGCGGCTCTTCAATCAGACTGACCCCACCGACAGCATTTGCTTTATCGAACCCGGTAAGCTGCTGGTCCGGTTGGAACCACCCGGTGCTGAACGCACCGCACTCCATCAAATCAAAGCCCGCGATCGCCTAATACCAACGTCCCTTGATCAACAGACGGTCATTGCGAGAAGCGCCGCGACGAAGCAATCCAGCTGGATTGCCACGGCGCGCTTCGAGCACCTCGCAATTACAAACGTCTAGAGATTTAGGGACGTTGGTATCAGCGAGATGGCGCTCAACCGACACGGCCCAAGCCCTCTGCGATCTTGCGGGGATTGAGTCTTCCACGCGCCCGACTCCCAACCATCGTCTGATCGCCGCCAACCGGTGACCCAACGGGCGCAGCACACTCGTGCTACTTTTTCACCTCGGGCTTCGCCGGCGTGAACGTCCCGTCTTCGGCCGCGTGCACAAAGCCCTCCGTCACACTCTTCAATTCCTCCCAGCGGGCCCGAATTTTTTTGGCCTCTTCCTTGGTGATCACGCTATCCGACGAGGAGATCGCGATCGTCGCCAACATATCCGCAAATTCCTGCACAATCCCGTTCGTCAACGGAACCAAGGGTTGGTTGGGCGGAAAATTTTCCGGATTGCGGATGTAAAAGCCGCCCGCCTGCGCCGCCACCCACTGGGCGATTCGCACATCCTTCGTGCTCCGGATCAGCTGCCCCACGCGGTCCAACGGATTATTGGCGCCCACCGCATCGCCCTCGGGCAACTCAGCCCATTTGTAGATCAGTGAAAGCGAAAGCTGCAAATCCGAAGCAATCTGCTTCGCGCTGGTTTTCTTCAAAACTTCCCGGATGACTTCATGCGATTCCATTCGGTAAATTATGAGAGGCGTTTTCGACTGATGGCAATCCCACGCATCGGCCCGTGTTCGGCGTCTGGAATTCGCTTTTGTGCGTGCCAGCCCCCGATCTCTTCTGCCACACCTTCGGGCTTTCCCTTTTAATAATGAACATCCACGAGTATCAGGCCAAAGCCCTCTTCGAAAAATTCGGTGTCGCTGTCCCCAAGGGCACCACCGCCACCACCCCCGAGGGATTCATCACCGCGCTCGCAGCGCTGCCCGAAGGCCCGACCATGGTGAAATCCCAGATCCACGCCGGCGGCCGCGGCAAAGGCACTTTTACCAACGGCTACAAGGGCGGCGTCAAGTTCTGCAAGACCAAGGCCGACGCCCTCGACATCGCGGGAAAGATGCTCGGCAACACCCTCGTCACCGCGCAAACCGGCCCCGCCGGCCGCAAGGTCCAGACCATCTACTTCACCGTCGCGAGCGACATTAAGAAGGAATACTACCTCGCCATCCTCCTCGACCGCGCGTCCTCCAAGCCCGTGATCGTCGCCTCCACCGAGGGCGGCATGGACATCGAGACCGTCGCCCACGACACCCCCGAAAAACTCTTCAAGGTGCTCGTCGATCCCGCTTACGGCCTCGCCGATTTCCAAGTCCGCGACCTCATCACCCGCCTCGGCCTCGCCGGCGCCGAAGCCAAGAACGCCGCCAAACTCATCCGCAATCTCTACACGATGTTCTGGGAGACCGACGCCGCGATGCTCGAGGTCAACCCCCTCATCACCACCCCGACCGGAGACGTCCTCGCCCTCGACGCCAAGGTCTCATTCGATTCCAACGCCCTTTACCGTCACCCCGAGATCGTCGCCCTGCGCGACCTCAACGAGGAAGATCCCAAGGAAATCGAAGCCTCCAAGTTCTCGCTCAGTTACATCGCCCTCGACGGCAACATCGCCTGCCTCGTCAACGGCGCCGG
>SXGQ01035526.1_pt1 | contig 15556 bp, 5 predicted proteins | sample 3178371 | NCBI WGS metagenome assembly SXGQ01 (sample SAMN11356859, study PRJNA531348) | freshwater metagenome | isolation source: freshwater sample F1-20 | place: China: Fuxian Lake, Yuxi | collected 2017-12-25
GGCAGCGGACGGAAATACAAGGACTGCTGCGGTAAGGCGTAGTTTTCAGTAAGCTAAAAAAGCAGCGGCCACACCCGGAAGGTGTGGCCGCTTTTTTGTTTTGAACTGACTATAGCCGTTTACACCGGATTCTGAGGCCCGCGGTGTGGTTCAGCGCCAGGAGCACCCGGCTGCGGTCCCATCGGAGGCTTGGGTCCATCAAAGGATGGGCCCTGCGGCTGAGGGCCACGCTGGAATTGTTGCGGGCCTTGGTGCATGCCGCGGCGTCCTTGGAAGTTGCCGTGCTGAGGTCCCATGGGCGGCTTGGGGCCATCGAAGGAAGGGCCCTGAGGCTGGGGGCCACGCTGGAATTGTTGCGGACCTTGCTGCATGCCGCGGCGTCCTTGGAAATTGCCGTGCTGAGGTCCCATGGGAGGCTTGGGTCCGTCGAATGAAGGGCCTTGCGGCTGAGGGCCACGCTGAAATTGCTGCGGGCCTTGGTGCACGCCGTGGCGTCCTTGGAAATTGCCGTGCTGAGGTCCCACTGGAGGCTTGGGGCCGTCGAACGAAGGGCCTTGCGGCTGAGGGCCACGCTGGAATTGCTGCGGGCCTTGGTGCATGCCGCGGCGTCCTTGGAAGTTGCCGTGCTGAGGTCCCATCGGAGGCTTGGGGCCGTCGAACGAAGGGCCCTGAGGCTGAGGGCCACGCTGGAATTGCTGAGGACCTTGGTGCATGCCGCGGGGGCCTCGGAAGTTGCCGCGTTGAGGTCCCATCGGAGGCTTGGGGCCGTCGAACGACGGGCCTTGCGGCTGAGGGCCACGCTGGAATTGCCGCGGGCCTTGGTGCATGCCGCGGCGTTCTTGGAAATTGCCGTGCTGAGGTCCCATTGGAGGCTTGGGTCCATCGAACGAAGGGCCCTGCGGTTGAGGGCCACGCTGGAAATGGCGTGGATCACCAAAATTGCGCGGCGCTTCAGCGCGGCGAGAATCGCGGCGCTGCTCTCCACCGTCGCGGCGGAAATCGCCGTCGCGAGGGCCGTGGGTGCGATCACCTTGCGGCCGCGGACCGGCGTTGCGATCGGGATTGGTAGCGGCATCCGGGCGTCCAGGTATGTGGAACTCATCCGGTGCGATTTTTCCATCGCCGTTGCGATCCATTTTGCGGAGCGCTTCGGTGGCTTTATCGATTTCAGCGGCGTCCACGGTGCCGTCGTGGTTTGCGTCGAGCAGGCCGAACATGCCGGCAGCAGGCCGCTGCACAGGTGCGTGCTGGGCTTGCAATGGCTGCGGATTATTCTGAGCCGCGAGGGGCAGTCCGGAAAGGACCATGGCCACCGCGGCGATTAGCGTATTTTGTGTTTTCATGTAGTGAATGCTGTGGAGTTTTCCGCCGGTTCGAGCCGGTCGGCTCATCCTGTAAAACGCCGCGCTCTGGCATTTGGTGCAAAAAATATGCGGGAGTTTTGTTAAGCTCGTGTAAGTCCAGCGCGTCCATCTTTTGTCCGTGTCCAATTCCGATCTTCCAATCTACGAACTCGAATCCGCCATCGCCGGTGTGCTGCGGCAGAATAACCGTCTCATTCTTCAGGCCCCAACGGGTTCGGGAAAGAGCACGCAGGTCCCTCAGATTGTGCTCGATCATGGTCTGGCGGGTGAGGGGGAGATTGTCGTATTGCAGCCGCGCCGGCTCGCGACACGGATGCTCGCGCAACGCGTCGCCTTTGAGCGCAAGTGCCCCCTTGGCGAGGAGGTCGGTTACCAGATCCGGCTCGACCGCGTTTGCTCGAAGGCGACGAGAATCCGGTTCGTGACGGAGGGTGTTTTGCTGCGGCAAATGATTTCCGACCCGCTGCTGCGTGGAGTGTCGGTGCTGGTCTTCGACGAGTTTCACGAGCGTCATCTCTATGGCGACATCACGCTCGCCCAGGCTCTCAAACTTCAGGAAGCCAGGCGGCCTGACTTGCGGATTATTGTCATGTCGGCGACGCTGGAAACCGCCGCGCTCGGGAAGTATCTCGCGCCGTGCGAGACTCTCACGAGCGAGGGGCGGATCTTTCCAGTTGAGATTCGCTACCTCGACCGTGCGATCAATCCGGATGAATGTGCCGTGTGGGATGCCGCCGCAAATGTGCTCGAACAACTGGCTCCGCTCACCGAGGGCGATGTGCTGGTCTTCATGCCCGGTGCGTATGAAATCCAGAGGACGATTCAGGCGATTCGAAACTCCCGTGGCGGTTCCGGATTTGTCGTGTTGCCGCTTCACGGAGAACTTCCGCCAGGCGAGCAGGACGCAGCGATTTCGCGCTATGAAAAGCGGAAGGTGATCGTGAGCACCAACGTCGCCGAGACGTCGTTGACGATCGATGGTGTGCGCGTGGTGATCGATGCCGGGCTTGCGCGAATCGCGAAATTTGATCCGCACCGTGGAATCAACACGCTGCTAGTCGAGCGAATCTCCCGCGCGAGTGCCGACCAGCGTGCGGGCCGTGCCGGACGCACGGCACCGGGTGTCTGCTTGCGCCTGTGGACCGATCGGGAACATCGCGACCGCGCGGCTCAGGAAATCCCGGAGGTGCGGCGTCTGGATCTCGCCGAGGTTGTGCTTACTTTGAAGGCGGCGGGTGTGGATGACGTATCGTCATTCCGGTGGCTCGAACCGCCCGACCCAAAGTCGCTGTCCCGTGCGCTGACGCTGCTGGAGGACATCGGTGCAATCGATGCTGGAACCGGCGGAATCACCGATATGGGACGCCGGATGCTCGCGTTTCCCGCGCATCCGCGCTACGCACGGATGCTTCTTGCCGCGGATGCGGCCGGCTGTGTTTCCGCGGTTTGTGAAATTGCGGCGCTGACGCAGGGTAAACCCGTGCTTCCGCGGGCGAATGGAAAGCAGCAGCAGGAGGAGCGTGAGCGATTGCTCGGGACCGGGGCGGAGAGCGATTTGTTCATGATGATGCGGGCGATGCGAATCGCCGCGGATGCGGGCTTCAATCCGCAGCGGTTGCGAGGCGCCGGGATCAATGGAATTGCGTCACGTGAGGCTTGCGGACTCGCGCAGCAGTTCCTGGCAATCGCGAAGGACGAGGGCCTTGATTGCACGATGCGCGATAATTCGGCCGAGGCTCTTGCCCGTTGTGTGCTTGCCGGATTTCCGGACCAGGTCGGAATGCGTCTCGATCGCGGAACGCTTCGTGTGCAACTTGTTCACGGTCGGCGCGGCGTGCTGGCGCGCGAGAGTGTTGTGCAGGATTCGTCGCTGTTGGTGGCGGGCGAGATTCGTGAAGTGGATTCGCGGGACGATGTGCAGACGCTTGTCACGCAGGCGACAGCGGTGCGCGAGGAGTGGTTGCGCGAACTTTTCCCCGAGGCATTCAGCGAGCGGGTGGAGGTTTTTTACGACTCCACGCAGCGCCGCGTCATGGCGCGCAAAGTGGCGCGGTTCCACGATCTCGAAATTCGGGTGGAACGCACGGACGATGTCCCAAGTGAGCAGGCGGCGGCGATTTTGGCGGGGGAGGTGAAGGCAGGGCGACTGACACTGGATAACTGGAACCACGACGTAGAGCAGTGGATTCTTCGGTTGAATCAACTTGCGGATTGGTGTCCGGAATACGAACTGCCGAAGCTTGGCGTGGAAGACCGTCACACTCTGGTCGAGCAGTTGTGCCTCGGAGCAAACACTTACCGCGATATCAAGGACCGCGACGTATGGCGCGTCGTGAAATCGTGGCTTTCGTCACCGCAATTGGATTTGCTCGAACGAATGGTACCGGAGCGTTTTGAGCTGCCGAACGGACGTCGTGCAAAAATCACTTATGCCGAAAACGCGCAGCCGACGCTCGGAGCGCGGATTCAGGACCTTTACGGCGTCACGAGCGACCTACGAATTGCAGGAGGCAAGGTTCCTTTACTCATTCAGGTGTTGGCGCCGAACTGGCGTCCGGTGCAGGTCACCACTTCGCTGGCCAATTTCTGGAAGGACAGTTACCCGAAACTCAAGCAGGAGCTTTCCCGGAAGTATCCCAAGCACGAGTGGCGATGAGTCCCGGGCCGCGCGGCGAGGACCGCACAGTCGGTGCTCAGTCGGTCAGGACGTCGGGGACCAATTCCACCTGGCCTGTTTTTCTTGGGGCCTTGAACAGGCCCAAAGCCTTGTTTTCGCTCTGAACGAAAACGCCCGACATGCGAAATGTGCGCCGTGAACGGGTGTCATAGAACGAACCGGTGAAAGTGCCAGTGCGAGGCGAGATAGAGAGCTTTGCGGCCAGGCGCTTTGAGTTGTCAAACGACACCGAGTATGGCCCCGCGATCGGGCGATTGCCCAACGTAGCACGCTCGGTTCTCGGTGCAGGGAGATTGCCGAATTTCGCAGTGAAGAAGCCGTTTGTAGTGAGTGTCTTTGGAACGCGAATCACGGTGTTTCCGGCGGGTGGTTCGAAATAGGCGGAGCCGCGGGCTTCAACGGTTAAATCAAACCCGAACGGAAATTCCGGGCGTTTCGGATTGCGGGGCGCGAACCAGCGGAGGCTGCCGGTGAGCCCCGGAAGCCGGACGGCGCGTACCTCTCTGCCCTCGGACGAAAGGTTGCCGAAAAGAGTGCCCGCGCCACGGATGATTCCGTAGACGGGCTTATCGCCGCCATCGGGAGTTACATAGGTGAACGAAGTGAACGAACGGTTGTCACCGGTGCGCCCCGTTACCGAGATGGACCCGCTGCGGCTCACATTCATTGCTGCAAATCCGTTGCCCTGCGGTGTAGTGGCTGCCGCATCCGGTGGCGGGAGGACGATCGTGAAGCGGCCGGTACCCGGTGCCGGGGCGAAGTAACTCCAAGGAATCTTCGGGGCGGAAAACTGGACATTCTCGGCGCCGAAGGAAACCGTGCCGGAAATCTGACGGGTGTCGCCGTTGATAGCGTAAAGGAGGGCGATTTGGAGAGGCGGCAGACCGGGACGGGCGATCTCGCCCGAGAAATTGCCGCCGAGATCAAAGCGACCACGGAACCGGTACGATGCGCCGGCGAAACGGAACACCGCCGTGAAGTCGCCGCCGCCCGTCACAGTGGCCGAAATGTAGCCCGAGACGTCGTGCGAGCCTCCTTCTCCCGAGACACTGCTCGCGTAGATACCGCGGCCGAGTAGGAACGGATTGCGAATCGTCACCGTGGCCGTCGAGGAATTGCCGAGGCCATTCGGGCGATCATTGATCCGGTAGACGAACGAGTCCGTGCCTTGGAAAAGGCGACTGGGGGTATAAACGACGGTCACCGTCGCCCCGCGCCGGACCTCGATTTTTCCGAACTGGGGATTGCTGACGTTCGTGATTGTCAGTGGATCGTTCTCGGGGTCCGTGTCGTTTCCGAGAATATTGTTTAGCAGGATTGGCCCCCGGGTGACCGAGGTGATGATCAAGTCGTCGTTTGCCTGGGTCGACGGACCCTGGGCATGCGCGAAAGGTGAGAGCGCGAGAATCGTTGCTAGCAGAGCGTGGAACGAGGATTTCGATTTCATGGGATTTTGTAATCTCGGAATTGCCGGTGCGCCGATTGCCCGCGCACCACTTCCGTAAATTGCCGGATGCCGACGGTGGGGGCAAGTGTCTAAATGCGAATCATGGTAACGTAACCTTTAGCCGAATGTTCCGTTGTGTGGCTCCACTAACGGGCGTGGTGTCGCGGAATTTGAGCGTCTCGCTGCCGTCGCCATTGTTTACAGCGGAGCCGATCTGCACTGCGTTGCTGCTTCCCGAGAGCCAGGCTCCGCCCAGTCCGGCTGTGACCTCTGGAGTAAACGTTGTGCTCTGTATCGAAAGACTTCGCCGGAACGAAAGGGTCAGGAATGGTCCGCTCGCTCCGTCCATTTCGAGTGCGCTGCTGAACACATCGGCGCGGTCGGGTTGGCGCGGGTTTCTTCCCAATGCATACTCAAGTCCGTTCGATAGACCATCGCCATCGGGGTCCAGATTAATCCCGCTGATCGCATTCTCCGCAGCGCTGAACCACTGGCTCTGCCAGTTGGCGAAGGTCACAGGTCCGAAGCGTCCGACGTTGCCCGAATTGGTGCTTGATGCCTTCCAACTGTTTTTGTCGTCGCCAAACGCATTCGGGTTGGCGCGCTCGAGAGAACGGCCGCCTCCCGCAGGCGAAGTGGGCCACGGAGCGACATTGGAATAGGTAACAAAATCCACATCAATGTAGGGGACCACCGTCTGCCCCGAGCCGTTGATGAAAGGCGTGCCCGGCTTTTGAAGCGCGATTCTCTCGCCGGTGTTCAGCAATTCGGCGGGCGCGTAAGGACCGAAGATCTCCACGGATGCCGCGACGTTGTATGCAGTGCGGAAGGTCGCTGGCGCGATTGCCGAGACGATGAAGAATTCGCGCGGTTGCAGAGTGAGACCGGTCGGGAAGTTGAACTCGATGCCATCGATCCGCCACGTGTTTGCGGGATTCGCAGGATCGAATAGAGGGACGGGTGTATTGCCGTTGTTCCGGATCTCGATGAACTCCGACGCCGTGCCAGAGGGCTGGTAATGAATTTCGGAAATGACCACCGGGCCGATTTTCGGTCCGCTGTTTGGGCTTCCGAGCGTGGGTGAGATTTGCGGGACCATGAACGTTCGCGGCGGGGTTTCCGTGTTGGTGTAGCGCGCGACTGTGGTGCCCGCTTCAGTGGTGCCGAATTGTGCATACACTGTATAGCCGGTCAGTTCGCCCGCGCTGTTGCCCGACGAAAGGATGACCTCTTCGCCGTTTGAGCTGAATGCAAATGCCGATGGTCCTGTGTTGAACTGACTCTCGTTCAGGACGAGGTATCCGCCGGGCGGGATCGTGGTGCCCGGTGGGATTCTGTATTTCTGCGGGTTTCCGATGCTGTCGCTCAACCACCAGTCCGAAAGGTCCGCAGTTTCTGTGGCGCTGGGATTGTAAATCTCGACGGAATCCGAAGTCGTCGCATCGCCATTTGCAAGGATTTCATTGATGGTCACCGCCACGATTCCATTTGGAGCGTCGTCCGTGCCCGGGGAACCGTTGATCGCTGTGCTCGCCCGCCACGAGTTCGAAAGATTCGGCGATGGGTTGCTATTGGGTAAAGTAGGCACCAGTGAGCGCCCGGTGCCGTCCGCCGCGGTCGGCCACGGAAGGTCGTCATCGTAGGTGAGACTCATGATCGTATCGCCCGCCGCGTCCACGAGTGTCAGTGTTTCTCCGCCATTTGAAAGGCTGGAGCCCGGGCCATATTGGCCGGCCACCGTGACGCCGGGATACTTTAGCGCGAATTGCGTTGGGTTCTTCGCCAGAACCACGAATCCGCCAGCGGGAATCGTTGTTCCTGCGGGGAACGTGAAATCGATGCCGGCCGTGAAGCGGACATTGAACATATTTACCGGCGCCGAACCGGTATTCTTGAGCTCGATGAATTCAAACTCATCGCCGTCCACCGGCGTCGGCGAGCCGACCGGGGTGAAGGGCGGGGGATTGTACATAATTTCCGTGATTAGAATCGTTGGCGGCGTGCCGGTTCGGAAAGTCGCTTCGATCAGCGGGCTCCAATCCCCGCCGGGGCTCACCACGCGCGCTTTCACCGTGGTTACGGAAGTGATCGGAATCGGGCCTGTGTAAACCGTGCCCTGTGCTGTGCCGCCGGGCAGTCGCGGGTCGATACCATTGGTGGTGTAGTAAATCGTGCCGCCTCCCGCATTGGGATTGGCGATGGTGAGATTGTAACCCGGGGTTACTGTGCCGCCGAATTGACCGAGCGTGGGCGCGAGAGTCGCGGGGAAAAGTCCCTCGGTTTTAAAGTATCCCGCGATGAAACCGGCGGGAAGGTATTGATGCGCCTGATCGTTTGTGAAGCCATCGAGCAGCACGTTGCGACGACTCGGCGCGTTCGTTGTCGAGGCGACGGTGTAGTTTGGTGCGGTGCCACCTTGCGTAATGGTCCAGCGTGACGAGTCGCCGACGCCGTTGATCCAGTTTGGAATTCGCGTCGTGTTAAAACCGCTGATGAATGGCGAGCACTCGTTTGCCAGCGCCGTATAGCGGGCTGTGATTGCAGCGTTTGTCAGGGCGCCGCCGTTGAAGAAGTGCTTTTGAATCCGGTCGGCGAAGAGCAGTTTGAATTCGGGGCTGTCGCGCAGCAGCGTGTAAAGAACGCGCGCCCCGGCGGTGATGGCTTCGGTCTGTGGTGCTGTGCTAAGGAGCGAACTTTGCGTGCCGGGCGTGCCATTGTTCTGCGGTTGAGAGAGGAAGTTGTTGCTCGTCACCGTGAGCCCAAAGCTTCCGAACGCACCCTCCGCGTCCCAGGTAAAGAAGCGGAATTTTCCCGTCGTGGAGCGCTCCCTTGCAGCGATCCAGTTGTTGTGCGGCCAGTCGCCGGTGCATGTGTAGATATTCTGGATCAGGTAGTCGATGAACTCCGTCATATCGAGCCGCGCCTGCATTCCCTGATAGTTCGCGAGCACGTTCTGCGGATTGTTGCGAAGGAATGTGAACATTTCCTGATATGCGATTCCATCGCCATCGGATGGCACGCCGACTTGCAGCACATCCCAATCGAGATCGCTGTTGAACGCCTCCCGCATCCATTCCTGTCGCAGGTGCTGGACGAGGTTGAAAATGCCTTTGAACTGTCCGTTGATATAGAGCGTGGTGTTCACCCCGAGGCCGCCGAGGTTGCCGGTGTCGACAAAAAGGCGGCGCGCCATTTCGTCGATCATGAATGGATTCATGTCGTTGTGTCCGCCGCGGAACCGGAAGTCACTGTGCTTGGTGACGGGTGAGTTTGGGATGATCGGGAAATTCAGCGGGTCGCCGCCGAGATCATCGCGCATGTAAAAATTCATCGACGGCTTTTCGAGCGCGTTGGTCGTGCTCCATGCTGTTGTGTTCGGCGTTGCGCCGTTGGGGCCGGTCAGGATGTAGCGCGGACGTGTAAAAGGGCTGCCCGCCATGCGCAGACCAACGTCGAAATTGAAAAGTTGGGAGCCGTTTGCGGCGATGTATTGCCATGTCACCGGACGTTCGCCCCAGATGCCTCGGAAGTTTGCGTTGTTATATTGCTGGTTGTCGCCCAGCGCAGACCATGGACCTGCCGGGAAGTTTCCAGACGTGCCCGCCACGTTGTTGACGATCGCCATGGTTCCATACGGCCGGTAAAGTGAGCGGGACTGGTCTCCGATGATCGAAACTGCAGGCAGATTGGGTCGCGGTGTCGGTTCGCCGATTAAGTATGTAAAGGACGCGACGGGCGAGGGAAGCATCCCCGCTGCGAACGCTCGCGCGCGGATGACCCGGGTTGTTGATACATTGATCGGCGCACCGTACACGATCCCAGTTGTCGCAGTCGGTTCGGAACCGTCGGTCGGACCGGCTGCATTTGCGGTGTCCGTGTAGCGGATGGTTGCTCCGGGCGTTGCGGTGGTGAAACTGACCGACTGGGCTGAATTGAAGAAACCGCCGGTGTTCGACGGCACAGGCGCGGCTGTGATTCCAAAGAACTCCGTTCCGGCGTTTGCCGCGCCGGGTGTGGCCTGATCAAAATACACGTAGCTCCCGAGCGCATTCCGACCGTAAGAATGATGCGGTGAACCTGCTGGAAGCGTCAGGAACTCGTGCACTACTGCGCCGGCTCCGTCCCGAAGCGCCAGATACTCGCCGTCTGAATCGAGCGCAAAGTCGGCGTGTAGATAGCCGTTGGTTCCCGGGCTTTTGACGTTCTGCCCATCGAGGATCACGACCAAGTATCCACCTGCCGGGATGCTCACATTTGGAAAAAGCCATTTCTGGGGTGTTGAAGCACTGTCTGTGAGCGCCCATCCGTTCAGTGACACCGGGATGGCTCCGTTGTTGTGAAGTTCCACCCAGTCGTTCACCGATTCGGGAGCATCGGGGTTGTCCTCGATTGCGCCGTCCAGATCCACGACGGGCTCCGTTGTTCCTACTTTGTAACGCCACGACGCCGCGCTGTTCACCACGAGCTGCGTTCCGGTCGCCCCGATTCGAAGATCGGCCTTCACGGCCACGTCGCTGTCGCCGATCGAGACGTTGTGCGTCTGGATGGCCAGAACATTGGCACCGGGAACGAGAACGTTCTTGGCCGGGTCGATGATGAATGTTGTCTGCGTCCCCGCGTAGTTGCGTGCGGTGGTCGCGACCGCAGTTCTCGGTACAAAATTGTTTGCCGTCCCGACATTTGCCCGGGCGACTTCGACACCGTTGATGTAGGCGACAAACGAGTCGTCGTAGTCCACCAGCAGTTGTAGAGGGGTCGCATCCGCTGCGTCGGTCGATGACGCGTTGAAAATGATCCGCGTGTAAAGCGAAGGGGTGGCGCCCACGACTCCGGAAACCGTGGTCCCCATTCCCGCGATGCCCTGTCCGTGAGGGCCTGCACCGGCGGTCCACGTCGAATCGTCATACGCGACTTTCCCCCACGGCACCGAAAGCCTGCCGCTGAAAAGCATCGCCGGGTCGTACAGGCCGCCCGCGGGCTCGACGACTCCCGGAAAGAATTTCCACGTGTCGTTCGCGTTTACCAGCGTGACGGGCGATGCGCCGCCGATTCGCAGGCTGCCGCTGAAGACAAAGTTTGCGTTCGTGTATGCGAGATTCAGCGCGTGGACAGCGATCACGTTTGTGCCCGCGACGAGACGCGTGTTCGCCGCGCCAAGATTCACCGTTTCGGTATAAAGGTTCACGTCCTGCGTGGTCGCGTTCAGGTCCGGGTCGTAGGCGTGCTGGTCGTGGAAGTGAAACTGTCCGGCCGGTCCGGCCCAACGCCGGGCGATTTCCACTCCGTTCACATACACGATGAAGCCGTCATTGTAGCTGGTCACCAATTCGAGCGGGTCGGTCTTTGCCGCGTCGCCCGCGCTTACGGTGAACGTATTCCGCAGATAGAGCGTCGGTGTGAGGTTCTGCATCTGGGTCTGCGTATTTGTGCCAAAGGCCGGAGCCGCCGGGGTCGTCGTTCCAAATCCGAAAGGACCGGGTCCGCTTTGCCAGCCCTTCGTCGCGCTGTCATCGAAGCCCGTCTCGTAGAATGCCGGGCCGGTCCCGAGTTTGGGAGTCGTCGCCGTCGGCCACCGAAACTGACGCTCCGAAGCCGCATGGACGATTTCGTTGATAATGATATCGGCGGGAGCGGAGACGAGGAGAGTGGCGAGGATCGTGATGGTCGTGGAGAGGCGTTTGAGCATGAAAAGGCGGGAGAGGTGTGGTCGGTGATACTGATTCCCTCTGTCCGGCGGGGCGTCAACAGGGATTCGGGCTCGTCGGTAACGTTTTTGAAATTGCCGTGGAAATTGCGAAAAGCGCGGACGTATACGGAGGCTATCGAAAGCGCCTGCGGAGGGTTGTTTACGCAACCCATGAAGTTTCGAACCATCCTCACTCTGCTCCCGGCGGTTGCCTCGGCTGCAGGACCTGCATCGGATCCTGCTTTCTTCGAGAACCATATCCGTCCCGTGCTCGTGACCGAATGCATCGAGTGCCATGGCGCGGAAAAGCAAAAGGGCGATCTTCGTCTGGACTATCGTGATGGCTGGAAGAAGGGCGGCGAGAGCGGCGCGGTGATTATTCCTGGTGACCCTAGCAAAAGCCTTTTCATGCGCGCCATCCGCCATGAGGAACTGGACATGAAGATGCCCTCGAAGCGCCCCAAGCTTTCCGATGCTACAATCGCGCACTTCGAGCAGTGGATCGCTGCGGGAGCCGTGGATCCGCGCAATGAGCCGTCAAAGGAGCGGCCTGTCGTGCCGTGGGAGCGACTCGCTGCGGAGCGCGCAAAATGGTGGAGCCTTCAGCCGGTTGCGAATCCTCCCGTGCCGCCGGTGCGAGATGCAAACTGGTCGGCGCAGGCCGTGGATCGATTCCTCTTGAATCGCATGGAGGCTGCCGGACTCGCGCCGGCTCCGGATGCCGATGCCGCGGTACTGGTGCGCCGGATTTTCTTCGTGCTCATCGGACTCCCGCCGTCCGCGGATGACGTTTCGGCATTTGTAAAAGCCGCCGCCGTCGATCGCCCGGCGGCGGTTGCTGCGCTCGTGGATCGATTGCTTGCGTCGCCCCGCTTCGCAGAGCATTGGGCTCGCCACTGGCTGGACCTGATGCGGTATGCGGAGACCCACGGAAGTGAGGGCGACCCGGAGATTCCCGAGATGTGGCGTTACCGCGATTACGTGATTCGCGCGATGAATGACGATGTCCCGTGGGACGCCCTGATTCGCGAGCACATCGCCGGTGACTTGCTGCCGCAGCCGCGGTGGAACAAGGACGGCGGCTGGAATGAATCCGCACTTGGCGTCGCGCACCTGCGGCTGGTCGAGCACGGTTTCCAGCCGGTGGACACGCGTGACGAGCAGGTAAAGACGGTGGATTCGCAGATCGACGTCCTGACCAAAGCGTTTCAGGGGCTCACGGTTTCCTGTGCGCGGTGCCACGACCACAAGTTCGATGCTGTGAGCCAGCGCGACTACACCGCGATTGCTGGTGTGATGGAAAGTTCGCGGCCCGCGATGATCACGATCGATTCCCCTGCGCGGCTCAAGGCTGGAGCCGATGCGCTTGCTGCGCAAAAGCAGCGCATCAAGGAAGCGATGGTCGCGGCCTGGAATCGCGAGGCCGATGCAATTCCCGAGCGGCTGCTCGGCGGTCGTGCACGCGCCGAGAAGGCCGCGCAACTCGCGGCGGAGATTGCCGCGATTGAGCGCCCGATGGCCGAACTGCGCGCGATAGCTCGGACGCGTGTCATCGAGCGGCGCGGCAAGACAACCGCCGCTGCCGCCGAAGTTCCCGCGCCGATTCGCCGCTGGAGCTTCGATGCCGCGCCCGAGTCCGGCGAACTCGCGGGCGGTGCGGTGGTGAAAAATGGACGTTTGATTCTCGATGGCCGCGGTCATTTCCGCTCGGCACCGCTGGGTGTGGAACTGTCCGCAAAGACGCTCGAAGCTTGGGTTTCGCCCGCCACGCTCGACCAGCGGGGCGGTGGCGTCGTGGGAGTCGAGACTGCGAACGGCTCCGTATTCGACACCGTGGTGTTTGCCGAGCACGAGAACCGGCGCTGGATGGCCGGGAGCAATTTCGGCCAGCGTTCACGGCCGGCCGGTGGCGAGGATGAAAGCGCGCGGCCCGGCGAATTGGTGCACCTTGCAATCACCTATGAGTCCGACGGCACGATCGCGGTCTTCCGAAACGGCGCACCATACGGAAAGTCGTGGAAGATTGGGAATGCGCCCGTCGCTTTCCCGAAGGACGCCCGTGCGCTGGTCGGTTTGCGGCATACCGGCGGAGGAAATCCGTTTTTCCACGGCGAAGTGGACGAGGCCCGGATTTATGATCGTGCGCTTTCGCCCGCGCAGATCGCGGCTTCATATCAAGCGGGGCCAGAACTTGTGATTGTGACACCTGAGGAACTCGCCGGAGCGCTGACACCTCCCGAGCGGGCGCGTGCGACGGAGCTTTCGGAGCGTCTCACGAAGGCGAAGCGCGAACTCGAAGCCATCGGTCCGGCTGGAAAGGATCCGTGGTCCGGGGCTCTCGCGGATGCGGAAAAAAACCCTGCAAATCCGCTGCACGGCTGGGTGGCGAACACGGCACCGGTCGCTCCGGAGCGGGGGATTTCCGCGGATTCCGGGCTGCTGCCATTTCGGCACGGACCCGGTGTCGCGACGGTCGCGCAAGGCGATTTCGTGATTCCCCATGACGGAGCGCGGGCTATTTCGGAGCTTCTGCCCGCGGGCGTGGGAACGGGTTTGCTTTCGCGGAAACACGGCGGCATCGCCTCGACTGCGCGGTTCCAGATCAAGACGGACTTCATTTCCATTCGCGCCGCCGGTGCAGGTGCGCAGTGTCGTGTCATCGTGGATGGATATCCGCTTGGAACGAATCCGATATTCCCGCGCGCGCAGCTCAACTCGCCTGACGTCCGCTGGATTCGGATGGATACGAAGTACCGTCGCGGCTCGTGGGCCTACATCGAGTTTTCCACCGCGCTGGATAATCCTCGACGCGAGCGCGGCGATGAACGGAGCTGGTTCTTTGTCGACGCCATCCACGAGCATGACGGCGAAGGTCCTCGCGATCCCGCGCCTTCGTGGGGGGGCTTGTTTGGAAGCGGCGAGCCGGCCGCACGGGCGGCGGCGTTTCGCGATGCGGTGAAGGCTGCGATTGTCGCGTGGGCGAATCGCACCCTGTCTCCCGAACAGCGCGAACTGCTGAATGCTTTGAACGCCCGCGGCCTGCTCGCGCAGATGCCGGACTCCGTTCAGCCGCTCGTCGCGGATTTCCGCAAAATGGAAGCGGAACTCGTGGTGCCGGTCAGGATTCCCGGCGTGGTCGAGGCGGACAGTTACGACACGGCGTTTCTTCCGCGTGGCGACCACCTCAAGCCCGCTGCGCCGGTTCCGCGCGGTTATGTCGCCATTCTTTCGCCCGGCGGCGCTGCGCGGAAGGCGAGCGGTCGATTCGAAGTCGCCGCCGCAATCACCGCTCCGCAAAACCCGCTGACGTCGCGCGTCATGGCGAACCGTGTCTGGCTTCACGTATTCGGCCGCGGCATCGTGCCGACGCCGGACAGCTTTGGAAAAATGGGCGAACTGCCCACGCATCCGGAGCTTCTCGACCATCTCGCAACACAGTTTGCCGCCGATGGCTGGTCGCTCAAAAAGATGCTGCGCAGCCTCATGCTCACGCGCGCATTTCAGCTCGCGAGCGAACCCTCGGCTGCGGCGACTGCGCGGGATCCGGGCAACGCGTTGCTCTCCCATGCCCGCGTCCGGCGGCTTCCCGCGGAAAGTATCCGCGATTCACTGCTCGCGGTTGCGGGCCGGCTGGATTTCACAGCGTTCGGGCCACCCGAGCGTGATGGCAACCGACGCAGCGTTTATCAAAGTGTCCGCCGCAATTCGCTGAATCCCTTCCTCGCCGTATTCGACGCTCCGAAGCCTTTCAGCACGCTCGGGCGGCGCGATGCGACGAATGTCCCCGCGCAATCGCTCACGATGATGAACGATCCATTCGTCATCTCGTGTGCCGAAATCTGGGCGAAAAAAGCCGAGGCCCTGCCTGCCGCGGAGCGCGTTCCCACGATGTTTGTTGCGGCGTTCGGACGGGAACCATCGCCCGATGAACTTCGCGCGGCGACCGGTTACGCCGGTGAGAGTCTGCGCGATCTCGCTCACGCGCTGGTGAACGCGAAGGAGTTCATTTACATCCGCTAGCCCGGCTGCCCGATTCCGTAAAAGCGAGCGCAGTTTCCGCCAAACAGCGCCGCCCGGTCCGCCGCAGACAGCGTGCCTGCGTAGTCGCTGACGAATTCGAGGCACTGTTCGTATCCGGCGGCGAAAAGGCACACGGGCCAGTCGCTTCCCCACATCAGTCGCGACGGGCCAAAGGCCTCGAAGATGACGTCGAGATACGGACGAAAATCCACCGCCTTCCACGCACGGTGGTCGGCTTCCGTGACCATCCCGCTGACTTTGCAGAGGACGTTCTCGGACCGCGCAAGCTCGCGGATTTGCTCGCGCCACGGCGACATCGCGCCGTCCTTGATTCCCGGCTTCGCGATGTGATCGAGCACGAA
>SXGQ01194895.1_pt1 | contig 15556 bp, 20 predicted proteins | sample 3178371 | NCBI WGS metagenome assembly SXGQ01 (sample SAMN11356859, study PRJNA531348) | freshwater metagenome | isolation source: freshwater sample F1-20 | place: China: Fuxian Lake, Yuxi | collected 2017-12-25
CATGCCACGCCCTCAATCGGGCGAGTTTTGACCGATAACAAACTTGGTAGAATACAATGGCAGCCGCGAGTGAAATAGTTGTCCAATATCTGCGCGATGTAACATCGCGTAACATTGCGGCGAACGAATTTGTTTGCGGCTACGCCGAAGAAACTCTGTCACAGATTTCTCGCTGGGATCTGTCCAAGGTGGACAGGTTCGCCGAGTGGGCGGCGCAGCTGGAGCAGACTACTGGTAGCAGAGCAGGCCAGCCACTGGTATTGCTGCCATGGCAGCTGACTGTGGCTGCGCAGCTGCTGTGTGATCCTGAATGCAAATCACTGCTAGTGGTGGTGGCTAGGGGTGCGGGTAAGACAGAGCTAGCCGGCGCGTTGATGTCATACGCCATGCTGACAGAGGGCAGCCGGCAGCAGTTCTTTGCGGTTGCGCCGAAGCTGAGCGCAGCCCACATTGTGTTCGACCGCACTAGGACCATGATTAGGCAGATGGACCCTACAGCGGAAGCCTCTGATAGCATGGCGCAAAGCACCACTGGTGGCTGGATCAGGGCTAACCGATCCACCATGCGGGCATTGCCCTGCACAGCCCAGGCCATGGACGGCCTGGCGGCAAGGCTTGTGATCGCCGATGAGGTGGCACGGATGGACAGTGCCTTCAGCCGGGTGCTCACTGGGCTGGCCAAGGATCCAGCTGCCCAGCTGCTGGCGATTACAACGCCCGATGCCAACCAGAAGCTACAGCCCATCTGGCCCTACTGGACGGCCCTGCTAGCCCATTACGGGGCGCAGAAGGGTGCTCAGGTGGCAGATCGTCCAGATGGCTGGCGCGGCATCTTCTACGGGTTAGACCCAGAAGATGATGCGACAGACCAAAGCAGCTACATCAAGGCGCAGCCCAGCCTAGGGGTAACGGTGTCCATGGCTGGCATGGCTACTCAGGTTTCAGCCATGATGGGCACCCATGACCCATCGCAGGTGGCAGAGTGTGATATGCAGCTGCTCTGCCGGCACAATGACAGGCTTGCCGGCAGCGTAGATCTTGCCATTCTAGATAGGCAGATGACAGAGCCTATTGATTGGGACAGTTTGGCCGGAAGCGTGGCGGTTTGTGCGGTCGATCTGGCCAAGGGCGGATACGGAAAGCATTTGAACCTGAGCAGCGCATGTTTGGCTGTTTGGGACAGCCGAAACACTAGATTTTGCTACCAACTAGTCCACTGGTGGGCAGGTGCCAACATTGAAGCGGACGAGAAGCTGTCCCAACAGCCACTACGGGCATGGATTGACAAGGGGGCACTGCGGAAGATGCCCGGCGAGATCCATGATCTGTCCTTCATAGAAGGCCAGATTCTGGCTTGGAAATCGACCTACCAGCTACGCCATGTAGGCGTTGACCCACTATCCCACCAGCAGTCTGCCCTGATTGACTGGCAAAAACGGGGTATTTCGGTCAAAACGGTAGACCAAGGCATCCGGACCATGGGGCCAGCTTGGGCACTCTGGGTGGACGGTCTGCGCGGTCGCAGGATCTGCCATGAATCAGATGATGTTCTCCGAGAAGCCCTGAAAAGCACCAAAGTCATTACTGACAATGCGGGAAATACTCGCCCAGTCAAGGGCAGGAGCCAAGGAAACATTGATGCGGTCATAGCCAGCTGCATGGCTGCTTTCCTGTGCGAGCAGTTCCAAGTAAGCATGGTGAGTAATTATGAAGGTGGTTCACTCGTTATTTAGTGTTGCGCCCTGTGTGAATAGCCGTATAATGGTGGTATGACGATCCAGCAGGGATGGCTTGGACGGCTTGCGGGCTTTTTTGGGCAGTCTGCCACCACATCCACATTTGTTGGCGACATTGGAGGAACATTCCCCAATGACATTCTTAGCCGTGAGCAGCTCACCAGTGTGGTGCGAGCAGTCAAGCTCATTGCGGAGGATGTTGGCCGTCTGACCGTGCGAGTTACGCGAAACGATGCGGATGATCCGCGCGTTGTGTCTAACTCTGCATTGGATCTTCTTGAAAAGGAAGCCAACCCATACATGAGTGGCCGCGAGTGGCGATCATGGATGGTTAGCACAAGCATTCTGCGTGGCAGCAGCTATTCGTTTGTGCAGCGGACCCCGAATGGTGATCCGGTGGCACTGTGGCCACTGCTGCCCGGCAGGGTTACTGCTGTGTGGTCTGGGTTCTTCCTGCAACCCAAGTGGCTACTGGACGGCAAAGAGATTGACCCGCACGAAATCATCGTGCTAATGTCTGGTCCCGGGAACACGAATAACCCTTACCTGTGTGATAGTCCACTGACGAAGTGTGCCCCAGCCATGACATTGGCAGTTATTCAGGAACGCTGTTCGCTGGCACTTGCCACGGCTGGAAGGATGGGCAAGATTTCCATTACTCATCCTGGAACACTGAGTAATGCAGCAAAGATGGACCTGCTCGACAGCTATACGCGCAAGCATGTAAGCCCAGAGGGAGCGGCTAGACCACTGGTGCTAGATGAGGGCGTAAAGGTTGAGCGGTTGTCGGACGGCGCGAGCGGCGGCCTTACTGAAGATCGAAAGTTCAGCATCATGGAGGTTGCCCGAGCACTGAGCATCCCACCACAGATGCTGTTTCAGGGTGATGCTGGCGCATTGACAAGCCAGATTGAAATGATGCGGCAGTATGTTGAAACGACAGTGCAGCCATGGTGTACAAAGTTCTCTGATGCCATGCGGACCAAGCTGCTTCCACAGGGTTTGCGTTTCAGCTTCGACCATTACGCACTGATGCGCGGCAACCTGCGCGATACAGCCAGTGCACTAAAGGATCTGAGCCACACAGGAGCAGTGACTGTGAACGATGCGCGTGAAATGCTGGGCCTCTCGGACGATGTAGTCAATGGCGATCAGCCAATCGCACCAGCCAACATCCAACAGGACGAACAGTGATGGAATACCGAAATTTTGCCATTCGCAGCTCAGATACTGATGGCCTGAAGCTGTACGGCTACGCAGCCCGATACAACAGTCGCAGTCTGCCCATGCGGGATGCAGCCGGCGCAGAGTTTGTGGAAGAAATTGCCTATGGGGCATTTGATCGGTCGCTGCAAAACCCTGATGTCTCATTCCTGTGGCAGCATGACTCGAAGATGCCCCTGGCAAGCACACTGAGTGGCACACTCAACCTTCGCAGTGATGAAGATGGCTTGACATTTGAAGCCAATTTGCCCGATACACAGCTTGCACGGGATGCTGTGACATTGGTTCGGGCTGGTGTTGTGCGGCAAATGTCTTTTGGGTTTTTCGTACGCGAAGAGGACAAAAGCGAGCCCGGCGTACGCATTTTGCGGGATCTTGACCTGAGAGAAATATCGTTAGTGGAGAGGGCGGCCTACCCCGCAGCTGGGGCTACTGCTCGATCCTTACCTTTCACAAAAAAGCAGCGTTACCAAACACTGCTACGGCTGCGGAGGGCACCAAAATGAAGAAACTCAGTGAGCTGTACGCAGAGCGTAAGAAGAAGGCCGACGAAATGGAGGCCATCATCAATGGCAACCTTGACAAGAACGCCGAAGAGCGGCTGAACAGTGGCATGGCCGAGCTGGAAGGCTTGGACATGGAGATTCGCAAGGCTGGTATTCGTGATCGCATCGACGCAGGCGGAATTGTTCCGCAGGCAATCATGGGCACGGCTACCCCAGACATGCGTAGTGAAGTGCGCGACTTCTTCGCCACTGGCTATAAGTCTGGCGGCAAGCTGGAGCTTCGTGCAACTACTGTGTCCAGTGCTGGTGGTGCTACCACTGTCGCTGATCCAACCTTCATCCAGCGCATGGACCGGGACAATGTTCTGTTCCGCTTGGCTACTGTGACGAGTGTGACCAGTGGCGCACCACTGCGGTTCTACCGACAAAATGCCTACATGGCACTGGAAACGGCTGTGACTGCACAGGCTGGCGCATATGCAAGCAAGGACATTTCGGGTGAGGCAGTCGATTTCACCCCAACCAAGCTTGGCATTGTGACTACGGTTAGCAACGAAGCACTGCGGGACCTGCCATACGATGTGGCAAGCGAGACCATCCGCGAGCACGCAGAGCTGCATGGCCACCAGTGGGAACAGAACTTCTTCAAGGGAACAAATAATCAGTCCCTCACCACTGGCTTCGCTACCTACAGCGCGTTTGCTTCGCAGTCTGTGTGGGATTGGGGTGGGTCAGGTGCAACGGCTGGAAACAGCAACACCCGCAATCTGACTGGTACGGCTACATCTATCACCATCGCTGATGCGGTCACAGTTGTCTACGGAAGCAATCTGCGCCCACAGTATTTGGCCAACAGCTGCTGGGTGCTGAACCCAACCATCTGGGCCAACACTGTCAGCCAGAATGGATCGGCTGTGTATCCCATGGGCAACGGCTATTCACAGTCACTGGGACGGGATGGCATTGGGCAGCCTGATGTTCCCGGCAATCGTGCAGGTGTGAACTTCATGGGCTATCCGGTGTATTTCTCTGCGGCAATGCCAGTGGGAGCTACGGCATCCTCAGAACCACAAGGCGTGTTCGGAAACATCGAGCGTGGATACCGCATCGTTCGCCTTGACTCTGTGCCGATGATCGCAGACCCCTACACCAATGCGGCAAATGGGCAGGTTCGCTTCCTGTCCGAGACCCGCTGTGTGGGCAAGATCCTTGACACTGAAGCCATGGTTACGCTGCTGGTGTAATAGGTAGGCAATGGCCACCATTCTGACCACAGCTGAGGCTAAAACGCATCTGCGGGTATTCCATTCCCTTGACGATGCGTACATAGCGACGCTGTGCACGGTGGCACAAGAAGAGTGGGAGGCAGTGACCAAGATGCTGCTAGACTCCCAAGGTACGGAGCAGACCATCCGCTATGACGAAAGTCCGGCGGATGGTCTGTTCCGTTTTCATTTCTGGCCAGTGAAAAATACTGGCGGACAGCTGCCGCACTTTATTGGCAGTGATTTAGTGCAAACCAATTTCGTGGCAGCAGACTTTCGAGAATTGGATCTGTGGCAGGCGATTGATGCCAGAACGCTGATTGAAGATGGAACGCTCAAGTTCCCCGGTTCTCTGCACTATTGGACCATGTACACCAGTGCGACCGTGCCACAGTCCATCAGACACTGCTTGTTGATGCGCGTTGGCAGCCTGTACAGCTACAGGGGTGATGATGTGCAGCCACCCAATATGGATCAGTGGAAGATGTTGGCGGCCCGGTGGAGGAAGGGCGGTCTGCTGTGATTCCGTTCGGCATGTACCGCACTAGGATGCGGATACGGTCCAGAACGGTTACCACAGAGCCAAACGGTCAGGCCTCTGTGCCCACCCAAGCCACCCTGATTGATTTGGTTGGACATGTTCGTCCAAGCACAAACATCAGGGAAGATGGCATCATCAACTACAGCGAAGGGGCAATCGACACTATTGATATCGTCATCCCCTACTACGAAGGGATCCTGACTGGATATTTGGTGGAGGTTTACGACAGCATCAACAATGCTGCCGCCATCACCTACTACGAGATCATGTCGATCGCTGATGATCGCAACAAGCACCAGCAGCTCAGTCTGAGGTGCAGGGTAGCCGAGCGCAGCATCCTCCCGATTCCCAGCTATGTGGCCAGTTGGCAGCTGGTTGGCGGTGGTGGTGGTGGTGGTGGTACCAACAACAACCAGTACGGCGGCGGCGGCGGCGGTGGTGGCGGACTAATCCAGACCGTGGCTACGCTGATAGTTGGCACTTCGTACACAGCCACAATAGGTGTGGGTGGTAACGGATCAAATGGCACGGCCAAGGGCATTCCTGGCGGGGATACGCTATTCACCGGCGTAACGAGTGCGCTTGGCGGCGGTGGTGGTGGATCTGGTGCTAGCAATGCCACCAAGAACGGCACGAATGGTGGGTGCGGTGGTGGAGCTGGTGGCTTTGCCGCAAATGGTACGGGTGGCACTGGCAGCCAAGGATTCAATGGTGGAAGCGGTAACACTTCAGATGTTGCGCCATACCGGGGCGCGGGTGGTGGCGGCGCGTTCGGCCCCGGACTGAATGGCAATGGTGCAGCTGGGACTGGTGGCCTTGGAGCGCAGGTGTTTGGGCAGGGGCTAGAGGTTTGCTGCGCTGGTGGTGGAGGCGGCACGATGGGCAGCCCCGCATACGCTGATGGTGGCGCGGGAGGAGGCGGAAGGGGCGGATACAGTGTCGCTGGTGTTGTTCAGCCACCAGTAGCAGGTGCTGCTAATACGGGATGCGGCGGCGGTGGTGCAGGTGGCACTGGCATTGCGCCGGCCACATCCAACACAGGTGCCAATGGTGGCAGCGGAACGATCTATCTCCGATATGCCGGCAATGCTGCTCTTGGCACCTACACAGGCACCCAGACAGTGACCATTGCTGGCGGGTTCGTCACGCACCAATTCCTGACAAGTGGGGTATACACAGCATGATCCAGCTAACCCCAGAGGCCAAGCGAAACATAAGGCAGCGCATTGCCAAGGTGTCCAAGTACACCGAGTTCCAAAAGGCGCAGCGTAGCCAGCTCAAAGACCTTGGCAACCAGCTCCGCCGAGAAACTAGAGCAGCTTGGGCAGCAGCCCCATATAAGCGAGCATTGAAGCGTGGCAGCGTTAGGGCTGCCATCAAGAGATCAATCCGCCCAGTAATCAAATCCATTGGCAAGGCATCGCTGAGGCTGCTTATTGGTGCATCAGTGCGAACCAACCCAAAGGCTAGGCTAATCAATGTGCTTGACCCGGGATTCACTCCTAGGGGCGCAAAGGCTCGCGTTCGTGGTTTCCAAATCAAGCCCAGAATGGTTGCTAGGGCCGAGCAGCTGGTAAAGCCATTCAGAGAAAACCTGCGTAAAGCACTGGCAGCACAGATTGGTGGCTATGTATGAGCTTGTCCAGACTCATTTACGGTCGATCACAGGCTGTTACAGGCCTCACAGCCCTAGTTGGCACCAAGGTATCCCCCAACATGCGGAGGGCCGATACCACCCTGCCGGCGGTCACTTATGACATCGAGAACGAAGACAGGCTGCCAGATCTCAATGGTGCCAACATTGCCTACATGGCGGATGTGCAGTTCCGTTGCATGGCAGACCTACTGGGGGATGCTTATTCAATCGCCTATCAGGTGAGCGCAGCATTCAACGGGCACAGTGGCTATTCGGATGCCACAGGCAGGATTACCAAAAGCATTGTTCGGGGAATATCTGCGATTGGGCTGGCAGCGGATCCACCACCTAATGACACAGATAGCCCGCGTGAAGTAGTTGTCTCCGTGCGGATTTTCTATACACTTGTTTGAAGAGGAATCACCATGCCATACCAACCATACCCAGGCTCGGGCGCGACGCTCTCAATTGGCGCAGTTACTGCCGATGTTGTCGATATGGAGATGACGCTGGAGCGCAAGGAAGTTGAAACAACCACCACTTCACAGCTGTATCGCACCTATATTGCAGGCCGATACGGTGGCACACTTACTGTTACTCTGGCCGGCAGTGGAGATGTCACTTCGGTTACCAGAGTGGTTACAGCTGCCTATCAAAGCCAAACAGCCAGAGGCACAGCAGCTGCGTTTGTCTTGACTGATGCAGGCGCAAGTAGCGGTGGAACTGCTGAGGTGTACAACTTCTCTGGCATCATCCGCAATGCAGTCCATTCCATCAGGCAAGACGAAATGGATACGGTTCGGCTTGAAATCGTTGTGACTGGGCAAATTACATGATCGAAGCAAGCCAGCTGCTAGTCCCATGGCGTACCGTCCACTCCAAGACTCTCAACCGACCAGTGCAGGTGCGCAGGCTGACTATTGCCGACATTGGCAAGCAGCCAGCCGAGATTTGGCACCAGCTGGTACGGGATGGGGATGGTTCGCCACTGCTGCCCAAGGATGTTCAGCCATCCGAAGTATCAGCCGAGATTGTTTCCGAGCTGTTGGAGCTGGCACTCGCCAACCCTACACAGGCACCAGAGTAGATCGGCTGTTGGCCGAAGGGCTAATCAACTCTGGTGCAGACATTGCCGTTCTTGAGCAGCCAGTCCATGCAGAGCGGGTAGAGCACCTGCTGACTATCTGCGCTATGGCACTGACCAAGAGGACAGCAGATGCCGTAGCACCTTGGACGAAGAAGCGTGGCTTCCGCAGTGTGTTTGACAAGTTAGCCCAGCTCAAGGCACTGGGTGGTAAGCCATGACTGCCCAGCCAATCAAGCTGCCAGTAATTATCACCGTCACTGGTGATCAGGCCAAGGTGGGCATGAACAGGCTGGGGGTGCAGCTCAAAGCACTTGAGACCAACATTGGAAAATATTTCCAAACTCAGGTTGGATCCATTACCGGCATGATGGCTGGATTCTTGACTGTGGAGGCACTGATTGCCGGCGTACAGAAGGTGCTGGCACATGGGCAGGCAGTGATTGACCGGGTAAGCCAGTTCAGCGGCGAGGCAGTCACAGCGCAGACTAGGCTTGAGGCTGCACAGCTTCGGCAGGATGTGCAAATGGGCAGTGTGCTTGGGCCAGAGATCGCTGCCAAGGCACAGGAGCAGCAAGCCATGCTGGGTCTGACTGGACAGGCAGATGTGGCCGCAGCGCAGCTCAAGCTTGAAGCAGACAGTTTCTGGAACTTTGCCAAGGCGCAGGTGATGCGGGCGTTTACTGGCGATTTTGACGAGTTCAATAAGGCCGCAGCTGCCAAAAGACAGGAAATCGGGCAGTTTTACCTTGGTGATTTTGCCGACATCTTTGTCGAAGATCCACTGATGGAAGCGCAGCGCAGCCTTGAAATGGCTCAGGCACTGGCACCACTGCCTAGTCCAGTGACTGCGGGTGGTCCAGCAAATGCACAGGACGCTCAGAACGCAGCAGTCATCCGAGAGTTACAGCAGCAGGTTGCAGAGCTGCGGCAGATGAACAGAACGATTGGAGCCAACTAATGGCAATCATTGCTGCAAACAAGATCAGCGAGCGAATCGATGCCAAGACCAAGGGCGAGATATCTACTTGGGTGCAGGTGTATCGGGTCGAAGCAGACACTGACCACACACCCAATGATTTGCTCCTGGAGTTTGTTGGTGGACTACCACCAGAGCTTCGGTCGCGGCCAATCTCAACAGATAAGCGGTGGATAGTTCGTGATGTGCAGTTCGTTCCAGTGGATTGGCGGGTGTGGGATTGCACGGTGACAATGGTTACCCGCATTGCCACCAACTATCTAACGAGCGACGGAGATATCGCATACGGCAATAAGCAGTGGTGGACGATGAGCCGCAGGGTTACAGCTGTAACTACTGACTGGTGGATCGAGCCAACAGCACTGCCAACCAATTTTGATGCGACATGGCCCCCGAGCGCAGTTATTGCTGGAACCAAGATTGATCTGGCAGGAATCCCCTACAGGCAGCCAATGTGGCGGCACGAAGTGTTCCTAACCACATTCTTTGAACGGGCATACCAAAAGTCTCTGTCTGCAAACAATTGGAATGCCTACGCATACTACAACATTGCGAACGCCATCAATAAGCGCAACAGCGCAACATTCTTGGGCTATCCAATCGGGCAGATCGCTCTGATTGGCTTTGACGAGCAGCCCAGTGAGGATCCATGGCAGAGCGTTACCCTTCGGTTTGTGGCTACTGAGTATGGGCACCTTGAACAGCGACCAATTGGCGGTCCTGATGGCAAGATCCTGCTGACCAGCACTGCCACCTATGCGGGTAAGACCATCAAACAGAATGATGCCGCATTCTGGTACCAGCCATACGAATCCAAATTCGATTTCACAACGCTGTCTGACTTCTCAGAGATCACCAGCCCGACCCCACCATACTGATCCATGAGCTACACATATCCAAGACAGCTGAAGGGTATTGGCATGTCGCGGATGGCAGCCAATCAGGAAGTGGAGAACAGCTACTACCTTGACATCAATAAGGTTGGGCTGGATCAGCTGCTCGCCCCAGACAACAGCTGGGTGCGTGAACAGTTTGTCGCTAAGGTGCTCAGTAGCACGGTGCTGGCAAGTGTGGGTGGTGTTGCTGTTCGGTGGTCCTACTCCATGGCTAGGCAGATGTTCCCGGCCACCACCAATCTTTACGATGCGACCATAGCGGATGTGGATGCATTGTCCTTCACTGGCTACAACCTGTATGAGTGGTACCACCAGACTGGGACGCTAGGTGACGGCACCCTATTGGCTTCCTTGCCGGCCGGCACAACCCTTACACCGGTGGACGGCATTGTCCTAGTTACTGCGTACAGGACCGTGCAGACCACAGGCAACACCGACATTGTGTATCTGTTTGACCGCAACAACGGCTACGAATGTCCAGCGGAAGGTGGTGGTGATAAATGAATCGGCTAATACTTGCTGCCTGTGTGGTGATGCAGCTTGCATCAGGTTGCAGCAGTTCGCATCAGATTGCGGCGAGCAGTAACGATATCAACGCAGCTGCCCACAGTAGCCGTGGCAGGTTTGTGTGGATTGCCGATGAGGCGGTGAAGTCCAGCCCAAACCTTCCTGGCATCCACCAGACTGCCACGGCAGGGATTGCCGAGCAGGAAAGCATCATCAAGAACGCAGCAGCGATTGTCTACAACCTGCCGGGCGTGAAGGACATCACACCTTTCTGGGCAGAGCTGATCGTATGGGGCATGCTGTTCCTGTCGCTGGTGGGTGTAGTCATCATCCTTCTGCATTCTGGGCTGTTGCAGGTAGTGAAGAACATTGTGGGCAGGTGGTTTGGGCCTAAGCCATGACCACCCCATGTTGCTGTAGTGGCAGCAATCCGCCATGCAGCGATGTCCCATGCTTTGATTTCGAGTGTGGAGGATTCTGCGATGCGTATCCATTTACCTGCCCATGGGGTGCAGATGTCCTGTACAGCGATCTGGTAGCACACTTTGCTGGCGGGGTGCATGTCAACATGTTGCAGATCCCCATGCGACTGGCTATCCCATTTACACCATTCTCTTGGGGTTGTTGGGATGCAGACGAAACCGGTACATGCTGTAGCCCCTACAGCACCTGCACAGACAATGAGGCCAATTGCGAGAGCTACGCCACGGTCAAGATGCGTGTTGACTGCTTTTCGGATTATGACAGCAGCCAGATAGGAGATCCCCAATGGAGGGCGGTCCAGTTTGCCCCAAACCAGTTTGGCACTAATTGCCGCTGGTGTGGTGTGTACGGATTAGGCTACTACACCAATGGTCTGCCTACTGTCGATCAGTTCTGGCCTAGGTGCTTTGACTGTGCAAGCCGTGTTCCGTTGGAATGCACCTTCACCAGTACGCCAATGCCAGACATTGGTTTCATAGACGGGAATGACCAGCTGAACGAATACCCAGTAATTGCGGGTGGATTACCACGCGAGCCAGCCAATAATGGTGATCCGTGCTGCGATGTGGTTGGGTTGCAGTGCACTACTCCATCCTCAGACCGAAGGGCTAGGTACTATGTCACTGGGGTACTGGGTGGCGATCCGTACGAAGTGACAAAATATCCCGGCTCGCCATTGCCATGCGAGTCTGCGGACTACCGTGATGTCTATATGGCCAAAGAGCTGTGGCTATTGCCCAACCCTAATGGTGCAGGCAATTGCATCCGTATTGTGATGCGGTGCAGTATGTACCACTGGTATCAGGCACGGCTGCCGGGCATCGGCACCAGCAATCCAAGCGACCCACCAGCATGTAGCTGCAATGATCCCGGCGTGTCCTATGTGGGCATGGGATGCAGCAACATTGGCACCCATGTCCCACACCTGACAACGGGCGAAGCTTGGTACTACTTGGACCTTCAGGGTACGGAAACTCTAGTGCAAGCACTGGCAAAACCGCTTCGGCTGTTCTGGGTGCAACAATCTATCCCCTGCCCAAGCAATCCAGTTTTCTGCACACATGAGGCGAACGGGGTGGTACTGAACAGCTACACAGGCTGTGAGTGCGTAGAACCAGAGATAAGCGACGCATGCACCGATGTACAACACAGCCCCTGCTATTACGATGGTTCGGTCGAAGTATGCACTGACTACACAGACCCAGAGTACGGTCAGCAGGAAGTGCCATGCAGCCCAACCGATAATGGCATCTTCCCGCACGAAGTGCCAAATACTCACTTTACCTTCCCAAAAAGGGTGTTTATCACTTGAACAATCTTCCAGAACATATCAAGCCTCCACTGAGTGTTGTCAACACGGTTCCACCAAAGGACTACAGCGCACAGGCACAGCACTTGGCCCGATTGCACAGGCCGAGCCTGTCTAAGTATGTGCGTACCAAGATTCGTAATGCGTGGCAGTTTGTGCAGGCCATCGTGAGCCTTGCCACCAAGAAGCGACTATCTGCCACTGCATATCAGATGCGCCTAGAAGCGTGTCTGGCTTGCCCAGAGCTACAGAAGGGACAGCCACTGGGCCACTGCAAGGCCTGTGGGTGTGGCAAGCGAAAGATGGCAGAGCTGACAATCAAAGCAAACATGCCCGGTGCCAAGTGTCCGCTGGGGAAATGGGATGGCAACAGACCTTGAGCGGCTACAGGGACGCTACGCAGAGCAGCTGGTAGCAGAGTGTCTGCGAGCAGCAGACCACAAGGTATCGCCATCCAATTTCGACAAGTCAACCATTGACTTCATTGGCACCACCAGCGACGGCAGCAGCTACTTCGGGCAGGTCAAGTTTGATGGCAGGGACGATTTCAGATCTGTGACATCGCTGGACCAGACCCAGCTGATGAGCTATCTACGGTTCGCCGAGATTGGAGGCGCACCAATAAAGCTGTTCGTGGTCAAGCTGAAGAATCGAGAGATACGGGTAGCAGACCTGCACAGGCTGCAACAGCCCAGAACGATCTTGGTGGACGGCATCCCCACCACATATCCAAACACTTGGAAGAACAAAGCTGGGCAGCTCAAGAAGGAGTATCACCTGAGCAGCTTTGACAAGTTGGCAACCATCAGCGACAAGCACTACGGGCGGTTCATCAATGAGCGATTCCTACGGAGCCTGTCAAGGTGAACCCATTCGCTACCTACCGAGTGAGGCTGAACAACAGACAGTGGCGGTTGCACTTCGTCAAGGTTGCCGACCTGCCCAAGGATGTGCTGGGAGTCTGTGACCACCCCCCTGGCAGGCATCCAAGTATCTGTGTAAAGGCAAGGCAGAACAGACTGATGCTGCTAGATACCACCCTGCATGAATGCCTACACGCATCACTGCCGCAGCTTGATGAAGAGACCGTGACCAGAGTAGCGAGCGACCTTGCCCGAGTGCTAGTCCGGCTCAATTGTCGCATCGAGCTGTAGGGCCACTACACTAGGGCGCGATCCTTTCTTTGTCGGCCCTAGCTAGATACCCCCATGTCTGGCTAGGGCTATTTCTTGCGCTTCGGAGGATCACCGATCCTTGGGTCGCAGTGAGCTGTAGGCACTGAGTGTGGTTCCCGGCTACCTACCACTGCCTGTGCCCAGTCGATCCTGTGCCTGTCCAGTGGTGAGTGGCTTCGGAAACGAAACTGGCAGTAGTGCTTGGTCTGTGCATCGTGCTCTGGCGTGGCTGCTTCTTCCTCCACAGTCATGGCTACTACAGTGTCTGGCCGGCGGGTGAACGCACCAGCACCTGCTGCCGCATCAGTCACTGCTCGATCATTTGCCCCCTTGGGTGTGTGGTGGACCAGAACCACCCCAGCCTGTGTCTGGGTGGCCATGCCCATGATGTAGCCCATGGCATCGTTCACTTCGGCGTTGCTGTTTTCATCTTCCAGCGGCAGGAATGCTGAAACAGTGTCTATCACCACCAGATCGGCACCGAAATCCCAGATGGTGTTGGTGAGCAGGCGAACAGCCTCCTTTACATCCCGCAGTCCATGATTGCCAGCCCTGCCTGTGTACACATGGAACTGCCTATCACCTATCGGCGGTGCCTTGCTGTACCTAGTGTGCTGGCGCATATTGTCCAGTCGATAGGCGATGGTGCCCTGATGCAGCTCCATGTCCACATACAGCACCTTGGACGGCTCGCACTGCCACTGCCCCATCCACTCAAGCCCGAGCACAGCTGCGAGCACTAGGTCATAGGCCACCCATGTTTTTCTGGCCTTGGGCGGGCCTGAGATGATGCAGACTTCGCCACGGCGCAGGATGTTGCGGACCAGCTCGCCCGGCTGCCGATACTGTCGCAGCACAGATAGTGGCATCGCGTACAGGCTGTCTATGGGGTGCTCTTTGTTACCGATGCCCTTTGGCAGTGCTGCATAGGCTTCCAGAGCCTTCGTAATGGGCCTAGCAAGGTGTGGACCCCTTGGGTCATTGGTGGTCTGTATGGCCATTTGCAGCCGTACAAACTCATCGGACATCTGCTGGAACGCTTCGGCTGAGAATGTAGTAGCCCTGTTGCAGCGGTTGAGTAGCCGCTGCACGGCCATGTAGGGATCTTCCATGAAGCCCTTTCGTGTTTAGAACGGGATATCTATGTCGTCGATGGCTGGGCGAGTCTCAGGCTTCGCAGCTGGGGCTGGCCTTGACTCTTTCGGGGCGGACTTGCGGCACTTCACACGGATAGCATCGACCATCCGCCCAGAGAAGTTCACCTTCTCCCGCACCAGCTTGATTGGCTGGCCCGTCCAATCATTGGCGTTTCTGCCGTAGGCATCCGCAATCGTGGCAAGGTTGGTTTTGTTCAGGGCTACCGATCCCCTATCGGTGATAAGGATGACCTTCTCCACCTTGCCACCGTCCATGCTGTCAAATGTCGCAGTGCTGACCTGCTCAATTCGGCACAATGTGCCTTCACTGTCCAAGTCTGCCGCTGTCATGTAATCGCCCCTAAGAAACTTACTCACATCCATTGTCCTGTCCTTTCTTCTTTGCTGCGTAGTCGCTGATTGCACACACCTTGGGTTCGCCGTCAGGTGTTCTGGTGATGTACTGCCGTCCACAGGCCTCTTCGATCAGGGTAGTGCGCCACGGGTTAGCCCGCAATGCCCCACCCTCCCCGCTGTGGAACACTGCCTGTGGATCTCCACCTGCCCAGTGCAGCAGCTTTTCTACCACTGCACCTTCATTTCGTACCTTGGTCTTGTACTGCTGTTGCAGCCTGAACTCGGCTGGCACATTCTTGAGCTCGCTAACCAGTTCGGGCGGCCTCACAATGTTTGCGGCCTTGCCGCCCTGCATGTCAAGCCGCTCCAAATAGCAGCCAATCACCCACTGGCGGAACCTGTCCGCCGACTCTGTTATGGTGCGCCTCGCTGATTGGATTTCATCGTCCAGAATGAACATCTGTACTGGTGTGAAATGTGCCATGCTCTGTTCGATTGCTTAGTCCAATGACGCTAAAGCGTCTTGGATGCGCCGAACAGTTCGCTTCGCTTGCAGGAACACAGGATCACTCGGCATCCTGGGCCTCCTTCGTCGGTGTATCAGAGTATGTGGTTAATGCGCTCCAGTTGATTACCCATCCACGGGATGCCAGTACATGAGCTGGCGTAAAATCCTTGTGGCCGATGATCATTTGCTGAGTGGCAATCATTGCAGCCAACTC
>SXGQ01700637.1_pt1 | contig 15552 bp, 6 predicted proteins | sample 3178371 | NCBI WGS metagenome assembly SXGQ01 (sample SAMN11356859, study PRJNA531348) | freshwater metagenome | isolation source: freshwater sample F1-20 | place: China: Fuxian Lake, Yuxi | collected 2017-12-25
AAAAATTCATCTAAATAAAATATAATAGCAAAATCAGAGTTATCAAAATTACTCTTAGTGATTGATACTTTATCATTATCATTACTATCAATTTGATATAACTCGTTATAATATAATGAAATACTCAAGTTAAATGCTGAAGTATCTTCTTCTTTTTTATCACCAACAACATGAAGTGGTTCATCACCTTTTTTATAAAGGTGTAATTTACGGTGATCATTTCCAGGTGCTGATCCATAAATATACCAAGATCCGAAATTATCCTCAGATACAAAATCTTCAAAAATATCTGTATTTCTAAATCTACGTCCTAAATCATTACCATTTTCATCATACCAACCATCTGGAGAATTACCACTTAAATGTGAGTTAATAACATATTTACCTAAATAGTTACCATCATCATAATAAGAACAAAATATTTTACCCCAAAGAAGATTATAATTACCATCTACAAAAGCAATAATATCACCAGTTTTCAACTCATTATAATCAACAACTGGTTTTAATTCACCAGTTTTCATAAAATCATGTTTAGCAATTCTTACCAATTCTTCGATATCACTTTTATTAAAAGGATCATTACTACCAGCCTTTTTAGCTTTAATAGCATACTTCTCTTTCTCTTTAGAAGGTGTAACAGTATATCCCATATATCCTTCTTTAGCTGAAAACCAGAATTTAAGACACCATAAACCACTTGGATTATTTACCTCATCAGATCTTAGTTTTAATGCTTCACTTCTTCTAACATTTACTTTAAAGAAGTTATCTTCTATGTTAGATAATTGTATCTTATATTTTTCGCAAAACTCTTTTAGATCCTCTATGAAAGGAGTAGGTTTTAGTCCAGATTTTGATAACCATCCAAGTGTTTTGGAAAGAGATTTAGCAGAAAATCCCTCATTTAGGAATTGATTTCTATATTTTAGATATTTCATAAACTATATATTAAACTTATTATTCCATTTTTGTATAACTTATTATTATATTTGTAAAAAATTAAAAATTATATGTTAAAAGAAAAAATTAATTCAGATTATTTAAAAGCATTTAAAGAGAGAAATGCTGTTACCAAGTCTCTTTTATCTGTTGTAAAAGGTGAAATACAAACTTTGGAAAAAAACACAGGTGTTGATAACTTATCGGATGAAGAAGTTGCTAAAATTTTAAAGAAAATTCAAAAATCATTAAAAGAAACTATTTCTTCTATAAGTGATAAAGAAAATGGTGACGAACTTAGTAAATCAACATTGGAATTAATGATAATTGAGGCTTATTTACCAAAAGAATTATCTAGAGAGGATATAACTAAAAAGATTTTAGAACTAAAAGAAAGTGGTATAACTAATATTGGACAAATAATGAAAGAGTTTTCAAATTTACCAGTTGATAGAAAATTAGTTTCTGAAGTTATTAAAGAAGTTATTTAAAAAAAAGCCTCAATTTATTGAGGCTTTTTTTTCACCATGTTATTAAATTTATTACTAACATCTTCTGGTTTATGACCTTTTAATAGGAGTATTATTCCCCATACAAAGAATACAAAGAATGCTACTATAAAAGTTGTAAATATAATACATAGTGGTATCCAAACTGGTGAAGTTACCCACCACCAAGACCAATCAATATTATTGGTCAATTTAAGTGTTAAAAAGATTAGGAAAAGTATTCCAGTTATTCCTATACTATTTTTATTATTCATATAATGAAATTGTTATTTTTTAATCCAAGACTTGTTAATATTTGATCTTTATCAAATAAAAAGTTTGGTGGAGTTGCTAATTGAATTGGATTGCCCATAATATCATATGGGTCATATAATGAGTTTTTTAGAGAAGCTTCTTCGAATTCACTAGTTATATTATCATGTAATTCATAACCAAATACATTGGGTGAATTACCAACCCATAAAACGGTTGATTTTAAGTTTAATGCAGCTGCGGCATGTTGTAAAAATGAGTCAATTAGTAATCTTTTATCAGAGTATAAAAGTGAAACAGCTAATTCTCTAGTTGATAAGGAAAGATATTCGCAATTATTAAGAGCCATTTGATCTTCTCTTCTAACTTGAATTACTCTGTAATCTTTTTGAGCTTCATTTACTATTTCCTGTGATAATGCTGGTGGAATATCTCTTGCCCAAGAATATTTATTTTTTTGATTTGGTGATCCACCGAATGGATTTATTAAGAATATTGGTTTTGTTTTATTAAGAAGTTGTTGAACAAAATCACCCTCTAATTGAGTAAAATATAATTCGGGTTTTTCCCCATCAAATGGTATATTATACATTTGACACCATATCTCAGAAAGGTGTCTTTTTCTATAAATAGCATCATTTTCTCTATATGGATCATGTGATAGTATTATACTATCTTTGTCTTCAATAAAATCTTTATAAAAGTATTGAGTTTGACCAAATTGATATATTCTCCAAACTCGTTTATTTAGTTCCCATATTTCAGGATAGGCGGTTAGGATAATTATTTTTCTATCGGTATAGAATTTATTTATAGCTCTAACTACAGCAGTTGCTATAATATTTTTACCAACACCACCTTCTATGTGGAGTATTACATATTTATCCATTAATTAAATATAAAAATTTTAATATTATATTATAATTAATGGATAAAGTTTATTGTGTTTTTTGAACACCCAATTTTGTAAGAATTAGACTCTCAATATAATTATCATCAGAACCCCAATTCTCATATTCATCACCATATATAGTTATGGTTTGATTTGATATAACATTTTCATTAGAATCCATTAGTCTAACAGGGAATCTAACAGATTTATTTAATTGTATAGTACCTTCCAAAATATCAACTTTTGATATAATTTGAGTAGTTATAATTTCTTTATTTTCAATATTAATTAACATAATTACTTTTTATTTTTTAGTTATATAACGGCATTTTATATTGAATTCCGTTTAAAATGATGCACATATATCTAGATACTTGAGAAGGAACGTCTCCATTTGAACCAGCTGATGCAGTTGTACCCGTTAATACTGGATATGTTGTTGATCCAATTAAAAATTGTCCATTAGCACTGGGTGATGAACAAGCGCCTATTGAAATAACACATGAATAATTACCAGTTAACATAGCATCACTACCAAGAGCAACATTACCAGTTCCGTTTATATTGGCAGCTGCTGATCTATTCCCTATAAAAGTATTGTGACCACCGGTTGTTGTACAACAACCAGATAACATTCCAATAAATGTATTACATGATCCTGTTGTATTACTTAAACCGGCACCATCACCAAAGAAGGAGTTATATGTACCAGTTGTATTTGCCTGACCAGAGACAGATCCAACAAAAGTATTATAATTAGCGGTATTTAAACTCCCAGCGTTATATCCAATAAATGTATTACTACCACTTTGAGTACTCGAATAACCAGCATTAAATCCAATAAATGTGTTGTTACTCCCAATCATATTGTTATGTCCAGAAAGAGATCCTATAAAAGTATTATTATCTCCAGATGATACGATAGGTGGCCAATCAAATATATCAACTGATGTATTTGAGAATCCAGATCTATACCCAATAAAGGTGTTAGATGTTCCATATAAATTTGAATAACCAGATTCAGATCCTATAAAAGTGTTACAATTAGCACCTATTGGGAATGGATTCATAAATCCACCGGGTGCAATTCCACTTCTTGATAAATATCCGGAATTATATCCAATAAAAGTACTATTCTCTAAACCACAACCTGAATATCCAGAATTATATCCAATGAAAGTATTGTTACATGTTTGTAATATAACCTCTACCATAAAGTCATAATTGAAACATGAAAAAGTACCAGCTAAAGCCCCACTATTATAACCAATATATGTATTATTTAAACCACAGTCGTTTTTATAACCAGCATTTGCTCCAATGAAAACGTTATTTGATTTTTTATTATAATATCCAGCTGAATCTCCTATAAAAACATTAGAACTAGAAGTCAAACCTAACCAACCAGAATAATTACCTATATAAACATTGTCTGTTCCAGTAGTATTTGAGTAACCACCATGAATAAAAATATTACCAGATTCAGATGTTCCGGATGTAACTGTGACATTACCATTAGAATCTACGCCTAAAATATCAACAGTTGATTGGCTACTAAAAGAACCAATATTTAATTTATTAACATAAGTAGTATCACTATAAGTTCCTATTATATTTGACCCTATTATATGAACATTGGTCGCACTTGCGGTATTATATTGACCGGCGACAATAGATGAATTATATGATCCAAATGAAATGGTATTATTAAATCCGGTTCCAATAAATGAATACTCCGCCTGTGCTTTATTATTTTGACCACCAACAATAGCTAAATAATCAACTGAATAATTACTATTATTTTGACCACCTCCTATAAAACTATGCCATCCAGATAAGTAGTTATTTTGACCACCTACTATAACTGAGTATTGACCAGTTGAACTATTTCCACTACCTGCTAGTGTTGCTGAATAATCAGCAGATGCTGTATTACCAACACCAATTCTCCTAGTTGAATTTAGACCGGTATGTACTTCATATAATGAGGATGAAGATGCTGTCCATGATGCGACACCATTAGCATCTGAAACTAAATATTTACCAGATCCTTGTGTACCATCAACTATCTTAATCTGAGAAACGGTCAACCCACCAACTCTTAAATTTGAATATCCAGATATTGTTAAATTACCATATGTTGATGATGAGTTATTTGTGGATATAACAGCAAATTCATCACTCGACTCATCCCATATAAATGCTTGTGTAGCACCAGTACCTCTACTTATCATAATACCGGAATCTAAAACCGGTGTACCCGAGTGTGTAGATGCTAATAATATCAGTGGATCTTTAACTAATAAATTTTGAGTATTTATTGTTGATGTAGTTCCACTTATTGTTAAGTCTCCAGATACAACAACATCACCAGTAACAGTTAATATTGATCCATCAAATGTTAAGTTTGTCTCTGCGACAGCAGAGTTAGTAGCCCCATCAGATGTTAATACACGATTGTTACCTGGGGTTAAAATTGAGCTAAATCCTGTACCCGATGTACCACGTGTCCCGGATGTTCCAGTCCCGGATGTTCCGGAAGTTCCACGTGTTCCTGATGTTCCAGTTCCTCCTGATTTTGAAAAATTTAAAACAACTAAATCTGGAGATGATAAATTCCAATTACCAGTAGTATATGTAATATCAACAACCAATGAATAATAGTTATAAGGAGAGTTCGTAACCAATGTTGTACTTGTTATGGTCAAAACTGCGAAGTTTGTTCCAGTATTATTATTACTTCTTAATATTAAATATCCGTTTGTTAATGTTGATAGCCATATTGTTTGGTCTATATTATTTACATCTATAACACTTATCAATATATTATTAGTGGATGATAAAGTACCACTACCTCTAAATTTAAAATTGGTAGCTCCTGGATCAGATAAAGCAGTATTTGTTATAAAATTATATTGAATACCAGCAGACCGACCTTGTGTACCGGAAGTTCCTCGTGTACCGGATGTGCCGGATGTGCCGGATGTACCTCGTGTTCCGGATGTTCCAAAAGTTGTGCCGGATGTGCCGGATGTTCCTTCTGTTCCAGATCCACCTGAAATACCAGTAAGATTTGACCCATCTCCATAAAAAGCTGCGGCTGATACTGTCCCATTGATATAAAAATCATCTCCTATTCTATTAAAACTCATATTATGTTAGTATTTTTTAGTTGTTGTTTTTATTTTAATTGATACCGAAAAATTATAACTATTTCCGAAATTCCAATTTAATGTCCATTTCTCTCCAAAAGCGGTTGTATTTTTCACAATATCCCAACTATCATACAATGGATTTAAATTAAAATCAAACTTTTGTGTATCAATAGGTGATATGTCGATTGAACTGTTACTATTTGTATACAAACAAGTTCTTTTCATCTTCCAAACCATATATTGTCTTTGTGGGTAATATGTATCATTATTTTTAATATATATGTCTACTTCATAATCATTTATCGATTCTTGGCTAAAAGGTTCGGTATATAAATCAATTGATCCGGTATAATCAGTAAAAAATTTATTAATTACAATTTCGGTAATAGTTAATTTATCATCTACTCCATACCCAGTATCCTCATTATATGTTGTTTTTTTAGATTGTAAATATAATCCATCCTCTATTTTTTTATAACCAGTTACACCAAGTGTTCCTTCATCAAGTTTGGTTATTATTTCTTCCTTACCAACAATAACAGATCCTCTATAATATGATCCATTACTTTTAATTTCCACACCAGTTGAAGATTCAACTTGAACGCTAGCATTATCATTTAGACTTGGTCTAGAAGAGTATATACCACTAACATCAGCAATACTAGCTTTAATTGTATCCGTCTGAGTTCCATTAGTATCAACTAAGCCACTTTGTAATCTACTATCGACATATTCTTTATCAACAAGTGATCTGTTTGTGTAACTTAATGAGTAATCTTGTCCATATATTAATCCCTGAAATGTGTAACTTATACCCCCGTTATATTCACTCTTTACAAGTATGTAATCTCTTCTTGTCTCAATATCGGTATTGTAATAATTAAATGTTGAAAGGTCTTGTTCGGAATATCTTGTTCTTGCAAAATTACTACCAGAATATTGTTCGGTATATTGTTGAAATATACCATCATCATATGTAATAGCACTCATAGATGATTCGGCATTATTACTACTTACCATTACCTGACCTTGTTTATAACTTGCTCCAGTAGTAAATACTTTACTTATCATATCCATTTGACCAACATCTGTAAACTTTAATGTATTATTACCATTAACACTTTCAATTCCATAATATGTGTTGAATATAATATTTTTATTAGTTGTGTTATTACCAACCGTCATTACATCACTTAATGATGGAGTTGTTGGAGATGAACTACCAATTATTACATTACCACTAGAATCGATCCCTAAATTATTAACTGATGTACCACTTGGTAATGTTCCTATGTTAAACTTATTAACATAAGTAGTATCACTATAAGTTCCTATTATATTTGAACCTATTATATGAACATTGGTCGCACTTGCGGTATTATATTGACCAGCAATGATAGATGAATTAAGAGATTCGAGTAATATAGTATTATTAAATCCGGTTCCAATAAATGAATACTCCGCCTGTGCTTTATTATTTTGACCACCAACAATAGCTAAATAATCAACTGAATAATTACTATTATTGAGACCACCACCTATGAAACTATACCACCCAGATAAGTAGTTGTTTTGACCACCTACTATAACTGAGTATTGACCAGTTGAACTATTTCCACTACCTGCTAGTGTTGCTGAATAATCAGCAGATGCTGTATTACCAACACCAATTCTTCTAGTTGAATTTAGACCGGTATGTACTTCATATAAATTATTAGAAGCTGTCCATGATGCAACACCATTAGAATCTGAAACTAAATATTTACCAGAGCCTTGTGTACCATCGACTAATCTAAAAGCCCCACTAGTAGTTGAATATACGTGTAATTTCGTAGTTGGTGAAGCAGTACCAGCACCAATATTACCATTATTAGTAATAACAAATGGTGTTGAATCTGGATTTACAGAGTCTTCAACCAAGAAAGAATTACCTGTACCAGTTTGTGTAATTCTAACCATATCACCAGTTGTTGATCCAGATGCTATTATTGCAGTTGTCGATCCCCAAGTATTTACTTGTAGTCTAGCAGAATTGGAATAAGTACCAATTGAAACACCACCACCATCTGGTTGAATAACTATAGGTTTAGCTGAACCACCTCTAGTTGCAGCAAACATATAAGCAATATCCATTTGTTGATCAACACCCATAATAAAGACATCACCACCAGTAGATGGACTACCGATTAATAATCCGTGTAATGCGTTTGTGCCTCCGTTATATGTTGTACCTAATGGTCCACTATTTATTGTTAAATATGATGTTGGATTTATAGAAGGAACTCCGGAGAAATCACCAATACCTACATTACCATCTGGTGTAATTCTCATTCTCTCTAAAACACCATTTGATACAAGAGCTTTATCTGAAGATGCTGTTCCGTTAGCGGTTCTAAATACTATTGTTCCAGATTGTGTCGTTCCACCAGTAACAAAAGACATACCAGCAACTGCATAAGTAGCATTTAAACCCTGTACCATACCAATCTCGGATACCCAAGATGATGCGGCTGTAGTTCTAGATAGTGATAATATCGAATCACCGCTAGCAGCATCTACATGCAATCTGGATAATGGTTTGAAACTGGAAGAACTAAAGTTACCAATACCGACATAGTTAGTATCACCATCAAGAGTCATTAATGTCCCACCACTATCTCTAAATTGTAATTGATATGAAGCTGATCCACCACCATCATAAATATTCCAATGTTTACCTTGTGTATTTGAATTTATATAAACTCTTTCAAAAGAAGGACCACCAGTGCTGACAGGGAATTGTGCTCTTGCTAACCAATCTGCGCTATTTGAATCCAAACTCGGAAATAAAGTTGGGGATAATACCGATGATGTGTAGTACCAATCGTAATTATATCCATGTAATTTTTGAACATAAAGTCGAGGATTGTGTATATCATCATCTCCAGATAAAAATAATTCTAAATAAACAAGTTGAGAAGTATCATTTTTAACCATTCTAACTTCTTTAATATGATTTGAATTTCCAAATTTTTCTAATGAAAGTGTGGTTTGTAAAGTACCCCAGTCCTTATACGCGTTAATTACATAAGTAACTGGTGTGAAATCACCACCGGTATAAGCAACTATAAATCGAACAGTACCTCTTCCCGGTGAATATGAAACTGTACCTAATGTGAACCAACCACCATTTGGATAACTTGATAATGAAACAGATCCACTCAAAGTAGTAACAAAGTCGTTTTCCAATTCACCTCTTACATATAAAGATGTTCCATCAAATGTTAATTCATTTAAACCACTCGATACTTTAATTTCTGATGCAGTTAATCCACCAACTCTTAGATTCGAATATCCAGATACTGATAAATTGCCATATGTTGTTGCACTATTATTCGTAGATATAACCGCAAATTCATCAGCCGACTCATCCCATATAAATGCTTGTGTAGCTCCTGTTCCTCTGTTGATCATGATACCAGAATCTAATAGTGGTGATCCTGATTGTGTGGATGATAATAATATTAGAGGGTCTTTAACCAATAAATTTTGAGTATTAACTGTTGATGTTGTTCCACTTATTGTTAAATTACCAGTTGCAACAATATCACCAGTTATTGTAAATATAGACCCATCAAATGTCAAATTAGATTCAGCAACTGCTGAATTAGTAGCTCCATCCGATGTTAATATTCTGTTATTACCTGGATTTGAAATTGTATTAAATCCGGTACCAGAAGTACCGGCTGTACCAGATGAGCCAGAAGTACCGGATGTTAAACTACTTGTATAATTAGGTATATTTAGTGTTGTTCCATTAAATGTTGATGGTCCGGATGTACCAGTTGTCGTTAGTGATATTGTTCCTTGTGCACCAGATACATCTGATAAACTTATATTTGCCCAATTAGCTTCTCCTACAGAAGTAATTGACTTTAAAAATTTACCAATACCCTGACTACCATCAAATAATTGAAGAGCATAATTGTTTGATCCAGAAGGACCAGAAGCCATCGCCATTATAGATGTGTTTTTAACAGTACCACCACTAGCATTTGTCTGTATTGCCATATTACTACCTGTACCAGCAGAAGTAGAATATATTTGAGCAGCTATTGTACCCGGATTATTCATACTAACACCTAAACCATAAATAAAATCTGATTGTATAGCAACCTTTGTAGTAGAATAAGGGTTAGTGCTAATTCCAATTCGACCACTAGAATCCTCAACTATTATCGAATTACCCAAAGTCGTATTACTAGTCCATTTCGGAATATAATCAGTAGTACCCGTTCCGTTAAATGATGTTCCAGAAGTTCCTCTTGTTCCGGATGAACCAGACGTTCCGGATGAACCAGACGTTCCGGATGAACCAGACGTTCCGGATGAACCAGACGTTCCGGATGAACCAGACGTTGTTGGTACAGAAGAAGTCCAAGATGCTATACCATTAGCGTCTGATATTAAATATTTACCATTTCCTTGTGTACCATCTGTAATCTTAATTTGAGAAACTGTTAATCCACCAACTCTTAAATTAGAATATCCAGATATATTAACATTACCAATAACTGTGTGGTCATCATTTGTACTAATCAATGCGAACTCATCGTTTGATTCATCCCATATAAATGCTTGTGTAGCCCCAGTACCTCTGACAAACATTATACCCTCATCTAAAGAAGGTGATCCACTCTGACTATGACCTAAAGCAATTATAGCATCACTCACAACTAGACTACTAGTATTTATTGTAGATGATGATCCTGATACAGAGAAAGTGCCATTTATAAAAACACTACCATTGATATTTAAAGTAGACCCATCAAATGTCAAGTTAGATTCAGCAACTGCTGAATTTGAAGTTCCATCTGATGTTAATATTCTATTATTCCCAAAGTTTGAAATCGTATTAAATCCTGTACCAGAAGATCCAGAAGTACCAGAAGATCCAGATGTACCAGAAGATCCAGATGTACCAGAAGATCCAGATGTACCAGAAGATCCAGAAGTACCAGAAGATCCAGAAGTACCAGAAGATCCAGAAGTACCGGATGAACCGGAAGTACCAGAAGATCCAGATGTACCAGAAGATCCAGATGTACCAGAAGATCCAGATGTACCAGAAGATCCAGAAGTACCGGATGAACCGGAAGTACCAGAAGATCCAGAAGTACCGGATGAACCGGAAGTACCAGAAGATCCAGAAGTACCGGATGAACCAGAAGTGCCAGAAGAACCAGATGTACCGGATGAACCAGAAGATCCAGATGTGCCGGATGAACCGGAAGTACCAGATGTCATTGGTGGTGATGCTGTCCAAGAAGCAACACCATTGGAATCGGATATTAAATATTTACCATTCCCTTGTGTACCATCAACTATTTTAATCTGTGATACTGTTAATCCACCAACTCTTAAATTAGAGTATCCTGATATATTTATATCTCCATAAACAAGAGAATTATTATTTGTTGAAATAACTGCAAATTCATCGGCTGATTCATCCCATATAAATGCTTGAGTTGCGCCAGTTCCTCTATTGATCATAATACCTGAATCTAAAACGGGTGTTCCAGATTGTGTAGAAGATAATAAAATTATAGGATCTTTAACAGTTATATTTTGTGTATTTACTATTGATGTTGTTCCATTTATTGTAAAATTACCAGTTGCAAGTATATCACCAGTTATTTTAAAATCACCAACTAAATCTAATTTAGTTGATGGTGTTGATAATCCAATACCAACATTTCCATCAGAATCAATAACAAATGAAGTTGAATCCGGGTTAGTAGAATCTTCAACTAAAAATGAATTCTGAGTTCCGGTATTATTAACATGTAATTTAGCAGAGGATGATGTAACACCAATTGATAAATTACCTTTTATATAGTTTTGATCATTTCTATTTAACCAAATAGATCCAGCGTCTAATACAGCGTTACCAGTTTCCAAATCATTAGAAACAGTAGTGTCTGACTTAAATAAAAATGTTCCGTAGTTACCTCCGTTAGTAGTTGTACTATCATTGTATGTTATGTAATCTGTATTGATAGAAGTAGAGTTATTCCAAATTAAACTACTAGTAGTTCCTATTTTAATATCACCACTGACATCTAATTTTACAGATGGTGTTCCAATTCCTATACCAACATTACCTATGTTATTTATAACAAATGGAGTTGAATCTGGATTTGTGCCATCTTCAACCACGAAAGAATTACCGGTACCTGTTTGTGTAATTCTAACCAAATCACCAGTTGTTGAACCAGATGCAATAATTGATCCATCAACATTTAGAATAGATCCATCAAATCTCAAATTATTTTCAACTATAGCATTTGGATAAGTCCCATTTAATGTGATAACACCATTATCAGTAGATCCGGTTAAAAATATTAACCCTTCAGTTACCACTTTACCAATATAGACATATAAATCTATTTTTGTTGGTATATTTACTAAATCAACATCTTGTTGAAAAAATATACCAGAATTACATTGAAATATCCAATTTCTATTATCATCAATTGGAATAACATTAAGACCACTATAAGGTTTAGCCTCATATAAATATCCATATGATGTTGGGATTGTATTTCTAACTCTATTACCAGATGAAATATCAACAAGTGAACCTGTTCCATATACGTAATTAGTTCCTGTTTCAATATCTGTACCGGTTGGTGGCAAAGTTGGCCATTCAGCAAAATAAGAGTGACCATTTGATGTATTATCTAATATTAGATCCGCGCTAACTTTAACCGCAAATCCATTACTTTCAGTAATAGATGGATTTGAGTCTATAATATCAACCCAAACATCATCGGAATGCATATTAAAGAATATATTTTCCTGTTCGTTACCAATCTCCTTTAAAGGATCAGTATTAGATTTCCCATACAAATTTTTAAAAGCTATTGACGCTTGATTTGAAAAAGTTAATGCCATATTTTAATTTTTCTTTTATCTATATATTATATTTTAATTATCACTTATGAATTAAATTCAAATTCTATACTACTTATATACCCATTATATAATGGACCAACTGTTATTTTTAACAATATATACCCATTAGTATTAACAGTATTTTTTGTACCAATTGTTAATCCCCACTTAGTCCCAAGATTTCTACCAGAACCAATAGCATCACTTCTACATCCCATTCCATCACCCCATTGATTTGTTTGAAAGTCAACATAACAATCCATCCAACCAGTTTCAGTTGTTAAATTACCAGGAGCCTTCATTTCAACCCAAACATTATTACCAGTTAAAAATGTTGATTTAGATACAAAAACACTATCATGTCCGTTTATAATCATACTAAAATTACCTACTGTTGGTGATGTTTGTTTAAACCATCTAATATATGTTTTATTACCAGATAATTGTGAATAATTACTCATTGTTACACCAAAATTTAAATTTGTAGATGATGTTCCAATTATACTAAAATCTATAGTTGGATATGTTAATTGACCACCTATAACTTGCAACCCATCACTATAACCAGGTTCAATTTGTTCGATAAGTGAGTAAGTAGATCCCCAAGAATTATTTGTTATTTGACTAAATGTGTTATAGTTATTATTTGACTTTAATCTCCAATATTCAGTATCAAAATATTCATTTAAATCGGATGATGTTGAAACAACATTATCCAATAATATATTATCCAATGATCCAATACCACCAGTTGCAGTTCCTTGAATTGTTCTCTTAGCCGTTGTATTAATTACAATAGAATCATTTATAATTCTTAAACCAGTAGGTATAACACTAAACGTTAATGATGAGCCTCCACCTAAATCGGTTGATAAAACCAAATTCTTAGCCTCATTACCAAAACAATTAGGGAGCGAATAAGTTGATTGTATAACTAAAGAGGATGTTGCACTAATATCATTAAATGTTATAGCATCTAATCCACTATAATATGTATTTCTATAAAGATTTGATATTTGAGTATCATACTTAATTGATCCGCCAGTATAATAATTTATACCGGATAAATATTTACTACCACTCAATAAACTAGTCACTGTTGATCCAGTAAAAGTTGTATTTGTTATATCATCATCTATTATAAATTCAATCCTAGATAAAACTCTATTAAACTGTGGTACATTTTTATGCTGTATGTAGATATAGTTATACCCATTCACCATATTTGGATCATCACCATTCACTCTCCATGTCCCTATTCTATTTTGAAATAATTCATATGGAGCTCCAATTGGAAATTTAGATGATGTCGCCGCTGAAATATTCATACCAGTTGTAGTCCCACCAGTTGTTGTATCCTGTGAAGATAAATTACTCAATGTTAAAGATGAAACTAGTGAACCATTTATATACAACTCTAAAGTTCCTTTATCAGCATCTCCAAATGAGTTTAAACTATATGCTGGAGTTGGTGTTGTAGTATCAGCCAAAACATTAGTACTTAATGTACCGGTTATTGGTGTAATATTTGTTTTTGAATAAATACCCAGTCTTTTACCATTTATATTCCATTGACCATCAGTTATTACGATAGGAGCACTAGCACCATTAATATCAGCCCCGATATATGTGGAGGCACTAATCGTATTGTTTTTATCAAAACTCAATTTACCATTAACACCATTATCAGATCGAAAAACGCTCCAATCGGAGAGAGCTGGTGCGGTAGGTGGTGCTAAGTTTTTTAATATCTCATTAATTCGATCAACAGCATCTCCGACAGGAGTTGAATTAGTAAAATCGGTAAATAAGCCATCAGTATAATCACCATCACCAGCAACTCCTATAACACCGGACTGACCATCACCACCAGTTTGATCGGGCTCGACCATATACTCATCATATGGTAAACCCTTTTGGAAAAATATACTATCCATATACCAATTATTGATATCATCACCTCCGACCATTCTAAATGATATTGATTTAATATTTTCAACTTCTGTTCCAAATTTTGAAAGAGGAACTATGATATGTTGCCATGTTATTAAATTATTATCAATACCATATGAATTCAAATTCAAAATATTACTAGAAAAAGTACCGGATATCAAATTTGATGTACCGGTTAAATATGATACTAATGATTTATTATTTGGAATAGGACTATCAAATCTAACTCTCAAAACGAGTGATCCATAATCAGCTAATTTAATATCTCCTATAGATTTAGTTAATTTAATACCAGTTCGGTAATCAGTATTTACATTTAAACAAAAATCACCAGGACCACCATGTGGATTTTGTGTTGATTTTGAGCTCCATGTACCAGATATTAAACCTGAAATTTGATAACTTTCTATATCCCAACCATCATCACCATCATTATAAACCAATTCTTTAAATATTTTTGTAGAGTTATAATCTACATAAGCATATTGTAATAAAATTTGATCTTCTCTTAAAATTGGTTTCTCAGGATTTATATTAGGAACTCCAGTATTAACATCAATATTTCCGCTTTCATCTATAACAATTAAATCAATTCTTGGAAAGTTTGTATCAGCTGGTAAAAGTGATATAGAAATTTGACTAGCGGATAATGATAAAATTTCACCAGAAAATGAATATATTATATCACTATTTGTAAATGATAAATCGGTATTGGAAAACTCAACTCCACCACTTATTAATCTTTTTGTTGTTTTGATGAGAGAATCTACATAGAATTTATCGACTAGTGAGTACTTTGAATAAGTACCACTATGATTAATATCATATGCAATCGGTGAATTAAATGGATATCTTAAATATTCATTTTTTATTCCAGTTTTACCATATCTTGATTTTTCCATTAATATATTTT
>SXGQ01215618.1_pt1 | contig 15551 bp, 11 predicted proteins | sample 3178371 | NCBI WGS metagenome assembly SXGQ01 (sample SAMN11356859, study PRJNA531348) | freshwater metagenome | isolation source: freshwater sample F1-20 | place: China: Fuxian Lake, Yuxi | collected 2017-12-25
GCTACGCTTTTGCCCCAAACACCCGATCTCTGGTATTTCAATATGCCCTCGCAGTTTTATTACGACAATAAGGGTAAGCCCCGCCCAGATACGGTGAAACAGAATAACCTGGGGCCCTGGATCACACAATCATGCGCGGCGTTTACTGGTTATCTTATAAGCAAGGCCGGTGCGGAAAAACTCTTAGAAACTGCTTTCCCACTGGACATGCACGTAGATCTCTATACTTGCCTCGCGGGCGATTTGAAGCGCATTTTTTCTGTTGCGCATCGCGGCGTGATAGTGAATCCTATTGGCATCAAAGCTTCTGACACGGATATTCGCGCTGAGAATGCGTCAGACTGTTATATATGCAATGTTCCCACCAAATACGAACGACATGGAATAATCATGGTAAATGTCCCACTGGTCGCCTTAACTGTGGGTGTGATCGGGACGATATATTATTTGCGAAACTCTGGGCGCCGATAAATAGCTTCCCCGCGTTAAAAAGAGAATGGACCCCATCCCCTTTTTAGCGTCTTCTGTTCTTTTTCTCTGGATTTCCGGAACGGTCTACCTGTGCGTGTTATCTCGTCGTATTCGGCGCTTGGAAGAATCTACGGCGAATCCGGTTATTCTCACAGAAGATCCTAGTGCTCACGGCTTTAGCGTTATGCCGCCACCTCCACATGTGTCTCCTCGGCGGGTGCATCTTCCCCGCGGGACGGGCTCACAGGCTGGTATTCAGTAGCGTCCATCAGACGCCGCTTCTCAAAGTCACGCAGGCGATTCACCACGTCAATCGCGTTCTGGAGGCGCACTGAGAAGCCCTTCTCACGGAGCTTATCGCGCCACATCACGTGAAGCATGAATACTGCGGGCTGAAGCGCCACCGGCAGCTCCTTGAACTTCACCGCATGCGCCTTGTGCACATCCACATACGCCGCCAGCACATCCGTCGTGCGCGCACGAAGAGTCTTCTCGAACTCCCAGAACTTCGTGCGATCCTCCGAATAGTGCTTCAAATACTCCATCACATTCTTCTCCGCCCGCAGACGGAAGAAGCGGTCAATGTCCGTCGCCTCCGAGCCACGCAGCTGGCGCAGCAGCGCATACGTAGGGGTCCGCAGACGCCAACGACCCCCGTGGCCGTCCTTGAACACCAGCCCCTGCCAACGCCACCCACGCTGAACACCCGTGCGGCGAAGAAGGTCCTGAACCTCCTGCTCCGTCCGGAACAGGCGCACAGGGTAGCTGGGCACCTGGAGGCGCGCAAACGCCTGCGGCCAGTTCGTCGCACGCTCCGAAATCTCCACCAGGCCCGTGCCATCCACCGTCCCCACGTGAATCACATTCAGCCCCGGCGTCTGAACACGCGCAACCACGCGGTGCTCAGGGTGCTGCATCACAAAGCTCGCAAACGCAGAGTTCGCCCCCTGGCTCTCACGCAGCGCATTCAACTCCTTACCGAGCACAGCCATCTCCCGCAGAGGGGTCGCAGCCACACACTCCTCAAACAGCTGACCGAACGTCTTATCACTATAGAATTTGTTGGCCCCGCCAACCTGAGTGCGGGTGGCCACGTGTAGAACTCCGTCCGGTCCCACCCACGCATTCATCATAAAGCCATCCACGAAATCCTCCGTCGCAGAAAGCTGGGTCACAAGAGGCGGCATCCCGTCCTTGGCCCGAAAGGGGGCCACACACAGGGGGAGATTCGTGACAGAGTCCCAGACCACCGAACGAAAGAGGTCAACCATCGGGTCCGAAGCAAGCCCCCGCCCCTTCACATACCGAATGACGTTAAGGGGCGAATCATCCTCGGAAATCACACGCACACAGCCGTCATTGTAGGAACTAATATACTCCTTGAATTCGGCCCAGGTAGGAAAGCGCTCGCGAAGGCTCACAAACTGGTTTACCGTTACAGACATTCTGCTATACACACTCGGCTCAGGCTTAAGCCTCCAATTTTAATGGTGAGGATATTTGGAAAACTATGCTCGCTCGTCTTTATAGGAGGACGCGGTATGGCAGAAGAAATAGAAGATGCGGCGCCCGTATTCGGACTAGGCGATGGAGTATACATTGAAGGTGGAAGGCTAGATGGAACCAGAGGCCGAATCTATTATATGGATGATGAGCGAATCCGTATTCTTCCTACAGGGGTCTCCGACAGACTTGTGGAAATAGCGCTCATCGAGGGAGACCTTGATCCTGCTCTTAAAATAACGGGATTCCTACAAACTTCGCCCCGTGCGAATCCCGCTTTTGTAGCGCAGATAGATGCACAAGTGGAACAAATCGCAGAAACATTCGGGATAAATGGCGAGCCTGGTATTCAATATACTATAAAGGAGGTGAATGAGGCCGAAGATACTATTGTCCTCGTGGATGAAACTGGCGGCGAAAAGCGTATTGAGTTCAACTTTGTAGGTATTCCCATTGACGAAGGTTTCGCAGTTCTCCGACCTCGCCAAAAACCTTCCGAGGACGATTTCGTCAATGACGCACCCGAAGAAGTCGTAGAAGAAGATACCTTTGGAGATATTGAAGAGGCAGCCGTAGAAGAAGAAAAGGAAGTATTTGCGGGCCTGGTTGAGCGCCCCGCGATACAGCGCATATACCCCGATGTTGTCCAGCGAAATGAGATGTTTCAAAATCTGCTGGAAATGCTTGAGCCATCCGCACAGAAAAACCTAAAAAGGCAGCGCGAAATACGTCAACTAGTTGAACAGTTCCTCCTATTACGTAATGAGGTGGTGAAATATACGCCCACGGGTGAACCCACAGGTGTCCCCACCCCCACATCCGTTCAGACGATTGCAGAACTTATGGAAAAGATTGATATCCCTTTGGCGCGACCTGTTCTTGATGCGAAGCGCAGCGTATATCTCCAGCGCATAGAAGACGCGGAAAATCCCGAAGAACTTCCCGAAGTGGACATTGATGTGAATTATCTTATTGATGTTCTTAATGCATCCAACGAATTTCTTGATACACAGCTCGGTGGGACAACTGCACAACTCGTCACCGATAAGACGTTGCCGCAATGGTATAGTAGTTGGGAGTCCTTTTTTAAACGATTTATGCGTTCATGGACGAGCGAGGGCGGAACGGGGACTTCTGTCACATTCCGTGGGGACAAGGAGTTTCTGCGCGCGCCCGTTCCAAGCGGCGAAACGAACGCAAAAGCGCAGTTTACACTCTCCAACACTGCGGATGGCCTGACAAAGCTGGGTGAAAATGTGTATTCTACTACGAGCTCTGTAGGGAAGGTGCGTCTTTCCTTATTGAAGGGCCTGGGGCCGCGCTATCTGCGCGTAAAAGACAAGGAGCCCACGCAGCGCATTGAATGGGGAGACGAAGGAACGATTATGACACAGCTCCTCTTTCCTTTGAATGCGGAACGGACAATGGGCTCTGCGAGATCGGGACGTCTAGCGAAAGACATAGCGAACAGTCACACGCATCCATCCTCTATCCAGGAGATTTTGGAGCAGCTAAAAGGTATTCCTGAGCAGGCCGCGGCGGGCGGCATCATCTCTATAGGGGATGGAGGCAACACTACAGGGAACATCGCGATTGACGAGTGGCTAAAGTCGCAGCCCCTACAGATTCGCGGTCTGGGAGATGCCTTAGTGGATACGAAGAATTTGGGCCTGACGCAGATGGAGCTCACTGCGGACCAGCAGGAAACGCTCATAGAAAAAATAAATCAAATGCGTGCGCTCCTCATACAGCATATTACTGCGGAGCGTGAACTCTCGGGAAAGGCGCTGACGGAACTTCGCCTGGAGAACCTCACATTTCTTCAGGGGGAGGCCCTAGAAGATATCATGGCGACCCTACAATCGGAACCCCTTTTGGCCGATCGTATTGAAGAGATTCGGACGCGCATTCCAGCCTATAAAGATAATGATCTCGCCCATATCGCCGGCATTGCAACGCAGATGTCCGATCTTCTTCTCACCGTTCTTGCGGGCGTCCCTGGGCCTCTCGCGCGTGAGAGAAATCGGCGCGTGCGTAACCAGTTCCTTGAGGCCCTTCGGCATGCGCTATTGAAGGCGGAAAAGAACTCCAATGTCGGTGAGATCCCTCAGCCGATTCAATGCCCGCATGTTGATAGTATAAATGAGATTAGAAAGGTAAAAGATGACAATGATCGTATGCAATTGATGAGTCGCCTTTTGGCGCGTTTTCGTGGTCCTATAGTAAATAACTGGGTGCAGTGCTCCGTGGCCGCAAAAGGGAAGCCGCATAATCTGATGTGCTATCACGAGTTTCTACAGCTACAGGAATATCTCCATCCGCGCGAAAAGGAAACTCTGCACAAGGAGCTTCTTCTGAAATTCAGCGGTGGAGTATTCCAAGGAAAATTCGTGTGTAAGAACTGTGGGCAGGCGATTTCCGAGCTGGAGTTTGATGCGAACATGGAGTTTGACGACAATGGGCGGCCGCTCGCGGGGCGCGCCGTGATGGTAGATAAGGCAGCCGCCGAACAGGAGGAAATAAATCTCCTACTAGGCGCACCCGCAGATGACGGTGAGGATATGAAGTTCGCGAGTGAAACCCAGGCGTCTATTTATACAGCGGCGCGCCAGGTTTTTGATCGCCTCGGAATTTACGCCGATGAAACCAGCTATAAAAATATTACGGAACGCGTGGAGGCGGATGTCCAGAAGCAGCCCTCTCGTGAGGAATACGCGAAAATGTTAAAGGCGCGCAAGGGGGAAGGGAAGCCTCTTGACTATGACATTCTTATAAATCGTATTCTGGTTTCTTCCGTGGGTGCGCACACTCTTATTGAGGTTCAGACACATGTCCCCGATTATGTGATTCGGTCCAAAATCCCTGGATGTGTGGCCGGCTTTTCTGGCTTTCCAGTCGGCAAGGCGGAAGATAAGACTGGCTTGAACTACATTAGTTGCGCGATTGCGGGTATAACTGCGAATAAACCCCCGTGGAATTTAACAGGCTTCTTCACCGTCACACCCGAAAAGAAACGCCAAGAAATGTTGGCGGCGGGTATCTCAAAAATCGCCACAGATGCTTTACAGACGGCTGCGGTTCAACACGCAATGTCGCTAAAGCGCGCCCACTATGAAAAGCTGTATGGCACCGCAATAGTTGGGAGACAGATTTCCGAGATTGTTCCACCCGGGTTTCGTCCTGTGCCCTACTACATTTCACCGAAGGAAGCTACAGAGGCAATTGTAGTGCCTGAAGCGGCTGGACCACAGGAGCTTGTGCGCGCCTGGATACAAATGGCACACAGAGTGGCCAGGGAAAATGGGGATTATATTCGCGGCTCACCGTTTTCCGATACTACGTGTTGTTACACTCCTATATCCAATCCGCAAGGTTTCTGGTCTACAAAGGGTTCTTCTATGCCGAAGTTGCTGCTAAAATCCCCGCCAAGAGGCCAGGCATGTTCGCAAACAATGCTGCAGTTTACACCCAGAAAAGCCCCACAGATTGCGACAGAGGCGCCTGAAGATCTTTTTTACCGCGTGTTCTTGCGCGTGTGTTATGATGGGCCGCGCAAGGGTCTTCCGCACGAGCCAGGATATACGAACAAGTGTTTGCACTGCGGATTCGTATTCCCAGATGACCCCTATGGTATTACGCCCGCCCCGCCGTTTTCCAAGGATCTCTATAAGGAATGGCAAGCGGAAGTGGACGGGATTATTACGAAAGGAAAATCCGCCTTAGAGTCCCAGCGCGTGGTAGTAGATCGCAGCACATTTGAGAATGTCTTGGATGCGGCGCATAATAAATTCCACGTGGATTTGCCCGAGATAAGGCAGCCTCTTACAGGGATCGCGCTTCTAACACGCCTACTCCGTATTGAGCCCGAGCCCTTTGATGGATGTCGTCGCCTTTTAACGGAGACTATTGCGCGTGTAAATGGCCTTGCGCCTGGACGCGCAGATGATATTGCTATTGCGGAAGCATACAGTCCAATCTCGGAATATATGGTGGAAATGTTGGGAACCATTGGAATGAGAATAGGTGCTCCTGCGGCCGAGACTTTGCGGGCGCTTCTGAAGCAGTCGCCTGCGCAGATAGTAGAGTCGGTGCGAACATATTTCCTTGTCCCTTTCCAGCGTCTCAGCATTAAATTCAAGCCCGAATCCCTGAAAGTTCAAAAGTCATATCTACTGCCTCGCGAAATAGAAGAAAATATCAATGACACCATCGCCGCGCATCTGGAGTATTTACAGAAACTCGCTCGGGTTGTGGGGGGATATACGGCCGTAAAACTGGAGCAGGCCAGGCGGCAGCTCGCAGCGCTGCTACCCGTTATTCAAAATGAGATACGAGCGTATCTTGTGCCCGGCGCGGCTGCGGGTGCAACCTATTTAGTTGGCGGGCTTATCACGGGTGTTCTCGGTGAATTCATTAACCCGAATGTGGTTCCCGATGGTGTAAGTGGGACGGGGGGGCGCGTGGAAACCACCGCACGCGTCCCTATAAATATCCTGGAAGTCTGCCTGAGTCGCCTACAGTTGGAGGGCCTTAACTTCACGGAGGACGAGATTCGTGACCTGATTGCTCTCCGCACGAATGCGGAAAAGGACTTGTTCGTCAAAAGCCAGAATGGTATGACACCCGTAGAAAAGAAGGCGGATTTGATGATGAAACGCCTGGGAATCGGCAAATGGGCTATTGGCGGAACAAAGGCGGTCAGCACACTGAATCCCGAAATGCTGGAACTAGAGCGCGAGCAGCGGATTCAGATGGGTTTGGGCGATTTTGTAACGAATCAAGATGATGCGGCAAGGGCAACAGCGCTTATAAATGATGAGATGTATGGGGGTGGGGGGGATGGCGCAGAGGGCGGCTATGAAAATGCGCAGGAAGCAGTGGATGATTTTTAACGGTATTCAACAGAGATGAAGGCGATACTAATAAGTCTAGTGCTATACCTTACGGGGATAGCCCTTTTATTATTCCTACGGCCAGCCATTATGTTTCACAGGGACGGGCGATGGAAGGAGTTCGGGGTCAGCGGTGATGACACAACTGTATTTCCCTTATGGATGTTCTGTATCGTATGGGCGGTTGTAACATATGGGATAGGACGGTTCTTCTTTGGAGAGAGCGCTTCACCGAAGGTGGAAGATGTGCTAAGGGCTGCGACCGCTGCGAGCCTGACCGCCGCTATTCCCAGCAATCCTTCTGGGCCTCAAGAACAAAGTAAACCCGGTTACTATAAACTGAACACCAAGGTTCTTAAGAAAAAGGGTATTCCCATGTATGTATACGTAGGCGAAGATGCACCCTCCGATTTAGATGATGATGAGGTCGCGCAATAGGCGGGCATTTCTGATTTCCCTCATATGACCAGATGGCTGATGCTGTAGAACCTCCTCAACCTGCTGGCCTTGCTTCTGCTCCTCCTGCTGCTCCCGCTGCTCCCGCTGCTCCGCAGCAACCATTTACCCCTCCAGAGGCGTATGAGAAGCCCGTGCTAGACGGCATAACAACATTCTTCAAAAAGCGCACACGAAATCTTAAGGACTATACATTTACACCGGACGGAAACTTGCGGATGAATGTAAAGGGACAGTCTGGAGAGATTAATCTGAAACGGTTTCTTCCGCTGGAACCTTCCGAGCGCGCGGCCCTTGAAGAGTTTCGCCTGGATACTATCGCGGATCTAGAGGACCAGTATGAAAAGGAACGCGAAGCCCTGAGCGCAGCCTGGCAGGAATATTACACCACCGGCAACATGCGTGGGGTACTATCCGCCAATCAGCGTGTTGCTGAGTTAGACGCCCGCCGCGCCGCAGCTCGCTCTGCGGTGCGCAACGTCGTGGCGATTGATAATCCAGCCACACACGAGATTCTTCTGAGCGAGCGTTACGAGGAGCGCAAGATGTTTGATAAGAAGGACCCCTTTGAAAAAGAAGTTGCGCGCCTTTGTATCTATGATTTCCTGCCCCAGCACGACCAGGGCAAGTATGTGATAGATCAGAAAGTCGCGGAAGCAGAAGCAGCGGCGGAAGAAGAGGCTACGACCGGAGAACCCGCACTAATGGTATATCAACAAACACTCAAGGACGGTCGCAAGGCCCGTGTATTCTTTGACACTGATTCGGATGTGAACGGCTTTCTCAGTCCAATGTGGCCGCTTGAGTTCACTATGGAGGGTGATAAAGCTGGCGAGGCTACTCGCTATTTTACGGCTCTACAGGCCTATGAGGCCGAGCGCGCGAAAGAACTTGGACAACTTGAGCTCCGTGCGAGTCTTCTGAAGACACGTTCGGCGCGCACGATTCGTATTATGACTCGCAAAGTGGTGGGCCATCCCGCAGATGCAAGGGGCATCTGGTTAAAGATCTTCACCGTGATTTTCCAACCTGGGGGGGCTCTTACAGAAAAACTCCTGGCCACAGGAACCGACGCGCTGGTCTTTGCGGATGTGCGCGAGGGCCCATCGGGCAGTGGTCTCGGCGAGAAGGACAGTTCGGTGCTTGATCCCGCAAAGTGGAAGGGAGAGAATGCCGTGGGTATCGCGCTGGAAACCGTGCGGACTCGTCTGCGCGAAGGAAACTTGGACGAGGCCCCCGAAGCGGAAAATGTCGCCGAGGCCGTTATCACCGAGGACGAACAGCAAAAAGCCAAGGTGGGCGCAATCATAGCGGCTCGGCGGGGCGGCGGCAAATTCAGGCCTGGATAGGGTATTGACGCAATGTCCCTTCATTCGCATCACAATCCACATTTTTAGCCGTGTATTTATAACAGACTCCATTGTTGTCCCGATACACACGTTCGTTTACGTTCTGTGGATGGGGGTAGTCGGTCACTACAACACGAGGGGCTTTATAGAAATATAAGACGAATACCCCGAGAGCCGCACCGGCCAATAGTGGAAAGAGCCTAAGGTGCTTCAACATCTATAGAGTGTGGTGCTATTTTAACAGCGCAGCACCAGTTAGATGTTTGAGTTTCTAAAGACCGAACGTTTTAATATGATATTCAGTTTCATTCTCGGCCTTGGGCTGGTATCGCTATGTAAACCTGAATGTCGCGGCGACGAGTGTCGTATACAGAAAGCGCCACCATACGAGGAAGTGAAAACGTCCACGTATCAACTAGGCCAGGTATGCTATCAGTTTCATGCGGAGCCAATCTCGTGCCCGACGACGGGCGTGATAGAACCATTTCAGCAGTTTGTGCGTGAGCATCGTTAAAACCATTTTAGTGTGATTCTTCAGAACACTTTAATGAGTACTCTTCTTTCTGAACTGGATAGTTCTCCGGGCCAGGGCGATGGCGACTTTGTGCAGAACATTTTGAACGAGATGAACGGGGGGAGTGCGCCTATGAATCCTCCTGCGCCTATTCAACCGCCTCCGGCAGCTGGAGGCTCCAACCAGGGTGTGATCAATGCGCCTAATCCGAACAGTATCGCCCCGCACCAGATGGACAATGCTCCCATAACGGCGCACATGATTGGAAACAGCCATCCCACTCCGGGTGATTTTGCGCAGATGATGAATAGCAGTGGTCCGGCGGCGGCTCCCCAGAGTGGCGATCAATGGGGTGCCGCTGCACTCCCGCAGAGGCAGTTCGCAGCTGCTGCAACCCCGAAACGTTCGTGGATGATGAAGAGCCTTGACGAGTTCCGTGTACCCTTTTTTGTCGCCATTATCGTCTTCATTTTCAGCCTACCCGTGATTAACTTTGTGTTCGCACACTACCTGCCCTCCATGGTGAAATCCACAGGCGAGCTTACACTCATTGGTCTAGGGATCAAATCACTTGCCGCTGGTGCGTCGTTCTGGGTCCTACAGCGGGTGATTGTCCCCCTACTCAGCCTGTGACGACGTAAGATGCAAGAGTATTTTTGATATAACACGTTAGAAGAAGAGATATGGTGAACCTTGAAAGGGATGGAATGCTTGCGGCGACGGTGCTTATATCTGCCTACAGTCTTTATAGCCAGCCTATTGGTTCTGCACTGACGGCGATTGGCTTGGCGGCCATTATTTTCGCGGTGACAAAGTCTCTTTCTGGGGCCCTGGTGATTCTCGTGGCAGCCCTGTTTTTCAAAAACTACAACAATATCTTTGGAGCCGCCCCGCAGCCTTTTACGCCGAAGGTGACCATGGCGCCGGTGGAGCCCTTTCAAGTGAAGAATCCGGAAAGTGTCCAGACCCGGATAGAGACTGTGAAGAAGGATCTCCCGCTGGCGCCCAAGGTGGAGGTGATCACCGGTGTTCTGGAGTCCCCGAGCATTCTTGACAATACTCCTTTGAAGGGAATGGATGAACTGGCTTCCGAGGGAGTGCCTGGGGCGAGTATTCCTGCTTCTGCAAAGGCGCGTGTGCTAATTTATCCGCCTTCTGAGAGCATGGTGCCCGCGCCGAAGGAATCCATCTTCATGGGACTCAAGGATAACCCCTACCTCCAAACCGGCCAGGATCGTCTTGCGGAAGAAGTCTCTATGGCTGAAAAGGGGACGGACCTCTATGCGGATGACAGCGCGTCACTCAGTGGAGTAGCGACCGGTGCTGGCCCGGCGTTTTAACGTCACCAAGTGAATATAAAATCTTGACATGTTTCTCAACTTAAGAGACGTGTCAAGATATCGTGATGTACCAAAGTTAAGAACCCCCAAGGGGGGCTTAACTTCTGCACAACACGGTAGAATGCCGGCCAGATGCCCACCCGGTGTATTTTGTATAACACCCGGATTCATCAGTGTTTGTGCACTGCTAGTTGCGCTCAGTGTATTTGTCATGTATCAGCTGCGCTATTCTCCAAAGCAACAGCAACCGCAACAACAGGGGTCGCTTGCGATCCAGATCGCGGCTGCGTCGGGAGGAGGCGGTGACGATCGCTATACACGTGCGCCAAAACCAGAACGGCACTGGGTAACAGAACCTGATCTTCCAAGCTCCGCCGAAATATACGGTAAACTGCCGCGAGTCCCTACCCGAGGCATCCCCGAGACGTATCAATCCATGGGCGTCATTAAAACGGACGACGGGCAGATTCTCCCCCTTTACGGGCGGCGCACAGCCTCTCGCTCAGACAGATTCCAATATTATACCCGGACCGACAGCTATAATCCTGTCCAGCTCCCTATTCAATTCAATCGGCGCGACTGCCAGGATGACATTGGCTGCGAAGAGTTATCGGATCGTGACTCAGTCACTATCGTGCCTACGAATCAAAGGGGGTCCGCGACGATATATCGGTTTGATGGCCCCACCTATGTTCCGGGGATTCTTTAGTCCTTAAAATTGGCATAACACGTTAGAGTCGCGGATCAGCTATGGTCAAATATAGAGAGGGATTCGCAATGCCCACTCCGCAAACATGCGCCCCCTCATCCATCTCATCCTTCCCTTTAACGCTGGGATTCAGCCCCATGACAGATGCACGCTATGAGTCCGTTACGGAACCTATGACAATGGATTTTCAGTGGGCACCCCGCTCCACGCCGCCATTGTTTGTCACCCCTAAAGCCAGTGGAATTACCGACGAAGTAGGGGCTGGAAATACAAATATATCAACGATCCGTTTCATGAATAACACCTATAAAATCGCATCCGTCCAGATTATAAAGAGCTCGCACAAAACATGGATCCTTCCTGTAACGGCTCAGGCCCAAAATATGGAGGACATTGTCCTCGTATTTTCCTCATCAGATACATCTATTTCGTATCCCTACATCACCTTTGTTATCCCCATTATACGGAGCAATGCGGGTATGAATCCATCCTACTTGGTGGGCCTATCGGACCCCAATAGTAATGGGCCATTCAGCCTACAATCGTGCTTTCCAACAAACCCGCAATCGCGATTCGCGTATTATGCGACCTGCTTGTCTGGATACAGTGGGAATGCCGCGACACAAAATATGTATGTGTTTCTCGCAACGAACGGCATACAAGTATCGTCAACGCTCATGGACAGAATCGCGGGGCTTACTGGGACGGGCTCGTTTGGAACCTATTCGCCGCCATTTACGAGTCGCCTATCATCTGTTACAAAAATAATCAGTGATAGCGACTTTGCTAAGTATGTTATGAGCACGAATCAGCTGCTAAACTATGCGAGTTTCTCTCAGCTGTATCCTTCTATTGACACTGGCCTTCGTGAAGATGATGCGAGCGCCTATCAGTGCGTTGCGATTGATCCTGATTCGGATATTCAAGATGGTAAACTACAAGTGGATATTAAAAGCGGCGAAGTTATGACAGATGTCATGGCAAAACGTGCGGCTCTGAGGGCATCAAATGAGGTGGCGGCGTCTACAGGGCCGAGTCGTATGAGCACATATTTAGGAAGTGCTCTCGGTATTGTTCTCATTATTATCTTTTCTGGCTCAGTGGTATACGGCATTTTTTATACAGTTATGGGAACTATAGGAGGAGAAGATAAAGATGAAAATGGTAACCCTAAAGAAAATCAATTACTATTAGTTGCTAAACAGTTTATGACTTACATTATCGCAGCACTTATTGCGGGTTTCCTCGGTATTATTATAGGTCTTATGCTGAATTGATATTGGCTAGTCCTTTCGCCTGTAGGAAGTCAGATACATCCCCTGGTCTCGGTGGAACCGTCTCCAGAGGTTGTTTATCATTATACTCGTCACTGCCGGGCTCGTATTTATTGGTGCCCGTTTGCTCCGTGGGCTCAAAGGAGTAATCCTCTACATCGGCCTCCTTACTCGGGGGATGCACTTCTCCAGGAACAATGTTGGGCGCCGGCTTGTCCAGCTGCTCTACCGAGAAAGGCGGTGGGGCCTCCTTCACATCGTTCATGATCGTCACCTTTTCTACTGTTCTGCGGCGCTGCTCCAAGAAGAGCGCGGCAACGGACAAAAAGACCGCAATGCCCAGCGCACCGTCTATAGAGATCGCATAGAGCACAAGGCCAAGCACAAGGAAGACGGAGATTTTATTTCCAACGAGGAGGGTGAGAACCGCCGTAGGAATGTAGGGGCTGCCGATGAATACAGCAGCACATAGCAGCAATACTTGGAGTTTAGGAGAGGGTTTCATGCTAATGTATGCGCAGGATAAATTTGACTTCATAGGGACGAATAGGAACAAGTATGGCAGCGACACGTATTCTCACAACGAAGGGGTATTCTATCCCGAAGTCTGAGCTGACCGAAGCACAGACGAAGGCCATGCAGACGGAACTCACTGTTGCGCCCAAAATGAACACGAAATTCGCCACAAAGGCTGCGATGGATGCGGCGAAATTCAAGCTGTTCCGTGAATCGCCCACGCGGTGGTATCTGCCTCGGTCCTGGGCCATCAGCGCCTATGGAGCTCCACAGGAGAATGTGGTTCCCGAAGGCTCTGGGCTTCGCCCTGAACTCGTATTCCAGGGCAAACCCTATGATTACCAGGTGGCGATTATGGATTCCTTCATGAACGCCGGGGCCAATGGACTCATCTGTGTGCCCTGTGGAAAGGGGAAGACGTTCATGGCGCTCGGCATTGCGGCGCGCATTGGCAAGCGTTTCCTCGTGGTTGTGGACAAGGAGTTTCTGATGAATCAGTGGCGCGGGGAAATGGAGGCGCTGCTTCCTGGGATTCGCGTCGGCATCGTTCAAGGTCCGAAACGGGAAATAGATCCTGCGAAATATGATTGTAGCATCTGTATGATTCAGACGATCTGTGGGCAGGGCCAGGATATTCCTGATGGCCTCTTCAGCGATTACGGGTTCACCATCTTTGACGAGTGTCATCACCTGGGCGCCCAGCACTTCTCCAAGACTCTACAGAGGATTCAGACCCGGTGCATGCTGGGGCTGTCGGCGACTCCTACACGCGAAGATGGTATGAGCAAGGTCTTCACGTGGTTTCTGGGCGAGCCCGTCTATTGGGAGAAGACGCGCGAGCCGGATCCGACTGTGGAAGTGAAGGGTGTCTTTGTAGAGACGGAGGACGCGACGTATAATACTGTGCCGACGGATTGGCGAGGGGAGGTCGTTATGGCGAGAATGCTGGGGAATGTGCTCGGATGTGATGAGCGTAACCGAGAGATTCTGCGGTGGATTCTGCGGCTATGTGAGGAGCCGTCGCGGCGTGTTCTTGTTCTTTCGGAGCGTATTGGACATCTGGAGAGGATTGAGGAGTTGGTCAAGGAGGCCACTGCGACGCTGACGACGGCGTATTATGTGGGGGGGATGAAGGAGGCTGTGCGCGAGGAGGGGGCTGCGGCTGCGCGGATTCTTCTCGCATCCTATGCAATGGCGAGCGAAGCCATGAATATCAAGACACTGAATGCGGTGATTCTGGCCTCGCCGAGGAAATCCGTTGAACAGAGCACAGGGCGCATTCTGCGCGTACGGCCGGATCAGCGCAAAGTGCCGCCTGTGATTGTGGACATTGTGGATGAACATAGCATGTATCAGTCACAATGGCGAAAACGGCTGACGTATTATCGTAAGTGCGCCTATCAAGTGGAGAGGTGGAAGATGGGGGCGACGACGGGGGAGATTCTGGCGACGCGCGCAAAAAAGACGGTTGCTGAGCCTGAGGGAGGCTGCCTCATTGTGGATTGAACTAGGTTTTAATACGGCGGATGCGGCGTAGCCCCTCCGACTTTACGAATACTATTATTACCCATATCAGCCACGTATATTCCACCATCAGGCCCAATGACCAGGTTGAACGGCAAGTTAAAGCTCGCAGCCTTAGCAGTTCCATCTGCGCCACCCGCAACAACCGTGCCCGCCAATGTAGTAACAGTTCCATCTGGTGTAATCTTGCGAATACAGTTATTACCCGAATCACCAATGAAGAGATTATTCGCAAAATCAATATCAATGCCAATCGGGTTAGCGAAGTTCGCATTTATACCATTCTCATCTGCGTATCCCTGGTAGCCACTTCCCGCAACTGTAGCAACAGTCCCTGTAGGGGTTATCCTGCGAATACGGTTATTACCCCTATCTGTAAAATATAGCATTGTAGGGCCCGTTTTACTACATGTAATGCTAAAGGGGCGATTTAGCCTGGCCGATGTGCCAACGTCGTCTACGTAGCCATTGAAATACCCAGCAAGAGTTGTCACAGTTCTATCTGGCGCGATTCTACGAATACGATCGTTATTCGTATCTGCGACATAGATATTGCCTTGAGGATCCAATGTGATTCCCGCAGGGCTATTGAAACTCGCCTGAATACCGACTCCATCTGCCCATTTAGCCTCCCCGTTTCCAGCAATAGTGGTAACCACGCCGGCGGGTGTAATCATACGAATACGATGGTTCCCCGTGTCTGCTACATACATATTATTAGCAGAATCTATCGCGATTTCCATTGGGGCGGAGAAACTCGCGGCCACATCTGTTCCATCCGCGTAGAGCGCATTGCCACTTCCAGCAAGAGTTGTAACGACACCAGCAGGTGTAATCTTGCGAATACGATTATTATCAGAATCCGCGATGTAAAGATTATTCAACGAATCTATTGCGACGCCTGTGGGGTTGTAGAAGCGCGCGGTTTGTGTTGTGCCATCCAGCCATGACCCTGAACCTCCGCCCGTAAGCTTCATAACTTGTCCACTTCCTAGGGATGTCA
>SXGQ01016171.1_pt1 | contig 15549 bp, 12 predicted proteins | sample 3178371 | NCBI WGS metagenome assembly SXGQ01 (sample SAMN11356859, study PRJNA531348) | freshwater metagenome | isolation source: freshwater sample F1-20 | place: China: Fuxian Lake, Yuxi | collected 2017-12-25
GGAACTTCAAAAAACTCGCGGTCTGCAAAGGCTACAAATCAAAAAGGCCGGAGAGCGAAACCTGTTGCTTCCAAGCCAGCAGGAAAGAAGGCAAGAAGCATGATGAACCAACCCGTGGTTTTTGAAGAGCAAGAGAATCAAACAGTGGATGCTCAGAGGCAAACCCCGAAAAAGAAAGAATCGGAAGGAAAAAGGATTAGAAGAGAAGAGGCTGAGAGCAGTGAGGAACCAAGACCCATCCCTGTCGATGATGACATCATCATGGTAGATGAAGTCTTTGGTCAGGGTCTGGATGATGATGAAGAGGAAGAAGATGGTTTGAAGATGGTGCAAGAGTTTTTGAACCGGAGGGAATCGCAAGTTGAAAAATTAAAGACCATAATTCGGGATCAATGTGAAAAGATTGTTAGGAGTATGGTTGAGAATGAAGGGCTAAGGAAAGAGTTGCAGCAAACAGTGGCTAGATGTGAGGCTTTGGAAAAGCGGCTTGCTTCAAGAACGGAAGGTTCTGAACCAGAGATGGCAAAAACCCCTATAGCTCGAACCAGCAATTCATTGTACAAGAAGTTATTGTCGCAAGCCGGTTTTACCTTGAAAAGAGAAGCATCCCAGTCAGAAGGTCTGCCAAAAAGGAATCCTGGCAACACGGACAATTAAAGTTCAATTTTTGTTTCCCTATTTATTTCTGATTTTCTCGTTTTGAGCTTTTGTCCTGGCTATTGTTCATGATGATCTGTAAATAAATATTTTCGAATTTCCCAAATTGTTGCCAGTTATTTGATAGAAATGGAGTCGGATGGAGATCTATACCAAATAAAGAAGTTTCCGAAAGTCTATTATTTCTTTGTGTTGAGATTTGCATCTGAACTGATTCAGACAATCACCGTATCTGATATAAAGAGGAGTTCTAAAGCCAAAGAGTTTGAGGACGCTTGCTATCTGCTATTAGAAGAACCTTATACCGGTGTTCAAAAAGACATTCTGAGGTTCATTGCTATTGAAGTTGTTAATCTAAATTTCATTCTGAGTGATAAAGGTTTTCTGGGGCCTTACGTTGAGTGTGAAAAACTATCTTTAGAAAAACTCGAACTGTTTTACAAGTTGGTTGCCAAATTGGAATTTTACGGTTTCCTTTGTCAGTCACCGCGGTCATTGAAAGTGGACGATAATAACGAAATTTGTCTGGACTTTCTGTCAGACTGGGCCAAGAAAGTTATAGTTAAAGCGACGTGGCAAGAAAAGGGTATAAGATTTGTTGAGTTTAAATTCGGGTGGTTTGCAAGACGCGAGAGAGATTTTAAAACTCCCATTTTTGAGTTAAAAGTGAAAAAGAGAAAAAGACTGCCCAGAAATGGAGGAGGAAAGGGGAACAAGGCTATTTGCTAGCAGCAGAATGCATCGCGACATCATTTTTAGAGCTGCTGTGACTTTAGTTCTAAATATGGTTAGGTCTATTTGTACTGACCATTCGGTGCTTTATGATGGTCTTCTTCTCTGCTACAATCCTCGATTCAACGATCTATCAAGGTTCATGGAAACAATTTGTATGCAATTCGCCCGTCTTGTGTCAAGGTATGAGAGACTAAATGATGAAAGTGCATATTTGGCAAACAAGGAGGATCATGAGAGATATCTGCATCTTGTGGCTGCGACCGCAATGTGCAGCGTCTACATCAACAACCCGTTGCTGCTGAAATATGAAGGGGACAATTCCTACATTGATCTGTCACCTCTACCGTGGTGGATCAAGAAAGTTATTAAGAGACTATCGTTTCCCACGTATGGGTCAATGGATATTCGATACCACCCATACTCAAAAATAGAAGAGGAATAATAATGTGTTCAAAAGAAAATTGAAAAAGGACAATCTGAATACTAAATGTTTTATAGTTATCTATGATTTTTGTGTTTTTCTAATTTTGTATTAACTTATTCATTAAAGAAACACCCTGTTTTTCATTGTCTGTGTTTTTGGACGCGTTTTTGTAAAATAAACATTTTGCTGAGCGTGATGCTATCTCTTTTGTTGTTATGCTATCTTTGTTTTTAGAAGAGGAGGAGTTATCAAGAAGGTATAAAAGGAAAAGATATTCAAGGGGTATCAGGACAGTTGGAAAATAAGAGACTTTTGCGGAAGAGAGTGTAATTTTTGTGGAAAGAAAAATGGCTGCAAGAATGGCTGCAAGTTCGGAGGACTCAGAAATAGTGGAAAAGACAGTAAAAAGGTTAGTTCTGTCGATGGACCTTTTGACAGTTGCAGAGTTTGAAAAGGATTATAAGACGGCTGCTGCCTGTTTTGACATAGCGTGCTGGCAGATAATTGAGTTTGTTAGACGCTCAAGGCCAGAACAAAGGCCACTAGATGTGAACATGTGGAGAAGAATAGCTCGTGATAGTAAGAGTAATGAAGCGGTTTATGTGGACAGAAAAGCAAGAGAAGTATTTCTAAACTGCTATCTCAATCTTCGAACCGAGCATGAGGGTGGAAGAAAAAGAAGGGATGCCATTGGGCCAAAGTCAAAAAAGATTATTCCTTTACTTGGCTGTATGATTGACACAGCCATTCGAGAAAGGGAGAAAGTTATTCTTACAGAATTTGAGGGTGAAATCAAAAAAGTTAACAGTAAGTGCGACTGGACAGGTCTAAGGGAGCCTATAGTTACTAGAGAAGTTCCCCGTGTGGTTGCGGAAAATGTCGCCATTAGTGACAAGGAAAAGAATCATTCAAAATCAGTCAGCCTGGTTAAAGATCTATTTGAGGAGTCAGAAAAACTACTGTCAGCGGCTACTTTAGAGCATCATACAAGTGATTCGGGTTCTCTAAGCGTTTACAAAGAAATCTATGAAAAGTGGATTGATTCTCTGTTTGATTTTCATCATACTAAGAAGGGAAACGGCAAGTTGGACATTCTTTTGATGCCTACTGAAAATTACAATGCCACAAGAGACATTCTAAAAAGTTTCAATATCTTTGAGGAATTTGAGCTTGAAAAACCAAAAGGTTCTTATTCTGAAGTGAAATGCAGTGACTATCTTGTTACTAAATGTTTGCGATGGAGAATGGCGCAAGGACTACACGCTGTTCGTCAAAGGGTTAAATGGGATTTTGATCGGAAAGACGTTGTAAAGTTAAGCATAACCATGATGCAAATATTTTGCTTACTGTGTGCTGAAGCAAATCGTTTTTCATCTTTTCAAAAAGTAGTGAAAGGATTTCAAAAGAGTGAAGACAAACTAGGCTATATAAAGGATCTTCGTCCTGAACAAAAAGCGATGCTCCATACTTTTAATGTCATTTCTTTGCGTTTGTTTAGACTACCCTACAGAGCAGTTGTTGACTGTTTTGATGAAGACTTTTCCAGTGAAGAAGAGCGAACTAATCGCGAAGAAGAAAAAAGGAAAAAACTTGTTAAAGAAAAGGATGGTACTTTTGTGTGTGTGCTCAATGATCATTTTGTTGCTGATTTTGTTTCGGAAGATCTTCATGCAAGGTTAGAAGAAGAGGTCAAAAAGTTGAGTTGTGAGTCTTTCCAAAAACAACCCGTGAAAATGGACAGGGAATGTGAAAAAGAATTTCTCGAGTTAATGGACAAAGTGACGGAAGATCTAGATCATCGTGTCGTTTTGTCCAGGGAGATTTACAAAGGAGATTTTAAAGAAGATATTGAAGAGGGTGTTCGTGATGTGCTTGAACATTATTTAAAGCCAGATGAAGAGGCCTAAAACTAACTAGTCTTATTTTCAGAGTAAAGCCAACAACAAGAGGTTCTTTTAAGAAGAATGAGTATAGAAAAATGCTGGACGTGGATGAAAGTCATTTCGGCTATTCTTGGGATTCTAATTGCGATTGGTATTGCTATCGGCTGCTATTTTGTGTTCAAGGACAGCTACTCCTACGAGGATGATTCTGGACGGCTGGACTTGATCAATGAGGACTACTCAAAGAACATGGAGAAGGTATTTTGATTTTGCTCGTTTAAATTTTAATTTCTTAAGTGAGTATCATGAGTAAGGTTTTTCTATAAAGTCATGCTTGTTTTCTAAAGGTTGAGGAAATATTTCGTTTCTTGGAGAAAATGGTGTCTGATGAGAGGAACATCAACTTCTTTTTGGATAAAATCAGTCATATAAAAGTTTTGGCAGAAGCGACTTTAAAGGAGAAGAATAAAAAAGCAGAAATTGAGAAGTGGGCTAACCACACATGTGAACCCCATGATTTGCGTTGTCTGATATTGAAATTGAAGAATTTACGTGATCTTTCAAAAACCTAACAAGGTAATTATTTCTTAATATTCTATTTGTCTTCTTTTTAAGGTGATTGCTTTTGATACGCTTTTGGAGGATATTACACAAAAAATGAAAAAGGATGGAGTTCTAGAAGTAACGGAGACTTTAGACTATCTTAAGGATGAAGCGAGAGAGAGAACCAGACTCATGATGCTCAGGAGACTAAGAAAATTTATGGATTTAAATTTGGGATGTGTTTTTACAGGTGAAGGAAATGGCAAAGTTTGCAGATAAATGGAACCAGAATGAAGCAAAGATGACAATGCTATTGGACAACGCTGAGGATTTGGTCGGCAGTAAACTCAAGAGCAAACAAGTCACTATTGAGAATCCGAAAATGTCAAGTCGTAATGAAAGAATGAACTAATGATATTACTATGTGTTGAAAGATGTTAAATTGTCAAGAATAAAGATTTTTGATGTGGCGCAAAAAGTTTTTGTAATTTGTAGTTTTGAGAAACTTGCGAGAGGCGGGTCTGTTTAAAATATAAATAGTGTCCGCGTGTAGGAAAAGATAATTAGTTGAACAGGAAAGATGGAGCTAGAAAGGCTGGTGTTCAATTTAGTTCAAAGGATTTGTTTGATGTTTGTTGTATGTGGCGATAGTGCTAAGGACATTCAAGACGAGTTTGAAGAATTCTACGATCTAATATTGACACTTCAGAATTTGTATCCTAAAGAACTTGGTTCCCGGATAAAATTGTTTTATATTGTGAAGCGGACTATAAAGAGCTGCAATGAAGACGACAAGATGTATAACCATTCTGTCAGTATGCGTTTTGCGGTATCTACGACTACAACTTATTTCAAAAAGAACTTAATGGTGCTTGCGAAGAGATTATGTGATGTTGAAAATAAAAGACTATTACTTTCGCCAATCGAGAGTATTCAACATATCGTCGGACTATTTCGAAAAAGTTCAGAATTCTATTGGCAAATGATACGGCAAGCTCTTCACTATTCTACGTGTTGCAAACCCGATCAACATACACCCATCGAAATTTATTCAATTCGTATTTGTCAATATCTTGTATTCTATCGGTCTGCTAGTATTGAAGCAAGAAAAGTGTTTTTAAATGCTTTATTGAAAGAATACCCATTCATCCAGAAAATTTATAACCAATTGTTACACAAAAAGTGAATTAATAAACTCTGAAATCCGGTCGTTTAGAAATTTGAACATAGTATTGCATAAATTCTTCTTCTTCTAGCTTATGTACATGAATTGTATCTCGTCTGCGTACAACTGATTCGGCAAGAGGGGTGTAGTAATTTGTAAAATAGAAAACCATGCAGTATGCCGTGTCTAGTTTGAGTAAAATCCAATTTAATTTGTGTTTTAGAAATTCAAAATCATTGATATAATGGAGGGTTTCTAGGTTTTTCTTAATTTCCTCTAGGAATTTGAGAAAGTCAATAGTATTAGGTCTAGGAAGAAAGGTTTCTTGCGTAAAAAGATATGAATCGTGAGTTAAGTCGGGGATTGCCGGTTCGAAATTAATTTCTTTTTGTTTGGTTATGATTTCAGTGATGATTCTAAGAAGGGGTTGTAGGACATATTCAGCGTCGCATGTAACGTCAACTTGCTTGAGGACTGATTATTGTCTTAATTTGAATAAGGTGAAATGGCAAAATTGAATAAAGCGACGAGCGGGTACAAAATGTCGAATAAAGAAAGAGAATTGCCAAGGAAAGAGAAAAGAAAAGATTGACACATTAAACGGGTGCAATCCATTATGTAAATGTCTATTAAGCTCGTAACGTAGATTGATTCGAATTCGAGGGACTGGACGAAGAGGCATATCCATGGTTCAGTTTCTTGGTAAGGTAAAGGAAGAGCGAGTGGGTAATTTTATTGTATAGGTGTCAAATAGTCGATTTAGGGTAGCAAGGACAGTTTCGATATTATTGTGCTCAATTTGAAAAAGTTGATTAAGCGGAATAAAGAATTTTGTGTAGCAAAGAACCATACAATAAGCAATATCCAGTGTGTAGAGGATAGAAGTTAGTTTATAGTAAATGAAATCAGTGCTGAGATTCTTTAGTGAGATTAATTGCGTTTTTAAAACAATCAAATAACCTACGAAAGTGAGATTTTCAGAGGAAGGTGCTGTTTGAAATAAATCTTGGGTTTGGAATAAATAATTGTAAGTGTTAAATTCGGAACTGTCGGGAGGATAGTCGTAGGTGTCAATTAGTTCCTGGCAAATTCGAATCAAAGGTTGTAACAAAGCTTCTACAGTGTCTAGTTGATCTAAATGATTGTAAATAGTCTTGAACCGATATAGTGTGAAAATACAAAGTTGCAAAAACTTAAGCGCCAAAGGTAGATGATTGTTATTGAATTTAAATGTCAATCTTGGGCCTTCTGATGAGATGGAGACAGAGTGCGCCAGATAAGCAGGATTTATTGAGTTGCTGACCTTCAGTATGAAATCGGCTTCAATCGAAGGAATTTCTTCAGGTACAAATGGTGGTAATTGTTGATCCATGAGAGTTTACTTTTTTGGAACAAATGTTCAACCAGGTTTGTCAAAGAGTCATTGTCAGTTTGGTGAATTCGCACTGCAGTCCGGCACAGGTGAGCGGCTCGCAGGAGGAGTAGTCAACGTTTGTTGTTGTGATGAATAGCGCGAAGTCCAAAAATTGATTGAACTTTTCGCGAACAATATGATTGCATTGGAAGGGTTGAGAAGGATAGATTTCAAGTTTGCGTCCAGTCGGATTGTATAGTATAACTTTAAAGCACTGGTCGCATGCGGAACAGTTTACGAAAATGTGTATGCACATTGTTTTCAAGATGGTAACACCATGTCGAAGTTCTGTGGAATGCACGTACAACACAATCACTATATAGTTTTTTATGGCTTTAGATGTTAGTTCAAGATAATTACGAAGATAGTTCTTGGGGAAATATCTTGTCACTTTTGAGAGTGTTGTCTAACTAAGGAAATTTTACGGTTTCAAAAGTACCATATGTCAAATACAAGAAGGGGGGATAATTGTTCAAAAATAGAGATTGTCAAGACCATATCGTTTAGTAAAGAGAAAAGCGAGAGATAGTTTTGATCTTTTCCATGCCCAAAAGGTCAATTTTTGCAAGTCCCACAACATATAAATAGTTTTGTTTGTTGAATGAAAGAAACGAGTCAATTACAAAGATAGAGAGCGAGGAGGTCAAAAATTTCTAAAAAATGAAGCTAAGGATAGTGTTGCTAGTCTTAGTTTTGTCTACTGAAGGCATACAAAGGCCAAAGGAAAAGTATCTTCAGGATAACCAGGTGATGTTTCGCGAAAAGGGGATCGTCATCAATAAGGCTATCTTTGCTCACGTGAAATTCACAATGGAAATGGGGCCAATTGTGGAAAGTATGTTTGAGATCGGGAAGAAATTGAAGGAGGTGTATGAAACCGAAAAGGAGAACTCAAATCTGGACATCTTGCCCTACCTAATGGGGAGTGAAGGCAACAGTTCCATTTGGAGACAGAACGAGGCTGCAGAACTCTGGAGGAAAAGAGCGGTGGATGGAGCTGCTATTTCGGGTATGCTTTATAGCATGTTCAATGGCTCAATGCATGAACTGGTTGAGGCTTTGACTGTTATTCCTGAAAGCTATGACACCCACATAGGCCATAGGTTTCATGAACGCCACAAGCGGTTCATTTTTGGAGCCCCAGCCCTTGCAATGTCAACATCAAACTGGATCAGAATTGACCGTTTGGAAAAGAGTTTTGCAAATTTTACGAGCAAATACAACAAGCTGATTGATAATGTAATGATAATGAACGAGAAACATATCCAGTTGGCTACTGATGTTGCTATGTTGAAAACGTTGATGAAGCTTCTTAATCATAAGAACTATCACAAGATAATTACGCAAGTAATGGCTTTGGAGGAAAAATTAAGAAACACAATTTCTGATGTGAAGGCAATGGTCAGAGAAGGACAAAGAGGAAAAATAGCTGAAGAAATGCTGGGAGGAAGTGAACTCATTAAGTTTTTCGACATGATGGTTGAGAAAGCAAAGGATTTTGGATGCAGACTGGTGATGGAACACCCGACTGATGTCTATGAGCTGGATGCTACTTTTGGCTACAACGGGAAGAACAAAACATTCGTGGTATACCTTCATGTACCCATGTATGAGATTGGAGAGGAATTAAAGTTATGGGAGTATGTGCCTTTCCCAATAATTCAATCATTGACCCTAAATTCTACTATTGTACCAAAGACCGGAAAGGAGAATTTTATTGCATTGATGCCAGATGATTCGGTTAAAACCAACACCGTATCTGTACCGCATCGTTTTAGAATATTTAATGAATATGACCTTAATATGTGCAAGCGATTGAGAAATATTTATATGTGCGGGGGAAGAAACACTTTGAGAACTGACATTGAAAATAGCTGCATCGGCAATCTCTACTTGAGAGATCACCACGGAATCACTCGAACATGTGATTTAGAAATTGGTCGTCTTGAAGAGTTCGTTGCTAAAATTGGTGTAAACAAATGGGTTGTTTTCTCACCAAAGCCCCTCAGAAAAGAAGTCAAATGCGGAAAGGAAAAGGATATTGTTATGTTCGAGATCCAGACTTTAATAGAGCTTCCAGAAGATTGCATGATTAGGCTGGAGTCGACTGTATTAACCACGGATATCAATATCAATATCGAATATAGTCTTCAGCATTTCTCCTTCAAGTATGATGGAAATATTTTTGATGAGTTAAACATCGATGATAAAAAGTTTGCCGTCTACATCCAGGAAATGATTGCCACGAAGAGCAAGTTCGGCATAAAGGATCTGACCCATTTGAAACATTATTATGAGTACACGGAATCGGGATTGACCAAGTTGTGGAACTACCTTGAGAACACCTTTGGATTTTTGTTCATGCTTGACGACATCATAATGGTTGCAGTTATAATAATGGTGGGTGTAATTATTTTTATTGTATTATCACGTATGGGTTTTATGGTTAAGTGTTGTAGAATGGTTAGAGGAGGCAATCAGTTAATAAACGCCACAATGGACGACCAGTTAAGAGAAGTAATAGTAAGAGGGCGAAGGAATTCATTGATCAATTTGAACCAAATGCAAAATCCGCCGCCATATAATGCTTTGAATTTTGCCCCTAGTTGTCCTACAGAGAGGCCATCAATGGGTGAGATAAGAAGAACAGACTCCACTTTATCTATTGATAGTCGGTATGAACCTAGCCAGTTAAGAGAAGATGGACAAGGACCAACAGACCCCAGGGAATGCAACCCTGGTCCTGTGGCGGATAGAGGAAGAAGGAGAGATAGTTTTGTATGTACTCAGCATTCAAGTGACAGGGGTTCTAACTGTACGGGATATTTTACTCCTAGGCCTAGGCCACGAAATGTTCGGTTTCAAGTTGATGGGGATACGGAGGCAATATGATTATGTATTTTTAATTAATGTTCAATATGTACAAAATGTGTGGAAAAACTCTTGTTATAGTCAATCTCGATGTTCTGATTATTTATGATGCTAACTTCCTATGCTGCTTTTTAAGTTGAAAAATAAAGTTATCTAAAACTATGCTGCTTGTGTTTTTAATCAAACCTAGCTAATCTAAAAAGGATACTTAATGTTAAATTATGCCCAGAGAGGGGTTTGTGGAACTTATCAGGGGTAAGTTTTGCAAAAAATGCAATCGGCAAACTGCCCCCACAGTATCATTTCCATGACTGCCCTACGTTTCTTAAGGACACAGCAGTGAAACTATGAGGAATACGCACTCACAGGGACTTGCATAGAAAAGGCCAAGTGCACTTTCTACAATACTTATGGATCTACCGGTTATACTAGCCAACTATCGCGGGAAGAATCTTAAATAACACTACTAGCGAGAAGGCTAGAGATGCGCCCTCTCCACGTCACAATTACCACTATAGAAGGGTACACGTTTCTTAAGGACACAGCAGTGAAACTATGAGGAATACGCACTCACGTACCCTAAAATACGCTCAAAAGGGAATATGACCTCATGAATTGAAGTGGTTTTAATAGTTCAGAACCTGAGAGCAAACTCCCTTAAAAGGGGCAACGCGTGGAGAAGCCCCGCTCAATAGAGTAAATAATCATCTTTAATAGTTTTAAGGTTTTAAAGAAAAAGGGAGGATACGTTTTTAATGTTTGGTAAAATCATCCGTCATTGGGTACCTCTCAACGTCACACTTATTAAATCCCCCAATCTAACAACGCGTTGAGAAGATTACCATCCGTCATTAAAAAGGTATCAAGGTAAGGGAAAGGAATGATAAAGGAAGGGAATAGGGTTATGGTACAGTAATAGCATGATAAGGATGAGGAAAGGAATGTATTTGTAACTGTTGTATTGTGGTCTAAATAGCCTAATGTCTTAGTGATTCGCAACCACTAATCTGATAAGTAAACAATGTTATTGCTTCAATAGTTCGTTATTGTTTTTAAGAAGTGCCACCAATGTTTTGAAATATGTCGCAATAGACTGGTTAAATGTCAAAAGAATAGTTTTGAAAAGGAGTAGCCGGGTTATCGGAGGGATTATGCTATACTGATAGGGTTTTTCTGGGCATAATTTATTTTGTTAAAGGTGAATTCTGCTTATTTTCAAGATGCAAGTATCCTTTTCTTAACCTAACTCCTAATCTACGGGGTTCATTAAATATGTGGATTTCAAAAACTGCGTTTTATAACTAAATGTTGCTGCATGGATATCGACGTGTCAAAGAATAAAAGAATGCCGTTTTTATTTTTGTCGCCAGATATGTCATGTTTTCAGAAAATTCCTAGCTATCTCTAAATTTTCAAAAAGTTTTACAACAAAGCGCAAGTTGCAGTTTGAACAAGATTTATCGTTTTATTGCCATATCGCAACGTGTCAGTTTCAGGATGTCCTCCCATCATCTATTCTACGTCATGCGTACAACACACAAATATGGGAATATGAAACGGACACCATTTGGTCGTTAGCAATTTTTGATTAATAAAATCTGTCTTTTTCGGGGCTCGGCATGGTTGATTTGTTTTTGAATCCTACTTTGATGGGGTGTTTACGAAGAAAGCTAAAACCTAATTTTGTAATAAAACAAGAGTCCCTAAATATCGGAGAAAAGTACTAGTGTCGCAGGTCAATTCTTTTTCTAAAGAAAATAACACAAATTCAAGACAGCTAAGATATTTCCAAAATTACGTCTGTTTTTTGTTTTTAAGGGTACAGGGGCGTAAAGGGTCCTATGTTAGCAGTCATGAAAAAGTGTTCTAAAGGTTTTGATAAAGCTCGCTCCAACTCAGAGCTTTATCATGAAAGGAAAAAACTTGTGAGAGTCCATGCGGGGGAGCAAAGACTCTCGGGCTAAATCCACATATTTAAAGAGTTTTATGAAAGGGGTTCTAGGGATGTTTTTATAATGATAAAAGTGAAATGACCAATAAATAATAATTAAAGTGTGTGTATTTGTGAACAGGTGAATCCAAACTAAATGGTGTAAAATATAGATCTAGTTATTTTATCTAACCTTCTAATTTTGTTTTTGGCTGTAAGGCCTCATTTAAAGAATGTTCTCATCTAATGCTGACTTCTTTTGGACACTACGGCCAATAGTGCGAGCAATATGCTAGCACATCCATGTCAGAAACAAACTGCCCGATATCATTCTGTGGGTCGATGCATAGCATACACCAAGGTGTAATCTAGACAATCCCAATCTTTATGACAGATACTTAGCGTTTTTCTTTTTAATTTAGGTTAATCTATCCTAGTAAAAACTAGTCTTGTATTTTAGTCCTTATTTGTGTGGCCAATAATGTTCACGATATGTGTTTGATGTAATAATATTGTGAGAGTGGTACCGTGTGTTTGTGTAAGAGGAGCTCCTATTTAGTGTAGTAATTATTATTTAATCCTTGATTCTTTTGGATGTTAGAATTTTTGCAGCATGAACCAATGGTCATTTCTTTTTAAAGGTCGTACGTGTGTTCTAATTCTATGATTGAAGTCTTAATGCACAAAAATGTTATAAATGTCTCTTAAATTTCCTGCATGCATGAATTCGGCATAGAAAAGGTTATGAACTTCCAGCTTGATTTATCAAGTTGAGTACTACATGTTAACATCCAAGTCCCAAGGCATTACTCAATATACCCTGAGTGGTTACGTCAAAATGTATACTGGAGTTTGTCAAAAGCTCCCCGTATGCTATATCAATACATACTTTCTATGTTTTAATATCTACTTAGTTGTAAAAGTTCTTATGCGTTTGTGTTCCTAAATAAATTGTACGTCTTTTTAGAAAAATTAAAAAACATCCCTAGTTGTGTTCAGAACACCTTATTGTAGAAGGAATCAATTTGTTATTTTTCTACGCTTTTGTTCATAAGAGAAGAGTATTGTTTTATGTTTTTAATGGAGATCATTATAAAGAAAAGTAATAATCCATCTTTTTACAAACTAGTCGGGTATTAAAGCTTTTTAATGCATCTAAACATGGCTATCGCAAGAGGAATTTGTTATCATATCTTTTTACGTATTGTAAAGAACACAATAGTTCATTTTTGAGATAACCGGGTAAGAGTTTTTAAAGAGTCTAAACTTGTTTTAATCCCTTCTAAGAACAAGATTTTTCTGAACAGTAAACAAGCGCAGAGACATACTCTAAAAAGGTAGTCGTTGATTACAAGAGACTTGTGCTAATGACAGACAAGTAGTATGTTCTTGTTTTCGCTCATCTTCTAGCATTATCTTTGGAGATTTTTGCGAAAGAGCAAAGAGTTGTCGTCTTTTTTAGTTTGTCTTTTGCATTGGCAAAGAGGGCTTCCAGAAAAGAGCAGGGTCTGCGCTTGCTTAATCCCTTTAAGCAGCTTTTACTTATCATTATTTGGCAATATTGTTATAATTTCTTTATGATAGTCTGGGTGCAGAATTCTAAACATTGTTTATTTTAAGGTAACCATTCATGTGTTTTAGTTTTCGCGACGCCTACCGAGTCGACTTTTCATTCAGAAAGAGGGTAATACAATAATCCTAAAGGTAATAGATACACGGTGCTGATCAAATAGAACAGAGCGGTTTTAGTCAATGAACACTGCGGTATCCAAACCCCATCTAAAGGTAAAAGTGGAATTTTGAAAAGAGAGGGTGATTAATAATTATTTTTCTAACGTCTAATCGTGTTAAGAGAAATCAAAGAGTTGATGACGGGTTCTTTCTTTGTGGAATAAAAAGTCTCACGGCTGGCCGACCAAAAGGGAGTTTGGAAACAATCGGCAATATTTGTCTTGATCATAATCCATCCATTCGGTTTTATTGAAAGGGATTAGAGGCGTTGTTTTTAGTGACAAACGACGTTTAAGAAAAAGAGAAGGAAGGGGTGATGTCTAGAAATGTTTGGGTTTTGGAGGTCTATGGGGAATTGGCGGCCGATAAAAGTTTTGGTGTTTTGTTTGGAATATTCTTAATTACATATTGCTGATGTGTTTTCAATTCCCAAGTGGTTAATCTATTCTAGTAAATCCTACAGTTTTCTAGGATCGCAAAGGCAACGCTGATCTTTCAGGTTGCTGTTATTTGTATGAAGGCGATCTAGAACTGATGTCTAGTAAAAGGGAACGCCGTGATTTATTCTTTTAAGAATGACCAATTTTTGAAAAGAGGCATCTTCTTGTGTTAACCTAATCCTAATCTAATTATGATAACTTATTCCAGAAATGAGGGATATCTTTTCTATTTCCTATTTTACGTGGAAGTATACTAGGTATATGGTTTTACACAGGCCATGATGACAGAGGCAGGAGTCTATTGCAAATACTATATCCTACTTTAACACGTCCGACTCAAAAGAGCGTGTTAAGAGATCAATAATAAATGATTTCTCTGCGTTTTCTAAAATAAGTTTTCACAAGTTTATTCCTACCTCCTTATTCTAAAAAGCCGGCTTTTTTGAAGAAAACCTTAATTCTAAAAGGCCATGTATATAAAAGATAATGGAGGATATGCAGGGTGTTCAAAAAATGTAAGAATATGAAGTGCTTGTACTGTGACAATGATTTGATGAAATATACGGTTAATATATGCGTGCTGGTTCAAAATATTAATTTGATAGTTTGGAGTTTGTCAATTATAAATGTCCCGATGATCATGTTTAAAGGAATTCTTTGCGTTGGAACTAAATATGGCGTTTTTGAACGCCTCCTATACTTTTGTTTATGAAATGGACGCTTGTTCTCAAAAACTCGAAGCTGCGATGCGCATTTCCTGTTGGAAATGTGCAACGCGTATTGTAAAATTCCCAAAATCTAAAACCTAACCCCCCTAAAAGTGGCGATCATAAAACTGTCAATATCCATAAAATCACTCAGATGATCTTTTGCTCCCTAGTTTTTCAAGTGAATTCTGATCATTTGACAGTAACAAAAACGGGACCATTTTTATATCTAATTGAAGTCCTATCTGAAAAGAAAACTACCTAACCGTTTTGTTTTAAATGCTTCGAGTTAAATACCTGCGCTTCTTAATTATTTGTATACCGCGTGCGCTTATATGATTTTTAGTTATAAATACCCCACTACCTTCTAGTGAAATGTCTTAGTCTAATCCCATAAAAATCATATTTGAGAATGTAATGGCGACTCCGTCCTGAAGAACTTTTCGAGGATTTTGTCTTTTGCCAATGAGTCATGCTAAAGTGCGGTTCTTTATTTTGAAAAGAATTCTACTCCTTAATCTAAAATTGGTCTAGCTAAAACTTACTCACTTAATCTAACCCCAATGCTACCAGTGTTTCTTATATAAATACGCCTATCCTTATTGTCCTTAATCTAGCGCACAGTAACAATCATCATACTTGTTGTTCCTAAACCTTACTCTACCCTAACCTATTTTCTAGATGTGTTCCTAAGTCTTTAATTCTAACAACTACTTTGCTCGTCCTATTTCTTTTTCTGAGAAAAAGAAGTCCTTACTATTTATTGTTCCTATCGTTATTCTAAAGTATCGGTATTGCCGATAGTTTTTGAAATTTGAGAAGCGTCCATTATTCATAATGTTAAACTGATAGCTTGACTATGCTGGGTTTGCTGATACTAATTTTATTATACTGATGGCTACAAATGTTTGTTCTGTGTAAAAGTTTGAATTGTACAGATCTGTCTACGAGAGTAATTATTTGGTTATTTAATAAAAGTTATGTTAGGATTCTTATATTGTGAGTTTCAGGCAGTAATGAGTGTTTCTTGGGATATAATGGTAAGTTTA
>SXGQ01646663.1_pt1 | contig 15547 bp, 11 predicted proteins | sample 3178371 | NCBI WGS metagenome assembly SXGQ01 (sample SAMN11356859, study PRJNA531348) | freshwater metagenome | isolation source: freshwater sample F1-20 | place: China: Fuxian Lake, Yuxi | collected 2017-12-25
ACCAGTTTGGAACTTCTTTATTATTTTTTTCCTCAACTTATTCTTGAATAATACTATCAGGAACTTAGACATAATGAAAGATTACTATAAAATATTAGGAGTTCAAGAGAATGCCTCAGATGATGAGATAAAGAAAGCCTATAGAAGACTATCCAAAGAGTACCATCCTGACGTAAATCCTGAAGGTGGGGAAAGATTTAAAGAGATTGCGGAAGCATACGAAAACGTCGGTACAGCAGAAAAACGTCAAGCACTCAAGAACAAAGGACAGAATCCATTTGCCGGTACTGACTTCGAACAGATGTTTGCTAATATGTTTGGTGGTGCCGCTAGACCACGTAGACCGATGGTTCCTGATAAAATAGTTACGGTTACAATTAGCCCACTTCAATCATATATCGGTGACTCGATTAACGTGAATTACTTCAGAAATGTGATGTGTAATTCCTGCAGTGGTGGTGGGGGAAACAGAAAGATCTGTGAGGGTTGCAAGGGGCAAGGATATCATTCAATGGTTAGTGGATCAGGATTCTTCAGACAAGAGGTTAGAAAGGTTTGTAATGAGTGTAATGGGGACGGTTATAAGTTATTGAGTAGATGTCATGTTTGTGACGCGAGAGGTACCAAACCTACTGCAGAAACTATCAAGATCCAACTCCCTGTAGGTATTGATGAAGGTCAATTCTTGAAATTACAGGGTCTTGGTGACTATCATGATGGAATATATGGTAACCTTGTATTACAGATCAAAATGAGTAATGTGGATGGTTATGAAAAGATTGGTAATGACTTGATATTGAATCTATATCTTAATTTGGAAGACCTCAAAAAAGACCATGTCATTATCAAACATCCAACATCAGATTTGAAAGTTGATATACCTAAGGAATTCGATAGTTCTAAACCATTGAGACTTAGAGGTAAAGGATTCAATGGTGCGGATATGTACGTTAAACTCCACGTAAAATTTGATAGATCCATATTGACCCACCAACAAACAATATAGTTCCAACAATTTTAATAACAGTACAAGGAATACAGATCTTTTTCATATTTATAGATATGTTAAGTGAACAAATACGTAGAATATTATACAAATATTTAGAAGAAAAGGAATTCAAAAAACCAAGAAAGTATTCACAATCTTATTGTAAATCTACTCCATGCTCAAAAATGGGCTTCACCCAAAAGGCTTCCTGTCGTCCATATAAAAATTGTTATAAATAAAATTTGCCTTTTTGATTTTTTCCTTTATTATTGTAACATGTTAAGTTATATCGGAGGAAAATCAAAAATCGGAAAGTGGATTGTGGACTACTACCCACAAGACATGGAAACGTACGTTGAAACATTCGGCGGAATGTTTTGGTGTTTTTTCAACATGGACTTGAGTAGGTTCACAAATCTCAAAAGAGTTGTATACAACGATTTCAATCCATTGAATTACAATCTGTTCAAGTGTGTACAGAACCCATCTGAATTACAAAGAGCGATTGATGCCATACCGGTACAAGAGTTGGGTGTTTTTGTCACTGACATTAGTTACAAATCAAGATTCCAAGAATTTCAAACAGAACTGTTCTCTTCAGGGTTGACAATAAATTATCCTGATTATGAAATTGCTGCGAAATATGTTTACGTAGTTACTCAGGTATTCTCAGGTAGTAAACCAGAGTCATCATCCTTCGTAGACCTCAAAGGTAAGTATAGATCCAAATACCTTTCATTCCGTGACAAACTCAGTAAACCATCATGGATTGAGCATTTCAATAAGATCACTCACGTAGAGAATGGTGATTTCCAACAAATTATCGAAAAGTATGATTCTCCATCTACTTACATTTATTTGGATCCACCTTATTGGAAGACTGAGAACTATTATTCCAATCATGATTTCGATAGAGATGATCATCAAAGACTTGCACAAACTTTGAATGCGGTACAAAGTAAATTCAGTTTATCCTACTACGAATTCGATTTATTGAGTGATTGGTATCCTCAAGATAGATTCCGTTGGGAAAAGAAAAAATTTGCAAAAGCAGCGGCAGCAAAAAAAGGGGGAAAACAAAATTTGGGAGAAGAGCTTTTAATAATGAATTATTAGTTATTTTTGTGTTCCCAATATATTTATTATTAAATTTGTTCTGATGAAATTTACATCATTATTGAAGACTGTCATTTTGGAAAACGCAGATAGGATTGATTTCTTAATCGATACCTATACGAAGCCAAAGAAGAAAGAGGATGGTACAGTTAAGAAACCAAAGATGACCGTTCGTGAGTTGGCTGCACTTATTGCTGCTGACCCTACTTCAAAATTGAATGACATTGATATTGAAACTGCTAAAGCAACTGAATTAGCTAAAGCAAAGGCAGGTAGATATACACCATGGATTATCAAGAGTTATTTGAACCTAAATCAAAACACTGAAATACCTTATGGTGAGTCAGGTTATGAAAGAGAGGTTAAGATGTTGAAAGAAAGATTCATGGAGGATCTTTATAAGTTGTCTGATGATCTTAAGAAGTTCAATAGATTCAAGAACAAACTACCTTTAGAAAAGAGACAAATACACAATTTAACTCCTGATCAACTATACGATGCAGTTAAAGATTTCGATCTTACTTTAGCGACAACTACCAAAGCAGAAAGAAAATCAGCTCCTGTACATCCTGGTGCTGAACTTATGTATGACGGTAATGATTGGAGAGTAATTAAGATTGAAGATAAGGGTAAAGTTGGTAAAGAAGCCGCATGTTTCTATGGTGGTAATAACCAAGAGACAAGATGGTGTACATCAGCACTAGGCGCTAGTTGGTTCGACAGATACATCAAGGACGGTCCTTTGTATGTTGTATTCAACCCTAATGACACTGACTTGTCACCAATGACAGGACTTCCTAAAACAAGATATCAATTCCATTTCCCATCGAATCAGTTCATGGATAAAGACGATAGATCTATTGATTTGGTGAAGTACTTGATGGGTCCGATGGCAGAACTCAAAGAAATATTCAGACCTGAGTTTGCTAAAGGATTAACTGTTGGTGGGGATAAGTTATCAATCGACAATTTCAAATCAGGAGCAGTAGGTAAATTCATTGCACTATATGGTCTGGACGAACTTGTAGAAAGTTTACCTGATACATTGAAAGAATTCCAAATTCAGAATAGAGACAAAGACAATATCATTGTTAAAATCCCAGCTTCAATCGGTAGATTTCAGAATTTGGATATGATCCTTCTTGACAACTGTATTGATTCATTACCTGAAGAAATCGGACAATGTAAAAATTTGAGATTCTTAGCACTTCCAAATAACCAGGGTCTTAAAACTCTTCCTAAGTCAATCGAGAAACTACCTAATCTATTCTTCTTGAATGTGAAAGGTTGTCCATCAGTTGAGGTTCCTCAAAACATCTTATCAAGAGCAGAAGATATGTGTGGTGGTTGTGGAATGTGGGATATTACTCCACTATCTAATTAGAAATTTTATGAGTGTAGACGTAGAAATATATCTATCACAACTCTTCAAATTCTTCAACGATAATCCTAACGACTTACAAACCCTGATTCCAAAAAATCAGAAAGAAGAATTTTTCAAAAGATGTCGTGAGGTTGTTTTGGACAACTTGGAAAAAGGTGAAGAATTATCTCTTACTAGAAAACAACTTATTGATATCTGCGTCGAGATTAACAGAAACCTCGAAAAGAAACCTGTAGAGGAAGCTGATTTCAAAGCCAAAGGTATATTTCAAAAGGCACCAATCGGACTTATTTGTCTCAATTGATATTTCTACTTATTTGATTAAGTTTCCTTTATGGAAATATTATTCGATACAATCATCGTTATCAACTTGGATAGATGTAAAGATCGTTACGATCGAATCTTATCAAGAATTCAAAGTTCAGGTTTAGATAAGAAAGTCAAAATAATTAGGTTAAGCGCAGTAGACGGAACATCTATTGATGAGGATTGGCTCAAAGAGAATAATATCACGCCTCTTGCTGATTACTACGATAGTTACAGAGGTCGTGGATTGACAATGGGTGAGATAGGATGTGCAATATCACATCACAGAGCTTGGGAGTTAATCAATAATGATAATACAATCAAATCTGCACTGATTTTAGAGGACGACGCACAGTTCTGTCCTGAGTTCTCAGACAGATTAAATGAGGTTAATGAATGGACCGGTGATCACAAATGGGATCTGTTTTATCTTGGTCGGAAAGTCCTGAATCCACAATTGGAGATTGAAGTAAAAAAGAATGTAGTCATACCTGATTTTTCATATTGGTGTTTGTCTTACATTGTAACAAAAGATGGTGCATCCAAATTAGTTAATTCAAACTTTCTAAGTGCCTTGATACCTGCGGATGAGTTTGTTCCAATTATGTTGGACAAGCCAAACTTTACATGCATACCTTACATCAAGAATTATAATATTGAAGTCCTCTCAGGGTTGGGACTTAAAGAGCAACTAATTAAACCTGAAACTTTGGCTTTTCAAAACTCACAAACAGAAAAAACCTCAGTCTTCTTTAAGAATGAATTTTATAATGATGGTGTTGATAAGTTCATATTACTAACGGTTGCAACTGAAGAAAATGATCATCTTGATCGATTCAAAAAGTCCTGTGAATATTTTGGTATACCATATAAAGTATTAGGTTTAGGTGCGGTTTGGAACGGTGGTGATGCAGAGAATGGCGTTTTGAAATCCTTCGGAGGTGGACAAAAGATCAATTTACTCAGAGAGGAATTGAGTAGTTGGTTGGAAATTAAAAACCATGTAGTGATGTTTACTGACTCATATGATGTCATGATACTTCAAAATCCTCAGGTAATTCTGAGTAAGTTCAGAGATTTCAAACGACCAATTGTCTTCTCCGCGGAAAAAACATGTTGGCCCAATCCGAATCTAATTGATCAATATCCAAATTCAGAGACCAAATATAGATTTTTGAACTCAGGGGGATTTATTGGGTATGCTGATGAGATTCTTGAGATGATCAAAGAACCTATTGAGGATAATGACGACGATCAACTTTACTATACCCAAATCTACTTGAATCAACTAAAATCATCTGATTCACCGATTATAGATAAAACAGAAATGTCCTTACCTGAAAACAACTACCCTAAAACAAAATCAGGATCCAAGATTGGTTGGATGAGTGAACCTATATTTGATGAGGACATCGTTCAACTATTGACGAGAAGATTCAATAAGGACTCTAAAATATTGGATGTTGGTGCTGGAGATGGAAAATGGGGTTATGTGCTTTCCGAACATTTTAAAAACATAGATGCTGTTGAAATATTTGAGCCTTATGTGGAAAGATACAATTTGAAACAATATTATAAAAAAGTTACGTTAGGTAATTTCTTAGATTTAGATTTTGAATACTATGATGTAATCATTATGGGTGACGTTTTTGAACATGTTAAGGCTACGGAAGCGTATGAATGGTTGGAAAAGATTAAAAATAAATGTGGAGAACTAATCATAGTGGTACCATTTGAGTATAAACAAGAATGGGATGGTGACTATGAGAATAAGTGGGGTCATCATTATCAACCTGATTTAAATCCAATTGTAATGAAAGTAAACTATCCACAGCTTCAGTTGAGGAAATGGGTTGACACTCCTGATTCTGCGGGTAAAGGAAAGGGTTTTGGGTTTTACACAAAGAAATATGGATATGATCATCTAAGCAAAATATTCTTGGATACAAATCAATATATTTTCCAAACGTTGAATGATGCGACTGATGATATAGAAATGGACTTGGTTGGAAGGATAAGAAATAGAGTAACAAATAACTTTCCTTCAGTCATTCACGCAAACGGACCTGAGAAGGTAAAACAGTTTTTGGATAAGATCACGGATTTCATGACCGGTAATTATGATTTTTTTTATGGTAATAAAACAAGTGCTAAAGAAATTGAAAACACTCAAACAATCTCAATAGGATTATTTTTTCAACACAATATTAATGATGTAAATCAAACTTTGGATTTGGTTGAAATTCTGAAATACCCAAAGGATAAGATAAGTTTAGAGTGTTATTACAATCGTGAATCTGATTTGTACAAACTGAAGAAATTCAAGGACAAAAATAAAGATTATAACTCCATATCACTTATTTTCAGTAATAGCATGACAGAATCAAGAATTGATTTTTTATCTCAAGATGAAAGTGATTATTATTTAATCGCGGACTCTAATTTTATTTTCAGAAATACAAGATCATTAGAGATCCTCATGGGGGCTAACAAAAAAATGATATCACCCATGATTGTATCTGAAACGGGGGATTACGCTAACTTTCACATTTTGGAGACTGACCTCAAGAATGATTACGTAAGCTACGAAAAAAGAGGAGTTTGGTCAGTTGACATAATATCTGGTATTATATTGGTAGAAGGTGGGTTCAAAGACGTTGTAAAAGAATGTTTAACTGAAGAAACAAAACACACAGACGGGGATTGGGATGTAAAATTAAGTGAAAAATTGAAAGAGAAGGGATATTTTTGTTATATTTGCAACACCAACTACTTTGGTACAATTATATGAAACAAGAATTATTCAAATATAGTATAAGTAAGTTCTATACTCTTTTCCACAAAGATTACGTTACTCTATCTTATGCAGAAAACTTTGATAAAGATCGCCTCATTTTTATGCATAATAGGGAAAGTAACGAAGAGAATGATTTCGTTGAAAACTTTGCCAATCAACTCTGCACTGTATCTAAATCAGATACAATGGTTGTGGTTGAAACAAAAGGAGAAGATAAAGTTTCAATCAAACTATTTTACGGTTACAAATCTAGAAGAAAAGGTGCCCATTGGTTCAAGGTTAATCGTAATGTTGAGTTTCTCACGATTGATAAGAAGAAGGGAGACATATATTCCGGAAATCTTTTAGGTTACCAAAAAAAGAGGAACGTTAAAAAGAAATTGAGAAGAAATTACTTTGCTTTCAATCCAATTTCTCAACTGAGACAAATTATAATTTCCAAACTTCCAAATGATAGAACTGAATCTGCTGAAATTGCAGACAAAGCAATATTTGCTCTTGCCCAAAATATTAATCCAAACATCAAAAACGGAGATCAAATTAATCACGAAATAATCAGATTCTATTTAGAAACAAAAAAAGTAAAATACCCAAACAACTATCCAATTTTCTTCAACGGATTCGGACTTTTTCCTACATTGAAAACATTGAGAAAGCACGACATGAAATTAGTTGAGGCTATGATGTCTGATCATAAAGTGAAAGGAGATGTAATCAAAAGAGCTATTCACTCTGCAACAAATGGAATTAATCTACATAGATTAAAATCGATGTTAAATTATTTTCCAAGTGAGTGGATACTTCAGGATCCTGAATTTGTTAAATTATCTTTAGATGTTGATCCTACCAGTTCAACCTGGATAGTTCCACAATTTCAAGAATTTACAACAAAATCTGAACTACGATGCGCCTTCGAATGTTTCAAAGAAACTTTACAAAAGAACACCGACTGGGGATCACTCTATGATCACTGTGATATGTACGTCTACCTTAAAGGTGTTGGTGAAAATATTAAATGGAGGTCTAAGGACCATAAAAGTTTTCTTCAAGAACACTTGGATTGGAGTGATCTTTACGAGTTTTATAAGAGAGGATTCTATACAAGAATTTATCCGCAATTATTACACGATACTTTTAAAATACCAATACAGGATGGGGACGATGTATATTATCCTGTAATCCTCGTCAACTCCGATGAGTACAATGCTGAAAGTATGAGTCAAAATAATTGTGTTAAGACCTATATTGGAAGACCCTCATCAATTATTATATCACTCAGAAAAGAATCCACGAATTCAACAGAACGTGCCACAATCGAATATCAAGTATTCAAAAAAGATGGTAGAGTTACTTTTAACAGACCACAATCTCTTGGAAAATTCAACTCTTGGTTATCAGAAGAATGGAATGAGCCACTAAGATTACTTGATGAAAGAATGGAAAGTTATATCGGAGACGGAAAGAAAGTCACAACTGTCAAGATTGAGAAGTTGCTAGCGAATCACAAAACCTTACACTCCGATTCTGATTGGGCTGAGAATGGGTTTTTGTTTTGGACTTACAATTTAATAGATAAAAACAAATCATACAACCACATCGACCTACTTAATTTTTAATATGGAAAAACATCAATACATAAAATGGGTTGAAAATACAGAAAATAAGTTTTTTTCTGAGATTGAGTTACCTCCAATGAACTTGGATCTCAATAACTTTGAAAAGTTTGAAAAAGTTTATTCTCAAACCAACACGGTTAACTGGAAATCTCAGATCTTTAAGAATGAGTTATTCTATTTATATTTGATAAAGATCAACGAAACCTCATATACGGGTACAATCTATTATGAAATCAGAAACGCCGATAAAATTAAATTCTACATACAATCATTATTAAAAAAAATCGAAAATGGAAAAACTAACGTCACAACAACTTAAAGACAAAATAGAAAATAAAGAATCTTTCGTAATAGATTTCTTCGCAACATGGTGTGGACCTTGTAAAGTTCTTACTAAGAATTTTGAAATTTTGGAAGAGAAGGGGGTTAAACTACCGGTCTATGCTTTCGATGTAGATTCTGATAGAGATTTCATATTGGAGATGGGTGTGAGAAGTGTTCCGACATTGAAATACATTAAAGCAGGATCGATCATCGACACAAAAGTCGGAGTACAAAGTCCTGACCAATTGGCTGAGTCCATCAAATCTTCTCTGAACTTATTATAATGGAATTATCTGTAATAGTTTATACGATGAAAGGTTGTCCATACTGTGTGGACTTCAAAAAAATGCTTGATGAGGCAAAAATAGAATTCTTCGAAAGAGATATTGATCAGTTTTCGGACGAGTACGATCTTTTTTCTAAGATCAATAATAACGAAATGATTCCAGCAGTTTTGATTATCGAAACAGAAAACGGAGAACATACTGCATATCAATATGTTCCTGAAAGGGACTTTAATGAACTAACTGAAGCTGTTGCAATTATTAAGAATCATAGAACCCTCATCAAATAAAAGGATCAAGTTCTATTTTTTCTTTAAGAAAATCAAAGTCTTCGATTGGATTTGTCACCTCAAGTGACAGATCCATTTTTTTTATATTCTCGTTCAATTTGTCAAAATTAAAGTCAAAACTATCTAAGACATAAGATTCAAGTTTTTCGTCATGTTCGTTCCAATCTACACTTATGAATTCAATTGGTTTTTCTTTTGATATGTTCAATTCTAAACTCAATTTGGTTCCAATTATTTCTCTTGAAAGATTATATCCAATGTACTTAGAATAGTAGTGGAGAGTTCTACCTTGACTAAGAGAATGACCATGAGGGAATTCTGAGGTTGAGGGTCTGTGAGTATTTTCTAATTGTTCGTAGGTTCTGATACCATCGAAGATATATGACTTCTTGTTCTCCTTGAAGTTATCGACCAAACTATAATGATAAGAGTTGTTATCTGAAGTAAGATATAGCAAAGATTTAATTGAGTTCACAGGTTGTATTTCTTGGCCGTAGTCCAATAAGTCGATTGTATGGGTTATAGGTGAAACCAACTGTGAGTATTTCTTATTGAACTCCGTTGTAATCTCATTCATGTTTAATATATCTTTTTTATCTGTGTATCCATTTACAACAACAAAATTGTTGTGATCGACAATGTGAATAACAGTTGCGGAATTTATGCCAAACTTTTGTAATATGAAATCAGCAAAAAGATTGCACTTTGCTTTTTTATCTTGTATTTCTAATATAGTTTTCATAATTCTTTATTGTGATTGAAATTATAATATTTTTCAAAAAGAACTTGTATAGTTCGTTATATTTATTGATACAAATCACTTCATAGTGTATTTATAAGAAATTCATTTTTAATACATGCCTAAAAACATTCTCATAGTCCCGAGTAGAGGTAGTCAGGCCACAAAACTTCCTTACATCTATTATACGGACACATCTGACCAAATTCAGGAGTGGAAAGTTTCCTCAGGTGCCACTATAACTTTTTCAGGTAAAACGGGAGGGCTTGGTATCGAATTGAAACCTGGTTCTGCCCAAGTTAACATGACAGGACTACCTATCAACATCACAAACTACGGAAGTGTTGGAGGTTCTCAATTTGCCAATAATACGCTCAATTGGTTAGGGTCACAGGGTAACCTTAAAGGGGCTCCGGGTTTTCAGGGTCTTACAGGTTTCAAAGGAGACACAGGACCACAAGGTTCAACAGGAGGTGTGGGAGATAATGGACCATCGGGACCAGGGGGTTTTCAAGGTCCACAAGGACCTACGGGGGTTGCGGGTGCAATCGGTGATACGGGATTTGGTGGATTTCAAGGACCTCAAGGTGGAATAGGTGATACAGGTCCACAAGGACCTCAGGGATTCCAAGGGCCACAAGGAAACCAAGGACCAGCAGGACCACAAGGTCCACAAGGACTTCAAGGTCCAACAGGTCCTCAAGGAATTATAGGAGACACAGGCCCTAACGGACCAGGAGGTTTCCAAGGACCACAAGGTGTGATCGGAGACACAGGTCCACAAGGACCAACAGGATTCCAAGGACCAACAGGACCAACAGGTGGAATAGGAGATACAGGTCCAAACGGACCAGGAGGTTTCCAAGGACCACAGGGACCACAAGGACCGGCAGGTCCACAAGGACCAACAGGATTCCAAGGACCCCAAGGTCCACAAGGTGCCATTGGTGATACAGGACCTACAGGACCAGGAGGATTCCAAGGACCTACAGGTTTTGCTGGAGACACAGGACCACAAGGTCCTACAGGATTTCAAGGGCCAACAGGACCACAAGGTGGAATCGGAGATACAGGACCAACAGGACCAACAGGACCTCAAGGACCACAGGGGCCACAGGGACCTGCAGGACCAATCGGACCACAAGGATATCAAGGACCAACAGGCCCACAAGGAGCCATCGGCGATACAGGTCCAACAGGACCAACAGGATTTCAAGGACCACAAGGATTCGGTGGTGATACAGGACCACAAGGACCAACAGGGTTTCAAGGACCAACAGGACCCACAGGCGGAATAGGAGATACAGGTCCAACAGGACCCACAGGTTTTCAAGGTCCACAAGGTCCACAAGGAACAACAGGTCCACAAGGACCTCAAGGTCCACAAGGGCCAACAGGCCCACAAGGTGCCATAGGTGATACAGGACCACAAGGACCAACAGGTTTTCAAGGTCCACAAGGTCCACAAGGACCAGCTGGACCAATTGGTCCACAAGGATATACAGGACCAACAGGATTTCAAGGTGCAATAGGAGACACTGGACCAACAGGACCTCAGGGTTTACAAGGACCTACGGGAGTGGCTGGTGACGTAGGTCCAACAGGACCAACAGGATTCCAAGGACCAACCGGACCCACAGGAGGAATCGGTGACACAGGACCAACAGGACCACAAGGACCAACAGGACCTCAAGGAAGTGTCGGAGCGGCAGGACCAATCGGACCAACGGGACCAACAGGAGCTCAAGGTGGTACAGGTGGTATCGGTGACACAGGTCCAACAGGACCTCAAGGTCCAACAGGAGCCCAAGGTAACGTAGGAGCTGCAGGACCAACAGGACCAACTGGTCCAACAGGAGCCCAAGGTAACGTAGGAGCCGCAGGACCAACAGGACCAACAGGAGGAGTTGGACCACAAGGAGGTATAGGAGCCGCAGGTCCAATAGGACCAACAGGTTTCCAAGGATTTCAAGGATTTGGAGGAGATTCTGGACCTGTAGGACCACAAGGTCCACAAGGTTATACAGGTCCGCAAGGAACGGCAGGTCCTACAGGACCACAAGGACCAACTGGATTTCAAGGACCACAAGGAACTGCGGGACCGAATGGACCAAGGGGAGGACAAGGACCGAGAGGTAACCAAGGACCTACGGGTAATACAGGACCAACAGGTTTCCCTGGACCACAAGGACCAACAGGGGCTCAAGGATATCGTGGTCCAACAGGACCAACAGGTTTCCAAGGACCTCCAGGTGCTACCGGTATAACTGTGTCTGGTGGTCAAGGTCCCAGTGGTCCTTTAGGTTATCAAGGACCAACAGGACCACAAGGATCTACAGGACCAGCTGGACCTCAAGGTAACGTGGGCCCAACTGGTGCTCAGGGAGCAACTGGTAAAACAGGTTTCGCAGGTCCACAGAACTGTTCTAGTTATAGCGTTGGAGCGAGTTATGACTGTTGGTCAGCTTGTAACTTCCCCCCTTCATATTGTAATTTCTATTCTTATACATTCGCACTAGCGGGATATTACATGTATGCAAACATAACGGACTGTCAAAACATGACAAACGCATCCAACGTTTGCGGATATTCGTATTTTTCATATATCTCTGATTGTTACTCTGTTAATGGTTCGGGATTTATTCAATATAACTCGGCTTGTTCGGATGAGAAAATCAAAACCGAGATTGAAACAATTGCAAATGCACTTGAAATGATTATGAAACTTGAACCAGTTGAATTCGATTGGAACAATACTTTCTTTGAATTGAAAAAAGGGTACCCACACAATAAAAAACATACTTTGGGTTTCATTGCTCAAGAAGTTGAAAAAATCTTACCTGAGGTAGTCGAAATCGATTTGGAAGATGGTTATTATAAGATAAATTATCCAAAATTAAATGCGTTAGTTGTTGAAGGTATAAAAGAGCAACAAGTATTTATTGATGATATCAACAACAAGATTAATGAATTAGAAAACTTACTTAAATAATGCCAAATAATATTATAATATATCCTACAGGGACCACGTCAAACACAAACCCCCACATAGTTTTCAAGGGAGATGATGGTCAAGTTCAGCTCAATGTTGTGGCTTCCCCTCAGGGATCTACTTTGGTAGTATCATCATCAACGCAGTCAAGTGGAACGGTAATCAATCCTGTAGCAGGAATTACAACTACAGGTTTAACTATGTCTTCAGGACAACTTAGAGTAAAAGGAAATATTGCGATAAATTCTGACGGAACGTGGGGAGGTAGTTTACAAAACATTAAAGGGGCACAAGGATCACAAGGTGCTCAGGGATCAAAAGGAACAATAGGTACTACAGGTAATCAAGGTTTCAAAGGTGATATAGGAGCTCAAGGATCTCAGGGTGGACAAGGTAGTCAAGGATTCCAAGGTAATCAAGGTAACAAAGGTGCTCAAGGATCTCAAGGTGGACAAGGTTCAACAGGATTTAAAGGTAATATTGGTGCTCAAGGAGCACAAGGTTCTCAAGGTGGACAAGGTGTAATCGGATTTGCTGGTGCTCAGGGAGGTCAAGGATCTCAAGGTTCACAAGGACCACAGGGTGAAAAAGGTTTCATCGGTGCTCAAGGTGCTCAAGGTTCACAAGGACCTCAAGGTATAAAAGGTTTCATCGGAGCCCAAGGATCTCAAGGTGGACAAGGAACAGTTGGACCAACAGGACTCAAGGGAAATATAGGAGCACAAGGATCTCAGGGAGCGCAAGGGGCAGTAGGACCAACAGGACCAGGTGGAGCTCAAGGTGGACAAGGTTCTCAAGGTGGTGTAGGACCAACAGGAGATAAGGGTAATATTGGTGCACAAGGAGCTCAAGGATCTCAAGGTGGACAAGGAGCCAAAGGATATATTGGAGCCCAAGGATCTCAAGGTGGGCAAGGAACTGTAGGACCAACAGGTCTGAAAGGAGATATCGGAGCAACTGGAGCCCAAGGTGGACAAGGCACGGTTGGACCGACTGGTTTCGGAGGAGCACAAGGTGCTAGAGGTTCTCAGGGTGCTGTGGGTGTGACAGGAGATAAGGGTAATATTGGAGCTACAGGGGCACAAGGTGCTCAAGGTGGACAAGGAGCCAAAGGATATATCGGAGCTCAAGGATCTCAAGGTGGGCAAGGAACTGTAGGACCAACAGGTCTGAAAGGAGATATCGGAGCAACTGGCGCTCAAGGTGGACAGGGTACGGTAGGCCCAACAGGGTTTGCTGGTGCACAGGGTGCTCAAGGAGCTCAAGGAGGTGTAGGCCCAACAGGTCTTAAAGGAAATGCTGGTGCTCAAGGGTCTCAAGGTGGACAAGGTACAGTAGGTGCAACAGGATTTGGTGGTGCTCAAGGATCCAGAGGATCACAAGGAGGACAAGGAGCAACAGGAGACAAAGGAAATATCGGTGCAACAGGAGCTCAAGGACCTCAGGGTGGACAAGGTCCAAAAGGATATATTGGTGCAACCGGGGCTCAAGGTGGACAAGGAACAGTTGGCCCAACAGGGTTCAAAGGTAATGCGGGTGCTCAGGGAACTGTAGGTGCACAAGGTCCTCAGGGACCAACAGGATATCAAGGTGCTCAAGGTGGAGTAGGACCACAAGGTCCTCAGGGTCCAACAGGGTTTAAAGGTAATGCCGGAGCACAAGGTGGCGTAGGACCACAAGGACCTCAGGGACCAACAGGATATCAAGGTGCTCAAGGAGGTGTAGGACCACAAGGACCTCAGGGACCAACAGGATATCAAGGTGCTCAAGGTGGTACTGGACCAACAGGTTTTCCAGGACCAACAGGATATCAAGGTGCTCAGGGACCAAGAGGTGCTCAGGGTGGACAAGGTCCAAAAGGGTATATTGGAGCAACAGGTGCTCAAGGTAATAGAGGTGGTCAAGGACCACAAGGTTTCGCGGGAGCTCAAGGTGCTCAGGGACCAAGAGGTAACCAAGGACCTCAGGGACCAGCAGGTGCTCAAGGTGGTACAGGCCCAACAGGTGCTCAAGGTAACGCAGGTGCTCAGGGTAATGCGGGAGGTCAAGGATCTCAAGGTGGCCAGGGTGGTACTGGATCTCAAGGTGGTCAAGGTGCAACAGGATCTCAAGGTGCTCAAGGACCTCAAGGATTTACAGGGTTCCCTGGCCCACAAGGACCAACAGGACAACAAGGATATAGAGGACCAACAGGGCCAACAGGTGCTCAAGGACCTCAAGGAGGAGCCGGACCACAAGGACCAACAGGACCTCAAGGTGCACAAGGACCAACAGGACCTATTGGAGCACAAGGACCTCCATCGGATGCTAGATTGAAAGAGTCAATCAAAGGACTTAAAGGAAACTATTCTAAGGTTCAAGAAATGAGAGGTGTATACTTTGATTGGAATAAAGACTATGTCAGAACCGCATTTAAGGGTAGTGATCTTGACGAAACATTTAATAGTGTTTACTTCAACAACCGTAGTCTTGGATTCATAGCCCAAGAAATAGAGAAAAGTGTTCCAACGGCAGTATGGACGGACGCATCAGGACACAAAACAATGGAATATGGATTGATTGTTGCAATAGCTGTTGGTGCGATCAAAGAACAACAAACAAGGATTGATTCTATTTATGAAAGAATAAACGGACTTAAAAATTTGACAAGTGCCTGAAGATATTATAATAATCCCGTCGGGTGGAACAATACAATTTATTGATACAGGTGG
>SXGQ01088545.1_pt1 | contig 15546 bp, 16 predicted proteins | sample 3178371 | NCBI WGS metagenome assembly SXGQ01 (sample SAMN11356859, study PRJNA531348) | freshwater metagenome | isolation source: freshwater sample F1-20 | place: China: Fuxian Lake, Yuxi | collected 2017-12-25
AATTAGTTAAAAATAAATAAATAATTAAAAAAAATTATTCATCTCTAAAAAAATCAAGTTTATCTAAATCGATTATTTGGATGTTTTTATAGTAAAAATTTAAAATATCTAAATAAGAATAACCTAATTTTCCCATCTGCATAGCTCCTTCTTGAGGCAAACCAACTCCATGACCAAAACCTTTACCTTTAAATAAAACGCTATCGTTATTTAATTTAGTTATATTAAATAAAGTAGATTTTAATTGTAAATCGAGGCGAACAATTTTTAAGGGTATTTTTAAATTATTAAACTCCAAATATACTTTTCGATTATCTTGAGTAAAATTTAATGCGATATCACAAGCAAGCAAGGAATCAGAAGGGTAATTGAATTTTAATTTTAAATAACTCAACCAATCTTCGGTTAACATTTTTCGTTCCCAATTATAATTAGGCATTTGGATACTAAAAGTATCAATAATACTCTTTAAATAAGAAGTTTTCGCACCCCATACATCTTCGCTATTAGCAGTTTGACCACCACTATTACTATGAAACGCAGCAATAATTAAATTTAAATTTTCATCAACAACAATTTTTCCTTTAGTTTCTTGAATGGCAATAATTATTTTAGAATCACGAGGTTTTCCTAAATAAGCTTGACAATGAACTTGATCACACAAATAAAATCCCTCATCTTGATGTTTATTAATATGTGCTAATGCAAAAGTTCGGGCTAAAATAGTTTGAACTTTATAAAACTCAAGATTAGATTTTGAGCCTGCTTCGGCTTCGGTAACACCAGCAACATAATTATCTAAATTTATATTATTGATTAAAACAATAGAACCATTAACAACAGAACAAGATAGATTATTTTGATAGGTTCTTATTTTTCTATCAGGTTGAATTAATTTAATTTTAAATTCATCATTTGAATCACCAGTAAAATTGATTTGTTTAAAAGTGCCTAATACAATATCTTTTTCTTTTAGTTCTATACTATCACCTTTAATAAATAAATTTAAATTTGATACATCAAATTTTAAAATTGAATTATCGGCTATTATTTTATAGGATTTTGAAATAGCAGACCAGTGAAAAGAATTGATTTTTAAGTGAGCAAAAATACGAATTTGTAAATTTTCGACATGGCTAAAATAAGATATTGGTGAAATAAAATTAAAAAAAAACACTAAAATCAAGAAGATAAAATACTTTAATTTGATCATATTAACCATTTGTTTTAAAATCTAATACTATAGCTTCAGCAATTCTTTTAGAAGCTCCGGGGCCGCCCAATTTGATTTGTAACTGATTATAATGGCTAATGATATTGTTTCTATAATCTTGATTATTGAGTAATTTGTTTAACTCATCAGAAATATTTTTTACTGTGAAATCATTTTGGATTAATTCTTTAACAACATGTCTATCCATTATAAGATTAACAAGGCTTATGTATTTTATATTTACTAATAGTTTTCCTATTAAAAAAGAAAGTGCACCTGTTTTATAACAAACAACTTGAGGAAGCTTAAATAAAGCGCTTTCTAATGTTGATGTTCCTGATTTGATTATCCCAGCTTGAGCATAAGACATTAATTCGTAAGTTTGATTAAAAACAACTTTAATATTATGTTGTTCTAAATCTCTAAAATAAATTTTTGGTAAATTAGAAATGCCGGCAAAAACAAATTGATATTGGGTGAAATCAGAAGCAACTTGAATCATTATTGCCAACATTCTTTCAATTTCTTGAATTCGACTACCAGGAAGTACAGCAATAATTGGCTTTTCAGATAATTTATTCGCTAAAATAAAATTATCTTTTGATTTAAAATTAGGCATCTGTTCATAAATAGCATCGATTAATGGATGACCAACAAAATAAACCTTGTGATTATGTTTTTTATAGAAATCTTCTTCAAAAGGAAGTATCACAAAAAGCTTATTAGTATATTTTTTAATCTGCTCTACTCTACTCTCTTTCCATGCCCACACAGATGGTGATATATAATAATTTACTTTAATACCATTTTCAAAAGCCCATTTAGCAATTCGTAAATTAAAACCAGGATAATCGACTAAAACTAATACATCGGGATTAAATTTTATAATTGATTCTTTAACAGTTTTAAAATTTTTTTTAATAATTAAAATATTTTTTAAAACATCAGCGAATCCCATAAAAGCCATATGTTGAATATGAATAATTGGGGCTGAGCCACTTACAATTTGCATCAAATCTCCTCCAGTAAAAGCGAATTTAGAATTTAAATCTAATTTTAAGATTTCTTTCATACAATTACTAGCATGAAGATCTCCACTTGGTTCGCCAGCTATAAAATAATACTTCATTAAATTACATTTGGTTCAAGATAATACATTACATAGGCAACCAGAGCAGCGTATATTAGAACACTTAAAATAATACCTTTACTAAAGTTGTCGAGTTTTTTTGATATTCCAAAATAAAACAGTAATAAATTACCAATTCCACATATTTTTATTAAATTACTTAGCATAGAGAATTGAATCATTCTATGGATATGAAAAGTTAAAGGGATTTGATGATGAAAAAATAACCAGTACAAAAAATAAATCAATATAGGAAAAGCTAAACCAATAACAAGTCCTTTCCAAAAAGAATCTAATTTTTCGATCCAATTCATCATATTTCAAAATATTTTAGGTATTCAATAGTATGGTGTGCTGTTAAATCTGCTTGAGTTGGAACAATAGAAATAAATCCATTAGCCAATGCCCATTCATCAGTATCAGTAGCTTCAGTTTCAAAATTAACAAACTCGCCAGTTAACCAATAATAATTTCTTCCATATGGATCCTGCCTTTCTTCAAAACGCTCAACCCAATTACCTTTAGTTTGACGAACTACTTTTATTCCTTTTAATTGACTTGCATTTATATTTGGAATATTTACATTTAAACAGATGCCTTTTGGCATTTTATGAGTAAGAGCATTAACTATGATTTGAGTAATTAATTGTTTTGCTTGAGAAAAATCTGCCTCTAATGAATAGTTACACAAACTAAAACCTATACTTGGTGTACCTTCTAAAGCTGCTTCAATAGCTGCACTCATTGTACCACTATAAATTACATTTATAGAACTATTGCTTCCGTGATTGATTCCACTCAATACTAAATCTGGTTTTTTATCTAAAATATGATTAACAGCCATCTTTACACAATCAACTGGGGTTCCACTACAAGAAAATTCTATTTTAGAATGATGATAATTAGTTTTTTGAATACGTATTGTTGAATTAATGGTAATAGCATGACCCATTCCACTTTGAGGTTTATCAGGTGCAACAACTATAATTTCGCCAAAAGCAGATGCTATTTTTGATAAAAAAATTATACCGGGGGCAGAAATGCCATCATCGTTTGTTATTAATATTGTTGGGCGTTGAGACATAAAAGATTTAATAAAATAAATCTAAGAATAAAAAATTAATGATACTTTTAAATTAAAAAAACTTACTAAATTTAATTTGTTAATACAAAAAATAATTTTGTAATGCGTTTAAACTGTTTATTATTTATTTTTTATTTTACTATTTTTCAAAGTCTGTTTTCTCAGAATAGGAACGAGTTTGTATTTATTTTAAGTGAGAAAGCAGTTAATAAAGTTTTTAGCGCTATTGGTGAAATTAAAGGCAAAAGTGAATACGAGGTTTTCGGCATAATTAAAGGCGAATATCTATGGAAAATTAATAATGCCAGGATACTTTTTATGCCCGATAGTAGTCAATTTAACTGTGATGCAGAAGTTAAAGTTGGACCATTTACCTACAAATCAAAGGTGCCTGGACAAGTAAAAATAGATTACAATATTAAAACAGATAAAATTACTATAAAAATTACACGGGCTATATTTGAACTTTATACCATGTTTCTAAAAAAGAAAATACACATAAAAAATATTCATTTAGAAGATTATTTTAATGAGCCATTTACCTTTAACGGGCCTAAAAGTTTTAAGTCGACAGTCAACATTAATATGCCAGATAGTTCTGTTAAAGTTATCAATCTTCAGCCTTCAGATTGCGAAATAAAAGTTACATTAAAAGCAATTAAAACATCTTGTGATATCAAGGCAGAAAGTAAAACAGGTGTTCATTAAATTTTATTGGACGAATATTTTGACATAAAATCTTGAGCAACGTCAACCATTTCGGAACTACCTATAAATAAAGGGGTTCGCTGATGTAATTCAGTAATAGGTAATTCCATAATTCTTTTTCCACCAGTTGATGCTTTGCCTCCAGCTTGTTCTTGAATAAAAGCCAAAGGATTACATTCATATAATAAACGTAACTTACCATTGGGAGATTTAGTCGTGGTTGGGTAAATATAAATACCACCAGTTAATAAATTACGATGAATATCAGCAACACCTGAACCAATATAGCGAGAAGAATAAGGTCTATTGGATAACTCATCTTCTTCTTGACAGAATTTTAAATATTTTTTTACTCCGTCAGGGAAATGTAAATAATTACCTTCATTTATTGAATAAAAATGACCAGTTTTAGGTGTACGCATATTTGGGTGAGACAAACAAAATTCTCCAATACTTGGATCTAATGTAAATCCATTGACTCCTTTTCCAGTTGTATAAACAAGCATACAACTGGATCCATAAATAATATAACCAGCTGCTACTTGTTCAGTTCCACGTTGCATGAAATCCTCCAAAACACCAGCTCCTTTTAAACTTACACGGCGATAAATAGAAAAAATTGTACCAATAGACACATTCACGTCAATATTAGAAGACCCATCCAAAGGGTCTATTGCAACGATATATTTAGCATTTTTTGAAATATCAGTGTTAATTGAAATTATCTCGTCATTTTCTTCACTTGCAATTGCGCAAACTTCTCCACCAGCTTTAAAAGCAGCTATAAATTGTTCATTTGCAAAAACATCTAATTTTTTTACACGTTCTCCTTGAACATTCAGGGTCCCAGTTTCACCTAAGATATCAACTAAACCAGCTTTAGTAACTTCTCTATTTACTATTTTAGCTGCAATGCTTATATCCGCCAAAAGCCTAGATAATTCTCCTTTAGAAAAAGGAAAATCTGCTTGTTTTTCAATAATAAATTGACCTAATGTTTTTACACTCATAGCTTATTTATATATAACTTAACAAAAATACTCAAATAATATATATTTACATTAATTGAAGTTGAGAATAATTTAATTTGCAATTAAGCCATTTTGAATCTATGTTCGCATGATATTTATTATAAAATTCGATAGCATTTTTATTCCAATCTAACACTTGCCACTCCAATCTTTTAACCCCAGTTTTTTTTGCAACTTCAATAACAGCATTAAAAAGTTTTTTTCCATAACCTTTATTTCGTTCTCCCTCATTAACTATAATGTCCTCAAGAAATAAACATTTTCCTTTCCATGTTGAATATTTAAAATAATAAAGAGCTATGCCATATATTCTATTATCAATTTCTAAAACAAAAAAATCAAAAATTTTATCTTTTCCAAAGCCCCAATTTTGCATTTCATTTATGGTTACTTCAACTTCATTAGGTTCATTTTCAAATGCGGCCAATTCTTTAATTAAATTTAAAACTTGAGGTAAATCTTCAATCGTTCCTATTCTAATAAGTCTATCCATGTTATGAAAATCGTTTTTTTAAAATTACTTTTTGAAGGGTACGTTTAACAATCAGTTCTGTAATTATTTCTTCAAAAGAAAATGAGATTTTCTTTACTTGATAATTATTTAATTGCGTTTCGCTAATATCTATTCTATTTAACAAATTAGATAAAACTATTTTATTAATAAATAGTGGTTGTAATTGATTTATTAATATTATTTTTAATTTTAAGAAATCAGAAGGTAATTCATCTATAAAATTTATATCCAGGCCACAAGTTTCAAAATCTTTTTTTAATTGTTTTTTAAACAAATTAAATAAATCTATTTCTATTAACTGATTATTTAAATCTATTTCTACCATTCTTTTAACAACAAACGTTCTAAAGGAGTATGATTTATAATATGAGAACAGATAATTTCTTTTACATCTTCTTTTTTTACACCATGAGTTTCGCCACAGCTTAATTTTTCATTACCAGTACTTTGATTGGTACAAATAAATATATGAATATCAAAAATCATAAACTTTTATCAATAAAAGTTGTTATTCTATTATGGCAAATATATTAATAAGTGGCGGAAGTGGTTTAATTGGGAGACATATTTCTAAATTATTAATAGAATCCAATCATAATGTGGCCTGGTTAAGCAGAGAAGGTGGAAGTTGGATTGGAGTTAAAAAATACATTTGGGATCCAAATAATGGAATAATTGATGAGTCAGCATTTGAAGGAATTGATCATATCATTCATCTCGCTGGTTCAGGAATTGTTGATAAACGATGGACTGATTCTTACAAAAAAGAGATTATAGATTCGCGAGTTAAAAGTTGTGAATTAATATATAAGGTATTAGAAAAAAAATCAATTAAATTAAAAAGTTTTATTGGATGCAGTGCCATAGGCTTTTATGGCGCAAAACAAAGCGATAACCTAGTTTACGAAACTAATTTACCTGGAGAGAATTTTTATTCAGAAAGTTGTGTTTTATGGGAAAAAAGTTATGAATCAATTAAAAAATTAGGAATTAGAACAGTTATCATAAGAACTGGAATAGTATTAAGCAAAAATTCAGGAGCATATCCAAAAATGGCACTACCGTTTAAACTCGGAATTGGAGCAGCAATAGGTTCGGGCAAACAAAATTTTCCTTGGATACACATTGATGATATTGCTAATTTATTTATTTATTCAATGTTTAATGAAAAATTAGAAAGTACTTACAATGCTGTTGCAAGTGAAATAATTAATAATAATGAATTTTCTAAATTATTAGCAAAAAGTTTAAATCGTCCATTTTTTATCCCAGCAATACCCTCAAGTATATTAAAACTTGTTATGGGTGAAGGGGCATGTGTTGTGACCGAGGGATTAAAAATAAGTAATGAAAAAATAAAAAAAGAAGGCTTTAATTTTAAATTTGAAAAAGCAAACGACGCTCTTTCAGATATTGCTTTTTAAATTTATTTTACTTCAGCCATTAATTTTTTAATTAATGGGGAAATAAAAATGAGTATAATCCCAGATATAAAAGCATAAAGAGCTAATTGTTTGTAACCTTCAGCGTAAATCATCAGCTTTTCAATATTTGTAGCATTTTCTGATGCTTCTGCTATGTTTGCTCCTAATAAACCAGCAAAATATTGGCCATAAGCACTTGCTAAAAACCACATACCCATTAAAACGGCTTGTGTTTTTTGTGGAGAAAGTTTCGTCATAATCGACATGCCTATTGGAGAAAGACATAGTTCTCCAAAGGTTATAACTAACCATCCAAAAGTAAATACATTTAAGGATGTTTTCCCTTCTGGGTCAGAAAAAAATTTGGTACAATAAAAAATGTAAAAACCAGCAGCTAAAAACAAAAATGCTAAGCCAAATTTCACAATTGTGTTTGGTTCTGCTTTTTTGGATCCCATCCAAATCCAGACTAACCCAATTAAAAATGCGAATGGTATTACAAAAAATGAATTAGCAGAATTATTTATACTATTAGCATCTACTGGAATTCCCAACAGTGAGTTATTTAAATTATTTGCAGCAAATAAACTTAAAGATCCACCACTTTGCTCAAAAAATGCCCAGAAAAAAATAGAAAATAAAATAAAAATTAATGCAGCAATTAGCTTCTTGTTTTCTATAATTGAAAAATTTCTCATTTCATACAATAAATAAAATAAGGCGGACGGACCAATTATAAACATAAATAAATCAGTGTACTGAGAATTTGAAACTAGCAAAATAATAAAAGGAATAATTGCTAAAGATCCAATGTAAGTTGCATATTCTAGTGCTTTACGTTTTTTGGATTCAATATTTAATAATGGAGATATTCCTATGCTTCCCAAACTTTTTTTTGTCCAAATAAAAGTTAATAAACTAATAACCATAAAAATTGCCGCTAAGCCGAAAGCTACATTCCAAGAAAATTTAGCTGGTATAATTGATTGAAATAACACACTCTTTCCAATGCCCACACAAATAAACCCACCCAGTAATGCACCTATATTTACTCCTGCATAAAATAATGAAAAACCTGCATCTGTTCGACTATCACCAGATTTATATAAATTTCCTACTGTTGTTGAAATGGTTGGTTTAAAAAAACCAGTACCAATTATATTAAATCCTATACCTAAAAAGAAAAATTCTTTAGGATTTAATGCTAAAACTACCGAACCCACAATCATTAACAGACCGCCCCAAAATAGCGATTTTCGAAGCCCCAAAATTTTATCTGCTAATAAGCCTCCAATAAAAGTAAATGCATATACGAAAGCCTGTGTTGCACCATATTGTAAATTAGCTGTTACATCATCTAATTTTAGTTGAGTAACCATAAAATAAATGAGCATACCCCGCATACCATAAAAACTAAAACGTTCCCACATTTCAGAAAAAAACAGATTCCAAAGTTGTTTAGGGTATTTACCTTTAAAATTTTGAATGTCATCTATATTTTTATATTGTCCCATTCTTTTAAAAAAAACCTACAAGAATTTTCTTGTAGGTTTTAAGATAATGATATATTTTAATAAATATTATCTATCTAAATCAGGAATCACATCTACATAATCAACATTCATCATTTTTTGCAACCATGAACTTAGAACAAATAAAATACCAGCTGCTATACCTGTCATTATAATAAAAAGCATAAAAAACTCATATAAATTAGTTATACTAAAACCTGCAAAATTTGGATAAATAATAGGCTTCGATTTATCTATATCGCCCGAAGGAGGAATTAAAGCGCTTAAAGTTCCAGCAAATTTATTAGCAGCAGCATTTGCTAGAAACCAAGTACCCATCATTAAAGAGGAAAGTCGTAAAGGGGCTAATTTAGAAACCATTGATAACCCAATAGGTGACAAACATAGTTCACCCATTGAATGAATGATATATAAAGCAATTAACCACCACATACTCACTTTTTCATTGAGACCTAAACCTTTTACTGCAAAAGCAATAACAATATAACCAAGAGCAACTAATGCTAAACCATATGCCATTTTAAAAGGTGATGAAGGCTCTAATCTTTTTTTATACAGAAAAGCCCATAATAGAGTAAATACAGGTGCTAAACAAATAACTGCTAATGGATTAATAGATTGAAAATAAGATGCTGGCATATCCCAACCAAAAAGTGTTCTTTCGGTTTGTCGATCAGCAAAAAGTGTTAATGATGCACCAGCTTGTTCAAAAGCGCCCCAAAAGAAGATAACGAAAAAAGCTAAAATAAAGATTACAATTATTCTGTTTCGTTCAATTTTAGATAAACTTTTATCTGTTAAAATAATAATAGGCATCACAATCATTGCGCCATATATAAAGTAGCTAATTACATCAATATTATTTTTAAATATTTGTTTAAAATTTAACATAAAAAATACGATGCCTATTGACCCTACTATTAATAAAATACTTTGAAAATTTAGTTTTTTAACTGGCAATCCAATTTCTTTGCCTTCTTCAGATATTAAATATTGTTTTTGATAAATTATAAAACAGATTAAACTAATTATCATTCCAATACAAGCCGCTAAAAATCCCCATTTAAAATCCATCGATCCACAAACTAATGGAGAAAATAAAGCTCCTAAATTTATACCCATATAAAATATAGTAAATGCGCTATCAATTCTTCTATCGTCTGCGGGATATAATTGACCAACCATCGTAGAAATATTTGGTTTAAAAAAACCATAACCAATAATAATAGCTGTTAATGATGCCCACATAATTGATACTCCAACTTGAGTACCTACACTAGCGCTCAAAAACATTAAAAACTGCCCTAATGCCATTAATAAGCCGCCGATAATAATACTGCGACGGTTTCCTAAATATTTATCACATAAATAACCACCTAATAAAGGTGTTAAATAAACCAATCCAGTATAACTTCCATATATTTCAGAAGCATCAGAATCTTTTAAAAGTAATATTTTAGTCATAAACAGAATGAAAATAGCTCTCATTCCATAATAGCTAAAACGTTCCCACATTTCAGTAAAAAATAAAAAATACAGTCCTTTTGGGTGTCCTTTTTTTTCGATAGAATTTTCCATAATTTATACTAGTGATAGAAATCTAAAAATATATTATTAATTTAACTTAAACAAATTCGATTTTAAATAATATTATTATACTAATAATATTTTACTTTCAAATTTCAGAAATGGTGTTCTAATAAAGAAAGCTTATTTTTGTTACTAAATAAATCATGACCTATTCTCAAATTATTCTAAATAAAGGAAAGGAGTTTTCATTACTTCGTTTTCATCCATGGGTTTTTTCGGGCGCTATTGCAAAAAAAGATCAATATTTAAATGATGGTGATATAGTTGAAGTATACTCCAATAAATTAGATTTTTTGGGAATTGGATACTATGCCAGCGGAAGTATTGCTGTTAGGATAATCTCTTTTGTAAAAACTATAATAGACGAAAATTTTTGGTTTGAAAAAATAAATAAAGCCTATCAATACAGAATACAGTTAAATATATTAAATGAAAACACTAATGTTTGTCGGTTATTTTATGGTGAAGGCGATGGTGCACCAGGTTTAATTTTAGATTACTACGATGGCCATGTTGTTTTTCAAGCTCATTCGTGGGGACTTTATATTCAAAAAGAAAATATTTCAAATGCCATTATTAGGATTTTAGGCACTGAATTAAAAAGTATTTACGACAAAAGTGCAGAAACGATTTCAAAACATTTTACAAAAATTACAAAAAATGGATTTTTGTATGGCAGCATTCGAGCAAAAGATGTTTTAGTTAAGGAAAACAATCATATTTTTAAAATAGATTTTATAAACGGCCAAAAAACAGGTTTTTTTATAGACCAAAGAGACAATAGAAAACTTCTTGGTAAATACTCTTTTAACAAATCAGTATTAAATACATTTTCATTTACTGGAGGATTTTCTGTTTATGCTTCAAAATCATATGCTAAAAATGTTGATTCGGTTGATGTGAGTCAAGGAGCAATTAATTTATGTGAAGAAAATATTAAAATTAATAATGTACACAATCATAAAAGTTTTGTTGAAGACACTTTTGAATTTTTAAAAGACAAAAAAAATATTTACGATTTAATTGTTCTTGACCCTCCCGCATTTGCTAAAAGCAGAGACAGCAAACATAATGCAGTTACTGCCTATAAAAGATTAAATGCAACAGCTATTAAATTAATAAGAGCAAATGGAATAATATTTACATTTAGTTGTAGTGGTGTAATAGACAAGATGTTGTTTTATAACACAATTACTGCAGCTGCTATTGAAGCAGGAAGAAACATCAAAATTCTTCATTACTTGTATCAACCAGCTGATCATCCGGTAACGCCTTATTTTTCAGAAGGTGAATATTTAAAAGGGATGGTATTATGGGTAGAATAAATTTACCATAAAACCACTATTTATTTTTTTCTTTCACCAATTTGTTGTCTCCACATAGCATAATATAAACCTTTTTCATTTAATAAATTTTGATGCAAACCTTGTTCAATAATTTCTCCTTTTTCAAGAACAAAGATTTTGTCAGCATGCATTATTGTTGATAAACGATGAGCAATTAAAATGGTAATCTGACTTTTATTTACACTTAATGATCTTATGGTTTCAGAAATTTCTTCTTCAGTTAAAGAATCAAGTGAAGAAGTTGCTTCATCAAAAATTAATAAATTTGGTTTTCTTAATAATGATCTTGCAATCGATAAGCGTTGTTTTTCTCCACCACTTAATTTTATTCCACCTTCACCTATTGTTGTATATATACCTTCGGAAGTTCGATTTAATAAATTATCGCAAGCTGCTTTCTTCAAAACATCTATAATTTCGTCATCAGTAGCCGAAGGCTTAACAAATAATAAATTATCTTTAATCGAACCACTGAATAATTGAGAATCTTGAGAAACTAAACCCAATTGCATTCGTAATTCAATTAAATTAATGTTAGTAGATTCAATATTATTATACAATACTTTGCCTACATTTGGCTTATATAATCCCAAAATTAATTTAACTAAAGTAGTTTTTCCACTTCCACTAGGGCCTACAAAAGCAATAGTTTCCCCTTCGTTAATGTTGATATTAATATTTTTAACAGCAAAACCATTATTTGTTAAATGACCAAAGGATAAATTTTGAAAAGAAACCTGTTTAATTTCCCCTAAAAAACTTGGGTTTAATGGAATTGGCTCAGACTCGGAATTCATTAAATTTCCAAAATTATCCATACTTACTTTAGTTTCGTTATAAACAGTTATAACGTTCCCTAATTCTTGAAGTGGGTTAAAAATAAAAAATGAAAAAAACATTAATGTAATTAAGTCGCCTACTTTAATAACCCCATTAAAAACAAAACAGTATAGTGTAAAAATCAATGTTGTTCTTACCAAATGAACTGTTGTGCCCTGAATAAAGCTCAAAGAACGGATTAATCGTACTTTTTTTAATTCTAAACTTAATATTTTTAAAGTTGTGTTGTTTAATCTTTTTTCTTCTTGATCAATTAAACCTAAACTTTTTACCAATTCAATATTGCGAAGTGATTCAGTTGTAGCTCCTGATAAAGAGGTTGTTTCTCCTAAAATTTGTTTAGAAATAATTTTTATTTTTTTTCCTAAAAAAGAGCTAATACTTGCTATGATTGGAACTGTAGCTAAATACATTGGGCCTAATAACCAATGAATATTAATTGCATAAATAAAAACAAAAATAATACCAATTATAGATTGAAATACTAAGGTTATAAAAAGAGTAACAAACTTTTCAGTATCTAATTTTACTTTTTGGAGTTTACCCAAAGTTTCTCCACTACGTTGATCCTCAAAATCTTTATAAGGTAGTGATAATGCCTTTTTTATTCCGTCAGTATACATGTGTGCAGAAGTTCGCTGAATAATAATGTTGGTAAAATAATCTTGAAAATTTTTAGCAATTCGTGACATAAATGCAGCGCCAATTGATAAACTTAAAAAGAATAAAATAGCTTTTGTAAATTCATAAAAACTAGCACCAACAAACCAGTATCTCGAATTAATATCCTCTGAATGAGGCGCACTAAATTTATTAATTAGTTTACCAGTGATAATAGAATCACAAAGAGAAAAACATTGATTAATAGATGCTAAAACTAAAGCAATAATTAATAGTTTTTTATGATGCTTGATATAATAAAATAGGATTTTCAATCAAAAAATTAAAAGCAAAGTTATAAAGTTTAAAGATATATAACTACCCTATTAAGTTTTGGGATAATTTAACTTATAAAAAAAAATTAAAAATTGAATCTAATAAATAATAACAATATCTTTATTTCAGTTATTAATAACAGATAAATTCGTTATTAATCTTCTTCAAACTCTTCTAGAACTAAATTTATTTTATGAATAGAACTAGAATCCTTAAAGTTATGAATTATTTCGAGCACATCTTTATCAATAAATCGTGTTCTACCTCCATCAATGTGAACTTCTGCTCCTTCAGGGATGTTTTTAAATAACTCAATAAACTTTCCTTTTGTTATAAAAGTTACATTTTGTGAAAGTTTAATAAAAACGTTTAGTCTTCCATCAATAGTTTCTTCAATAAGTTTAAATGGCATTTTATAACTTTGTTTTAAAATAAAAATAATAGCAATAAATAATCCTAAAGAAACTCCTTTTAATAAGTCGGTAAAAAGCATAAACAATATTGTGGCAATAAATGGTAAAAACTGATCAATACCAGCTTTATACTGAGATTTAAATAATGAAATATTGGCTAATTTATAACCTGTCATAATTAATATTACAGCTAAAGTAGAATTTGGAATTAATCGTAAAATATGGGGAATAAATAAAACGCTTATCATTAATAATAAAGCATGAATAATCGTTGACAATTTTGATTTTGCTCCTGCATTAATATTAGCTGAACTTCTAACAATAACTGAGGTAAGAGGCAGGCCTCCTATCAAACCAGAGACAGTATTTCCAATACCTTGAGCTATTAATTCTTTATTAGAATTTGAAGTTTCTTTTTGTGAAACTAATTTATCTATTGCCTCTATGCTTAATAAAGTTTCTATACTTGCAACAATTGCTAGTGTTAAAACAATTATCCAAAATTCTTGATTATTTATTAAAGTAAAATCAGGAAACATTAAATTTATTTTAAAGTCATTTAAATTTTTAATTGTTGGAAGGTTAACCAAGTGTTTAGAGTTTATTTCTAAAAATGAATAACCAGAAAAAGCAACATTTAAAATAATACCAAAACCCACAACTAAAAGCGGACCTGGAATTAAAGAAAATATTATATTTTTTTTATAAAAAAGTCTGTCAGATATTAATAAAAGAAAAAATGAGATAATACCAATAATTAAAGAACCAGGAGTAATAAAATTAAACATATAATATAAGTCAGAAATAGAATTATGGCCATCTAGTTGAACAAAATACATATCACCTTCCGGATTAGCATCATAACCAACAAAATGAGGTAATTGTTTTATAATTAAAATAATACCGATACCAGCTAACATTCCCTTAACAACAGCATTTGGAATAAAATTACTAATAAAGCCAGCTTTAATTACTCCAAATATAATTTGAAAAATGCCCGCAAAAAAAACAGCAGCTAAAAAATACTCGTAACTGCCTAATTTTGATATAGATGTAACTACAATTGCTGTTAAACCAGCAGCAGGCCCGGAAACACTATATTTTGAACTACTGAATATTGCAACAATAATTCCACCCACAATTCCAGATAAAATTCCTGAAAAAATTGGTACGCCACATGCCAGAGAAATACCAAGACACAATGGAAGTGCAACTAAAAAAACAACAATACCTGATTTTAAATCAGAGAAACTAAATTTTGAATTCATTATAAATGGATTTAATTAAAAAAATAGCATTAAGCTAAATAAAATAAATATAGGATCTTAAATAATTAAACCCTGGGAGGTTGTATTATGATTTTATTTATATGAAAACTATATTGTTTATTTGTAAAAATATAAACTTCTGAAGGATTAAATTCGGGAATTATATTTGAAGTTAAGTATTTGAGATATTTAAACTCATTATCATCTTCAGAGTCTTCTTCTTGATTATTATCTTCAGTAGATTTGTTTGTTTGTTTTAATAATTCATCAGAAAAAAGAAATGAATTTTTATTTAAAATAGGATAATAATGTAATGTATTAAAAAGCAATACACCAACGAAAATAAATAAGAATATTTGACTTTTAGATTTGATTCTATAAATTTAATCAAAAAAATAATTATTTTGTAATAATTATTTTTTGATTTATTTTTAAATTTACTTTATCACTTACAATAAAATAAACACCATTACTTAATTCATTTACTTTTATTTTATAATTATTTATTTTATTCAAAT
>SXGQ01384057.1_pt1 | contig 15546 bp, 13 predicted proteins | sample 3178371 | NCBI WGS metagenome assembly SXGQ01 (sample SAMN11356859, study PRJNA531348) | freshwater metagenome | isolation source: freshwater sample F1-20 | place: China: Fuxian Lake, Yuxi | collected 2017-12-25
GCATCTCGCCGGGTCCTGGGGTGAGATCGGCGAACACCGGCCACGGTTCCTGGCCCTGGGCGAGTACGACAACGGCAGCGGGAACGGCTCGCAGTTCAACATGACCGCCCTGGCCCTCAGGAGCGCGAGCCACGTCAACGGCGTCAGCGCGCTGCACGGCGAGGTGACCCGAACCATGTGGCGGCCGGTATGGCCGGAGCTGCCGGCCGAGCAGATTCCGGTGCGCAGCATCACCAACGGCGTGCACGTGCCGACGTGGATGGCGGGCGCGGTGTTCGAGTTGCTGAACCAGCACTTCGGCCCGGGCTGGCTCGACCAGGTGGACGACCCGGCCATGTGGGAGCGGCTGCTCGACATTCCCGACGCCGACATCTGGGCCATGCGCCACGAGATGCGGACCGACTTGTTCAGTTTTATCCGCGAACGCATGCGCTCGCGCTGGTCCGACGAGCACGTCAGCCCCTCGCGCATTGTCGCCGCCGGCAGCATGCTCGATCCCGGCGCCCTGACCATCGGCTACGCGCGCCGGTTCGCGGGCTATAAGCGGCCCGAGCTGATCTTCCACGACCCGGACCGGCTGGCGCGGATCCTGACGGCGGTCGATCGCCCGGTCCAGATCGTCTTTGCCGGCAAGGCGCACCCGGCCGACGAGCCGGCCAAGCATCACCTGCAGCAGGTGTTCCGCCACGCCCTCGACCCGGCGTTCGCCGGCCGTCTCGCCTTCATCGACGACTACGATCTGCACCTCGCCCACTACCTGGTGCACGGCTGCGACGTGTGGCTGAACAACCCGCGCAAGCCGCTCGAGGCCAGCGGCACCAGCGGCATGAAGGCGGCCTTGAACGGCGTGCCGCACCTCAGCATCGGCGACGGCTGGTGGGCCGAGGGCTTCAACGGCAAGAACGGCTGGCTGATTGAAAGCCACACCAATCCCGACGACCACGCGGCGACCGATGCCGCCGACGCCGAGTCGCTGTACTCGCTGCTCGAGACCGAGATCGTGCCGGCGTTCTACGACCGCGATGCCGGCGGGCTGCCGAGCCGCTGGATCCAGGTGGTGCGCGAGTCGATGCGATCGAACATCCCTCGCTTCTCGACGCGTCGCATGGTCAAGCAGTACATCACCGAAATGTACGCCCCGGCCGCGAGCCACGGGAAGACCGCCACCGATTAGACACCGATCAAACACAGATTTTTCTTGGGTTTGTCGGCGCCTGATCGGTGGCGGTTTTTCTGCGGCTTTATCGTAGCCGGCTGACGCTGTCGATCGCCTCGGCGTACCACTTGCGCCACGCGTCGAGAATCTCGGGCGTGGCGCTGTTGGACTTCTCGGTGGCCAGGCGCGCGTCGCGCGCGGCTTCCATCAACCGCGTCATCGCACCAACCTCGCCCTGGCCCGCCGCTGCCAGGTAAAGGGTGGTCGTGGCCACGGCACTGCCGACGTGCTGCATCTCAGCCGGGCTGGTCTTGTCCACGGTGTCGAGATTGGTGTGGTAATAGCGGTCGGTGAAGTGCCAATTGAGCAGGGCCGGCACGCCGAGGTCGGTGAACACCGTGTGATCGCTGCCGCCCTCGTAGGGGTTGGTGCGCACCACCCAGCCGGTGTCGCGGGCGCGGCGCAGGCTGACCGCCAGGTGCAGGTCGTTCAGGAAGCTGCCGCGCACGGCCGCCGGATCGACCTTGCTTTTCCCCCACTCCGAATGCGGATCCGACGGCCGGTCCCAGATCGCCGACGGGTCGGGGCCCTTTTCAATCAGGAACGTGCCACCGGTCTTGGCGGTATCCTGGCCGGTCATGTCAAGCGACAGCATGGCGAGCACCCGCTTGGCGTCTTCGGGGTGATCCTTGATCCATTGCTGGCTGCCGCGAATCTCGTCCACCCACAGAAACGTGATGGTGCGCTCGGGTGCCGGCGCCGCGCCGCGGCGCACCGCGTCGTGAATGGCCAGCGCCGCCGCGAGCAGCGTGCCGCAACCGCTGGCATTGTCGTTGGCGCCCGGTTCCTGCACGTGCGCGACCAGCAGCACGCGCTCGGCGGCTTTCGAACGGCCGGGGATCTCGACGGCCAGCGTCCGATTCGGCCGGCGATGGAACACGGTGTCAATTTCGGCGTGCACCGTCACGGCCCCCTGGGCCAGCGCCTCGCGCAGCCGGCGCGCCGCGCGCGGCGTCGACTTGAAGCCGAACGACCGGCGCGCCTCGTCGAACGGGATGCTGCCCCATTGGAGAACATCGGGCGTCTGCTCGGGCCGGGTATACGGGGCCAGGTCGGTCGAGATGACCCCGGCCGCGCCGCGCTCGCGCACCGCCTGTTGCCACGCGCTGCCGAGCGGCCCGCTGACGAGCACCACCGCGCCCTTGACGTCCTTGCCCTCGTAAGCAGCGGCGCTGTTGCCGGCGCCGGCGTCGACCAGGCGGAACGACGCACCGCCGGGGGGCGTGCTGAACGAGTTGATCGCCAGCGCCACGCGCTCGGCGTCACGCGACAGCACCACTTCGCCCGTGGGACCGCCCAGGCGCAGCGTCCCGGTCCGCTGCTCCCATCCCGTGCTCGCGTCGGTGAAGGTCTCGTAGCGCGGCGACAAGCCGGACGCGGCGAGCCGATCGAAGATGAATTGCTGCGACTGCTCGAACGCGGGATTGCCGGCCAGGCGCCACATCGGCGCCATGACGCGGACGGTCGCCATGGCCACTTCGGCGTCGACCCGCGGCGCCAGCGCCTGGTAGATGGCCTCGGCCGCCGGCGGCAGCGTGCGATCGAGTGGCGGCAGGTGGAGTGGTACCTGCGCGGCAACAGTGGATGACAGCAACAGCACGAATACGCACTTTTTCATTTAGCTCGCTCCGCCGGTGCACCTTAGGCACCTTAGGCACCCTAGGCACCTTTGCCTCGTGAGGTACAATTCCTTTGTCATGTCTCGTAAGTCAATCGGCAACAAAAAGGGCTGCGCGCTCTGCAGCGCCAAGGAAGTCTCGGAGCCACGCGGCGAGGAACGCTATTGCCGCGACTGCTGGGACAAGAAGATCGCGGTCGAGGAAATCGTCGCGCGTGAGTTCGCGCTCAAGCGCTACATCCGCGCCCACAGCGCCGAGAAGTACCTCGTTTATCATTCCACGCAAAAGCGCCCGATCGGCCAGATCATCGTCGTGGACGACGGGTACGACCTGTTCCTGACGATGACCATCTACCCCAACTTTGCGTGGGACGACCCGGCGTACCACCTCGAGGGCGACCCCGAGGGCCGGACATTCGCGGAATTACTGGTTGATGTGGTGGCCACCGAGGTGATTGAGCCGTGGGGCGGCGGCAAGTGGCACCTGGAAGTCTTCCGGTCTACGGCGGCGGAGCCGGAAGACTGGAATGGCGAAATGTAGATATATAATCCGGCCTCGGAGGGTTCATCTGATGAAATTGCAACAGCGGTTGGCAGTGGCTGCGGCTTTGGGACTGCTACTCGCACCGGCGGCTTTCGCGGGCCAGGCGCCCGCGCCGGCAACGCCTGCGGCTCAGGCCGCACCTCGAAAGTTGATTTCACCCGTGCGTGGTGATGCGACGGTCGAGTACACCAAGCCCGTCACCAAGGTGGTCGGCACCAATGTCGTCACGACGATCACGATCAAGAACACGTCGGCCGCGCCGATCGCCGGCTTCAAGCTCGAGGAGAGCTGGATCGACAAGACCGGCACCTTGTCTGGTGGCGACACCTACCGCCACCCGAAGCCGTTCATGCCCGGCGAGGTAATCACGGTCACGCTGACCACGCCGAGGAACGCGCGCATGGCGAGCAACAGCTACAACTTCTCGCACGCCAACGGCGCGGTGAAGCCGAAGAGCGTGCCGAAGATTGTTCCGACGACCTAGGTCACGCCGAACGGCGTGACCCAGGCGCGCACGGGATTGACACTGCGGGCGGGACCGCTCCCTACGGAGCGGCTCCGCCCTTTTCTTTATCCGGCGATTCTATCGGCCAGGCCGGCCAGGATCGGCAACCGCACCGTGTCGCCCCGCCAGGTCTTCAGCAGCAGCACCAGCCACAGGGCCACCGCCCCCAGCCACACCAGGTTGCCAGCCGCTTGCAGCATCTGGAACGACGGGCCGTCAACAAAGAAGGCGACGGCGCTGGCGCCGCCCGACGCCAGCATCAGCAGCGACAGCGTCCCGAACACCAGTAATGACTGTGCGGCGTGGAAACGGACGCCGCGGTGGCGGCGTTCGGCGAACAGGAAGACCAGGCCGGTGACCCACCAGCCCGCGTAGCACAGCGCCGCGGCCAACCGCGCGTCGACCCCGGTGCTGGTCGACTCGGTCACTTAACGGCCTTCTCGAACCTGACCGGATCGGTCACCTTCGCCACCGAGACGATGTGCCCCGGCGAGGTCATGATCTGAGCCGCCACCATGCCGCGCTCCGGCGCGCGCTCGCGCCACTCGACCACCAGTCCGGAGGCGTCAGCGCGGGTGCCGACAATCTCCACGGCGTAGCCGGCCGAGGGCCGCGAGCCGAGGAAGACGGCGAGCACGGTGCGGGTGTTGAAGTCGACGGCGGGTGGCGGCCGGTGACCGGCATGTTCGCGCCACAGCGTCGTCCACTCGCCGGCCGAGTTGACCACCGCCTGCCGCGCCTCTTCGATACCGCTGGATGACGCGTGCGCCAGGGTCTCGACCGGGGCCGGCGCGGACTGCAGAAACGCCGCCAGCAGCACGGCGACCCAGGCCACTAGTTCTGCCTCGCGGCCGGCTGGCTGACGACCCGGAACACCACTTCCTGGGCGGTCGTCTCGCGGTCGCCGATCGATGGCGTGGCCTCGACCCGCAGTACGTACAGGGCAGGCGCCAGGTCCTTTAGCGGCACGCGTGCCAGGAAGCCGTAGCCGCCGGCGCCGGCGCCGCGCTCGCTGCTGTCGCGCTCTTCACGTGCCTGGAACACGGTTTGCCCGCCCTCCGCCTTCACGGTCGCCGTAATCGACACCTTGTGGGGCGCCTTGATGGTGTCGTAGATCTCGGCGAACAGGGCGATTTCGTCCTGCGCGGGGAATTCACGATAGCTCGAGAGTGGTCCCGGCAGCAGCTTCTCGAGCGGATCCTTGGGCCTGACGGTCGGCGCGATCCCGCTCATGGCTGACGTCAGGGCGAGGTTGCTCATCGACAGCGGGCGCCTGGCAAAGTCAGGCACCTCGAGATCGAAGGTCACCGAACCGGCTTTCAGGGTCTGGCGTTCCCGCACCGCCACGCGCAACTGGTAGCGGCCCGGGGCGAGGTCCATCGACTGGATCACGCGGAAGCCGCTGGCCTTCACGCGGCTGGCCGAGTCGGGCTTCATGTTCAGGTTCACGATGTTGCGATCGCTGTAGGTCGTCTTGCCCTTCTCGTCGGTGGCCATCGACATCACTTCGAGGTCGTTCTTGAACATGCCATCGGCCTCGGCGAACGGCAGCGTGCTGCCGTGGACCAGGGTCGAGATGACCACCGAGCCCTTGGGCGCCGGTCCCTTGAAGACGGCCGCGGTCATGCTGAGCGGGAGGCCGGGCAGTGGCAGCGGGCTTTCGATGGCGTCGCGCAGCTCGGGCGACGCCGACTTGGCGGTGGCCGGCCTGGTTTCCGGCGCGCGGCCGCGCGGCGCGACGTAGCCCTTGCGAGCGCGGACCACCAGGCCGGGCTGGTTGTTCAGCTTGACCTCGATCTTGCGGAAGCGCCCGTCGCGCCGGTCGTTGGTCGAGTAGTACCCCATCACGTAGTAGGCGCTGTTATCGTCGACAATGCGCTGGAAGGCGGTGGCAAAGTCGTTGCGATTCACGACCGCGAAACCGCCGGTTTCTTCCGAGAGCACGCGCAGGCTGTCCTGGCCGAGCCGCACCTCGTTGAAGATGGCGCCGGCGCCGAGGCCGAGCGACGTGTCATCCGGGAACGACTGAATCGAGATCATGTCGTCGCCGGCGGTCGCCAGTCCGCGCGGGTCGACACCGTAGACCGCCACGTTGGCGCGCGTCGCCGCCGCGATCAGGTCGCGCGTGGCATCCATCACCACGGTCGCCTCGGAGTTGTTGAACACGTCGGTGATGTCGTAGTCGACGCCTTCGCTGAACAGCACGAGCGCCTTGCGGCGGCCGCGGATGTTGCCGAGATACTCCGACAGGTTGCGGACGGTGTCGAGGGCGTTGCGGGCCTGGTAGCCGCGCTCGCGGTCGTCCAGGTCGGTCGGCTTCTCGCCGGCCATCGGTGAGCCGGCGTTCCGGTTGTAATCGTCGATCTTGTTCATGGTCGACGACCGCAGCTTCTGCCCTATGAACTTGTCAACCGCCTGCAGCAACAACCGCTGGTTGGTGGTGAAGTCCTGAGCGGCGTCCGAGCGGCCGCCGGTGAACACCACGGCCGCCATGTCGTTGCTGCCGATGTAGCGCTCGATGAACTGGCGCGCCGCGGCCTTGGTGCGGTTCGACCGCAGCGGATTGGTATGGAGGTCGTCGAGCACGATCAGGTAGATGCGGCCGTCGGCCGCCTGCAGGTTGTTGCGCACGTCCGGCTCGATCGGCCTCGAGGCAAACAGCGGCCGCTCCATCCGCTCGACCGGCAGGTTGACTAGCGAGAACGCGGTGACCTGCTGTGGCTTGCCGTCTTCGAGCACCTGGAAATCGGCCGGGCTGAGTCCGGGGATGAACTTGCCCTGCGCGTCGAGCACGCGCGCATCGACCTCGACGTAGTTAATCTCGGCACGGAACGTAATCGGCGGCGGCGCCGCTGGCTGCGCGGGCACGGCCGGTTGGCCCGCTTGTCCCTGGACCGGGCCGCCGGCGGCCACGATTCCCAAGATCAGCCCGCCAAGAAGTGCTGGTGTCTTCATATCGTTGTCAAGTCCCCGTGGTCCACCCGGGCGGCGCGCTGGCCGGCCGCCAGGTGGCGCACCGCTGATTATAGGACGCTTGTCCCGGACGGCTGGTTCTGCGCGTCCGCTATAATCGGATGACTATGCCCATGAACGTGGCCGCTGTCCAAGAGGCCCTTCGCGCCCATGGTCTCGACGCCTGGCTGCTGTATGACTTCCAGGGCTCCAATCCCGTGGCCTACCGCATGGCCGGCATGGGCGGCGCCGGGCACCTCGCGACGCGCCGGTGGTTCTACCTGATTCCGGCCAACGGCGAACCGCGGGCGCTGGTGCATGCCATCGAGCGCTACAACCTCGACCACTTGCCGGGCGCCAAGACCGTGTACGCCGGCCGCGAGCAACTGGAAGCCGGCCTCGGGGGCATCCTGAAGGGCCTCGCGCGCGTGGCCATGGAATACTCGCCGCGCTGCGCCATCCCCTACGTGTCGCGCGTCGATGCCGGCACCGTCGAACTGGTGCGCGGCTTCGGCGTCGAGGTCGTGTCATCAGGCGACCTAATCCAGCAGTTCGAGGCCTGCTGGAACGAGGCAGCAATCGCCACCCACCGGAAGGCCTCCGAGGCGCTCCATCGCATCAAGGACCGCGCGTTCGAATCGGTCACCCGGCGCCTGCGTGACGGCGTCTCAACCACCGAGTTCGACATCCAGCAGCAAATGGTGGGCTGGTTCCGCGATGAAGGCCTGGTCGCGGATTCGGCCCCGTGCGTCTCGGCGCAGGAAAACGCCGGCAATCCCCATTACCTGGCGTCGGCCACCGCGCACCGGGTGATTCGCAAGGACGAGCTGGTGCTGCTCGACTTGTGGGGCAAGCTGGCCGAGCCGGCCGCGGTCTATGCCGACATCACCTGGATTGGTTTCGTCGGAACCAACGTGCCCGATCGCATGACCAAGGCCTTTGCGGCGATTTGTGGCGCCCGCGATGCCGCCGTCGAGGTGGTCCAGGCGGCGGCCAGCGCCGGACGCGACGTCCGCGGCTTCGAGGCCGACCGTGCCGCCCGCAAGGTGCTGCAAGAGGCGGGCTATGGCGACGCCATCCTGCACCGCACCGGCCATAGCCTGGGCGAAAACGTCCATGGTAACGGCGCCCACCTCGACGATTACGAAACCCACGACGAGCGGCGCTTGTTGCCCGGCAGCGGGTTTACGATTGAGCCGGGTCTCTACTTCAAGGATTTTGGGGTTCGCACCGAGATCAACATGGTCTGGACCAGCGCCGGCCCCGAAGTGACCGGGCCTCGCCAAGCGGCCATCGTCACGCTAGTCTAGGAAGAGTCAATTCGCGGGTTAGTGGAGGTAAGGAAGTCATGTCGAGCCGGAAAACAACGCTGTTCTATTCGCTTCTGATCATGGTGGCATCGCTCGCGGTGGGGATGGTCATAGCCTCCCGCCTCGACCTGGCGCCGGCGTCCTCGGCCCAGACCATGGCCGCGCCGCCCATGAACAGCGCCCCGATCAGCGGCCCGGTCGACGCCGCGACCTTCCGCAACATCGCCAAGGCCATGAGCCCGGCGGTGGTCAACATCCGCAGCACCTCGACCCAGCGCGCGGCCGAGATGACGGAGTTCTTCGGCGGCGGCAACGACGACTTGCTGGAGCGTTTCTTCGGCGGCGGCGGACAGGGCCAGGGCGGCCGTCCACCGCAGCAACGCCCGCGGCGCGACCAGGAAACCCAGGCCGCCGGCACCGGCTTCGTGATCAGCAGGGACGGCTTCATCCTCACCAACAACCACGTGGTCGAGGGCGCCAGCAAGATCGAGGTCAACTTCCTTGGTGAAGAAAACGACATCTTCCACGAGGCCAAGGTCATCGGCCGCGACCCGCTGACCGACAGCGCGCTGATTCAGCTGGTCGAGCCCAAGAAGGACCTGGTCGAGGTCAAGTTCGGCGACTCGTCGAAGATGGAGCCGGGCGACTGGGTCATGGCCATCGGCAATCCGTTCGGCCTGTCGCACACCGTCAGCGTCGGCGTGATCAGCGCCACCGCGCGCTCGTTCCCGATCGCCGAACAGCGTTCCGCCGACGTGCTGCAGACCGACGCGGCCATCAACCCCGGCAACTCGGGTGGCCCGCTGCTGAACGCGCGCGGCGAAGTGATTGGCATCAATACCGCCATCTACACCGACTCGCGCAACGCCGGCAACATCGGCATTGGCTTTGCCATCCCGATCAACAACGTGCGCGAGCTGATTCCGCAGCTGCGCACCGGCAAAGTCACCCGCGGCGTCATCGGCGTGCAGGTCACGCTGGTGCCGACCGAAGCGCTCGCCGAGTTCGGCCTCAAGGAACGCAAGGGCGCGCTCGTCAGCGCGGTGACGCGCGGCCAGCCGGCCGCCAAGGCCGGCGTCGAGCCGGGCGACGTGATCATCGAGTTCAACGGCAAGCCGGTCAAGAACCGTGACGAGCTGGTCGCCACCGTCGTCGCCACCAGGCCCGGCACCACCGTGCCGCTGAAGGTCATGCGCGATCGCCAGGAGCGTACCCTGAACATCACCGTCGGCGAACTGGACCTGGAAAACGAAGGCAACCGCGCCGCGGCCACCCGTGAGACCACCGTCGAACCGGAGGAGCAGGCCTCACAGGGCTTTGGCCTGACGCTGACCGCGCTGACCCCGGACGTGCTGCGCCGCCTGCGGCTGTCGGCCGACACCGCGGGCGTGCTCGTGTCCGACGTCGAGCAGGGCAGCACCGCGTTTCGCCAGGGCCTGGCGCGGGGTGACATCATCACCCAGGTCAACCGCCGCCCAGTGCGCACGCCGCAGGAAGCGGGCCGCGCGCTGGGCGAGGTGCCGTCGGGTGGCACGGCGTTCCTGCTGGTGATGCGCCAGGGCCAGGAGCAGTTCTTCACCGTCCGCAAGGAGTAGTTGATGGCGCTCGAGCGCGAGATCAAGCTTCGTCTCAGCAGTGCCGACGAGGCACGAACGAAGATTCTCGCGCTCGGCGCGACTCCCCTGCACGGCCGCCGCCTGCAGGAAGATGCGCTGCTCGACACCGCAGACGAGGCGCTGCGCCGGCAGCGTTCGACGCTGCGCGTGCGCTCGGAAGGCGGCAAGAGCCTGCTCACGTTCAAAGGGCCACTCCTGCCCGGCCTGATCAAGATCCGCGAAGAACACGAGACGGTCGTCGCCGACGGCACCGCGCTACTGGCCATCCTCGAAGGCCTCGGCCTGCACATCTGGTTTCGCTACGAGAAGTACCGCGAGGAGTTCGAGGCAGACGATGTGGTGATGGCGGTGGACGAGACGCCGGTCGGCGTGTTCGTGGAGCTCGAGGGCGGCGAGGCGGCCATTCACGCCACGGCGGCGGCGCTCGGCTTCGCGCCGGCCGACTACATCACCGACTCGTATCGCTTCCTGTTCCTGCAGCATCGCGAGGCGAACGGGCTCGTCGGGCCCGACATGGTCTTCGCGGCCACCGAATGAGCCACCTTCGCTGAAGCTATGGTAGCCAAGTCTTTCCCATGGCCGGCCCTGGTGCTGACCGCCGGCCTGGCTACTCGTCTCCAACCCTTGTCGCAGGTGCGGGCCAAGGCGGCGCTGCCGGTCGCCGGCGAGGCGCTGGTGGTGCGAATTCTCCGTTCGCTGCGCGCGGCGGGCATCACCAGGGTGGTCCTCAACCTGCATCACCGCGCCGACACCATCACGCGTGAAGTGGGCGACGGGTCGTCGCTGGGCCTGTCGGTCCGCTACTCGTGGGAAAGCGAAGTGCTGGGGTCGGCCGGCGGGCCGGCGCGGGCGCTGCCGCTGCTCGAGGCGGACCGTTTTCTGGTCGTCAACGGCGATACCCTCGCGGACGTCGACCTCGCCGTGCTGGCCGCGCAGCACGTGGACACCAACGCGCTGGTCACGATGGCGGTGGTCGACGGCGACCCAAAGTACAACGGCATTGTCGCCAACGAGGCCGGCGTCGTCCGTGGCTTCGGCCGCGAGCCGGGTGCGTTTCATTTTATTGGCGTGCAGGCCGTGAACGCCGCGGCCTTCGCCGGGGTCAACCCCGAGACCCGTTCCGAAACCGTGCACGGGATGTATCCGGACCTCATCACGTCTCGACCCGGTAGTCTCCGCGTCATGCGCACAGCCGCGGAGTTCTTCGACATCGGCACGCCCCGCGACTACCTGGAGACGGCCTTGAAGCTGGCCGCGCGCGAAGGCCGGCCGCCCGATCGTGGACCAGGCGGCAAGGTCGCGGGCGATGCCACGCTGACCGACACCGTGCTGTGGGACAACGTGCGAATCGGCGCCGGCGCGGTGCTCACCCGCTGCGTGGTGGCCGACGGCGTCACGGTGCCAGCCGGCGCGAAGCATGTCGATTGCTCACTCGTAAGGCGCGACAATGACATCGTCGCCGTTCCGTTCTGACCTGAAACTGAAACTCTCGACTTCAACTACCAACTTTTCAACTTTCAACTCCCTGTGGACCCAAGACTCGAACAGTATCTCGCCCTGCACGGCCTCACGCCTCGCGTCACGACGGTGATGCCGCTCACCGGTGACGCGTCCGATCGCCGCTACTTCCGGGTGCTTCTCAAAGACGAGCAGCCCGTCGTGCTGGCCCTGCACCAGGGATCAATCGAGTTCGAGCGGATGCCGTTCGTGGCGATCGCGCGCCTGCTCCGGCAAATCCCGGTTCCCGTGCCGGCCATCCTGCATCACTCGAACGAGTTGGGGGTGCTCGGCCTCGAGGACCTCGGCGACGTTACGCTGCAGGCGCACCTGGGCGCCACGACGCCGGCCGAGCATGCCGCGCTGTACCGGCAGGCTGTGTCGTTCATCGCGCACATGCAGCAGCGCGGCGAGGAGCTGCGGTCGCCGGAGTACCCGCCGTACCAGATCGCCTTCGACGTCGAGAAGCTCACCTGGGAACTCGAGTTTTTCGTCAAACACTACCTGCTGGCCTACAAGGGCGCGTCACTGAGCGAGGCGCGCCGGGAGGCGCTGCGCGGCGAATGGTCGGCGGTGGTCGAGGAACTCGCGGGCGAACCGCGCGTGCTGTGCCACCGCGATTACCACAGCCGCAACCTGATGTGGCACGGCGGCTCGCTTTACATCATCGACTTCCAGGACGCCCGCATGGGGCCCGATACCTACGACCTGGCCTCGCTGCTGCGCGACGCCTACGTCGACCTGGCGGCGCCGCAGGTCGATGAGCTGATCGCGTTCTTCCTGGCCCTGAAGGGCTTGCGCCACGCCGAGGACCAGGCCGAGTTCCGGCGCCGGTTCGACCTGATGGCGCTGCAGCGCAATCTCAAGGCGCTCGGCACGTTCGGCTACATGACCACCGGCCGCAACAACACGGTCTATATTCAGTACATTCCGCGCACGCTCAGCCACGTCAAAGCGAACCTGGCGAAGTATCCCCGGTTCGCGCGCCTGCAGGACCTGCTCAGCGAGTGGCTGTAACATAGGCGTGGGGCTTGGGGCTTGAGCCTGACGAAACCACTGTGTTTGGCGTATCCACTCACCTCTATCTGAGCGACCGCCTTGACCGCGACCACCTGGTCGAGATCGCGGCGCATGGCTTCGCAGCGGTCGAGGTGTTCGCGGTGCGCGACCATTTCGACTACCACGACCGCCGCGCCGCGCTGGCGCTGGCCGAGTGGCTCGACGACACGCGGCTGACGCTGCACTCGCTGCACGCGCCGATGGCGGCCGCATACGCGAACGGCACGTGGCGCGAGGGCTATTCACTGGCCGCCGCGGACGAGCCCCGGCGCAGGCGCGCCGTGGAGGAAACCGCGGCCGCGCTCAATCTCGCCACTCTGGTGCCCTACCGGGTGCTGGTGCTTCACTGCGGCGTGCCGGCGCCGCACGGGTCAGCGGCCGACAATCACGTGCCGTCGATGATCCGCAGTCTGGAGGAGCTGTCGCCGGTCGCCACCGGCGCTGGCGTCAGGCTGGCGGTCGAGGTGTTTCCCAACGCCCTGTCGACCGCGTCGTCACTGGTCGACCTGCTGGAAAGCGAGATCGAGGCGAGCGGGCTGGGCATTTGCATGGATGTCGGTCACGCCCGGCTGATGGGCGACGTGGTCGAGGCCATTGAAACCTGCTCCGGCCACTTGCTGACGACGCACCTGCACGACAACCACGGGCGGACCGACGATCACCTGGTGCCGGGCCAGGGCGTGGTCGACTGGGATGCCGCGCTGCTGGCCTTCCAGAAGGTGGGCTACGACGGCGCCTGGATGTTCGAACTGGCGATCGCCGCCGAGCGGCGGCCGGTGCTGGAGCGCGCCGTGAAAGCGCGAGAACGATTCGAATCGCTCCTTAACGTCGGCGACGAGATGATGGGGCAGGCCGGGTCGGACCCCGAGTAGGGAGCACCGAGGGGTCTGCCCCAACCGCAGAGACACAGATGAATCAAACCTACATCAACAAGATTGGCGAACACGTCGGGGCATCGGTCACCATCAAGGGCTGGCTGCACAACCGGCGGTCCAGCGGCAAGATTCACTTTCTCGTCCTCCGCGACGGTACCGGGTTCCTGCAGGTCGTCATGGGCAAGAAGGACGTGGACGAGGCGACCTTCGCCAAGGCCGATCACCTGAGCCAGGAGAGCGCCATCATCGTCACCGGCACGGTGCGCGCCGACGAGCGGGCGGCCGGCGGCTACGAGCTGATTGCCAGCGCCCTCGAGGTGGTGAACGAGGCGCACGACTACCCGATCACGCCGAAGGAACACGGCGTCGACTACCTGATGGATCGGCGGCACCTGTGGATCCGCGCCGAGCGCCAGACGGCGATCCTGCGCGTGCGCCACGAGATCATCAACGCGGTCCGTGACTTTTTCAACGAGCAGGGCTTCATCCTTGCCGACACGCCGATCTTCACCCCGGCCGCGTGCGAGGGGACGACGACGCTGTTCCCGGTGGAGTATTTCGAGCACGAGAAGGCGTACCTGACGCAGAGCGGACAGCTCTACAACGAAGCCAACGCCATGGCGCTCGGCAAGGTCTACGCCTTCGGCCCGACCTTCCGGGCCGAGAAGAGCAAGACCCGCCGTCACCTCACCGAGTTCTGGATGGTCGAGCCGGAGATGGCCTACGCCGACCTGAACGACGTGATCACGCTCGCCGAAGGGCTGATCACATCGGTCGTCGCGCGCGTGCTGGATCGCCGGCAGAAGGAACTGAAGACCCTCGAGCGTGACACCCGCAAGCTCGCAGCGGTGAAGGCGCCGTTCCCACGACTGCATTACGACCAGGCCGCCCAGATCCTGCTCGACAAGGGCCTGCCCTTCGTCAAGGGCGGCGACCTCGGCGGCACCGACGAGACCGTGCTGTCGGAGCAGTTCGATCGCCCGGTGTGCGTGACGCATTACCCGGCCGCGATCAAGGCGTTCTACATGAAGCCGGACCCGAACGAGATGGACAAGGCACTGTGCGTGGACGTGCTGGCGCCCGAAGGCTACGGCGAGATCATCGGCGGCGGCCAGCGACTGGACGACCTGGACCTCCTGCTGCAGCGCATCAAGGAACACGAGTTACCCCAGGAAGCGTTCGAGTGGTATCTCGACCTGCGCCGCTACGGTTCGGTGCCGCACGGCGGCTTCGGCATGGGCATCGAACGCTGCGTCAGCTGGATCTGCGGCCTCGAGCACGTCCGCGAGACGATTCCCTATCCCCGGATGCTCTACCGGATCTACCCATAAACAGCAGACCAGGAGATAAAGAGCCGTTTCTCCTTATCTCCTGGACTCCTGTTAAACTGGCAAGTTGCAATGAAGATAGGGTTCGTCTCCTTGGGGTGCCCCAAGAATCTGGTCGATTCCGAGGTCATGCTCGGCATGGCCGAGAAGGATGGGCACGAGATCACCGCCGACGCGTCGCAGGCCGACGTCCTGGTGGTGAACACCTGCGCCTTCATCGATCGCGCCAAGCAGGAATCGATCGACACCATTCTCGAGATGGCCGAGCTCAAGAAGCAGGCCGCCGGGCGCAAGCTCGTGGTCACCGGCTGCATGGCCGAGCGCTACCGCGACGAACTGAAGAAAGAGATTCCCGAGATCGACGCGATCTACGGGACCGGCGAGGTCGAGGGCCTCGCGGGCTTCATGTCCGGACAGGCGCGCCCGGCCAGCGGCGCCATCCCGATGACCTTCCACAAGCAGCCGGTCTTTGGCATCGACCTGCCCACCTACATTTACGACGCCAACACTCCGCGCAAGCGCGTGACGCCGGGGCACTATGCCTACGTGAAAATTGCCGAGGGCTGTGACTACAAGTGCGCCTTCTGCATCATCCCGAAGATGCGCGGCCACTACCGCAGCCGGCCAATCGAGTCGATCGTCCAGGAAGCGCACCAGTTGGCCGCCCAGGGGGTGAAGGAACTGCTGCTGATCTCGCAGGACTCGACCTTTTACGGCATCGACCGCGGCGAACGCGGCGCGCTGCCGAAGCTGCTTCGCGCGCTGAACGGCGTCGATGGCATCGAGTGGATTCGCCTGCTGTATCTCTACCCCACCACCATCACCGGCGAGGTGATCGACGCCATTGCCGAGCTCGACAAGGTGGTCAAGTACATCGACCTGCCGTTACAGCACGCCTCCGACGCGGTGCTCAAGCGCATGAAGCGGCCCGGCACGCGCCAGTCGTACGTGCGGCTGCTCGAGAACATCCGCGCCCGCATCCCGAACGTTGCCCTGCGCACCACCTTCATCGTCGGCTTCCCCGGC
>SXGQ01013792.1_pt1 | contig 15545 bp, 13 predicted proteins | sample 3178371 | NCBI WGS metagenome assembly SXGQ01 (sample SAMN11356859, study PRJNA531348) | freshwater metagenome | isolation source: freshwater sample F1-20 | place: China: Fuxian Lake, Yuxi | collected 2017-12-25
CGACGGGGACCGTGGAGGCCGGGACGACGGCGTCGGCCGCCGTGGGCAGGAGGTGCAGCCGCACCCGGCCCGAGGCCGCGGAGAGGGCGTAGAGGGTGGCGCCGTCGGGCGAGACGGCCAGGTCGACGAGCGGCGAGGCGCCGTCGAGCGGCGCCGTCGTGGCCACCACCTGCCGCGCCGCGGTGTCCACGATGGAGATCGTGCGGGCGGTCGCGTTGAGGACGTAGGCGCGGGGGCGCGTCGGGGACAGCACGACCTTGCTGGGCCCCGAGCCCGCGGGCAGGGCGATCGTCGCGCTCTGGGTCAGGGGCCCCACGGCCACCACGACCAGGCTGCTGCCGGCCGCGTCGGGCACGTAGGCGGTCGCGCTGTCCGCGCTGATCGCGGGCCGACCCAGCTGGGCCCCCGGGACCGTCAGGGACGCCGTCGAGCCCGAGCCGGTCGGGAAGAAGGTCAGGGTCGCCGTGCCGGCCGTCGCGAGGCCCGCGTTGGCGCAGATCTCCTGGGCGGAGGCGGGGGCGGTGAGGCCGAGCGCCACGAGCGCGGCGACGACGAGCACCGCCGCGGGGCGGACCACGTGCATGGGCCCACTCTACGTGCGAAACGGCGCGGTTCCTGCGCGGTCGTGCGGTGAGCGCGTGCGACGAGCGGGCCGCAGCGCACGCCCGGCGCCGGGGCGGCGCGCGATCGACGCTCCGATGGGCCTCGAGGGGCGCCACGCTCCGGCCATGACCGGCCTCGAAACCGCGGACCGGGTATATGGCACTATGTATGGCGTGCATCGGACGACGATCTACCTGCCCGAGGAACTCAAGGAGCGGCTCGCGCACGAGGCCCGCAGGCGCGGCGTGACCGAGGCGCAGGTGATCCGGGATGCGCTGGCCGGCGCCCTCACCCGGCCCCGGCCGCGCGGCGGCCTCGTGGACTCCGGCGATCCCGCATGGGCCGGGCGCGACGAGGAGCTCCTCGCGGAGCAGGGGTTCGGCGAGTGACGGTGGTGGCCGATACGAGCGCGCTGCTCGCCTACTTCGACCGCGGATCGGACCGGCACGCGGCTGTCGAGGCGCTGGTGGACGCGGAGCGCGATCCGCTCGCCGTCAATCCGCTCGTCCTCGCCGAGGTCGACCACCTGATGCGCAGGCGCTTCGGCGAGCGCGCAGCGGACGGCGTCCTGCGCGAGGTGTCGGGCGGCGCCTACGACATCGCCGCCTTCGGCCACGAGGACCTGCGCGGAGCGCTCGCCGTGCTTGCCCGCTATCCCGACCGGCGGCTCGGCCTGACCGACGCGTCGCTGGTGGCCCTGGCCGAGCGCGGGGGGGCCACCACGGTGTTCACGCTCGACCGCCGCGACTTCGACGGCCTCGCCCGCTCGGACGGCACTCCGCTGACGATCCTGCCCTAGCGGTCGCGCTCGAGCCGCTCGCGGATCACGGCGGCGTGGGCCGGGAAGTCCTCGTGGTCGGCGAGCGCGAGGATGTCCGGGGCGAGGGCCGCGAGCGCGGCCGCGTCGGCGCGCGCCAGGCTGATCGTCTTCGTGAAGGCGAGGGCGGTGACGCCGCTCGTGACCCGGGCGTAGCCCGAGGTCGGCAGGGTGGCGGGGATGCCGATCAGGTAGTTGCCGGCGCTGAAGGGCGTGTGCTGCCCGAGCAGGACCTCGCCGGCGTGCTCGATCCCGGCCAGGACGGCCTCGTCGTCGGCGGTGGCGATCTGCATGTGCTCGGGCGCGTAGAGGTTGGCGACCTCGATCGCCTCGTCCCGGTCGCGTACGAGGATCGCACCGCCCACGTGGCCGATCGCGCTGGCGGCGTAGCCGCGGCGCGGCTCCGGGAGCGCGGCGAGACGGCGCTCGAGCTCGGGCTGGACGCCGTCGATCACGTCTTCGCGCCAGGTCACGAGGACGCTGGCGGAGTCGGCGCCGTGCTCGGCCTCGTTGAGGAGGTCGGCGGCGAGCAGGCCGAGGTCGGCCGTCTCGTCGGCGAGGATCAGGCTCTCGGAGGCGGCGAGGATCTGCATCCCGACCACGCCGTGGCGCTGGATCTCGAGCTGGGCCGCCGCCACGGGCGGGCTGCCCGGGCCGAGCACCTTGCGGCAGGCCGGGATCGACTCGGTGCCGAAGGCGAGGGCGGCGACGCCGGCGGGACCGTTGGCGCGGAACACCTCGCGCAGGCCGAGCTCCTCCGCCACGACGAGGACGGCCGGGTCGACCATGCCGTCCGTGCCCGGCACGGGGGGCACGACGACGGCGATGTCGGGCACGCCCGCGACGACCGCGGGGGTGCCGATCTGCACGAGCACGCTCGGGAACGAGCCCTTGCCGCTCGGCACGAACAGCCCGGCGCTGGCGATCGCGGTCCGCTTCTCGCCGACCTCGAGGCCGGGGTCGAGCTCGACCCGCCAGTCGCCGTGGCGCATGACCTGCTCGTTGAAGCGGCGCGAGTGGTCGATCGCGGCGCGGATCGCCTGCTGGACAGCCTCGGGGACCTCCGCGCGGGCGTGGGCGAACTCCGCGTCGGTGATGCGCAGGCCGGCGGGCTCCACGGCGCAGCCGTCGAAGCGCGCCAGCGCATCGCAGACGGCGGCGTCGCCGCGCACGCGGACGTCGGCGACGAGCTCGGCGATCGAGGCGCCGAGCGCGGAGTCGAAGACGTCGCCCAGCCCGCGCTCGCGGAGCGCCGCACGGCCGGCGGCGTCGAGATCGGCCCAGCGGTGGACGGCGAGCGGCCCGGACATCGGCCGACAGGGTACGCGGCCACCGGTGCCACCGGCGCGATACAGCGGAAGACGACGCTTCGTTAGACTGCCCTAACACGATGGCCGCCCACGAGACCGCACCCGCGCTCGACCTCGAGCGGATCCGCGCCGACTTCCCGATCCTGCGGCGCGCGGTCAACGGCCGGCCCCTGGCCTACCTCGACTCGGCCTCCACCGCGCAGAAGCCGCAGGTGGTCCTCGACGCGATGGAGCGCTTCTACGCGACGTCGAACGCGAACGTGCACCGCGGCGTCTACACCCTCGGCGTCGAGAGCACGGACGCCTTCGAGGCGGCTCGCGACGCCGTGCAGGGGCTGCTCAACGCCGCCTCGCGGCGCGAGGTCGTCTTCACGCGCAACACGACGGAGGCGATCAACCTCGTGGCGCAGACGCACGGGCGGGCGAGCTGCGGCCCGGGCGACGTGATCGTGTCGACGGTGCTGGAGCACCACGCCAACCTCGTGCCCTGGCAGGTCCTCGCCGAGCAGACGGGGGCGACGCTGCGCTTCCTCGACATCGACGACGAGGGGCACCTGCAGCTCGACCGGCTCGACGCGATCGCGCGCGAGGGCGCCGTCAAGGTCGTCGCCGTGACGCACCAGTCGAACACCCTCGGGGTGCGGCCGCCCGTCGACGAGCTCGTCCGCTGGGCACACGCGCAGGGTGCCGTGGTCGTCCTCGATGCGGCGCAGACCGTCCCGAACCGCCCGGTCGACGTGCAGGCGCTCGGCGCCGACTTCGTCGCCTTCTCGGGGCACAAGACGCTGGGGCCGACCGGGATCGGCGTGCTGTGGGGTCGTGAGGAGCTGCTGCAGGCGATGCCGCCGTTCCTGACGGGCGGCGAGATGATCCGCTCCGTCCGCCTCGACCGCACCGTCTGGAACACCCTGCCGTGGAAGTTCGAGGCGGGCACGCCGGCGTACGCCGAGGCGGTCGCCCTGCACGCGGCGATCGACTACCTCACCGCCGTCGGCCTCGAACGGATCGACGTCTACGAGCACGCCATCACCGCCTACGCCCTGGAGCGCCTCGCCGAGGTGCCGGGCCTGCGCGTGATCGGCCCGCGCGACGCGGCCGACCGCGGCGGCGTCGTGTCGTTCGTCCTCGACGACGTGCACCCGCACGACGTCGCCGAGATCCTCGACCGCCACGCGGTCTGCGTGCGCGCGGGCCATCACTGCACGCAGCCCCTCGTCGAGCGGCTCGGCCTCGCCGCGACCGTGCGCGCGTCCTTCTACCTGTACACCTCGACGGACGACGTCGACCGCCTCGTCGAGGGGCTCCTCGACGCGCGCCGCGTGATGGGGGTCTAGCCGTGGACGACGAGCTCTACCGCGAGAACCTGATGGACCACTACCGCCACCCGCGCCACCACGGCGCGCTGGAGGGCGCGGACGCCGAGGCCGAGGGCCAGAACCCGCTCTGCGGCGACCAGGTCACCGTGATGGTGCACCTCGAGGACGGCCGGATCGGCGAGATGCGCTTCACCGGCCACGGCTGCGCCGTCTCGCAGGCTGCGACCTCCATGCTCACCGAGCTCGTGCAGGGCATGGCCGTGGACGAGGCCGCCGGGCTGCCGTCTCAGGCGATCCTCGACGAGCTCGGCATCCCCCTGTCGGCGATGCGCGTCAAGTGCGCGGTGCTCGGCCTCGGCACGCTCAAGGTGGCTCTGCACCGGGCCGCCGGCACCCCGCTGCCGGCGGAGTGGGGCGACGCCGACGAGATGGTCTGGTCCTAGGCCGGCTCGGCCTGGTCCAGCAGCCGCTCGCCGCGCACGGCGAGCTCGAGCCGGAAGCGGTCGTCGGCGTGCTGCAGATCGAGCCCGGTCAGCTTCGTGATGCGGGCGAGGCGGTAGCGCACCGTGCGCTCGTGGACCTGGAGCGAGCGCGCCGTGGCCGCCACGCTGAGGCCCTCCCGGAGCCACGTCTCGATCGTCTCGATGTACTGCGGTCCGCCGTTGCGGTTGCTGCGCAGGGGGTCGAGCGTCGACTCGACGAGCTCGCGCAGGGTCGCGCGGTCTTGGCCGATCAGGGCCTCGGGCAGCACCTCGGTGTAGGGCACGACGCCGTGCAGGCCGAGCCGCCGAGCCACGTCGAGCGCGCGCTGCGCCTCGCCGTACGACGTGCGGATGCCGGCTACTCCGAGTCCCGGGCGGCCGAGCCCGGCCGTCTCGGGCCCGCGGGGGGCGCGGCCCGTCAGCACCGCCACTGTGGTCCCGGCCCGCGGTGCGGCGAGGGCGCCGGACTCGCGGAAGCGGTCGAGGATCGCCTCGGAGACCTCGCCGACCACGAGCACGCTGCGGCGGCCGCCGATATCGATGCCGAGGCGGCCCGCGGCCTCCATGACGCGGTCCGGCGGCATGCCCCCGAGCAACCAGTCGAGCAGGGTGGCGCGGGCGCTCTCGTCGCGGCGGACCGCGCTTTGCTGCGCCCGCACGTAGCCGTCGGCGAGCGCTTTCGCGCCGTCGTCCAGGACGCGCATCATCACGCCGGCGCGGCGACTGATCGCCTTCGCGTCGCCCTCCGCACCCGCCTCGCGCCAGACCACCCAGCCGGCCGTCAGCCACGCGTCGACGGCGATCGGCAGGGGCAGCGCCGCATCGGCGGCGTGGGCGCCGGCCGAGGTCAGCCGTGAGCGCGCAGCGGGGGACAGGCGGTCGCCGCTCTTCGCGGCGCGTTGCAGCAGGCCGATCCAGCCGGTCAGGTCGAGCTCGGCCGCCTGCTCGCCGACGTCGGCGACAACGGCGCGCACGTCCTTGGCGTGGGGGTTGGGAGCCACGGGGGCGGACCTTACCGGTTTCCGGCAAGCCGTGTCACGCACCGTCCGCTTGCGCACGGATGCGGTCCGGGTCGAGGCGGAAGCGCACGACGCCGCCGACGTCGGAGCGTTCGCCCCCGACCTCGCGCAGGAGCCCCGTCCACGGACCGGGCTGACGCGCGTCGATCAGCGCCCACTCCGTGCCCGTCAGCGCCAGGTAGTCGAGCAGGGCGTCGCGGGCGTCCGGCGGCAGGGAGCCGCCGTAGAGGGCGTTCATGATCGGCAGGCCCGCGTAGGCCGCGGGGACGGCCGCCGCGCTGTAGGAGCCGGCCTGCCGCCAGCGCATATGGTCGCGTGCCTGCCAGTACATGCCGTTGCCGCGGAACGAGTACGGCAGGGTCAGCACGATCGCGTCGTCGGCGATGTCGCGCGTCGCGGAGCCGGTCGCGATCCCCGGCGGGGTCTCGAGCGGCGTCCGCCACCAGCGTCCGTCCTGGGTGGGCAGGAGCAGCACGAGGGCGAGGGCGGCCAGGACCGCCCGCGCCGGCCAGGCGCGGTCCGCCGCGTCGCGCCGCGCCGCGAAGAGCGCCACCAGGAGCGCGATCCCGAGCCACGCGTAGACCACGATCCGGCCCGGTAGGGCGAGGCCGATCAGGGGCAGCCGCTCGACCTCCGCCCACGGCATCCAGCCGCCCGGGATGCCGTCGATGGTCAGCCGGGCGCCCAGCGCCAGCGCACCGGCGGCGAGCGCGGTCAGGCCGATCACGGTGGCGCTCGGCCGCCGGCGCCAGCGGATCCAGCCGAGTGCGGCCACCGCGAGCAGCAGGGGCCCGACGTAGCCGAGCTGCTCGGTCAGGTTGCCGGCGAACTCGGCCGAGCGGGTCGCGAAGCGCTCGCCCCCGATCCACGTGATGCGCGTCGGGATCAGGACGTTGGCCAGGTCGAGCGGGTAGAGCTCGGGGCGGATCCGCCCCGAGATCGGGTTGGGGTGCTGGAGCGCCGTCAGGATCAGGGGCGAGGCGATCGCGACGCCGAGCCCGTAGCCGGCGCCGAGCCACGGCAGGGCGCGCACGATGCGCTCGCGCAGCTCGGCGCCCCCGAGGGCGAGCGCGAGGCCGAGCGCGAGTGCCCCGATCAGGGTCGCGGTCGCCGCCACCTCGGTGAAGGTGAGGTACTGCAGGCCGACCAGCGCCGCGAGCGCGAGGACGCCGCGCTGGCGCCGGACCGAGCCCTCGACGAGCCGCACCGCGACCAGCACGATCAGGGGCAGCGCCCAGACCAGCGCGAGGTTGACGTGGTTGAGGGTCTGGCCGAGCAGGTACGACGAGAACCCGAAGGCCCAGCCCCCGAGGATGGCCGCCAGGGCGTCGCCGGTCAGGTGGCGGCAGAGCAGGTACGCGGTCCAGGCGGCGAGCGCGGGGGCGGCGAGGGCCAGTGCGTTGTAGGAGGCCAGGGGCCCGGCCAGCGCGGTCAGCGGGGCGAGCAGCAGCGCCGGCCCGGGAATGGTGGTGGCCCAGGCGAGGTTGAAGCCGACGGGGGCGTCGATCCGGTCGGTCAGGAACGGCGCCTGCGCGAGCCGCAGCACCTCGACCCAGTGGACGAGCGACCAGGCGAAGAAGCCCTGGTCGGCGCCGAAGCTGCCGACCACGGCGTCGGCGGGGGCGCGCAGGAGGTGGCGCCCGATCAGGAGGACGGACGCGAGCGCGTAGCCGAGCAGCACGAGGAGCGGCTCGACGCGGCGCATGACCGGAGTGTACGGAGGCCCGGAAAGGCAGAGGGGCCGGGCGTCGCCGCCCGGCCCCTCCCGGTCATGCACTGGTCATACGCAGGAGTCGCTGCGGCTTGGCGCCGCGGCCCCAACGCTGGCTAGGCGGTTCCCCGTCGGTCCCGGGGCGCGCCTCCTACGTGCGCAGACCTCCACTTGCCGTACTGTCGCTGTTCAGAACGGACCACCCCCTTTCCGCGGTACGGCCACGGTAGCACCCGGGAGCGGGATCGCGCTACTGGAAATTCCGCCAGTACGCGCTCGGCGTCGGGCCGACCTGGCCCTGGTACTTCGAGCCCAGCGCACCGGAGCCGTAGGGCTTCTCGGCGGGGCCGTCGAGGTCCATGAACGACATCTGCCCGATCTTCATCCCGGGGTACAGGGTGATCGGCAGCTTGGCGACGTTGGCGAGCTCCAGGGTGACGTGCCCGTCGAAGCCCGGATCGATGAAGCCGGCGGTCGAATGCACCTGCAGGCCGAGCCGGCCGAGCGAACTCTTGCCCTCGAGGCGCGACACGATGTCGTCGCCGAGGGTGACCCGCTCGAGGGTCGCGCCGAGCACGAACTCGCCGGGGTGCAGGATGAAGGGTCCAGCGCCCTCGATCGCGATCAGCTCGGTCAGCTCCGCCTGCTCCTGCTTGACGTCGATGTGGCTGTAGCTCGAGTTACGGAAGACGCGGAAGCGATGGTCGCAGCGCACGTCGACGGAGGCGGGTTGGATAAGCGCCTCGTCGAAGGGGTCGAGGCGGATCCGGCCCGCCTCCAGCGCCCGTCTGATGCCGCGATCGGAGAGAACCATCGAGTAGGCAGTCTGGCAGGCGCGGGGGACGTCGGGCGCACGCCAGGCGGGTGTAGGCTGACCCCTGTGGAGGGTCGCCGCATCGGACGCCGCTACGTGCTCGAGGTGCCGGACCGCGGCTCCCCCGGCGCGGCCGTCTGGCGGTCTCGCGACGAGACCACCGGTGCCGCCGCGCTGATCACCATCCTCGACCCGGGGCCGGGCGCCGACGCCGCCCTCGGGGCCCTCGCCCGCGTCCGCCACCCGGGCCTGCCGGTCATTCTCGAGCAGGCCGTGGACGAGGACGGCACGCGCTACCTCGCCACTCCGTTGCGCGCCGGTCGCTCGGCGCGCGCCGCGCTCGCCGAGCGCCCCCTCACGGGCCCCGAACTCGCACGGCTCGGCGCCGACCTCGCCGGCGCACTCGCCGTGCTCCACGATGCGGGCCTCGTGCAGGGCCTCCTGACCCTCGACGCCGTGGTCTGGGAGGAGGCCGGGCCGCCGCGTCTCGAGGATCTCGCCACGGCGGGTCTTGCTCGGCCGCCCCTGCGGCCCGCGGACGACCTGCGCGCCTTCGGGCTCCTCCTGCGCGAGGCGGCCGGCGCCGGTCCCGACGAGGAGCTGCTTGGTCGTGCGGGCCTCCCGCCGCGCCTCGCCGCGCTGATCGGCGCGCTCGTCGGGGGCGCCCCACCCTCGGCGGCGAGCGCCGCCGAGGCGCTCTCCCGTATCGCCGACGGCGTGGAGGCGCCGCTCACCCCGCCGCCGCTCGGGGCCTCGGAGCCACCGGAGGCCGCCGGTCCCCCGCCGCGGGGCCGCGGGCTGCGGGTCGTGGTGGGGCTGCTGGCGGCCCTGGTCCTCGTCCTCGCGGCGGTCGCTGTGGCCCGGGTCATCGATCGTCGCGATGCGGAGCAACGGGCGCAGGAGCCCGCCCTGCCTGGCCCGATCACCACCGTCGTCGCGCCGCAGGGGACCGAGCCCCTGGTTCTGCCCACGATCGCGACCGTCGCGACCGTCGCGGCGACGACGGTCGAGGAGCCGTTCGAGCCGGAGCCCGCATCCGAGCCGGCCGGGCCGGTGCCGATCGGGATCGCATCGGTGATGGCGATCGACCCCGGCGGTGATCGCGCCGAGAACGGCGACCTCGCACGGCGCGTGATCGACCGCTCCCCGCGGTCGGCGTGGTCGACCGAGGAGTACAAGGACGGGGGCCTCGGCGGCAAGGACGGCGTCGGCCTGGTGCTGCGGCTCGACGCGCCTGCGCGGGTCACCACGCTGGTGGTGCGCTCCCGCCCGACCGGCGCGATCGTCCAGGTCTACGCGCTGCGCGGCGACGCGCCCGAGACCGCTCCGCGCGGCTGGGATGTGGCCTCGGGGGAGATCGAGCTGACGCGCCCGCGCACCCGCATCCGCGTCGACCGGCGTCGCCCGGCCACCGCGCTCCTGCTCTGGATCACGCGCCTGCCCGGCCCGAACGGCGCCAACGCCGTCGAGATCGCCGACGTGCGGGTGCTCGGCGAGCCGCGTGGCGCCTAGAAGCGCAGCGCGCGCTGGCCGGCGTGGTGCTCGAGCGCGAGGGCGATGAGCCGGTCGAGCAGCTCGGGGTAGGGCAGGCCGCTCGCCTCGAACATGCGGGCGTAGTAGCTCGTGGCGGTGAAGCCGGGGATCGTGTTGATCTCGTTGAGCACGATGCGCCCCCCGGACCGGAAGAAGTCGATGCGCGCCATGCCGCGGCAGTCGCTGGCGGTGAAGGCGCGGAGGGCGGTCGCCCGGATCGCCGCGGCGACGTCGGCGGGCAGGTCGGCGGGCGCGTCGAGCCACGACCCGCCTTCGCCGTACTTGGCCTCGTAGTCGTACCACTCGCTGGCGTAGCCGATGCGCCCCACCACGGACGCCTCGAGCGCCGCCGGGGCGTTGCCGAGCACGCTCACCTCCAGCTCCTCGCCGGCGAGAAACTCCTCGACGAGGACCTTCGAGTCATGGGCGAGAGCGAGGTCGAGGGCGGCCGCGAGTCCGCTGGCCTCGCCCACCTTGCTGATGCCGATGCTGGAACCGAGCCGGGCCGGCTTGACGAAGACCGGGTAGCCGAGCTCCGCGGCGACGCGCTCGCCGACCGCGGCCCGGTCGGCGGCCGGAATGACGATGACGTCGCGGGCGACGTCGATGCCCTCACCGCGCAGGATCGCCTTGCAGACGTCCTTGTCCATCGTGGCGGAGGAGCCGAGGACGCCGGAGCCCACGTAGGCCACGTCGAGCATCTCGAGCAGCCCCTGCACCGTGCCGTCCTCGCCGAACGGCCCGTGTAGCGCGGGGAAGACGACGTCGGCGTCGAGCGGGCCGCCGCCGCCCGGGGTGACGGAGATGACGGCGCCGGCGGTGTCGTGCCAGACGCCGTCGCGGTCGATGGTGATCGGGATGACCTCGTAGCGGGCCGGGTCGAGGGCCTCGGCGACGCTCGCGGCGCTGCGCAGCGAGACGTCGTGCTCGGAGGACCGCCCGCCGCCGAGGACGGCGACGCGCAGCCGCGGCGTCACGAGGTCGCGGCCCCCGTGTAGCGGCCGACCACGATCGTCACGGTCGAGCCTTTCGGCTTCGACGAGCCGCTGGCGGGGTTCTGGGAGATGACGATGCCGTCCTGCCCGGGGTCGGAGACGGCCGTCTCCTGGGCGTCGACGGCGAAGCCCGCAGCGGCGATCTGCGCCTCGGCGTCGCCGCGTGGCAGGTTGACCACGGCGGGGACCGGGACGCTGGCGGGACCCATCGAGATGATGACCGAGACCGCCGTGCCGGCCGGTGCCGCGGCCCCGGCCTCCGGGCTCTGCACGATGACCTGGCCCTTGGTGGCGTCGTTGGCCTCCTCGCTCACGGAGCCGAGGGTCATCCCCGCCGCGATCAGGGCGTTCTCGGCGTTTGTGGCGTCCATCCCGACGACGTTCGGCACCGCGGCCTGCTCCTGCCCGGTCGAGACCGTGATCTCCACGGTGGAGCCGGGCTTCATCTCGACGCCGGCGGACGGCGACTGGGCGATCACGCTGCCGGCGGGCACCGTGTCGGAGGCGGCCTCGAGGACGCGCACGATCAGCGTGGACTCCTCGAGGACGCGCTTGGCCTCCTCGAGGGTGGCGCCGATGACGTTCGGGACGGCGACGACGCCGGGCGCGGCCGCGACCTCGATCTCCACCACGCCGCCCTCGGCGATCTGCTGGCCCGCCACCGGGCGCTGGGCGAGCACCTCGCCCTCGGGGACCTCGGTGTTCTCGACGGGGATCACGAGGACGTCGAGACCGAGCCGCCTGAGCTCGGCCACGGCCTCCTGCTCCTGCATCCCGACGAGGTCGGGGACGTCGACCAGCACCGCGGTCGTGTCCGTCTCCGCCGTGGTCGTGGGCAGCGGGTCGTCGCCCCCGCCGGATCCGCCGATGAAGGCCCAGCCTGCGACCGCGCCGAGCGCGATCACGAGCAGCACCGCGAGCAGGATCCACAGGCGGCGGCGGTTGGCGTTGGCGGAGCGCCCGGCGGCCGCCGGGCGAGGCGGCAGGGGCGGCGCGACCATCGTCGCGGTCGGCTGGCGCGCCATCGCGATGGTGGCCGCACCGATCACCGCCGTCTCGTCGGAGATCGGCAGGCCCTGGCGGACGCGGTCGAGGTCGACGCCCATCTCGTCGGCGCTCTGGTAGCGCTGCGTCGGGTCTTTGGCGAGGGCGCGCATGACGACCGCCTCGAGGTCGGCCTGCACGAGCGGGTTGCGGTCGCCGAGCGGCTCGGGCGCCTCCTGCACGTGGCGCATGGCCACGGTGACCGCGGCGTCACCCTCGAACGGCACGCGTCCCGACAGCATCTCGTAGAGCACGATGCCGACGGCGTAGAGGTCGGCAGGGGGCCCGACGGGGAGCCCGCGCGCCTGCTCAGGGGCGAGGTACTGGGCGGTGCCGACGATCGAGCCGGCCTCCGTCATGTCGCTCTCGCCGGCGTTGGCGATCCCGAAGTCGGCGACCTTCACCTTGCCGTCCGGCTGCACGAGGATGTTCTGCGGCTTGACGTCGCGGTGGATGACGCCCTGCTGGTGGGCGATGCGGAGCGCGGCGAGGATCTGCAGCGCGATCGTGATCGCGCGGCGCGCGTCGAGGGGCGCCTCGCGGCGGATCAGCTCCTTGAGCGTCTCGCCCTCGACGTACTCCTGGACGATGTAGGAGACGCCGTCGACCTGCGCGTGGTCGTAGACCTGCACGATGTTCGGGTGGTTGAGGCGCGCCGCGGAGCGCGCCTCGCGCTGGAAGCGCTCGATGAAGTGCGGGTCGTGCGAGTGGCGGTCGGCCAGCACCTTGATCGCGACGGGCCGGTGCAGCGACTCGTCCTGCGCCAGGAAGACACGGGCCATCCCGCCCTGTCCGAGCCGCCGCGCGATCCGGTAGCGGCCGTCGAAGAGGGCGTCCGGGGAGGTGTCGCTGCGGTCGCTCATCGTAATGTCCCGGCGGATTGTCTCACGTTCACGATCCGCTCAGCACCCGCAGCACGTCGGCGGCGATCGGGGCGGCCACGTCGCCGCCGGTTCCCCCGGTGCGCTCGACGAGGACGGCGATGGCGTAGCGGGGCGCCGAGGCCGGTGCGAAGCCGATGAACCAGGCGTCGTTGAGGCCCTCCTCGCCGGTCTCCGCGGTGCCGGTCTTGCCGGCCACGTCGAGGCCCTCCACGTCGGCGGCGGCCCCGGTGCCCTCGTCGACGACCTGCTGCATCAGGAGCCGCAGCTCGCCGGCCGTCTCCGTGGTCATGGCCCGGCCGAGGAAGACGGCCTGGGGCCGACGCGTGACCGAGCCGTCCGGCGCGCGCACCTCCTGCACGGCCTGCGGCTGCACGACCTGGCCGCCGTTGGCCACGGCGGCGGCCACGAGCGCCATCTGCAGCGGCGTCGCCAGCAGCCGCTCCTGGCCGATGGCCAGGCGCGCCTCGTCGACGTTGGCGCCCGACGGGATCTGGTTGCCGCGGCGGTTGTAGATGCCGGAGGCGAGGTTCTGGTCGGCCGGGTAGTCCCAGGGGATGCGCCGGAAGAACCCGAAGTCCGCCATCGTCGCCTTGAGGCGCTCCTCGCCGAGCTCGATCCCGACGCTGGCCATCGTCGTGTTGACGGAGTGGACGAGCGCGTACCCGAAGTCGTGCTCGCCGGGGTCCTTGCCGTTGAAGTTGCAGAGCTCCTGGCCGCCCGTCTCGATGCAGTCGCCGCCGGGGAACTCGGTCGAGACCTCCACGACCCCGTTGTCGAGCGCGCTCGCCGCCGTCACGACCTTGAAGGTCGAGCCCGGCGGGTAGAGCCCTTGGGTGGCGCGGTTGAGGAGCGGGGAGCCGGGCGCGTCGAGCGCCTCGGCGAGGCCGTCGTTCGGGTCGAAGGTGGGGGTCGACGCCATCACGAGGACCCCGCCGTTCGACGGGTCGAGGACGACGACGCTGCCTGCGCTGCCGGCCTCGCGCAGGCGGTCCATCGCCGTCTGCTGGGCCGCGGCGACGAGGCGCAGCACGACGTCGTCGCCGCGCACGGTGTCGCCGCGCATGCGGTCGAACGCGTTGCGGACGCCGGCCAGGTCGCTGGTCGAGCCGGTCAGCTCCGGGTCGAGCGAGCGCTCGAGCCCGGCGCGGCCCGCGAGCAGCGACGAGTAGCCGACGAGCTGGGCGGCGAGGCCCCTCTCCGGGTAGCGGCGCAGGAAGACGTCGCGGCCGTCGAGCCGCCCGGGCACCGAGTCCGCGAGCACGATGCCGTCGGTCGTGAGGATCGCGCCGCGGTCGATCTCGAGGTCGCGGTAGACCAGGCGCACGTTGCTCTGGCGCGCCTCGAGCGAGCCCCGCGCCCAGACCTGCCAGTACGTGGTCATCGCGATCAGGGCGACGAGCGCCACCACGACGGCGGCGAACAGGTGGGAGATGCGCGCGTTCACCCGCGCTCCCGGTTCGCGCGCTGCGAGATGCACAGGAGCAGCGCCGCGATCGCGAAGTTCGCGGTCACGCTCGAGCCGCCGTACGACACGAACGGCAGCGTCAGGCCCGTCAGGGGGAGGAGGCGCACGACGCCGCCCACGATCACGAACGCCTGGAAGGCGACGGCGACGGCCAGGCCGCTGGCGAGGAGCTTCGAGAAGCCGTCGTCGGCCTGCGTGGCGATGCGGAAGCCGCGCCAGGCGAGCAGCAGGTAGAGCAGGATCACGGCGGCCGCGCCGACCAGGCCCATCTCGTTGGCGATCACCGAGAAGATGAAGTCGGTCTGGGCGTAGGGGATGATCGTGCCGCCCGCGTCGTTGAGGATCAGGCCGCGGCCGAAGCCCGCCCCGGTGACACCGCCGTCGGCGATCGTGTAGATCGACTGCGCGATCTGGTAGCAGCAGGCGCCCTGCTCGTCGGACCACGGATCCAGCCAGCCGTCGATGCGGGTCTGCACCTGCGGGGCGATCTGGAGGGCGGCGAGCCCGCCGAGCGCGAACAGCCCGAGGCCCGCGCCGACGTAGAGCAGGCGACCGGTGGCGACGTAGACCATCGCCAGCGCGATCACGAACAGGAGCAGCGATGAGCCGAGGTCGTTCATCGCCACGAGCAGGACCAGGGCGGCACCGGCCAGGAGCAGGAGCGGGAGGGCGTGGCGCAGGGCCGGGATCCCGATCCCGAGCACCCGCCGGGCGGGCGCGGCCAGCACCTCGCGCCGCTCGCGCAGGTAGCCGGCGAGGAAGACGACGAGCAGGATCTTCGCGAACTCGCCGGGCTGGATCTGGAGGCCCGCGACGCGGATCCACAGGCGCGCGCCGTTGACCTCGGTGCCGACGATGATCGTCACCAGCAGGAGCGCGACGGCGAGCGCCCCGCAGGTGTAGCGCAGGGACTCAAGGCGGCGGATGTCGCGGAAGGCGACCGCCACGGCCGTGAAGAGCGCGAGCCCGAGCGCGATCCAGAGCCCCTGGTCGCGGGCGAGGTCCGGGTCGATGCGGTGGATCTCGATCAGCCCGATCGCCGCGAGGACCGCGGTGATCGGCAGGACGTACGGGTCGGCGTCGGGCAGGTACAGACGCAGGGCGACGTGGGCGGCCAGGTACGCGGCCGCGAACAGGGCCGCGGCGATCAGGGGCGACCAGGACAGCGCCTCCGCGCGGGCGATCTGGACGGCGGCGAAGCCCGCCGTGGTGATCAGGAGCGCAAGCGCGATCAGCACCAGCTCGCGGTTGCGGGCGGGCAGGCGGAGGAGGGCGTTCACGGCGCGGCCGGGGGCGTGACCAGCCACGGCGACGATGCGAGCAGGGCATCGATGCGCCCGTCGGCGCTCGCGCGCGAGCCGATCCGCTGGTCGAGCAGGGCGGTGCGCTCGGCCGGGTCGAGGACGGCGGCCTGCACGGCGGTGATGCGGACCGGGCGGTAGAGGGTCATGTCGCCCGTGATCTCCACGGGCAGGCCCTGGTAGACCGCGATCCTGCCGTCGTCCGTCGCGCCGACGAAGTGCGCCCACTCTAGGCCGATGGCGACGCCCAC
>SXGQ01514955.1_pt1 | contig 15544 bp, 17 predicted proteins | sample 3178371 | NCBI WGS metagenome assembly SXGQ01 (sample SAMN11356859, study PRJNA531348) | freshwater metagenome | isolation source: freshwater sample F1-20 | place: China: Fuxian Lake, Yuxi | collected 2017-12-25
CCGAACGAGTCGAGGAGTTGGCCGCCAAGGCGGAGGGCGGCGCTAACCCCAATAGGGTTACTCCCAAAACGGAAGCCAACAGCAACCGCGCTACGGGCGGGCGAACAAAAAGCCGACTAGATCGATTCACGAACTTTCCTCCTTGACTCCACGGTACCGCCCGATAATCAAGAGCACGGCAATCAAAATAAAAGCACTCATATCCATAAACGACAGAGTGATGTATCCGAGTTCCTGGAAATAAGGAATACTGCAAGGAACAAACGCCGAACAAGAACTCCCTTCCGCTAACGAAGGTACTCGCTCAACTAGCCAGTGATAGAGCGCGAGCGGGATACCGGCGACCAAAAAGGGCAAGGCGTACCAGGCGACACCTTTGTCCCGCCGTATTACTCCGACGACCAAAATGGCCGAGAGCGGAAACATGCAAATGCGCTGATACCAACAAAGTTCGCAAGGCAACCAGCCGATAACTTGTGAGTAGTACAGGCTGCCCAAAGTGGTCACAACCGCCACGGCCGCCGCGACGCGAGTTGCGAAAGGCGCAGTTTTGGTGAGCACTCCCCGCAACGACTGGCGGGCCGAGGCCGAGACTAGGGCGACTAGTGCGGCCACTAAAGCCAATACGACAAAAGCGTTAGCCAGCAAAGTCAGAACGGTGAACAAGGAGTTGGCCAGACGGGGGTCGCTCATTATTTTCCTAGGTTAAATGAATCCATCAATTGAACTTAATCTGACCGACGAGCGTGGGCTCTTCGAATTCTGAGAGTTGGGGTGTGGCTTCTACTCGCCAAGTGCCGGCCAAGGGAACGTCAAACCCGGGAGAGTAATAGTGCCCAGGCCCGAGTCGGCGCAAAGGAACGTCAATCGCAGCAATGCGGCGAGACGGGAACGAAAACGCGGCCTTTATCTCCAGCACGTCGAGCGGTGAACCTGCGGGAGTGAAAGTGTTGACGTGGATATCATTGCGACCCGACACTCCTGGAGTTACGGTGATATCAACTGCTACCTCAGAATTTTTTAGCGTGACCCCCACTGCGCCTTGCGCACTGCCCGCAGCTTCGGTACGAGCAGGAACTGCGTTCACCAACACTGCGGTGGTGACTAAAACCATCAGGGCAAAAACAATTTCTACCCCTACTGAGCGGCGCAGGTTGCGCACTTCTTTGGCCGAGTCAATTTCTATAGGATCGGGTTCGGGTTCGGCGGCATCGGGTTCGTCGGGCTCTCGCCAAGTGAGTCGAAAAACCGTTTCTCGGGCGAAGGCTGCGATCACGAGCATCACCACGAAGAGCAAAAGTTTTACCACCAAAATACGGCCGTAGTCAGTACTGCGCAGTTGGTCAAGGCTCCCCACTTGACGCCAAGTTTGGAACGAGCCGGTAACTATCAATACCCCCACGCAGGTCATCGCCATTTTTGAAAACCGATTGAGTACTAGTGGGGGGTCGGGCACAGCAGTGCGCGCGAACGCGGTGAGCGTTACTGCGGCTAAAGCCACCAAACCGCCAATCCAAAGGGCCATAGCCGACACATGGAGAGTGTCGGTAACGAGGGCTATTGGAACCCAGTCTCCGGTGCTGGCGTGTCCGGCCACCCCGGGGGTAGCCGCAAGTGCGATACCTACGGCGCCGGCGAGCCAATACCAAACGCGCGGAACCGCCGGACGGGCAAACAACCAGTAAGTAAGTACTCCGGCGACGGCCAGTAGCGCAAGCCGGGCCAAGCCCACTTGGCCAAAGCGCGTGCTTAGGGTTTCGTTGAGTAACGAAAAACTTCCGCCGCCCGACAAACCGGCGGAATACGGGCCGTAAACCCACAGCCCTACCACTGCGCCAAGAACGGTAAGGAAAAATCCTAAGCCCACAATTCGATGGATGCGCGCTGAGGTGCGCGCTGATCGGTCAATAAGAACGACGAAGGCTACTCCCCCAATGAGGAGGGCGAGACCGATAAAAATTAGCGCGCGTGTTACTCCGTAAACAGCCCCGACAGTGGTGCCGCCGCCGCGTGAAGTCAACAACCGGTCAGCCAGATTGAGAACTTTTCGGCTCGTGGCGCTTTGGTCGACCGACTCGCCGACTTGAAAGGTGAACGCACCTCGAATTGGGTGCGAGTCGCCCGAAATAACTCTCCAAGTGGTTATGTACGAGCCGTCAGGGAGTGAAGGTAACGCCATGCGCACGGTGTTGCCGGTGACGCTGACGCCGGCGTTATCAACTCGGTTGGCGTCAGTGTTGTAAACCCGAATCGCGCCACTATTGGTCTCGACCGACTCGGTGAACTGGAGTTCGACCGCCGCGGGGGAGTCGGTCAGTACCGATCCGGGGGCGGGAGTTGCCTCAACCAGGCTGGCGTGGGCCGAGGCGGGACTCGCCCAAAGTACAACCGCACCCAGAACAACGGCCAATAAGGCCAGTACCCTGCGACCCCGACGAAGCCCGAAGCGATGAGATTGATCCACCCCTAGATACTAGGAACTCATCGCCGCAAAAGATTGGCCACCTAAATATTAACGCGACCAACTGGGGTATGGGATTTCGGCCACGATAGCGTCGGGGTCGTGAACAAAACCCACCCAACGGATAACGGGGCAAAACGAACCGCCAAGATTTTTTTAGGGGTGTTTTCGCTAGCAACAATCTGCGGCTTTGTTTTCGCGCCCGCGGCCAGTGCGCACGGAGTGGGTGGGGTACAGCCGTCTAACTATCAAACCGTTCTTGCGCCCCTATCCCCCGCGCTTAAGGGCGTGCGGCTCGAGCCAGTCGATCTGGGGGCGCAACTAGAACTAACCAACACCGGAGAAAAATCGATCACCGTACTGGGCTACGAAGGCGAACCCTACTTAAAGGTTGGGCCGACCGGCGTATTTCGTAACCAACTCTCGCCTGCGACCTACGCCAACTACACCCGTAACGCTCAAGGCGCTATACCGAGTTACGCCGACGCGAGCAAACCGCCCGAATGGGTAAAAATCAGTAGCAACAACTGGGTGCGCTGGCACGATCATCGCGCCCACTGGATGGGGAGCCAAGAGCCACCCAAAGTGCGAGCCGAGCCGGAGCGAGAACAGACCGTACAAAATATTCGCATCGAACTCTTGCGGGGGAAAGAAACCTACGTCGCCCTCGGCGCCGTGCGCTGGGTGCCGGGGTCATCGATACTGCCGGGGCTAGTTGGTGCATTGATACTCGCGGCCATCGTGGCCGGGGCCAGTCGCACTCGAGGGGCCGACGAAGTTGTTATGGCCGCTCTGGGACTAGCCGCGTTGGGAGAAACTATTCATGTGGTGGGAGCGTGGAATGCCACCACGGCTAACTTCGGCTCAAAATTAGGGGCAAGCATTTACGGACTGGGCGGCATCGCCATAGCGCTAGTAGCGCTGGTCTGGGTAAAGCGCCGAGGTGCTACTGCGGCCGCACCTATCGTGCTGATGGCGGGATTATTTTTAGTTCTCGGCGCAGGACTGGCCGACATCACCGTGCTCAGTAGATCGCAAATCCCATCAATCTTTTCCCCCTTAGTTGCTCGGCTAACAGTCATTTTCGCTTTGGGGCTGGGGCTGGGACTGACGCTGGCTGGCGCGTTTAGGCTTAGCCGAGGGCAAAAAAAGTCAAAAAAGATGGCTCAGGAGACTTGATGCAAGTAACTAAACGAGTGGTTCCCGTAGCACTGATTGGCGTGGTTGCCACTTTTACCTTCGCCGTTCCTGCGGGCGCTCACATTGAGCCCTACCCATCGTCAGTAAAACCGGGGTCAACTAATACGATTGAGTTTGGAATTGAACACGGTTGTGGCGAGTCACCTACTACCAAACTGACGTTCCAAATCCCTAAAGGGGCGACCAAAGTAACTCCCCAAGGAGCAACCGGTTGGACCGGCGAGGCAACTGGGCGAGTTGTTACCTTCACCGGGGGTCCGCTCGACGCAAATACTTCGAGGAAAATTGGCGAAATTGAATTTACCGCCCCTAAGAAAACGGGAACGCTTTACTGGAAAGTTGTTCAGACTTGTGAAGTAGGAGAAACTCGTTGGGTTTCTAAGCGCGAAAAGGCCGACCACTCAGCGCCGGCGATCAAGGTAGGAAAAGCCAAAAAGAAAGAAAGCGACGAGCGCCCAGATGAGTGGGATTTGTAAAGCTGGTTGACGCTACTTATTTTTGCCGTAGCGGCGCTCGAAACGCTCGACTCTGCCCGCAGTGTCAACGATCTTCATCTTGCCGGTGTAGAACGGGTGGCTCGCGCTGGAGAGCTCGACCCGCACCAACGGGTAAGTGTTGCCGTCTTCCCACTCAATGGTTTCGTTGCTCGACATCGTGGAGCGAGTGAGAATCGAAAACTCCGCGCTCGAATCGACGAAGACTACGGGGTGGTAATCGGGATGAATTTCGTTACGCATAGAGGCCAATAGTAGTGGTGTTTCCCTTGCCAACGCTAAGCCGAGCAGCCCAAGCCCTTTTGGATTGCCTGGAGGTTGTCTTGCATCTCACTGATGTAAGTCGCCCCCGCCTTGATCTGTTTGGCGGTTAGGCCTTCGAGGGGATTAAGGGTGGCGGTCTTGAGCCCACCGGCTTCGCGGGCCAGGGTGCGGGCGACTTTGGGGGAAACCAAGTCTTCGGTGTAAATAGTGGTGACGCCCTTTTTCTCGACCAAGTCGGTGAGGTCGGCTAAACGCTGCGGGTTAGGTTCGGCGTCCGGGGAAAGACCGGCGATACCTTCTTGGGTCAGTCCGTAGCGCTGGGTCAGCCAACCAAATGCCTCGTGAGCAGTTACTAACAACTGGCGCGAACAGTTCGCGAGCCCGGCCTCGTATTTAGTATTGAGGGTCGCGAGTTTGGCGTTATAGACCGCAGCATTAGCGGAGTATTTGGACGCGTGGTCGGGGTCGACCTTGGCGAGGGCTAAAGCAACCTCGTTGACTACTGACTGGTATAAAACCGGGTCGAGCCAAACGTGGGGGTCGAGAGCGGTGGCGTCACCTTCTTCGACTTTTTTATCGCCTGCGTTGATCGGGAGCGCTTTTAGAACATTGAGAGTAGGGCCGTTGCGATCGGCGGCAATATCTTCCACCTGGGGTTGGAAGCCGTTACCCACCACCACCGCGAGATCGGCGTCGAGTACCGACTCAGCTTGTTGGGTATTTAACTCAATGTCGTGGGGCTCTACTCCAGCCGGAGTGAGGTTGGTGACCTTGACCAGCGAGCCCCCTACTTGGGCAACCGCGGCGGCCAGCGGGAAAAAGGCGGCGGTAACAGTGACCTTCTTTTTGCTATCCGAGTGATCGGATCGAGTCGCGTGAGCGGCGGTCGGGGTGAGAGCGACGGCCAGAAGACCCGCCAATACAATGCGGGCTAACCGGCGGACCGGAAAAGATTGAACTGAGACCATGACCACTCCTCGTATTTTTAAACCGACTATTATGAGAATGGATCTTATTCCTACTAAATACCCATTGCAAGTTGGCCTCTAAAGTAGAGCGAGAATCGTTCTTGGAGTTATTTTGACCCCTACCCCACCACCAATATTGAGCGCCGCCGCGGCGAGTTTTTCGTACGGCTCAGAAACAGTGGTTGACCGCGTTTCGTTTGCCGTGGGCGCGGGCGAATTCGTGGCGTTGGTCGGACCTAACGGATCGGGTAAGTCGACTCTTTTACGACTTTTACTAGGTCTGTTGCGTCCCGAAAGTGGATCGACCACCTGTTTTGGTGTCGACCCCCGTCAATTAACCGAGCGGGCGCGCGTTGGTTATGTTCCCCAACGGTCAATTTTAGGACTTGAACTTCCGGCGACGGTGAGCGAAGTAGTAGCGACCGGGCGATTGGCTCGGAGTGGGTGGTGGCGCAGACTAAAAGCCTCGGACCACCGCGCGATAGAGCACGCGATTGAATCAGTTGGACTAGCCGAACAAAGCAAACGCCCCGTGCGGGAACTTTCCGGCGGTCAACAACAACGCGTCCTTATTGCGCGCGCTATGGCAGGAGATCCAGAACTGCTAATTCTTGACGAACCCGTAGCCGGAGTCGACGTGGAGTCGCAGCGGCAATTCCGCGACACTTTGGTCCACGCAGTTAACGCGCACCGAGCCACAGTGTTCCTCGTATCCCACGAACTCGGAGCGGTCGCTAACGATCTTGACCGAGTAATAGTGATGAAACGCAAAATAGTTTTTGACGGTACGCCGGCCGAACTCGTCGCCAGTGGAGTAGACCTCGGCGTGCCGGCTGATGCTTTGCCCCGGTGGTTAGAAGGACTCACATGATCGGGGTTATTAGCCTCCCCTACCCGTTTGAGCGTGAGTTTATGCAGTACGCGCTATGGGTAGGCTTGGTCGTTGGTGCGTGTGCGCCCCTCATCGGGATCTTTCTGGTACAAAAGCGCCAAGCCCTGATGGGCGACGGCTTAGGCCATATTGCTTTTGCCGGCATTGCTGCGGGGCTGTTGCTTGAAGTTTGGCCGGTGTGGACTGCGTTGGTGGCCGCGGTTGCCGGTGCCTTGGCTATTGAGTGGTTACGCAATCGGGGACGGGCGACGGGCGATCTCGCCCTTGCGCTGTTTTTCTACGGGGGGATTGCTTTGGGAGTTGTGCTCATCAGTCGCAGTTCTAGCGGCGGGCTAAATGTACTGCCCTACCTTTTCGGCTCGATTCTCACGGTCGGCCCTGATGATGTGCGATTAGTAATAATCCTCGGACTGGTCATTATTTTTTCTCTAGCCATTATCGGACGATCACTTTTTGCCAGTCTGCTCGACGAAGAGTCCGCCCGCGTGGCGGGGTTGCCGGTGGTGTTAGCCAACACAACGCTGTCGGTACTGGCGGCCATTACCGTGGTCGCAGCGATGCGAATTGTCGGGATTTTATTAATTGCGGCGCTAATGGTTTTACCCGTAGCTACCGGACGACTTATCGCCCGATCGTTTCGGGGAACAATAATTATTTCGGTGGTCGTGGGAGTTGTGTCGGTGGTTGTCGGCTTAGCGGCCGCTCGCCAGTGGGCACTGGCTCCGGGTGGAGCGATTGTGCTTACTACCGCGGCTATTTTTTTGTTAGCAATAGTTTTCGGAGGAGAACGGTCGCGGGCACGGTTGATAAATCGACTGCCAACGACGAATCACTAAACGAGTTAACAGACTGGGCGCACCGAAGGGTAGGGATTTACGGCCGGTCCGCCGCCGGGATGAACTTCAAAGTGAGTATGGGTCGCGGTGTACTGAGCATCGCCGGTGTTACCAACGTAACCAATAACTTCACCTTTACTCACTCGGCGATTTCCCCCTTCGTAAGCCGAGAGGTGGAAGTAGTAATAGGTGTTGCCATCATCGCCGTTTAGAAAGGCGCCTAAACCGGAAGTTCCCCCAGAACGAAAACTAACCGTCCCGTTAGTAACGGCCACGTTGGGTGTTCCTCGAGCCGACATTAGATCGACCCCTTGATGCCGGCCCTGATGGCGAGGGTAACCCCAAGAATCAATAAACGAAACACCCCCGCGCACTGGGCACACGATACCGGTGGCGATATAAACCCCCGAATAATCCTTACCGTTACCTTTACTGCCACTGCGAGCAGCATTGGCGGCCATCTCGCGCGCCTTAGCGGCTTCTTGTTCGCGACGAAACTGCGCCTCTAAAACATCGAGGGCTTTTTGCGCCTCGGCGAGTTGAACCTGCACTACCACTTGTTCGGCTTCGACTTGGCGCACAACTTCTTCTTGGGCAGTTTTACTGGCCTCTAAACTTTTACGCTCTTCGTTGAGGTCGTCGCTAAGCGCGGCTAAACGCTTGACCGCCGCGTCATCACTAGCTTTAGTTTTAGCCAATAGTTTTTCGCGCCGTATTGCATCGAGGGGGTCACCATCGACAACCAAAAAACTCGCCGAGCTCAGCGGGTCGCGCCCGGTGTAGGCCTGCACCGCGCGTTTATCGGCGGTAACTCGCAAGGTAACAATCTGGGCCTTAGTCGCGGCAACGCGGGCCATAGCCGCGGTGATTTGTTGGTTCAGTTCTTCTTGTCGGCCAATAGCGGCTTCGTAGCGCTGGGCGGAGGCATCGGCCGAACGGCGAGCCTCGACTGCTCGAGTGCGCGCGTCGTCGATGGGCGCGGCGCTTATTGGGTTACCCGTAGCGGCCACCAGCAGCGAGGTCGCCAACAATGAAGCCACCAGTGGCGAAATGTACTTTCTCACTATCCTCATAGGTTCACTTTCACAACAGTGGCCCTCAAGACTACGGGCGTCGGATTCAAGGGCGACCCATAAGGCTAGACCAACCGCCGTGAATAACAGGCACGCGTCCCTGTTTATGAGATAAGACACTGCCTAACCCGAAGGGAGTCTTTAAAAGTCGTGCTCCGGCGAAATGCTCTCGCTCGTGAGTCGGCGGGGTAAAACTGCTGCGGCCAGCCAAGTAGTGATCGGAACCGCGGCGACGAGCCCAATGCTGCCCACCAAGGTAGCAATGATTTCGGTGGCAATGACTTCGCTGTTGGCAATTGTTCCGAGCGATTGTCGAGAAAAGACAAACAGGATCAGCAGCGGAAGCGCTGCCCCCGCGTAAGCCAAGGCCAAAGTATTGACCGTTGAAGCAACATGGTCGCGTCCAATGCGTAATCCGGCGCGGGCGAGCGCGCGCACACTCATATCGGGACTAGCGTCTCGTAACTCCCAGACTGCCGATGCTTGGGTTACCGTCACATCGTCTAACGCGCCGAGAGCGCCCAAAACCATTCCGGCCAAAACTAACCCCGTAATACTGATGCCCCCCGAAGTTCCAACCTGAACGACGAATGCTTCGTCGCTAGTAAAGCCGGTTAAATGCGCGAGGTCGACAAAAATCATAGCCAACAAAACTGTGATGATAAGAGCGACCAAGGTGCCGAGTAGCGCGACCGTAGTCATGAAATTAAAACCGTGAGCAACATAAAGCGCAAGAAACGCAATCGCGCTGGCGCCGGTGAGAGCGACTAAGACCGGCTCTTGACCCGCCACTAACGCGGGCAGAACAAAAAACAGCAGTACAGCAAAACTCGCGCCGAGGCCGACGAGCGCAGCAAGGCCCCGCCAGCGACCCAGAGCGATGACCGCGAGCGCAAACAGAGCGAACAGCCACCACAGAACTGAGCCCCGCTGCCGGTCGTTGTATTGGTAGCGAAAACCGGGTTCAGCTTTACGATCATAAGAAACCACTATTTGGTCACCAGCCGACAAGTCCGGAGACGTGGCCAGTTTGGGAATCTCAAACCGCAACCGGGATCCCGAGTCCGGTCCGGCCTCGGGGCGAAAGCCGATGGCGTAGCACGGCACTCGGTCGGCGGCAGCGGTGCCGGCGCACGGACCCAAGCGCACCGAAACCACTTCGGCCGCAAAAACTTGGCTGTTTAGCCCCAGTTGTCGAGCGTTGATTTCTGGCTCGGCGGTGCCGGCCAGCAAGGTCACTCCGACCATGGTGACCACGGCCAAAACCGCGGCGGCGATCGCTAAACCGCGTTTAACAACCGGAGAAAGGGCTATTTCTGGGGCATGATCCATTACTTACAGATTGGTCGCTCGGGCCCATAAATACGCGGCACTGGCTTTGCGACCTAACCTGCCCATCAGCAGTATTCAGGCCCTCAATATTTGCGCCGCCACCCGGTGGCGTTTTAGAAAGGAAGACTTGCGCCTTGCAGATGAATACGCCCTCATAACTGGATCGACCGCCGGCATCGGAGCTGCGATCGCGATCGAGTTTGCCCTAGAAGGAGCGCAAGTGGTCGTGCACGGGCGAAACGAAGAACGCGGCGCGGCGGTAGTAAAAAAAATTGTTTCCACGGGTGGGAAAGCGGTATTCATCGCCGCCGACCTGAGCACTAATAGCGCCAGTAAAGATCTAGTAACTGACGCAGTGAAAGCAATGGGCCAATTGACAATTTTAGTTAATAACGCAGTGGCCGAAGTTATTGATGGTGCCGACTCTTCCATCGCCACCATGGTCACCACTTCTTGGGAAGCCACCATGAAAGTTAACGCTACGGTGCCAATGGAATTATGTCGGGCGGCTATTGGACCCATGCGCAGTGCTGGCCACGGATCGATAATTAATATTTCGTCTCGGCAAGCCGAAAGACCCAGCGCCGGTTTAGCGGCTTACGCAGCGAGCAAAGGCGCACTCAACGCGCTTACTCGCTCGATCGCAGTCGAAGAAGCGAGCAACCAAATTCGCGCTAACACCATTAGCCCGGGGTTTATTTTAAATGACCAACGCGACGCCGACATCGCCGACGACCGGCGGGCGCGCCTCGAGGCTATGCATCTGACTCGACTAGGCCAAGCCCGCGATGTCGCCCTCGCCGCGGTTTATTTGGCTAGTTCCGAGTCAGGATTCATAACCGGCATCAATCTTCAACTCGACGGCGGAAGCAGTAACGCTCGAGCCGCGGCCTTGGGCTAAGCGAGGAACCCATTCAAATGAGCAGTCCTTTTCTCGGACCAATTCCCGCCCCCGCCACCGGCGAACCCCCGGCCCTCGACTCGCCCGAGTTCGCCGCCCTCATTGAATGGGAAACCGGCGAAGACGAACGCCATGTTGTGCGCACCGAAGACGGCTGGAACATCACTCTTTACCGTTACCGAGCCCAAGGAAACCCCCGAGAAGTCCCGATTTTGTGCGGTCACGGACTGGCGGGAAGCCGGCTTATCTATGACGTTCACCCTAAATATTCAATGGCCCGCGCCCTCGCCGCCGACGGCTTTGATGTGTGGCTGATGGACATGAGAGGGCGCAACGAAAGTTGGCCAGACGGCGGCGCAGACGAAACTTTGCAGTGGTGCTTCGATGACTTTGTTTCTCAAGATATTCCTGCGGCAGCAAAAAAGGTGCAAGAAGTAACTGGTGCTGACGGGATCGGCTGGCTCGGTACCGAAATGAGTGGCATCGCACTTTACGCAATGTCAATTAGCAACACTGTGCCTGGGTTACGCGGCGGGATCACTATGGGTTCGCCCGCCGTAACTTCACCCGACGGTGAAGTGCCGGGAGTAACGACTCCGTATCCCGAAAGAGGAGAGACTCGCTACGAGTTCTCCATGGTGCGCCACATTGGCCCCGCGCTGGCGGCGGAACGATCTGAGGTAATCGACGGAAGTTTTCGAAATCAAAACACCGACTGGTTGGTAGTCGCGCGTTACTTTGCTCACGGCGTACCCGACGAAGCCACCGCGATTATTGACCAATTCAAAGATTGGATGGATTCGCAGAGTATGCGTTCGCGCGACGGCTCGGTGGTGTGGTCCGACCGGTTGGGTGAAATAACAATCCCCATCATGGTGGCCGCAGGCGGAAACGATCGTCAGCGCCCACCCGCAGGCGCGCGTGCTACTTACGAGGCTTTGGGCAGTAAAGAAAAAGAGTGGTTTTTGGCCGGGGTGGAAACCGGATTCCCGATTGATGTCGGCCACGACGATTTTCTCACTGGCCTTTGCTCGCCCTCCATGATTTTCCCGCGCTTGGCCGAGTGGCTTGACGCTCACGTAAGCCCGCGGGCCTAAAGACTTTTAGTCATGCACCCGCGAGTTTCGCTGTCGGCCATTTCGAGTTTCTCGTGGTCGCTCGACCAAGACTTGGCCTTCTACGCAAGCGCGGGGATAACCAACATCGGCGCCAGTTTGGCCAAACTCGATAAGGCGGGGTTCGCTTCGGGAGCGCAAAAAATTAGCGACGCGGGTTTACGAGTAACCAACCTCATCGGCATCGGACCCTTTCGCCTTGACGATCCGAGGCAATGGCCCGCGCAACAAGAACGGATAAAGCACGCCCTCGAAGCCGCTCACACCGTTAGCGCCGAATGCTTAGTGCTAACTACTGGGCCGGCGGGGGCTCTGAGCTGGAACGAAGCCGCCGACGCGCTGGCTAATGCTCTACAACCAATACTGGCTGATACCGGCGGAATCAAGTTTGTCCTCGAACACACCAACTCGCTCCGGGTCGATGTGGGTTTCGTGCACTCACTAGCCGATGTAATTGATTTAGCAACTCGGTTTGATATTGGTGTATGCATGGAAATAAACGCGTGTTGGGCTGAGCGCGATTTAGCGAAAACCATTAACGACCACGCAGACCGCTTGCAATTAGTACAAGTGAGTGACTTTGCCGTGGGTACTCTATCTACCCCTAACCGGCTAGTGCCGGGCGACGGCGACATACCGCTGGAGCGCATTTTGGGGGGAGTATTAGTCGCGGGTTACTCCGGTTGTTTCGACCTCGAACTAATTGGGCCCCGCATCGACGAAGAGGGCTACGCCGCTTCGGGCGTACGGGCGGTGGCCGTACTCAGTGAAATGCTCGACCGCTTAGGGGCCTAAGAAGTTTCGGAGCCCGGCCCCCACGAAGGGCGCGAGTCCGCTAATTCAACTAGCGGTGCCCCTTCGGAAGCCGCGACTAAATCCCAATAAAAGGCCGGCCAATCTTGTACTCCGGTAGGCCCTAACAACAACTGCACCACCCACGCTCGGGCCACCGGACGACCGCTTTCGATTTCGACCAGCGCTTGTTCAATGAGTACTGATTTGCCTCGGCGAAACGAAAGTCGAGTCGCCCCGATAAAGCGTTCACTGCCCTGAGCCTCGCTTTGATACTCCACGTGCAACTCGCGCACTACCACGATTAAATTTTCGCGCCGTAAATGGCGCGGCCAATCGGGCGACAGTCGACTAGCCACATAAGCAATGCGCAACTCGTTGAACATGCGCACTGCGGCCGAGTTATTGAGATGGTCTTGACGTTTATCTTCATCGCTCGCTATTGGTGTCACCACAAATAACGCTCGATAACCCAAAGCGTGCAACTGATCCACTACTGCGGACGAAGGGGGCGGAGTTTGGCTAACGCCATCAACCGGCCACAGATCACGCTGGTCGATGGGCGCTTTTTTCGAATTCACGACCAGAGAAAGTTACCGCCGTCAACCATAAATGTGTGACCAGTAACAAAGCGACAAGCGTCAGAACACAAAAAGTGCGCTATCGGTCCAACGTCTAATTCACTGTCACCGTTGCGCCCCATTGGACAAGTGCGCATAAATTCCTCGAACGCGGCGCTACCTTCGGCCCGAGGAGGAGCCGCCGCGGGAGCAATAATGTTGACAACTATCCCGTCCCGAGCCCACTCCCGAGCCGCGGTGCGCGACAAGCCCCGGATTGCCTCTTTTGATGCGTTGTAAGCGCCAAAGCCCGCTCCCCCCACTCGACCCATTGACGATCCGAAGTTAACGATCCGCCCCCAGCCCGCATCTTTCATATAGGGATACACCGCCTGCATGGCCCAAAGCGTTCCGAGAACACCAGAATGATAAAAAACTTCAACGTCGTCGGCACTAACTTCGGCCACGGGCATGTTGGCCCGAAAAGTTTGCGCGTTATTGATCAAACCATCGACTCGGCCAAATTTTTTAACCGTGGCCGCCACTAAGGCTTCAATTTGGTCGCGTTCGTTTATGTCAACTTCGACGCCTAAATTAGGAACGCCCAATTCGGTCAACTCGCCACAGGTGCGCACCATCTTTTCGGCGTTCCATTCGGCGACAACAATGTTGGCACCGGCTTTGCCGAGGTGGTGGGCCATACCGCGTCCGACGCCTTGGCCGGAGCCGGTGACGATGATGGTGCGACCCAGCACCGAGTGCATCGCTTGAGTGGCGGTCGAGTCGATTTCGGGATGAGGCATGAGATGCAGAGTAGCCTGCGCATTGATGGCCGATTCGAATTCGCTCCCCGTTCAGACGAGTAAAGTTTGGTTCGGACTGTTTTTACCGCAAATCCGGATGGATTTCGCCACCGTTTTGACCCGTACCAGTGCGGCTGAAGTAGCCGGCTTTGATTCGGTATGGCTGATCGATCATCTCGCCACTCCGGCCAACAACCAGCTTGATTTGCTCGAAGGCTGGACGCTGGCGGCCGCTTTGGCGGCCCGCACAGAACAAATTCGTATTGGCCATCTCGTTACTTGCGACCCGCTTCGTCACCCTGCGGTGCTGGCCAAAATGGTGGCCACGGTTGACAATATAGCCAATGGCCGTCTCGACTTAGGGCTGGGTTGGGGTTCGAAGGCGGAAGAGTTGCGAGCGTTTGGTGTGAGCGAAGAACCCAATAAGTTGCGCGCGTCGCGCCTGCGAGAAACATTAGAGATCCTTGCGCTTATGTTCTCGGGTGAACAATTCGACTACTCCGGAACTCACTACCAACTACACGGTGCGCGCGGGGTACCTAAACCTCAACAAAATCCGGTGCCGATTCATATTGGTGGTGGGGGCCCCCAACTAACAATGCCGCTAGTGCGTGACTTCGCCCACTGGTGGAATTGTCCGTCGTACGCCGTTGATCGTCTAGACGAACTAACCCCCTTGGCGGGTGAGGCGCAAATCTCAGTACAACACCCCGTCGGACTGGCCCACGATGAAAGTGACCGAGAGAAAGTTATTGCCCGAGCCGAGCGGCGCTTCGGGACTTGGGGCGGGCTTATTTCGGGCACGCCCAGTGAAGTAACCGATGCATTGAGGGCTGAAGTGGCCAAAGGAGTGCGCGGGTTTGTACTGCAATTTGATGATTTCGGTACTCCCGAAACTGTGGCTCGATTTATGAACGAAGTGGCCCCAAAAGTGCAAGCTGGCGTTGGGGCCTAATCTAATTACTGATGGCAACACTATTTACCAAAATTATCGGGGGCGAACTGCCCGGAGTATTTGTCTGGCGCGACGAGCAGTGCGTGGCCTTTCTTTCGATCAATCCTGCACAACCTGGACACACGCTCGTAGTGCCACGAGAAGAAATCGACCACTGGATTGATCTCAACCCAGATTCACTAAATCACTTATCGGCGGTAGCGCAAACGATCGCTCAAGCCCAGCAAAGCGTCTACTCCCCAGCCAAAATCGGATTGCTCGTAGCCGGCCTCGAAGTGCCCCACGTTCACCTACACGTTATTCCTATCGTTAACGGCGAAGCTGATCTCCACCTTGATCAGCCAAACCCCACCACCGCAGAAGCGCTCGAAGCCGAGGCCGACAAAATCAGGGGAGCCCTACGGGCGGCGGGCGCGACGGGCGTCAGCGATTAGTGCGGGCTAGTACGCGAACGTTCGCGCATGCGTCCGGCGACGGTGCCGATAATCAGTAGCGCCACGCTTACCACCAAAACGGTTGTAGCCAAAACATTTATTTGGGGCGGAATTGCCCGTTGACGGACACCAAAAATGTAGAGCGGAAAAGTGACCTCGGTTCCGGCGTTAAATAACGTAATAATAAAATCATCGAGCGAAAGCGCGAAAGACAACATCGCTGCGGCCAATAATCCGGGGATCATTAGCGGGAAAGTTACTTTGGTAAAAGTACGCATCGGACCAGCACCGAGGTCCATTGCCGCGTCTTCAAGGCTCCAGTCAAAACCTCGGAGCCGAGCTTTTACCGTTAGCGCAACAAAGCTCACGCAAAACATCACGTGGGCAATCAAAATTGTGAGAAAGCCTCGATCAGTGCCCTGCGCGATAAACAAACTGGCTAAAGATGCCCCTAAAACAATTTC
>SXGQ01190618.1_pt1 | contig 15539 bp, 8 predicted proteins | sample 3178371 | NCBI WGS metagenome assembly SXGQ01 (sample SAMN11356859, study PRJNA531348) | freshwater metagenome | isolation source: freshwater sample F1-20 | place: China: Fuxian Lake, Yuxi | collected 2017-12-25
GTGGCCTATTCGGTAAAGGGCTTCCATTTACTGCATTTACTCCTTCTATGGTTTTAACGACCATCTTCTGTTTATGGGACACAAAGGCGATAGAGAGTGCACTCCCCAGCAGTCTGACTCGGGCGAGTAATCTTCACAATATCTCCAGGGAGCAAGCCGAGCATACGACCAACAGGATCCTCGTGAAACCGAATAAATGGAAGCTGACGATCCTTTGCATAGAGTCCCTTTAGAAGCTCCTCCTTTGCCTCAACGGGCACCTTTTCATGCGGAGGAACAAGCATATGATGAAGAGGATTGTTAATGATCGCGGCGGCCTGGAAGAAGCGGAGCTTGAGATGCTTAGCACCATCCGCATTGTTCCGCCAGAGCTTGTAAGCGAACTGGTGGAAATTCAGCACAATAGGCTCCATCGTAATAATAATCAACTCAGTCTTGCGGAAATCAAAGTCGGTCTCCTCAGGATCCACAATACTGTTCACAAACTTATCCATCTTTTGCTTGATCCTTCCAATGGTATAGACAACCTGGCATTGTGCATACTCATCTGGCTTGGCCTCCTCGCGACGTGTAAGAAGCATACTGAGTGCCGGAGGAGAACCATTGACAGGACCAGACTTTACCATCTCCTGGATCTCCTTGTGGCTAAACTTACGGAACGGTGTCGTGTTGTATCCCTCTGACTCTAGATGATCCAGCAGCGTTAGACGGCTTCGGTACAAGATATCAATTGTCTCGAAGTTCATGTTGGGACCTAACAACTACCTTGCACCAGCAAACAATTTTTAAGGCCTACGTTGTGGGGCTTCAAGATAGGGTATCAGAAGAAGTTAAGCATCCTTCATTAACCAATCTTCTGAATGGTAATCTTCTGATGTGCGGGGGTAGGTCCATCGCCAAAGGACGCTGGACCGCGACGAGGACTCATTGCACGGGCACGAGGAGTCACATGGCGACCATTGCGACCGCCCCCACCCATCACACGACGCCCTTGTGCTGCTGCTTGTTCCTCTTCCACATATTCAGGAGGCATATCCGTTGGATTGGTTTGAATTACAATTGTTGGTGGTGTATTTGGAACCGAAGATCCCATGATAAAAGGCATCTGAGGCTGCATCATCATTTGTGTTGGCATCATCATCTGTTGCACAGCACCACCCATCATGAGAGGTTGTCCGCCCCCTACAAAGACGGGCTGCCGGCCTTCTGAAGCAGCGGCCTTTGCCTCAGCCTGGCGTTGAGCAAAGACTTCTGGAGGAGTTGGAGTTGTATAAGGATAATTGTTTGCGTTTCCACCTGCCGCTACGGGTAGACTAGCGGGGGGTAGAACTCCTATAGGGACTCCTCCAGCAGCACTGCTACCTATGGTGGGTCCCCGCAGATTGGGTGGAACATATCCAGGAATCTCATCACCAGTATTTGTATTGATGTATTTTCCAAGTCGTGTGTTAAAGACAACTCCTTGTTCCACTTGGTAAACATTGTTTTCAGCAGGTGCCACCGAAGGAGTTGTGGGAGTAGGGGCTGCACCGTAGGGAGGTGAGTTGGGATACCCAGCTGCTACATAGTTGGCTTTTGTATAGTATGTCTGTGTGGCAGGTGGTGGAGATCCTGGTTCCAGAGGTGGAAGCTCCTCTTCCCCTTCCTCTACTTCCTCTTCCTCCTCTTCAGCACCCGTTCCTAAGAGTCCCAGAGCAACCAAATCTTCAGGGGCAGCTTCTGTTTCCGCAGGAGCTTCTCTGTATTCTGGAATACGAGCCTCAGGGAACACTACATCACCCAGAGGCTGTTTGAGTGCTGCTGTAACAGCTTCACCTTCAGGAACTTCAAGATCTTTCGGTTGCTGCAGTTGCTGGACGCCCTTAGAGGTCAAGAATCGCATGCCCATATTCATAAAGGTCTGCAACTCATCTGCAAGAAGCTTTGTTGCATACGGCATTTCTACCAACGAAGTCGTCGCCATTGACTTTTGCACAGTCGGCAAGAGTTCCATATGTTCAGGACGATTTCCAATGAACTTCACAGGACCATCACAGAGGGGACAGACGAAGAGTTTCTGTTTGTCATTGAAAATAGGAACTGTTCCACACCCATTGCAGATTCTGAATTGGGTCTTATCGGCACGCTCCATCAGACTTTCACGCAAGAATCCCATAACTCCATGGCCCGCAAGAGCATCGCGTTCCATTTCACCGATCCGTAGACCACCCTGTGCACCACGACCACCTGTAGGCTGGTGTGTCTTCTGCTCCTTACGACCTTCTGCACGAGCATTCCACTTGTCTTCTGTCATATGCTTCAGACGCATTGCAAAACAGGGACCCATAAAGATACTTGTTGGAACCTGGACTCCTGTTTCACCATCATAGACAATCTCATTTCCAGCTCGTTCCATGCCGTATTGATCTTGTAAGATTCGTCCAATAGCTTCAGGAGCTGCTGCATCCGTTGTAAACAGAGTTGCATCACCAATCATAGAGTTCTGGTAACAGACTTTTCCAAACAAGATTTCTAAGAGCTGTCCTACTGTCATACGAGAAGGAATACAGTGAGGATTTACAATCATATCTGGAACAAGACCTGAGGCAGTTCTAGGCATATCATGGGCTCTATACCCCATTCCCATGGTTCCCTTTTGCCCGTGTCGAGTCGAGAACTTATCTCCCAGCTCAGGAACACGATCCTGGGTTACACGGATTTTTACAAGTTGTAGTCCCTGGTTATCCACCGTGACAATCACAGACTCTACACGCCCGTGTGTCCAGACTTGAGCTGTTAGAGATGCATCCTTTGTCTTTCCAATTCTATCTTGCACATATCGACCAACCAATACAGTTGTCTCATCCACAAGTTCACCCACCTTGATAATTCCACGATCATCTAACTTGCTATAATCAACACCAGGACGCAGATCCACCCAAGTAGGAACCCGTAGAGGATTTGCAATGGTAGACTTAGCCTGTGTAATAGGGTCAATCTCTTCTGCAAGCTCATAGGATCTATAGTTCAGATTCCGAAAGAGTCCTCGTTGGAAACTGTCCAAATTAAAAATAATTCCGTCGTCACGATTGAATCCATGGAACGGCATAATCGCTAGAATTACATTTGCACCGTAGGGCATCTTTCCATTTCCAAGTTTATCATAGGTATAGGTCCGAACCAAAGGAGCTTCTCCGTAGCATAAGACATTCACAGAGTTATCAAATCGATTCTGGAAGTTCGTTGCATACAAACTCAGACCCTGTTTACTCTGAGAACAGCTGAGCTGGTTACGAGGAGACTGATTGTAATTTGCAAACGGAATCATACCGTTCACTATAGACACAATTGTGCTTGGGTGAATCTCACAATGGCTTGTTTCTTGTGTAATATGCTCTGGAAAACTTACAACAAGAGCTTCATTTTGCTCATAGGGATCCACATACTCAATGAGACCTGCTTGAGGTTCTAAGAGTTCAGAATACCGTGCAAGAGGAATAGGTCCTTCTGTTTCGCGGAGTGGGTCTACGAAGCCTGTGGTGCTAACACCATTCGCCGCGGTAAGTTCCAGAGTTCCACATACCAGAGTTCTCCAGCTCTTAGCAGCTGCCAAGAGATCACTGGGATACCGTCCCTGCTCCTTCAGATGAATCAGAGGTCTGCAAGGACGTCCCTCATCTAAGAATACAAACACACGTCTATTTCGCACACTGAATCCAACAGAGCAGAGGGGTGGTAAACATGCAGTCCATTTGAGAAGCTTGAGAACATTTGTGAGTTCAAAGGGTTGCAAGGTATATCCAATGATACCATTATTCACATAAACAGCCACTGCAGATCGTTGAAGATCATTTCGCATCTCAGAGCATGGAATGACCCATGCCCGATCAAACAGGAACCGTGTAAAAGGATCAGGCGGTGTTGCTGTGGAGATCAAAGTCATCAAACTAAGATTCTTTGTGATGCCGATACTTGATCCGCTTGGTGTCTCATTTGTGCAGTAAAATCCAAATTGACTCGAATGGAGTTGACGAGGGCCTGTAAGTTTCATACCTGTATCAAAATTTAGATTTACACGACGTGTATGGCTCATAAAATCCAAATAGGATAACCGAGACATCGCTTGCAGAACACCAGTCTTCTCATCGGAATGTCCCAATGCTCCACCTCCTCCAGAACCACCTGTGATCCACTTACCTTTGAATCCTCGCATGAGTCCTTCCGTGATCAAATGCAGATTGAAGAGTTTTTCAGTATTTCCATCGCTAAAGATTTGGATGAACTTCGGACCCACATAGATACCTCTATGAAACTCATATTCGCGGTCAATGGCAAGACGAACTGCCTTTTTCCATCCTGTATAGGCTCCATTAAACAACATCCGCACCAAGAAGCCACTTGTTAGACAGCGTTGGTTACGGGTATCATCCCGATCAGTCTTCCCCTCAATTCCTGTGTGCACTCGCATAAACTGCCGAACGCATTCCGCTAAGAAATGAGCTCTGCTCAAACCATATTTGTCTGTAATATGAATAAAAGTCTGATTCTGTAAAATATCATACACGTGAAATTCACTAAAGCCCTTTGTCATCGCCTTAATGAACTGAATAGCTGAATACTGATCTAAGAAAGGAACTGCTTCGGCAATGGAAGGAAGGAGCAAAGGAACCATTTGCTTTGCCTCGCTTCCCTCCAAATCAGGATAGATAAGACGCAGAATCTCCTCGTCTGTCTGAATACCGAAGGCACGGAACAGAACAAAAAGAGGAACTGCATGTCTTACAAAAGGTAGAGTTACATGAAGACTGTCTGTGTGGCGATTCCACATGAAACTTACGATTTTGACAGCTCGCGTTGTAGGACTCAGACATGTGATATTTCCATACGTTGCAATCTTAGGATCATTTGGTTGTTTCAACACATATAAGACGTTAAATGCTTGTTCCTGGCGAGTAATCAAGATCTTTTCAGATCCATCAATGATAAAATATCCACCTTGATCCTGAGGACATTCACCAGCTTCCTCTAACACACTTGCTGGCTTTCCGTGCAGAATACAATAGCGGCTGTGTAAGAGGATTGGGATTTGAAACAGAGGCAAACGCTCATACCGCTTCTCCAAAGGAGCTTCGGGTTCCTCTTTTCCAGGCATATGAATCGTTACCCTTACCAGAATATTCGCATAGACAGTGGAGGCGTATGTGAGGTTCCTCAGACGAGCCTCATTGGGAAACAATACACGAACCTCACGAGATCTCTGCAGATGCAGAGTCGGTGTTCCTATTTCAATCTCAGTGCCGGAGACTCCACCCACAAACAGTTCCAGTTTGTATTGGATCTGATTGGTTGCTTCGTTAGGACCCTTGATCAGTAAAAAGGGATTGTTTGCTTGGAGCATCGCAGGAAGATCTTGGCCGAGGAACTGATCAAAGGAATCAATATGGTGCCGTGTAAAAGGATAATCAAAGGTTGCAAAGTAGGTATCTAAGATTTTTCGTGACAACACGGTATTTGGGTTGGGTCCTGTAGGTCCTCCTGCAGCGGGAGCACCTCCAGGGAGTGGCCGGTTATTCCGAGGACGATTGACACCTCCAAAGGGAGGCGTTACGGGTGCATAGGCTGGTGATGCAGGAGCATAGGCTGGTTCCCCACCATAAGGAGGCGTTGCAGGTGCATACGCAGGAGAAGCGGGTGCATATTCACCGCCTGCAGGACCAGGAGGACCACCTGCAGCAGAGCTACCAACTTCTGCACCTCCAAACTCTGGTGTTACAGGTGCAAAGCCACCGGGAGGAACACCGTTGGCATTGGCGTTGTTTTCATTAACACCGCCAGAAGGGATACGAATCGGTTCTGGAGGGGCTGACATCGTTAAATCTAATGATCCTGTGGTTTTCCTCTTAGGCTAGGTTCCCTAAGCAGGATTTGCAATTTTGATATTCAGAATTGTTGGCGGAGTTGTGTAAGAGAGGGGATTGTTTTCAGGAGTTCCACTTGGCATCTCAAGGCCCTTGAACGTCATTTGAGCTTTTTGCAACATGGAAGGAGGAGAGTCAAATCCAAACGGACGCTGGAAGGCTTCATCCAAGGCAGCAAGAGCACCACCCTTTTGCTTCTTCCTTCTCGTAAGTCTCCCTTTGCGTGCTCCTCCTGTGAACGCTTTAGACACTTCGTTACTGCCAAGTCCTGCAGGAGGCATAGGGAATGGATTGGGCTTTCCACAGTCCTGAATAAAACTATCATGATTCGCAAAGCCAAATCCATTTTCCACATACGGAGGAAAGCTTCCATAGGGTATATCAGCTCCTGCACGCAGCATTTGATCAATCGGTGCACCCACCACAGCTCCTCCTTTCTGGAACTTTTGGCCCTTTTGGCTTCGCACAAAAGCTAGGTAATCTCTCGCAGCCTCAGCACTCACAGGCTTTCCAAAGAGTTTCTTCCATTCTGCCCGGAAGGCTTCGACAGCTTTTTCTCCTTCCAACTTTGACACCTTTCCTTGCAGAAAGGAATCCAGCTGTTCAAACCGTTTTCGTAACTGGGGAATTGTTAATGATCCAGAGGTCTTAGAAGCTTTCTTTGTCTTCCTCACCATCTTCTACCCTCCAGTGCCAAATACTTTTGGCACTGGAGGGCACAGCTGCATGGGTGCTAATGAACGAAGTGAATTTGCACCCAAAAGTTCTAATTAAGTTATTAGACTTGAGATGCTGTGAACCCGAGTCCAGGAATTGGGGGAGACTTCTGGTTGGCCGGTTTTGCATTTGGTCCTCTGTTGTTGGGTCGCTGGTTGAGAGCAGGAGGAGCAGGAGGGGCAGGGGCAGCACCAGAATTATTAGAGGTGACTCCTAATGCATTCAATCCTGTATTCACCGCCGCTGTTATAGGGTTTGTGGCAGATTCTGCAGAAGGCATAGCTGCTGCAGCATTCGCTACACGCTCCTGAATTGTTTCCAGGGGCGACGCAACTGCCTCGAACACCTGAGCCTTAGACTCTGAACCCATAAACAAAAATCCGATGGAAGCAAAAATGAACAAGATTGCAATTCCAAGAACAATAAACGGTGCATAAGCGGATAGACTGGTTTGCCATGTGCTTAACCGGTATTCAGATGCAAAGAACGTGTAATGGTGAACTCCAGCAGCAATCAATGCCAACAAACTGACAACTACAAGAATCTTTGCACCCACCTTTGGAAGCACGACAAATGCAAAGAGAGCAGCAATTAACAAGACTACAAGTCCGGGTATGAACAGCTCCATCTATTAATACTTAATATCTCACTAAATCTTTTCAATCAGATCCACGTGTGTGAGGAAATGCTTACGGCAACACGGCCGCTTGAATCCCAGACGATTCATGAGTTCCAGTTCTAGACTCTGAGGGATCTGTGTGCCGTCCATTGTAAGACGCTCCTCGGGCTTTGCCTTTCGCTTGGCAAGTTCATTCTTATACCAACTCCACTTGTCTGCAATGACGTTACCGCAACTCATACAACGGATAGGAATGATCATGGTGGGGACGAACTTCTGATACGACCTCACAATCAAATTTAGCCCTTCCCCAACTGCGTTTCAGAGCCCTTGGAACAATCCTGTTGCAGGTCCAGAAATGACAAGCGTTCTGAATCTCAGTGGCTTGAACTACCAGCGTGGAAATCCTCTGGGTGGCCAGATCCGAACTCTGCAGTCTGAGGTTCTTGAGCTTCGCAAGGAGATTGCTCTATTGAAGGCGGGTGGTGTGGGTCAGCCTGGTCCTCAGGGTCCCCCGGGTCCTCAAGGCCCTCAGGGTCCTGCGGGGCCTCAGGGTCCTGCGGGGCATGATGGAGCCCCTGGTCCTGCCGGACCTGCCGGACCGACCGGCCCTGCCGGTCCTATGACCTATATTGCTATGCCTCCTGGCGGATTTCCTGCTTCTGGTGCTACTCCGACTGCCTCTTCTTAATCCACTTTTTCACTTCAGCAGGTGTCATAAGGATACCAACAGTTTCTAATGCAGTTACAAGTCTTGCAATAGGACGCCCTTTGAATGTTTCAAGAGTTGCATGGATTGTTTCAATCTCTTCAACTGTTCTCTCCTTTCCCTTAGCTTTCTCAGTTGTTCCAGTGGATTCTGATCTTTCTGTCTCTCGTTCCAGACCCTCAGATGTCTGTTTGAGTTCCCCAATACTCAAAGTTCCTCGATGGTGATCATCATGACACCTTTCACATAAAACTACAAGATTCCGTAGCTCATTTCCTCCTCCCGCTGCTCTGGGTGTTATGTGATGCACTTCCAACTCTTGGACAGAACTCTGCCCGCACACTTCACACCGTTCCCGTGCAATCTGAGTATTCCAAGAGCTTCTAGGGGCTTCACTCAGACTTATTGATCCTTCTAACCCCCTACGAATCGCAAAGGCTCGTTCCATCAGTGTTAGAGGAAGTCCCATTGCTTTCGCAACATCCAGCCCATAGGAAGAAGACCCTGAGCCTTCTTGAAGGTTCCGATCATAGACAAGCTTTCCAGAATTATCTCTCTGCACACGAAGATGCCATACTCCTATTCCAGGCCTGGGAAGGAGGCCGGGGACTTGTAGGAGTCCATGAAGATGAGTTGCAAAGATAAAATGAGCCCCAAGATCATCCAAATGTTCAAGAGTGCTTGCAACCAGAGCAGTTGCAGATAAGGACTCTGTTCCAGAACAGACTTCATCGCCCAGAACCAGACTTCGCTCTGTTGCGAGTTGCAAAATATCCCGCAGCTCCCCCACCTCTACTGCAAAGCTTGAGAGTCCAGCCCAGACATTATCATGGCTCCAGATTCTGCTAAAGGCTGCATCATAAGGCCTCAGAATAAAGGAATCTGCTGGAACAAAAGAGCCTGCCTGAGCCAACAAAATAGAAATTCCTAATGCCTTCATCAGACTACTTTTTCCACTTGCATTCACTCCATACAACAGCATACCCTTGGGTCCCTGAGAAGCACCTAGCGTTACAGCATGCTTTACATACTCTGCACGGGTCGTAGCAAGTTCTAAGAGAGGATGCCGAAGTCCTTTTACCTCTAAATGAGTTCCAAGAGTTGGTTTGCTCCATTTGTATTCTGTTGCGACCGATGCAAGAGCAAAGGTGACATCAATAGATCCAAGCCATTCTATCCACTGTGCATGAATCATCCTGACGCAGTCCCATAAGAGATCACATGTTGCAGTTACTTCCTCTTTCATAGCCGCAGTGAGACTTCGGGTAGCTTGTTCCAGACCTTGTTTCAAAGTCTCAAACTCTTTGCAAGAGAGAGTAATGGGTCCAGATGTCTTTGCTGAAATCTCAAGATTCGTAAGATTGCATCCTTTGTTTGGTCCAATTGTCTGGATGGCATGAAGAGGTTTGAGAGCTGCACGCGGTCCTTGCCAGATCCACTCTCCATCTGGTTTCTTGAGTAGTGTAAAGGCATGTGTCTGGATTGGAAAAATCTGGCCAAAACTCTTCCACACAGCCATCCAGTCCGCCCGCAGTTGATCAATTTGGGATTCTAGGGCTGCACACCGCGGGCCAGAATTCTGGGTTAGAATTCCTACAGGTTCCCCTTCCTCTCGTCTCTTAGATTTCTCAAGATCCAAATGCGTTACCACAAGAGTTCTGTAGTCTTTAATTGCATCTGACAGCCCTTCATCGCAAGCTAATGGCGATCCCTCTAAGATCTGAATGAGCGACTCGGTTGCTGAATAAGTCTGAAAGAGATGCACGACATCTCCACTATCAATAGACCCCTCTGATAAAGCACGATGCAGCCGAGGGAGATCTAAGAGTCTGCGAAGTTCCTTTTCGACTGCTTTGCGTAAGGGGGCAGCCACTTGGGATGCCCAAGCAACCTGATTCCATCTCTCTTGCATCTGAACGGAATCAGCAAGAGGTCTCAGGATACGTTCCTTTAATGCACGACGTCCAACTGCACTATGTGTTCTCTCTAATAGACTCAGAACAGACTTTTTTCCATTTGTAGTTGTCATATTGATCTGCTCCAGAATGTTATTGCACAGACGCATGTGTGTAAGAGGATTGTAGAGTTCATGACTGAGAAGTCGTTCTGCTCCCTGAGGAAAATGATCCTGAATCATTTGGATTAGATAGCAAAGGGAAAGTTCCACTAGACTTGACTCTGTTGAAAGGCCAAGCCAAGAACGAATCGGTAACAACGAACGAATCTTGAAGGCTTTTCCAAGAAACTCCTCACGAGCTAAGGGCTGCAAAAAGGGCGATTGGGGGTTCCAAGGAATTTTATGGAAAACTCCACGAGATCCTAAGAGATCTAGAGGTTCTGCAGGAGGTTGTGCAGAAGCAATCACTTCTTTTACACCGTAAACTTGAAACATATGAAGAATCTGATCTGCTTCCTTTGTCTCAAAGGAAAAGACTTCTCCTGTTGTGATATCTGCAACTGAAGTTGCTACCTTATCATCCATAGAGATTACAGCGGCAACACACATACGATCCGCAGATGCAATTTCAATATGTGTTCCAGGACTAAGAATTCGCACAGGAGCCCTCTGAATTCCTGAGCGTCCAATAGACTCTTTGAGTTGATCTACAACTACAACGGTCCATCCCTCTCGTGTAAGAGTCTGAGCAAATTTGTGTAGACTTTCAATTGGAACTCCTCCCCAAAGCCCTGGTTCTTTCTTAGGCCCATAGTTTTGCTTATCTTTTATTGCGATGTTCATGATCCCCATAGCTCGTGCAGCAGAATTCGATGGCTCTCCAGACTCTTGAATCCAACAATACAGTTCATAAAACCCTCCCACCATAAGAAATATGCACGTATCAGGTCCGTATTTCTTAGAATGTGTGTCAAAGAGGGTTTGGTAAAGCTTTACCATGGAAACATGCCCAGAGGTCATTCTTAGAGAGATATCTCTTTTAGATCTTAGGCCTTTTTTACAGAGCTCTATTACGGAGTAACAGATAGTCCTTATAGATATCACGAAGCACAGATTCTGGAACAGGAGCCTTTCCAGGAAGTTGAGGCTTGATCAACTTCGCCTCCTCTAATAACTTCCGCACCTCACCAATCGGTTTCTCTCGGCTATCCTTATGAATTGTCTTAGCCTTTGTAAGACGCTTCTTGAGTCCGCTAAGCTGCACACGAATCTTTCTGGTTTGATGAACTCCTTTGGATTTGACTTTTGCGGAGGAGCCAGGAGCAGTTAAAAGAACCTTTCCGCGACTCTTTTTCTTCGCCGGAGCTAACACAACTTTCTTTCCACCTCCCTGTTGATCTGTTGTGGGTGGATTAGTTCCAGCTTCCAGCTGAGCCTTCACTGCCGGAGTATCAATCTTGAGAGGATTTTGTGCAACGGTTCCAGGCATAGACCGCACAGTTGTAATGGGAGCTGCAGTAGCGATATCTGTAGAAGTTGTTACCGCACCACCTTTCTGAGAAGTTGTTGTTGTAGCTGTTTCAGCCACCTTTGTAATATTCGCAGCTCTCTTATAATTCGCATTCTGTGCAAGAGAAGGTCCTGGAGGGAAATCATCCGCTCCGCCCATTTGTAATTTTGTCTTGCGTGTGCGATTACGCTTTACTTTTCCGTGGTTTAGATACGCTTCTGCCGCCCCACCCTTTACAGTAATATTCTTAACATCGCCGCCCATCTAAATGAATCGTGAGAGAGTTCTTAGGATGCTTTTGCAGCAGCAAAAATTTATGCCGCCTCTCATACCCTCCCCCAAGTCCCTCACTGCGACAATGGATACCTCTAAGCCCCTTTGGCAGACAACTCTGGATCTTTACTTTGGTCAATCGGATGGAAAGCAGATTGTTGCCCATCAGATTGAGAGCTTCAATCATTTCATGAGTGTTGACATTCCTGAGATCATTACAATGGTAAATCCTGTGATTGTGCGTGGATCTCCTGAAATCCCTCTGTCAGGTCCTCGTTCTGCTCTTGCATCGGCAACTGGTCTCTCTACATCCGCTGCAAATGCTCTTATGGGAACTACTCATGAATCTGTTGCAACGCCTTTGGGGCCTATCAATCGGGAATATGAGGTTCACATTGAGTTTGCAAACCCTCAATTCAAGAAGCCAACGATCTTTGAGAATAACGGTGCAGTTCTTCCCATGATGCCCAATGACGCACGCCTTCGCAATCTTACCTATGCTTCTCCTCTCTTTGTAGATATCAACGTGACATATGTTGAGATTGATAACACGCAGGGAGGTAGGCAGACGGTTCGGAAGCGTCTCTTTCCCAATGTGCATTTGGGAAAGATTCCTGTGATGGTTGGATCGGACTTCTGTCTTCTTGCAGACCAGAAGCATCTTCATCCGAGCAAGGTAGGAGAGTGTGCAGAGGATATGGGTGGCTATTTCATCATTCAGGGTGGTGAGCGTGTTGTGATTAGCCAGGAGCGGATGTCAGAGAATAGGCCATTTGTCTTTCGGAACAACCGGAATACAGCAAAGGAGCTAGAGGTTGTTGAGGTGAAGTCGATTGGGCCAGATAATGATCAGGTTCCAAAGTCAAACTCGGTTCGAATGATGTATCATCCAAAGAATCCTCAGATTCTTCTCCTTCGTGCAACAGTTCCTAGGATGAAGGCCCCTATTCCGCTCTTTGTGCTGTTCCGTGCACTTGGAATTACAGCAGATCGGGATATCATAGATCTTATCTTGGGTGAGGGAGGCGATTCCACCTTTGACACAATCTTTGATGAATCCATTGCAGAGTCTGCACATGTCCAGACGCAAGCTCAGGCGATTGACGCCCTAGCGTCATTCGTAAAGACATGGGCTCCTCGTGCTCACCAGCGTCCTCAGGCTCTTGTGCAGGATATTCTAGCAGAGGAGCTGTTTCCTCATATTGGATCTGCGGATAAGGCATATGAGAAGGCGTGCTTCCTTGCTCATATGACTCGTAAGGTTCTGTGGGTGAGTAGCGGTCGGATTCCAAACGATGATCGGGATTCCTATCCCAATAAGCGTGTAGATCTTCCTGGGTTTCTCCTTGCAAATCTCTTTCGGACTCACTTTGCCACGATGCTTGTGAAGGACATCAAGACATATCTTGCAAAAGAGATTCATGGTGGGAGTTGGAAGGCGACTGGAAACTTTGAAGAGATTCTGAATATCTCCAACATTCACAAGATTATCAAGTCTACCAATCTTGAAGTTGGTCTCAAGACATCTCTTGCCACTGGTAACTTTGGGAGTGCAAAGGCAGGTGGTCAGAAGCGAGATGGTGTGAGTCAGGTTCTGAATCGCCTGAACTATATCTCTGGTCTCTCCCACCTTCGTCGTATCTCAACACCGATTGAGAAGACTGGTAAGCTCATTGCACCTCGTAAGCTGCATAATACACAGTGGGGTTACGTGTGTCCTGCAGAGACTCCAGAGGGTCATAGTGTAGGCGTTGTGAAGAATATGGCAACAACGTCTATTGTAAGCATCTTTAGCAATCCTCGGACGGTCTATGATTTCCTCCTTGAATCTAAAAAGCTTCAGTTGCTATCTGGAAGTTCAGTGCAAGAGAAGCATAAGGGAACGCGTGTGTTCCTCAATGGTGCATGGATTGGCACTCTTAGTTCAGAGGATACGGAGTCTACTGTGATGGAGTTACGGAAGGCGAAGCGTGCATGCCGGCTCCATCCGCAGACAGGAATTATCTGGAAGTCTACACTGCGAGAGCTCTGGATTACAACGGAGGCTGGTCGTATGCTTCGTCCTGTCTTTGTAGCAAGTGCTTTGCGTGAGATTCTCCAGGATCCTACAGTGGCTGCTCAAGCATCCTCTCATGCTACTTGGGAGGACTTGATGCTCTGGACAACTCCTGGTGGCCATTATCTGGTTGAATACATTGATCCAGGTGAGACGGAAGGCCTTCATATCGCAATGAATCATAAGGATGTGCTAGAGGATACTACGAAGTCTCATGCAGAGATTCATCCTAGTTGCATCCTTGGATCTCTTGCATCCAACATTCCATTTCCTGATCACAACCAGTCACCTCGTAATGCATACCAGGCGGCGATGGGCAAGCAGGCGATGGGAATGTATGCTCTGAATTTCCAAGAGCGATTTGATGCGATGGCACATCTCTTGTGCTATCCTCAGATTCCTCTCGTATCTCCCTATATGAGTAAGTTCTATGGTGGAACTACGATGCCTTGTGGCCAGAATATCACAGTTGCGATTATGACCTATACGGGGTATAATCAAGAGGATTCTATTATGATCAATAGGGCCTTCTTGCAGAGGGGTGGATTTCGGTCTATCTTCTACCGCACTTACAAGGATGAAGAAAAGAAGAATCAGAGTAGCGGTGAGGAGGAGCGATTTGCGAAGCCTGATCCACTTCTAACTCGTCAAATGAAGAATGGTAATTATGAGAAGCTTGGAGAGGATGGCTTTGTGCCTCAGAATGCATATGTGGACAACGATGATATTCTGATCGGCAAGGTGGTTCCGCTCAGGATTCCTACTGGCATGGTGGTTCCTGCTGGCACCAAGAAGTATCGCGACGTATCACGCACGATGCGAAACAACGAGGTTGGGTATGTGGATCGGATCTTCCGGAATCGTAATGGTGAGGGGTATTCCTTTGCAAAGGTGCGGGTTCGGCAGGATCGCATTCCTGAGATTGGTGATAAGTTCTCTAGTCGTCATGGTCAGAAGGGCACGTGTGGTATGATCCTTAATGCAGAAGATATGCCTCAGACTGCTTCGGGTATTGTTCCAGATATTATCATCAATCCTCATTGTATTCCGAGCCGTATGACGATTGCTCAGCTTATGGAGACGCTTCTTGGAAAGCTTGGCTGTGAGGTGGGTGCACTAGGCGATGGAACTCCCTTTGGAAACTGCACAGTGGACGGACTTGCTGCACAGCTCCGTGATTCTTTGGGTATGGAGCCGTATGGTAATGAGATCCTCTACAATGGATTCACTGGCCGGCAGATGGAGACGAATATCTTTGTAGGCCCTGTATTCTATCAGCGTCTCCGTCACTGTTCTGCAGATAAGATGCATAGTCGTGCATCAGGCCCTCTTGTTATGCTCACCCGTCAGCCAGCTGAGGGCAGGGCTCGCGAGGGTGGCTTGCGGTTTGGTGAGATGGAGCGTGATTGTGTGATCTCTCACGGAATGGCAGAGTTCACTAAGGAACGTCTAATGGAGTGTTCCGATGCTTTCCGTTGCTACGCGTGCCGCGATTGTGGTCTGCTGGCTGTTGCAAATCCTACAGAGGGTATCTGGCTCTGCAAAGGCTGTGGAAATACTACAGGATTCAGCCAAGTGGAACTCCCTTACGCCTACAAGCTGCTCTTGCAAGAGCTGGAGACAATGTGTATTAGCAGCAGGATTCTCACAAAGGAGAAGCTACTGGTGCATGCGAATGCGGTTGAAAAGGGCATGTAAGAGGGGTCTAGAAAATAGAAATGGCTTTGTGTATACGTCTACGAGATGCTTCAGGATTTGGATTTTTTTCTGAAACATTTCGGATTGCACATGCTGCTCTTGTATCCGAGTTCCATGGAGTTCCTTTGGTAATTGAGTCTTCCAAATGGCTCTTTAAAATTCA
>SXGQ01677457.1_pt1 | contig 15539 bp, 15 predicted proteins | sample 3178371 | NCBI WGS metagenome assembly SXGQ01 (sample SAMN11356859, study PRJNA531348) | freshwater metagenome | isolation source: freshwater sample F1-20 | place: China: Fuxian Lake, Yuxi | collected 2017-12-25
CTCCCCTGCGTGAACGCGATCTCCAAGCTCGAGTTCGACGGCCGCACCGCGAAGATGCGCCGCGAGCTCGAGGGGGCGTATGAGCTCGTCGAGTGCGCGCTCCCCGCCGTCGTCACCATCGACGAAGGGATCGCGCGGCCGCGCTATCCCTCCCTCAAGGGGATCATGGCCGCCAAGAAGAAGCCCCTCGAGACGAAGCCCGCGCAGCTCCCGACCGCGCGGCTCTCGCTCGACGCCCTCGCGCTCCCGCCCGAGCGGGCCGCGGGCCGCATCATCGGGGAGGGCACCGCCGCCGTCCCCGAACTCGTCCGTCTTCTCAAGGAAGAGGCGAAGGTTCTCTGATGAGCGCACACGTCCTCGCATTCGCCGAGTCGCGCGGTGGTGAGCTCCGCCGCGCCGCCCTCGAAGCCGTCACCGCCGCCCGCCGCATCGCCGATGCGCGCGGTGGGCAGGTCCACGCGATCCTCTTCGGCGCCCCCGGCATTGGTTCGCACGCCGCCGCGCTCGGTGCGCATGGCGCCGATCGCGTGCTCGTGGTGGAGCACGCCGGCTTCGCACACAACAATCCCGAGGCCGTCGCCGCGACGATCGCGGCGAAGATGAGCGGATACGGCGCCCTCGTCGCCACCGCGTCGGCGACGGGGAAGGATGTCGCCCCACGCGTCGCGGCCACGTTGCAGGTCCCGATGGCCGCCGACGCCACCGCCTTCGAGGTGAAGGGGGAGGCGATCACCGTCACCCACCCCGGCTATACGGGGAAGATCCTGCAGTCGCTCACGCTGACTGCCTCGCCCGCGATCGTTTCGGTGCGCGCCGGGGCCTATCTCCCCGTGGCGAACGCCAAGGCGGGGGAGGTCGAGGCGGTGGCGCCGGTGGCCGATCCCGCTGCGAGCCGCGTGCGCGTGACCGAGACCGCGGCGGGGAACACCACGAAGCTCGACCTCGGCGAGGCCCCGGTGATCGTCTCCGGCGGACGCGGACTGAAGGAGGCCGCCAACTTCTCGCTGGTGGAGGCGCTCGCCGCCGCCTTCGGGAATGCTGCCGTCGGGGCGACGCGCGCCGTCACCGATGACGGGTGGCGTCCGCACGCCGATCAGATCGGCCAGACCGGGCGGCTCGTGAGTCCCGACCTCTACATCGCCTGCGGGATCTCCGGCGCGATCCAGCATCTCGCCGGGATGCGCACCGCCAAGACGATCGTGGCGATCAACAAGGACAAGGAGGCCCCGATCTTCAAGGTGGCCGACTACGGGGTGGTGGGGGATGTCCTCGAGATCCTCCCCGTGCTGACGGAGGCGGTGAGGCGGGCGAAGGCGTCGTAGCCTACCTTTTGGGGCATGACCGTCGCCAACGCCCTCTTCCTCGCGATCCTCCTCCTCGCCGTCGGCTTCTTCGCGGCGAACGTCCAGCGCCTCGTCGGCTACCTGCGGATCGGTCGGCTCGACGACCCCCGTTGGACGGCGATCCCCACGCGCCTGGGGAACCTCCTCACGATCGGGATCTTCCAGTCGAAGATCTTCCGCGACTCGATCGCGGGGCCGATGCACGCCCTCATCTTCTGGGGGTTCGTCATCCTCGGTGCCGGGACGACGGAGATGCTCATCACGGGGGTCGTCCCCTCGTTCGGCTATGAGCACCTCCTCCCCGAGCCCCTCTATCGCGGCTACGTCCTGAGCCAGGAAGGGTTCGCGGCGATCGTTCTCGCGATGGTCGCCATGGCCCTCTGGCGCCGGCTCACCAAGCGGGTGAAGCGCCTCGAAGGGGCGGAGACCCATCCCAACGATCCCCTCCTGATCCTCTCGTGGATCGGCGCGCTGATGGTGACGATGTTCCTCACCGAGGCCTTCGCGATCATCGCCGAGCCGGTGGCCCTCGGCGGGATGCGGCCGGTGAGCTATCCCCTCGCGATCGCGTTGGTGCAGGTGGGCTTCGCGCCAGGGATGCCGGCCCCGGCGCTCATGCACGACCTCTCGTGGTGGGGGCACGCCCTCCTCGTGCTCGGCTTCCTGAACTACCTCCCGTACTCCAAGCACCTACACGTCGTCGCCTCGCTCCCCAACACCTACCTCTCGAACACGAGCGGGCCGGGTGTCGTCGGCGCGATCCGCCCGATGGACTTCGAGGGGGCCGACGCCGAGCAGTTCGGCGCGAAGGACGTGGAGCATCTGAGCTGGAAGTCCCTCCTCGACGGCTTCGCCTGCACCGAGTGCGGGCGCTGCACCGCGGTCTGCCCGGCCAACACCACCGGGAAGCTCCTCTCGCCGCGGAAGATCATGATCAACGTCCGCGAGCGACTCGAGGAGAAGGCGCCCTGGATGGTGCCGGGGGAGGGGGGCGTCCTCACGCTTAGCCCCGATGCCCCGGCGGCGATCGCCGAGCGCTCGCTCCTCGACGGCTACATCACCGAGGAGGAGCTCTGGGCCTGCACCTCGTGCCGTGCCTGTGTGTACGAGTGTCCGGTCTCGATCGATCAGCTCTCGGTGATTACCGAGCTCCGCCGCAATCTCGTCCTTTCGGAGTCACGCTTCCCTGAGGAGCTGATGCCCGCCTTCGAGGCGATGGAGACGAGTGGGTCGCCCTGGTCATTCGATCCCGGGGATCGCGCGAAGTGGGCGGAGGGGATGGAGATCCCGACGATGGCTGAGATGGCGGCGCGCGGGGAGCGCCCCGACGTGTTGTACTGGGTCGGGTGCATGGGATCGTTCGACGATCGTGCCAAGAGGACGACGGTCGCCTTCGCCAAGATCCTGCAGGCCGCCGGGGTGCGCTTCGCGATCCTCGGGCAGGAGGAGAAGTGCAACGGCGATCCGGCGCGCCGCATGGGGAATGAGTACCTCTATCAGACCCTCGCCAAGGACAACGTCGAGACCCTCGGGCGCTACGGCGTCCGCACGGTGGTGACGGCCTGCCCGCACTGCTTCCATCAGCTCGGGAACGAGTATCCGCAGTTCGGTGGGGAGTACGAGGTGATCCATCACGCCACCTACATCGAGCATCTCCTCGCCGAGGGGCGGGTCCCGATCCGGCAGGATCTCCATGCGCCGGTGCGCACTTTCACCTATCACGACTCCTGCTACCTCGGGCGCTACAACGACATCTACGATGCGCCGCGTGAGACGCTCAAGCGTGCGCTCCCCGTGGTGAACCTCGTCGAGATGGACCGCTCGCATGACAAGGGGCTCTGCTGCGGCGCCGGTGGCGGCCGGATGTGGATGGAGGAGACGGTCGGAAAGCGGATCAACGTCGAGCGCGCCGAGGAGGCGCTGGCGACGCAGGCCGATGCGGTCGCGGTCGCCTGTCCCTTCTGCATGACGATGATGGCCGACGGGGTGAAGGCGCAGGGGGCCGAGGTCCCCGTGCTCGACATCGCCGAGGTCGTCGCTGAGCAGTTGGGCTAAGGCATGGCACGCGAGGAGCGGCGGTTACCGGACGGGTCGCTCGATCATCCCGATCTCCCGATCAAGCCGCCATTCGTCTTCCTGATCGCGATCATGGTCGGCGCGCTGCTCTACCTCGTTTGGCCGCGGCCGATTCGGCCCGAGGGGATGGCGTGGATCGGGCAGGGCGTCTTGCTCGCCGCGCTCCTCGGGATCGCCTGGTTGGTCTGGACCTTTCGCCGGCAGCAGACCGCGGTCGAACCCTGGAAGGCGACCACGATGATCATCGACCATGGGCTCTATGCGAGGAGCCGGAATCCGATCTACCTCGGCTTCGCCCTCGCGCAGATCGGCGTGGCGCTCTGGGCCAACCAGCTCGCCATCCTGATCATGGTGCTCCCCGCGGTGGTGTTCACCGATCGGGCGATCATCCGGCGCGAGGAAGCGTATCTCACCCGGAAGTTCGGGGCGCCGTATGCGGCGTACTGCGCGAAGGTGCGGCGCTGGATCTGAAGGGCGCGGCCTGAGGCGCGGCTCGCGCGCCCTCTAGCCTCGCCGCACCTCGTACACCGTCAACACATGATGCGCGAACGATCCCTCCGGAGCGGGGGGATGCACGGGGCGTCGCTCCTGATGCACCACGCGATGCGTGAGCCCCAACGGACCGAGCGCATCCAGAAACTCCTGGAGCGCCACCCGTCCCTGATCCGAGATCAAGGCGCGGCCATCGGGCGTCAGCGCGCGGGCGATGAGCCCGGAGATCAGCGTCGCATGCGGACGCTCGTAGAGCACATCCGCCGCGAGGATCAGGTCGAAGGTCCCAAGGTCGTCGGGGAGGGCGCGCCAATCGACCATGCGCGTCTCCGGTTCGCGTCCATTCGCCTGCAACGCATTCCGCGCGGCGAAGAGGAGCGCATCCTCGTAGTAATCGGTGGCGATCACGTCGTACCCGGCCCGCATCGCGGCGATCGTCACGAGCCCGATCCCGCACCCGAGCTCGAGGGCGCGCTGACGGTGCAGTGCGTCGGATGCGACCACAGCGGTCTCTGGTGCGGGGGACGCCACCATCGGTGCAGCGCCCAACAACCGCTGCTCCGTCAGCAGATGATCCGAGAGCACCACCGCTGCCGGCCAGAGGTCGGCCCAGTACGGTAGCCGTTCGTCGTGCGCGAAATCCGCCTCGCTGATCAGGTCATCCGGGTTGCGCGGCTTCCGGAGCGTGATCCGCTCCCCACCGAGTGTGACCTCGGCCGTGCCCAGGACGAATCGGCGCTCGAGCGCGGCGAGGGCCTCCCTCACAGCGCGAAGGTCGCCGAGGTGCTCGCGTCCTCGGTGAGGAGGAGCGCCGAGAGTCGCTCACCGGCTGGGACCTCGGCGCGATCCTCTGGCACCACGAGCAGCGCATTCGCGAGCGACATCGAGGTGAGGATCCCTGACCCCTGCGGGCCCGTGAGTCGTGCGGTGAGCGAACCATCGGGCTGCGTCGTGACGATCGCCCGCAGGAAGTGCGTGAGCTTGGCTCCGATCCGCACCGGTTCCTCGAGCGTCACGGGGACGGGGCGACGATGCAAGCGCGTGTGGCCGAGCATCCGCCGTATGGTCGGGCGCACGAAGAGCTCGAAGGTCACCATCACGCTCACCGGATTCCCGGGGAGGCCGATCCAGGGGATCCCCGCGATCGTCCCGAACCCCACTGGGGCGCCGGGCCGCATCCGCACGCGCCAGAGCGCCATCTGCGCCCCCATCGCCTCGAGCGCGGCCCGCGTGTGGTCGAATTCACCTACCGACACCCCCGCCGAGGTGACGATCAGATCAGGTCGTTCTGTGAGCGCACGTTCGAACAGCGCCCGCATCGCCTCGCGTGTATCGGCCGCGTGACCGAGCGCGATGGGGATTCCGCCGTTGAGCCGCACGAGCGCATCGAGGGTGTAGGCGTTGGAGCTGACGATCTTGCGGCCCGCGCGCACCTCGTCGAAGCGATCGACGTCGACGAGTTCGTCACCGGAACCGAGGATCGCGACGCGCGGACGGTGGTGCACCGCGACGCTGGCCTGCCCGATCGAAGCGAGTACGCCGATCTGGGCCGCGCCGAGCGGCATCCCCACGGGAAGCGCGATGGTCCCCTCGGTGAGATCCTCCCCGCGCCGACGGATGTTCTTCTCGCGATCGCGATCATTGCGCACCTGGACCTCTGTGAGGCCGGCGTCGGTGTCCTCGACCCGGACCACGGTGTCGGCACCCTCAGGGATCGGGGCCCCCGTCATGATTCGTGTCGCTTCACCTGCGCCAAGCGCCCGCGTCGGGAAGGCTCCCGCGGCGATGGTCTCGAGCACTGGCAAGGTGACCGGTGACTCGGCGCGCGCCCCCGCGATGTCCACCCCGCGCACCGCGTAGCCGTCCATGGCGGAGTTGGCCCAGTGCGGCAGCGTGATCGGCGAACGGACATCCGCCGCGAGCACGCGACCGAGCGCCTCGCCGAGTCCCACCGACTCGACGGCGAGCGGGGCGATCCCTTCGACGATCCGAGCGACCGCCTCGCCGACGCTATGCATCAGCGCGACGCTCCGAGCCGGTTCGACGAGAGCCAGACGAGGAGCGCATCCTGCACCCGCTCCACCTCGGCGTTCGACACCACATGGTTGTTGGCGAGCATCGAGAAGAGGAGGAGACGACCATCGGCCGTGGTGACGTAACCCGAGAGGGCACGCGCTTTGTCGAGGGTCCCCGTCTTGGCGTGCACGTTCCCCTGTGCGGGTGTCCCTCGCATCCGGGTGCGGATCGTGCCGTCGATCCCGGCGATCGGGAGCGCGTCGTAGAAGGTTCGGAACTCCGGGTGGCGCCGCATCGTATCGAGCACACGTACGATCGTCTCCGGTGCGAGATAGTCGTGGCGGGAGAGCCCACTGCCATCCCGCACGGCGAACCCGGCGGAGTCCGCGCCCCAGGCGAGGAGGTGGCGCTCGACCACGGCGCGGCCCGAGTCCGCCGTGCCACTTCCGGTCTCCACACGCCCGAGCGTCTTGAAGAGGAGCTCGCCGATCTGGTTCTGCGAGGGCTTCTCGAAGCGCGGGAGGATCTCGCGGAGCGGCGGGGACCGCCGAGCGGTGAGGGTGACCATCCCCGTGGTATCGGCGAAGCCATTCGGTTCCACGCCGCCGCGCACACGGATCCCGCGTGCCGCCAACGCCTCGGCGAACGCATCGAGCCAGGCCCCGCTCGGGTGACGGAGCGCCACCTCCAGCGCTACCGAATCCCCGGCGATGACCTGGCCGCTGAGCGAGAGGAGCGGTCGCACGCCGCGGACGTCGCTGGTCCACTCCACGCGGCTTCGTGCCACAACGCGGCCATTCGCCCGCGTCGCATCGCGCGCGATCGTCGTCACGGCGATGACCCCGAGCGCTGGCACGGTGTGGGCCGGTGCGGTCCGCACGGTGACGGGTGCACCAGTTGCCGCTCCGCCGATGACCGTCACCCGCGCGATCCCTTCGTTGAAGAACAAGGCATCGACCGGAGCGGAATACCCGTAGTCGAGATCGTCCCACGACCATCCGAAGCCGAGCGTCGAGTCAGGGAAGACCGGGGCGGCGCGCCGCAGTCGGCCGGCGACCTCTCGGATCCCGCGCGCGGCGAGCGAATCGGCGAGGGCGCGGAAGGGGGCCATCGCATCGCCCCCGGCGAGCGAATCGGAGAAGGTGGGGTCCCCGCTCCCGAGCACAGCCAGGTCGCCAGCGAGGACGCCATCACGCACCGAGGCGCTCCCCATCACGCGTGTCTCGTAGCGGAAGTCGGCCCCGAGACGCGCGAGCGCCACCGCCCCGGTGATCAGCTTCTGATTGGAGGCCGGCATGAAGAGCTTGCCGGCGTTCCGGGAATAGAGCGTGTCACCGGTCGATGGATCGACGATCAGCACCCCCCAATGCGCGGAACGGAACCGGCGGTCCTCGAGGAGCGAGTCGGCGAGGGCGCGAAAGGCTGCGTGCGGCGCGATCACCGGTGGCTGCGCCACCCCGGTGGCAGCGGGTGCCGGCCGCGGCTGCGGCGTCGGGTGAGTCGAGGGACCCCCCACCGGCTGGCAGGCAGCAAGCGCGAGGAGCGCGAGTGTGGCGAGCGTCGCAAGAGAGGATCGCATCAGGCGTTCTGCGGATTCTTGGTGAGAAAGGTCTGTTCGACCCAGTCCGCGCAGTGCTCGACCCACGTCGCATCCTCGAGGAAGAAGGTCGTACCGGTGAACCCGGGGATCACCGCATCGGCCACCATCGCGAGGCAGGAATCCGGGGGTAATGCCTGTTCCTCCCAGAGCGAGGTGGGGAAAACCGCACGCCGCGCCACCTCGAGCTTGGGGAGCGCGGATCCCTTGAACCCTTCGGCGAGCACCACGTCCGCATCGGCGAGGTATCGCTCCACGATCACCTCCGGTGCGAGCTCCTCCTCCCATCGCGAGACGAGCGCGAATTTGTCGGGGGACGCCATCGCGACCCGCGCCGCGTTCCCGTCGTGATAGTGCCGATAGGTGTCGGTCCCCGCCGGATCGAGGGAGAAGGTATGCGACCCATGCTTGAGGATCATCACGCGATGCCCGCGCCGCGTGAGCGCCGCACTGAGTCGCACGACCGTTGTCGTCTTCCCGACATGCTTCTTCCCGACCACGCAGAGGATCGGGGGACGATGTGATCCGGCAGGCCCCGAGAGCTCGCCGCGCCGCTCAGCCGACATCGGGCACCATCCCCTGCAACCGCGCGAGATCATCCGCGGTGTTCACATTCCCGAAGAGGCGATCGGGATCACCGAAGCGTCGGACCTCCTCGATGCCCACGCGCGCCACCCGCACCGCATCGAGGAAGGCGATCACCCGCCGGTCGCCGGCCTCAAGTGCGGCGATGATCGGCGGGAGGCACCGCGCACTGTACCAGGCGCAGAGCGGCTCCACCCCGCGGCGCGAGCCATCGCTCTCGGGGAGCACGGCATCCACATCCCCTTCCTCCCCACGCGCGCGCATCACGCCCAGCAGCGCAGCGGAGACGAAGGGCATATCCCACGCGACGACGACTACGTCGGACGCCTCCTCCGCCCAGGCCAACGCCGCATGCAACCCACCCAGCGCGCCCTCTCCCGGCCGCACATCGGCGACGGTGCGCACCCCAGGCAACCAGTGCGCAGCCTCGGGGGCATTGGCTACGAGCAGGAGCTCATCGGTCACCATCCGTAGCGCTCGCGCCACGCGCTCGATGATCCGCTCCCCCGCGACCATCTCCAATCCCTTGGGTCGCCCACCGAAGCGCGTCGCACCGCCCCCCGCGAGGATCACCCCGGTGCAGCTCATGGCGTCCACACCTGCGGTATCCCCGCGACCGCGCGCCCGATCAGCACCATCCCCGCCGCTCGCGCGATCTCCACCGCCACCGTGCTCGGCACCGAGGGCGTCGCCACCACCCCGATCCGCGCGCGCGCCGCCTTGTACGCCAGCTCACCGGAGATGCGACCCGTCACGAGGAGAATCAGATCCGCCGTCCCCTCACGTGCGAGGATGCGCTGTCCCATCACCTTGTCCACCGCGTTGTGTCGTCCGATGTCCTCGGCGTGATTCAGCAGGTCGACGCCGTCGGTGAGCGCTGCGGCATGGATCCCACCGGTCGACCGATACCGCTCCCCGCGCGCGAAGAGTGCCTTGAAGAGCGCGCGCGTCTGCGCGAGGTCGGGGATCGTGGGCGTCGTCGCCCGGCGCGGCACCTTGTGCAGTGCGCCGAGGATCGTCGTCACCGCACCGCACCCCGAAGCGAGGACCCGTCGCCGCTCCTCCCCCTCCACCGTCGCATAGCGCGTCTCCGGCACCGTGACCCAGAAGCCGAGCTCGCGCGCACAGGGGCGCATCGAGAGGAGATCATCGCGCGACTCGAGGTATCCCTCGCCGTAGCACCACCCGACGACGAGGGCGTCGAGTTGGTCCGGGGTGCACATCCAGGTGACGGCGGGCTGGCCATTCACCTCGAGCCAGACCGGCACCTCGTCCACCGCCTCGAGCGGGGTCGCGCCGTCCGGCCCTGTCGTCACGTCGGTTCGATCTCCACCCAGAGATCAGGCATCTCGGCGAGGCGCACCCGCACCACGCGCGCGGTGCCACCGAGCCCCGCCTGCACCTCGCGTGCGATCCACCACGCCACGTTCTCCGAGGTCGGGATCTCACGCCCTTCCGCGAACTCCGGCACGTCCAGCACGAGGTTCCGGTGATCGAGTCGCGCATGGACCCGCTCGGCGAGCACGCGATCGAGCGCCGCGAGGTCGGCGCAGAACCCGGTCTCCGGATCGATCGCCCCGCCGACCGTCACCTCGCAGGTGTAGGTATGCCCGTGCCAGTTGGGGTGCGCGCACGCCCCGAACACCTCGGCGTTCTTCGCATCGCTCCACTCAGGCCGGCGGTAGCGGTGCGCGGCGGAGAAGGTGAGACGGCGGGTGAGGGTGGCGCGTGGCATCGTCAGTTCAGCGGAAGAAGAAACGGCTCACACCGATCTGCATCACCGAGTTCCCGACCCAGGGGCCAAGCTGTCCACTCGAGACCAAGGGATCGCTCCCCGCGCCGTACACATCGGGATACGTGTACTTCCAGTGGACGCGGGTCAGATCGGCGTAAAGCTCCCAGGCCCGCCCCGTGGTGACGCGCGCCCCAAGCCCATACGAGACGGTGAAGGCGCTCCCGAACTTGTACCCGCCGAGGTCGAACGTCGTGTTGCCGTCGGTGACGAAGCCGACCGCGCCATGGAACTGCGGGACGACCCGCCGCCACGACTTGTTCCCGGTGAGGTTCATGTTGAGCCCCACCTCGGTGAGCACCATCGGGTGCCGCTCCGTCCCGGCATCGCGCTGGGCGTCGGTGAAGAGGGGATCCTTGATCGGGCGCTCGAGACTCGGCGCCACGCCGAGCCGCGCGAAGAACCAGAGGGGGCGCGTGAGCTGCAGCTCGTAGCGTCCGGTGAGCATGAGCCCGCTGTTGGGCGCGACACCGGCGGGATCACGCCCTGGCGCGAGGGTCCCGATCCCGATCGTCGCGGCCTGACGCCCACGCAGATCCTCATAGGGGCTCGACGCCGGGTCATGCCCGACCTGCGCGCTGGCCGGCCGCGCGAGGCCGAGCCCAATCCCACCAAGCAGCACCGCGCGCACGAGCGACGGTGCGCGCGTCATGCCGCACCTCGCACACGCAGGTCGCGCCCCGTCATCGCATCGGGGCGATCGACCCCGAGCATCGCGAGCACCGTGGGGCCGACGTCGCAGAGCGCGCCGCCGGAGCGGAGCGCCGTCGGCGCGCCGTCATCGATCAGGAGGAAGGGCACCGGATTCGTGGTGTGGGCGGTATGGGGGCCACCCGTGGTGGGGTCGATCATCATCTCACAGTTGCCATGGTCGGCGGTGATCAGGAGGCGCGTCCCGGTTCGCTCGGCCGCCTGCACGATGCGCCCGAGCTGTTGGTCTACGACCTCGCAGGCGCGCACCGTCGCGTCGAAGTTCCCGCTGTGACCGACCATGTCGCCGTTCGCGTAGTTGCAGAGGGTGAACTCGTGGGACTTCCGGAGCATATGCTCCACGAGGACATCGGTGATCCCCGGCGCGCTCATCTCCGGCATCAGGTCGTAGGTCGCCACCTGCTGGCTCGGGACGAGCACCCGCTCCTCACCACGATACGGCGTCTCGTTCCCGCCGTTGAAGAAGTAGGTGACATGCGGGTACTTCTCCGTCTCCGCCGTGCGGAGCGTGCTCATCCCCGCATCCTCGATCACCTCGGCGATGATCTTCACCATCGAGAAGGGCTCGAAGCCGATCGGCAGCCCGAAGGTCTGATCGTACTGCGTCATCGTCGCCACGTGGAGTCGCGGGCGCCTGCCCACATCGAAGCCGTCGAACCCCTCGATCGCCAGCGCACGCACGATCTGCCGCATCCGGTCGGAGCGATAGTTCCAGGTGATCACCGCATCACCGTCACGCATGAGCGCCACCGGCTGTCCATCACGCACCACCGTTGCCGGTAGCTGGAACTCGTCGGTGGTCCCCGCGGCGTACTGGGCCTCGATGTACGCGACCGGGTCGTCGGTCGTCGGCCCGGTGCCACGCACCGCGGCGTCGTAGCAGAGTTGGGTGCGCGGCCAGCGATGATCGCGATCCATCCCGTAGTAGCGCCCGCCGAGGCTCCCGATCACCGCGCGATCCCCGATCTTCGCCAGCAGCGTGCGCACATAGCCGAGTGCCGAGGTGGGGAGGGTGTCGCGACCGTCGAGGAGGAGATGGAGCGCGATTCGGGGCACCCGCTCGCGCGTCGCGAGGTCGACCAGCGCGAGCAGATGGTCGTCGTGCGCATGCACCCCACCATCCCCGACCAAGCCGAGCAGGTGGAGCGTCCCGCCGGTGGTGCGCACCTGCGCACAGGCGCCGCGGAAGGCGGCGTTGGTGAAGAACGCCCCGTCGCGGATGCCCTCCCCGATCCGGACGAGGTCCTGCATCACCACGCGACCAGCGCCGAGGTTGAGGTGTCCCACCTCGCTGTTCCCCATCTGCCCCTCGGGGAGTCCGACCGCGCGCCCACTCGCCTCGAGGAGCGTCTTGGGCGCACGGGCCCAAAGGCGATCCCAGGTGGGGGTCTGCGCCATCGCGATCGCGTTCCCATCGGTCTGCGCGCGATGCCCCCAGCCATCGAGGACGACGAGCACGACGGGGCGGTCCACCTGCGAAGCCATCAGGGCCCGACCGAGTCGAGAGGGTGATGTTATCTTGCGACGAGCGGGGCGCCCGTCGCGCGAGAGCGCAATCTACCGTGCCCCACGTCCCTCCGACCAGCGATGCGACTCCTTCGTTCCCTCGTCCTCCTCCTCTTCGCGGGCTCTGCCACCGCGCAGGGGCGGCTGGTCCGCGCGACCGATGCGCGGGCGACCCCCTCTGGGGCCACCCTCGCGACCCTCGAACCGCGCACCACCTGGCGTCGGGGCCCGACGCAGCGCAATTACGTCCGCGTGACGCTCGAGGGGTGGATCGACGCCGATCGCGTCGGAGGGCGCCGGGATTCCTTTCCGCAGTCAATTAGGGGGACGGGGACCGTGCGCCTCCGGTCCGAGCCCCGGACGAATGCGCCGATCCTCGCGGTCTTCGCCCCGCGCTCGGGGATCCGCGTGATCGAGAGGAAAGGCGGGTGGGCGCGGATCCGTCGCGAGGCCTGGGTGAGCCGCTCCGCCTTCGAGTCCGTCTCCGAGCCCGCCCCCACGCCGGCGCGTGAGGTGCCGCCACCCGCCGCACCGGCCACGTCCCCAACCCCTCAGGCCCCGGCCGCCGAGCGCTCGCAGGCGTCTGCGCCCTCGCAGAACGCGATGCGCGCGCGCACCGACCTCGATCTCGCCCTCGCGCCGGGTGCACCTCGCATCGGTACGCTCGAGAAGGACGCCGTCGTCGAACCCACCGCTCGATCGCGGGGCTGGGTGCGCGTCCGCGTCGATGCGTGGGTCCCGGAGGCCCTCCTCACCCCGACCGACTCCACCTACTCCGCCGCGCTCCGGGCCGTCGATCTCCGGCTCGACCCCGGTGGCTATGTCGGGCGCACCGTGCGGTGGACGGTCCAGGTGGTCGGGCTCCAGAATGCCGATCCCCTGCGTCAGGGTTTCCGTCCGGACGAGCCCTACCTCCTGGCCCTCGGTCCCAGCGGAGAGAACGCGGTGCTCTACTTCGCCGTCCCCTCGGCCCTGCTTGGGGAGGCGAAGACGGTTCGTCCGATGAGCAAGGTGATCCTGACCGGCACGGTGCGCACCGGGCGCTCCGAACCCACCGGGGCGCCCATCATCGACCTGCGGTCGATCGCGCGCCCCTGATGCGGCCGCTCGCGCTCGGCCTCCTTGCCGTGGTGCTCGCGGCCTCCGGTGTGCTCGCGATGCGCCACGCTGGTGTCCTGCGCGCGGAGGTCGAGCGCCTCGAAGAGACCCAGGCCGATTTCGCGCTCGAGCGGACCGCCGCCGCGGCGGCGGTCCGCGCCGAACGGATCCGTCTCGCCCTCGAGCGGGCGCGCGAGGCGCCGTTCACCGAGGCGGCGCCCTACCTGGAGCTCATCCTCGAGGACGGACGCCTCGTGCTCGGCCGTGGTGAGGCGCGGCTCCGCGAGGTCGCGGTGGAGGTGGAGCTCGCGCCGGGGATCCGCGCCATCGAGCGGATCGAGCCTGAGGCGATCGTCCTCGCCGATGGGCTGACGCTCCGCCGCGCACGAGCCGATTCCATCCTTGCGACGCCGGTGCAAGGGGAGATCCCCGTACTCCGCGCTGACTTCGAGGCGCTGCGCGCCGTCCTCCGCGTGGGGGACCTCGCCTATGTCCACTGAAGGGGCGCCGCCGCGGTGGCCCCATCTCCTTCGGGGTGCCGCTCTCCTCGCGACCGCGCTCGCGAGCGCCGGGGTCGGGGTCGCGGGACATGACCTCACCCAGGCGCTCCGCGCGCGGCAGGCGGTACGTGCCCAACTCATCGCCGACTCCACGGCCTGGCGGGCCGCGCGCGAGCGGGAGCAGGCGGTGCGCGACTCCATCGTCGCCGTCGTCGATGGGCGCCGGCAGCGCGATTCCCTCGCCGCGCGCCGCTACCTCGTGATCGCCCTCGCCGACAACCGAATCTCGTACCGCGAGGGGGACCGCGTCCTCTTCGAGAGCCGCGTCGCCAGCGGGAGCGGACGGACCCTCGAGCAGACCGCCGGGGGGCGTCGCTGGAAGTTCGACACTCCCCGCGGACGCCTCGTGGTCGAGCGCAAGGACGTCGATCCCCTCTGGGTCCCACCCGATTGGCACTACATCGAGATCGCTCGGCAGAAGAAGCTCCGCATCGCGAGGCTCGAGCGGGGGATGACGATCCCCGCTGCGGATGGGGTCGTCACCGTCTCGGGGACCAACGTCGTCCTGCGCACCCCACAGGGGCGCGAGATCCCGTACGACGTGGGCGACGGGCGCGAGATCATCGTCGACGGTCGGATCATCATCCCTCCCTACGGGACCAACCAGCGGCAGTACAAAGGCGTCCTCGGGAATAACCGCCTCTACCTCGGCGACGGCTACGGGATCCACGGCACCAACAACCCCCGCAGCATCGGGACGAGCGTCAGCCATGGCTGCATCCGGATGCGGAACGAGGACATCGAGACCCTCTTCCGGATCGTCGACGTCGGGACCCCCGTCTACATCTACTGACCGCCGCTGGAATTCGGGCCTCTCGGGCGATAACATTCGAGATGGCACACGCCTCGACTCGCATCCGCCCGGATGCCGCGCTGACCTTCGACGATGTCCTCCTCGTCCCGCGGCACTCCCGCGTCCATCCCAAGGACGTCTCCACCGCCACCCGCTTCTCGCGCGGGATCACCCTCCAGGTCCCCCTCATCTCGGCGGCGATGGACACCGTCACCGAATCCGAGATGGCGATCGCCATGGCGCGCGCCGGTGGGATCGGGGTCCTCCACAAGAACATGTCCGTCGATCGGCAGGCCGCCGAGGTCGATCGGGTGAAGCGCTCCGAGAGTGGGATGATCCGCAATCCGATCACCCTCCAGCCCTCAGCCACCCTCCGCGAGGCGGTCGCCCTCATGGGGCGGTTTCGCATCAGCGGCGTCCCGGTGGTCGACGGCGCTGGGACGCTCGTCGGGATCATCACCAATCGCGATCTCCAGTTCGAGCGGCAGTTGGATCGTCCCTTGGCCGACGCGATGACGCGCGAGGGGTTGATCACCGCGCCGGTGGGGACCTCGCTCGACGAGGCCGAGCAGATCATGGGGAAGCACCGGATCGAGAAGCTCCCGGTGGTCGATGCCGCGGGGACGTTGATCGGGCTCATCACCGTGAAGGACATCCATAAGCGGCGGCAGTATCCCAACGCCGCCAAGGATGAGCAGGGGCGGTTGATGGTCGCGGCGGCGATCGGGGCGGGGGGCGACTACCTCGCCCGCGCGAAGGCCTTGGTCGAGGCCGGGGTCGACGCGCTGATCATCGACACCGCCCATGGCCACTCGCAGGGGGTGCTCGACGCCACCGCGACGGTGCGCGAGGCGCTCCCGGCGACGCAGCTCATCGTGGGGAACGTCGCCACCGAGGCCGCCGCGCGCGCCCTCGTCGCGCGCGGGGTCGATGCGATCAAGGTCGGGGTCGGGCCGGGCTCGATCTGCAC
>SXGQ01612165.1_pt1 | contig 15537 bp, 12 predicted proteins | sample 3178371 | NCBI WGS metagenome assembly SXGQ01 (sample SAMN11356859, study PRJNA531348) | freshwater metagenome | isolation source: freshwater sample F1-20 | place: China: Fuxian Lake, Yuxi | collected 2017-12-25
ACCGAGACTGGGGCGATCATGATTTCGCCGATTCCGGGCGCCACCTCAACCAAGCCCGGTTCCTGTACTCAGCCTTTACCTGGCGTATTCGCCGATATCGTCGATGACGAAGGGCGCAGCGTGACGACACCAGATGCCGGCGGATATCTCGTGATCCGTAAACCGTGGCCATCGATGCTGCGTACGATTTGGGGTGACAACGAGCGGTACCTGAAAACCTATTGGGAGAAATTCCAGAACAAGTTCTACGTCGCAGGCGATAGCGCCCATCGCGATGCAGACGGATATTTTTGGATCATGGGTCGTATCGACGATGTGCTCAACGTTGCAGGCCATCGTCTCGGCACCATGGAAATCGAGTCGGCTCTAGTCGCGCATCCGCGCATCGCCGAAGCCGCGGTAGTGGGTAAGCAACACGAAATCAAGGGCGAATCGGTGTTTGCGTTCGTCGTATGCCGCGGCGCGAGACCCACTGGCGATACTCGCGCGTTCGAAAAAGAACTTCGAGATTGGGTTACCGAGCAGCTCGGGGCCATCGCCAAACCCGATGACATCCGCTTCGCCGAGAATCTCCCGAAAACCCGATCGGGAAAGATCATGCGTCGCCTGTTACGCGCCATTGCTCGCGGGGAACCCATTACTCAGGACGTGAGTACCCTCGAGAACCCGGCCATCATCGACCAGTTGCGCGGCCTCGGCTGAACGCGGCGATCGCCGTATCGGGAAAATCCGTGAAAACGGCATCGACACCGAGCTCGGCAAACGCTCGATACTCGGCCGCAGGGTCGCCGCCGTAATCGGCCGCGAGGTGTATGGCTTCATTCCGAAACGTCCACGGATGGACCTGTAAGCCCGCAGCGTGAGCCAACTGAACGAACTCGGTCGGCGTGACGGCCCGTCGACTACGTTCCGTTGTGTCGGCGGCGTCCGTACGCCGCGTCCCGATCAAGTGACGTTTCCAAGGACCCAAACCATCGACGTACTCACGAAATGCGACGAAGGTCTCAGGTCTCGTGAAGTCCTGCGGAACATCCCCTTGAGGGTAGAGATTGCACTTGCCCGAAGCGTTCCATTGCGGCCGAGGCCCCACGCTCCCGTCATCGCGAAGGTCGCCGCCGTCCAGTAACTGGATGAGTCGAACGTCGGTGCGTGAACGCAGCCAGCGCAGGTTTCCCGACTCGAACGACTGGATGAAAACGGGTGAGCCGCGAGTCGTCCAGCCCACCGCGGCGAGCCTCTCGAGTAATCGAGGCTCGAGCGGAAGACCAAGCTCGCAATGCCAGGTGGGATGCTTGGTTTCTGGGTAGATTCCGATCGTCCGCCCGCGCATGTTCGACTCCCGTTGGGCGAGATCGATGATCTCCTCCAGCGTCGGGATCAAGAATTGGCCATCGAATTCTTTGGAACGATCGGCTCGCGGTTGGATCGCACGGAGCGTTCGCAACTCGGCCAGCGTGAAATCCACGGTGAACCAGCCGGTCACCGTCATGCCGTCGAGGATCAAGGTTCGTTTTCTATTAGCGAACTTGGGGCGACTCGCAACGTCTGTGGTCCCGCCGATCTCGGGCTCGTGACGCGCGACGAGGTGTCCATCACGGGTCGCCACCAGATCGGGCTCGATGAAGTCGGCACCCATTTCGATGGCAAGTCGATACGACTCGAGCGTGTGCTCCGGTCGGTATCCGGAGGCGCCGCGATGAGCGATGACGAGCGGAGCAGCGGCCGTATTCACGGTGACGATCATTAATAAAAAAGCACTGAGAAAGCCGTGGACGCCATGCATGGTTCGAGCGTACAAAATCTGCATGACGAAAAGGTGACGTCGAGTGTCATGCGTTCGTGGGTACTAACGTGAGTGACTTTGAGAGTACGACGAATCTGAGGTCTGGCCGCTTGGGCTCTCCGAAGCGAGCATCGCCATATGGGAACGCTGCGGTATCACCCGTGCGAGCGTAACCCCGTCGCTCATACCAGGCGAGGAGCTCCGGCCGTTGCTCGATGACGGTCATCGTGATTGAGATCGAATTCCAAGTGCGGAGGACAAACTCTTCGGCCGCCGCCAACAAGGCTTTGCCGAGTCCGTCAGACTGAAGCGTCGGCATGATGGTCAGCATGCCGAGGTAAGCCTCTTGCCCGCGTCGCTCGAGTTGGACACAAGCGATGAGACGTCTCTCCCGTTCGTACACGAGCATCGCTCGATCGCCCGTTCTTTCGCCGCGGGCGATGAACTCGGTTAGTGACTCTTCATCGGTGCGTTGGCCGCCGAGCAGATCGGCCTCCGTGGTCCAACCCGCACGGCTGCTGTCACCGCGATAGGCGGAGTTCACCAGTGCGACGAGTGTACGGACATCACTTAGGCGAGCTACGCGCGTGACGAGGGGAGACATCTGTACCATCAATCTTCGGCGATCTTTCCGCGAGCTTCGGCCATCTGCTGAGCGCCCATTCGGAGTTCAAGACGGCGATTGAATTCTTCGGGGCCGAAGGCCCGCTGAGCAAGTACGTTCATCGGGTCTGTGCGATAGCCGACCTCGCGTACGTAATGATCGTAGCGTTGTTGTTCGAGTCGTTCATCACGCGAAAGCGGTTGGCGATCGGCTTCGTCGAGCCACTGAAACCAGCGTCCGACGAATTCCTCGAGGTATGTCTCACAGGTCGCGATGTTTTCCTCGTTAAGTTCGCCCATCACGCTCGTACAGACGGGCGACATCAGCCCGCGTAGGTAAGTGCCGTGGCTCCAGTTCCAAGTGAAGTTCGGTAGTCCCCTGAAACGGATCGCGCTCGCGTTGGCCGGCTCGTAGTAATGGTTGACGTAATCGAGGTTCATTCGAAGATCGACGCGCGGCGTGTAGTCGGCGTAAAAGAAAAGCTTGGGTACGGTTCCGAAAATGATCACGAGGTGAGGGACTCGGCTCTGTTGCGATAAAAACACCGTCGCGTTCATATCAAGCAGGCTGGCTTTACGATTACCGAGCCAGGAATGCACTAACCATTCGACGCGCGGCCCCGTCCAAGCATTGAAGGAGCCTTCCATCGACTTGTCGAGCGACGTGAAGTACTCATGACCCGCAGTCGCTGGATGCTTCTCGACCGTAAATCTTTCCTTCACGCGATCGACGATGCCCGAATGGATACCCCAGCATCGCTCCCATGCCCGGCTGACATCTACGTTGGGTTGCTCAGCGAGAAACTCGGTGATCGTCTTAACGTCGAGTTTGGTGCTTGTCGTTTGTTTGGTGGTGTTCATGTCTGGTAATCCCCCCTTCTTGATCGGCAAGTTAGCCGCTCGCCCGAGGTTCTGCTAGCCTCGAACTCATGGATATCGAGCGGCGCAAGTTCATCGCAGGGGCTGGAGCTGTAGCGGCACTGCCTCTCTTGTCGTCTTGTTCGCGTGGTGGTGATGGCGTACGGCGTCCGCCCGGTGTTCCGGTCAGCCCCTTCGGCGAGGACAGCACTGCAGAAGAGGTGACAGCAGGTCTCGATCTTAGAGGCAAGACGGTGCTCATCACCGGCGCGACATCGGGGCTCGGCCTCGAGACCATGCGAGTGCTTGCGCTGCGCGGTGCTCACGTCATCGGTACCGGCCGCACGCTCGAGAAAGCAAAGGCTGCTTGTGAAAGTGTTGAAGGGCGAGCCACGCCGGTAGCGCTCGAGCTCGAGCGTTGGGATACCATCGTCAGCGCTACCGATCTCATCAAGACGCTCGGCATGCCCATCGACATGCTCATCTGTAACGCAGGCATCATGGCGTTGCCGAAGCTCGAGCAGGTCTATGGTCTCGAGAAGCAATTCGTGGTCAATCATCTCGGCCACTTTATTTTGGCGAATCGATTACTGCCGCAAGTACAGGCCGCACCACAAGGGCGAGTAGTCGTCGTATCGAGTCTTGGTTATCAGTGGGCGCCTGCAGGGGGCATCGAGCTCGACAATCTCGATGGTGTACGCGACTACGAGCCCAACAAAATGTATGGGCAATCCAAGTTGGCCAACGGACTTTTCTCTCTCGAGCTCTCGCGGAGATTGCGTGAGGCGGGGTCCTCCGCCACCTCGAACTCCGTGCATCCGGGCATCATCCTGACAAACCTCGGTCGCCACTTCGATCCGTGGAAGCGGGCGATGGGTCGGCTCATCGGCTGGACGTTCATGAAGACCATTCCAGAAGGTGCTGCGACTACCTGTTATGTGGCGACGGCAAATTCGTTGGCTGATGTCGGCGGCCACTATTTTGAAGACTGTAATCCCGTCATCCCCATGCCAGGTAAGCACATGGATGACGTCGTCCTCGCTCAAAATCTCTGGCAGAAATCTACCGAACTCGTCTCGGAGTATCTCGCATGATCCGCATCATATTTGTCGCGTTTTCTTTGTTCGCAGCCAACTTCACGATGGCACAAGATGTCGCGTCAGTCGCCACGAAGGCCCAGGCTGCATTCCTCACCGGCAATACGGCCGAACTCACTCGCCTTGCGACGACGACAGCGGCCTGGTCGAAGTCGCAGAACCCCAAAGAGCTCTACACCCACGCCTACGTGCAGTTCCGCCTTCTGCAATTGGCAATCTCAGGGAAGAGAGAGAAAGAGGCTGAGCGTGCCGGCGATGCCTGCAACGATGCCCTCGATCTTGCCTTGAAGCGCGATTCGAAATCGGCAGAGGCTCATGCCCTACAGTCAGCATGCTATGGCTATCTCGCCAATCTTGGTGGCATGGGGGCCATTCGCAATGGCTCCCGCAGCGGTAAAAGCATTGAAGCGGCACTCGCGATCGATGCACTTAATCCTCGCGTGGTCTTGATTGATGGGTTCGGTGTTTATTTTCGACCAAAGTTTGTTGGTGGTGACAAAGTGAAAGGCTGCACGCGCTTCAAAGAGGCTGCAGCAAGTTTCGACGGCGCAGGTGCAGCCGCTTCGCTAGCGCCTACGGGCGTCAGCTGGGGCGCCGCCGAGGCCCATTATTGGGCCGGTCGGTGCGCTCGAGATGCGGGCGATGCAGCAGGAGCCCGACGAGAGTTCGAACGCGCGCTCGCCTTAGCTCCGGAGTTCGTGGCAGCTGCGAAGGCGCTGGGGCGCTAAAAGATTCCGGCCGCTAGCCCTGCCGCGAGAGTCGCGCCGAGATCGCGGCAGCGCGCGAGTGCTGCGGCATCGGGGTCACCGACCACGATGATTGGCTCGGACGCGCTTTTCCATCGATAGCCTGCGACGATACGCTCAACGGCCAGTCGGGTACCCGTGCCGTCGTTACCCGCGCTGATGAAGAGACCCCAGGGGAGCCCGGCAGTCCGGTTTTCGCAAGGGTAGAACGTGCGATCGAAGAAATCTTTGAGCGCTCCGGACATGTAGCCGAAGTGCTCCGGTGTACCGAGAATGACTGCCTCGGCCCATAATAGGTCGTCTGCATTGGCGTCCAGCGCTCGACGCTCTCGTACCTCGACGTCCGTGGCCGAGTCACGTATCCCACTCGTCACCGCAGCGCGCAGTTTCTCGGTTCGGCCTCCGGGGTGTCCACCATGGACGATGAGCAAACGGCGCGTCACGGAGATCGCTCCAGCCTATCGATCCGCCCGAGGCTCCTGAACCATTCAAGGGTCATGTCGTATCCCCGCCATGAGTTGATCGCGAGGATAGCGAGGATGGCGATGAGACCGCCGAGTCCGGCGAGCGCCATATCGCGATGAGCATCCCATTCGTCCCCCTGCGTTCCGAGAAATGCCGCGCCGAGATTTCCGCCATAAACGACGGCTGCACCCCACTCGATGAGTTCGTATAACAATGATGTGGACATCACGATATCGAGAGGCAGGAAGTAGCTCCAGAACCCGCGGACCTTTGCGCTCAGCACGAGGAGTTCTCTAAAGGGCAGAACAAGAAGAAACCCGTATGCGAAATGCACGACGCGGTCGTAGTGGTTTCGACTGAAGTCGAGCGCCTCGCTGATCGACATGCCGCTCAGACTTCGCAGAGCTTCGTCGTAGGGGACGAGCGAATAAGTGAAGTGCGCGCCGACAGCATGCAAACAAAAAAACATGAATAGCAACGAGTATGACGTCGTCGAGAGCGGCAGCGCTCGATACGTCTTCCACAGGACGACGACGCTAAGCACAAGCAAAGCGTTTTCGAGAACCCAAGTGTCCCGATCGTAAGGTGCGATGGCTAAAGCAATCCAAAGCATCGCAAAAGCGATGACGAGTACTTTGAGATAACTACTTCGTGTCACGACCTGAGTGTACCTCGACGTGACGCAGGGCCAAGGTCCTAGGGTACCGAACCGTGTGGTTCAGTTTTTCTCGACGGTGTACACCACCTCGGCGCTAGACTCTTTGCCCGCTTCGGAACGCAGTGTCCAGCGGTCGTTGATGCTGTAACGGAGTTTGAGCGTGTTGATGGCTTCCGCGAGGGATACACCGTAACTCACGTAAAGTCGGCTCGAGAGGTATTTGCCGAACACGAGGGAAGTTTCGTTGGCGAGATTTTGCTCGATACCCACATCCTCGATACCGATACGCTGGCCGAGTTGTTGCGCGAGGATGGCTCCGCCTTGAGCGAGCAAGGTATCGCGTCCGGAGTTACCCTGACCGCCACCTTGTGCCGATTCGAGAGTGCCCCCTGCGAGAATAAGAGAGACGACCTGAGATTGCGGCAGCGCGGGCTCGGAAAAAAAGCTCATTCGTGGTTCGCGCAGCGAACCTCGCACGTTGACGCCAGCGCGTACGTCGGGAAACTCCTTCGTCGCCCGAATCTCGACGCCCGGGTCATTCAGCAGTCCTCCCGAGAAGATCAGTCGTCCACGTTCGATATCGAGCCGCCGTCCGAGAGCGGCATATTTACCCTCTGCAACTCCGAGTTCGCCGGTACCGCGAGTCGTGCCGTCAGGCGTGGTCACGAGATTCAACGATCCTGCGAGGCGGCCGGAAAGCCCGAAAGACTCGAGCGTCACGCGATCACCTAGAGTTAGACGAAGATTGCTCGAGACTCGGAATGAGCTCTCGGGATCGACGGGCTCCGCTCCGACGAGACGCGCATCTCCGGAGGTTAGAGTGGCCCCCGTCAGATCTGCTGGGGTGATTCGTGCAGTTGGCACTAGAACGGTGCCTATTGCCTCAAGATCGCGACCTGCGACCTTGAAGCGCAAATCGGGGGAGGCAGTGATCCGTGCTTCGGGCACGTCGACGACCACGAGGTCCTGCCCCTTTATCTTGAGTTCTCCATAAGGCTGGCCACCGCGCCAAGTCAGCGCCGCCTCGGCTTGAATACTGCCTTCTCCAGCACGGGCGGATGCATCCAGAACGAAGCCGTTATCGATGAGACGCGCTTCGGCGCGTATGCCTCGCAACGCGAGATTCACCTGATAAAAATCGAGCTCGCCTTTATCGAGACGAACTACACCGTTCACGAGAGGCGCACCGAGCGTTCCGCCGATGATCAAATCGAGCGATAAATCTCCTGCGGAACGATCGATCTCGGGTACGTAAAGATAGAGCAGGGCGAGTGCCGAGGAATCTGCGCGCAGTGTTGCGGTGATCGGCAGATCACGCCATCCGAAGGACTCTGCGTCGTTGTTGCGCACGGCGCGCAGCTCGCCTTTGGCGCGTCCGCGTTGATCCGCGGCGATATCGAGAGTGCCGAACAACCCCTCAGCGTTCGACTCGAGCAGCAAGGATCCCGAGCCGAGCGGAATGAGATCTTGGCGCCCACCGGCGCGCTGCCAACGGAGTCCTGCTCCCTCGAAATCGGCGCGCGCCGTGCCGATCGGCAGTCCGTCGTCTCCGGAGCGAAGTTTGACCGATGCATTCACTGATCCGAGATACTGGGCTTTCGCGGTAGGAGGGGGCAGAAGACTTGCGATCGGTAAGCGTGAGGCAATCGCCTCCACCGACCAACGCTCGCTCGTTCCTCCGCCCGAGGCGCACAGCGTCGCGGAATCGGTCAGGCTGGAATCCTTTTCACCCCGAAGGCAGAACTGGCCCACGGATATCGAGTCCGTCGTGAGTTGTACCGCCAGCGTTTGATCCAAGCCCAACAAAATATTGTCCGGCAGTCGCAGATCGAATGACGACCATCGCTGCGTCCAGCCCTGCGCGTCGAAACCTGCATCGGCTTTTGCACGCAAGCCCAGGTCTTCACCTACGATATCGATGTTGAGCGTATGCGCAGCGCTTCGACCGGCGATGTCGAGTCGTACGCGGTCGGCGCGACGTTCTAGAACTCGGACATCGCTCGCCTCGATTTGCGCTGAGGCATTGGCTTCAGCGCCTCCGGTCGGATCGAGATCGACGTCCGCTGAAAGACGCCGGATGGAGAAATCTCCCAAGACGATGTTTTCGCCATCGGCGTCGAGATGTACCTTCATAGCGCTCGCCGAGCCGCGTAGGGTTCCATCGGCGCGAAGCCGTCCCTTACCGTTTTCGGCAATGACCCCTAGATCATCGGCGAAAAGCCGGAATCGCAGATCATTGCGACGAGGCGAAAGATCACCGTCGAGCTCGAGCCGCAAGCCACCCGCGGAAAAGTCGATATCTTTGAACCGCAGCAATTCGCCCATAATCGAAAACTGACCCGAGCCGCGGGCGGGCGATCCTCGTAAACGTCCCGTGATGTTCTTAACATCGACCGAGATGTCGCCCCCTTTTCCGAACCCGCGACCCTGTGCATCGAGTTCGAAGTTCAACCGCCCCGGCAGGGCGGAGCGTAACTGTGCAGGGTTTAAGTCGCGAACGAGACCGCTGATCCGCCAACGCTCCTGAGGTTTCCATGCGACTTCGCCGCCGAGATTGGCAGTGCCACCGAGCGCGCGAACCGAAATGCTCGATAACTCGAGTCGACCGACATCAAGCCTGGAGGTGAGTTCCGCATCGACGCGGGGCAGCGCGCCGATTCGGGCATCTGCCACTGCAGTGATTACGTATGGTCCGTTCCCGTTCAGCGTGAAGCGTCCGCGATCACTGCGCAACGCCGGCGACTTGGCTGCGAGTGGCCAGCGCAGTTTGGTCCAGTTTCCGTCGAGATCGAGTAGAGGGCCTTCCTCGGTGGGAGTGAAGGTGCCGGATAAATCGACTTCCAGACCAGAGCCGGCATGTCCAAGCGTAATACGTCGCGCGGTGAGGACATTGCGGAAGTAAACGCCGTCAAAACTGACATCGAGCGGACCTGCCGCTAGGCCAGGGGGAAGAAGTTTTCCGCTTGCGCGGTAGCCATCTCGGTCGGCGATGACTGACACTTCGCCGCCGATGAGCCCGAGGAACGCTGAACCTCCAAATTTTTGAAGATCGAGATTAGTGACGATAGCGTCGCCGCGAACGCTCCATGGCGCCTGCAGTTTCATGGACCCGTTCTTGATATTGGCCTCGAAAGGCTCGAGCAAATTGGCCTGAAGCTGGGCGTTCTCGAGATCACCATCGAAGCGACCCTTCAATCGCCACGGTGGTCCGCGTTTCGGATCGTAGTTCGCCCTGACTTCTCCTTTGAGCTTCAGAGGCAGTGCGGCAGTCAGAACGCCTTCAAGGTCGAGCTTTATCGCTCCCAAAGACGCCTCAAGTCGAGATAGATCGATGGTCTTGCTGCGAATCAGTGCATCGAGGGTGATGTCCCGAAGTACTGCAGGATCACCTCGCATAGGGCGAATCTGCAGATTAGGAATCTCAGCCGAGATCAAGTCCACCGTGAGCAATCGGGGCAGGAAAGGAAGGGCTTTTTCAGGAGGCGGCAGGTCGCGAGCCTCTTGTTCGATGATCACTTTGCCAGCCGAGAACTGCGCCGCCTCGATCGACTGCCACAGCAGAGGGAGCAACTCGATTCGGGCGCGAAGATCACGGATTCGAAGAGTGACGATGTCGTGCTCGATATCGACGGAGCCTATTTCGAAACCTCCTGCGAGACTTCCTCGGACATCCTTGATGGCGATGCTCTGTAGCGCGCCAACTTTTTTAGGAATCAAAGAAACGAGGCGCTGCAGCGCCGACTCTGAATATCCGAGCGCCCAAAGTCCCGCGACAGGTAATGCGACTACCAGGGCGATAACAAGCGTGATGATCAGGTTGCGCCGTTTCATGCTTGCTTAAAGCTTCGGCGAGAAGTTGAAGTGCAATCGAGGGCCCGGCCGCTTATCGAACCCAGGCTCGAGATTGCAGCGCGGATCCGGGGTGGCACTGCGACACGTGGGGTTCGTGAGCGGTTGGGCGATATCGATACCCAGTGTCACGATCGGCAGACGGAATCGAACACCGATACCAACCGAATATTGAACCGGATCGCCGAAAGAGTTGAAGGCGTTGCCCACGTCGACGAATGCGGCAATACCGAGATTTCGCGGGAGGTCGCGGATGATCTCGAAGGTTCCCGTCGCGAGGTGTCTGGCGCCGACCTTCGTGCTGCCGTCTTCGATCGGCGACAGATCGTTGAATCCGAAGCCGCGAACGCTACGATCGCCACCAGCGAAAAAACGCTCCGTGCCAGGTAGTTTCGTTGCGTCCGAGACCCAGGTCGCGCCCACTTGCCCGCGCACGAACAGATGCCACATCGGCGCTAGGTCAAAGACCCGCTCGGCTTCGATCCGTAATTGAAGATAATCCTCTTCCGCTCCGAGGCCCGTCGCTGAACCCCGCAATTCGGCGTAGAGCGCTCGCGAGAACAGCGCCTCTCCCAGGTATCCGCGCGGAACCGAGGCATAGTTGATCCCAGGAATGACGAGCGTGGTTGACTCCTCTAATCCGCTTCGATTGGCAGAGCCTGCGGTTATCGTACGAACTCGGCTGAGTGAGGCAAATATCACTCGCTGCCACTCACCATCGACTTGGGTGACGGAAGGCTGGAAGCGCGTGGTCCTCGTATCGAGGTCGCCGAGTTCGTCGCGAGCGTAGCGCCACTCGAATCCCAGCTTTTCGAGCGCAGGGTCGCCGATCGGTACGAGATAGCGCGCTTCGACCGACTGCTCGAGTTGACCCGCTTTGATCTCCGCGCGCGAGCGATGACCGCGATCATTGAGACGACGATTTTCCCAGGTGAGCGTCCCGCGGGCTTTACTGTCGGTCGCGTACCCCGCACCCACTGAATAGCGGTTTCGACGATTGGGTTCGGCACGAATGTTTACGGGGATTGCCCGAGATTCGGGATCCGGCGATCCTGCGAGCACTTCGACATTCGAGAAATACTGGCTATCGTCCAGTGCGAACTGTGTCCTCAATAATTGCGTCGCATCATACGGTGCGAATTCTTCGTAGCGGAGGAAGCGTCGAAGCAGCGACTCGTCGAGTGAGCGCTGCTCGATCGTAGTCGAGCCAAAGCGATAACGCTCGCCGGTCTCCATCGCGATTCGGATCGAAGCACTATGACGCTCCGGGTCGATCACGAGTTCGCTGATTGTCAGCTTCGCATCAACGTAGCCGAGCGTCGCCGCGGTCCGACGCAGGCTATCTTTGAGCGTGTCGTACTTAGCGTGCTCGAGGCGATCACCCCGATTCAATGACGCAGTGGACAACAGGTTTCGAAACGCAAGATCTTCGCTCCCTGCGCCAGTCACGCCGATTTCCACTTCTTCTAAAGTCACTGGCTTGCCCGGCACCACATCGAGACGCGCTCGCCAACGACCTTCGCCGAGCGCCTCGACGTTCGAAGTGACTACGGCCTCGTAATAACCGAAGGGTCGCAAGGCATCGGCAGCTTCGCGCTCAGCCCGTTCCTGTAGCCGCTCGATCAGTGCTTGATCGAGGTCATCGCGATTCTTATACCGTTCAAGACTGAGAAAGATGAGCACGTTGCGACGCATCGCGCCGTCGACACCATTAACTTCGATGTCGATATCTGCGATGGCCGGGACGCTCGCGACAGCCAGGCTGGCGAGGCACAACAAAATCCGAATCGAGGGGCTGCGGACTATGCGGATCACGCCCCAGATTCTACCCGCTTGCAGCCTCTCCTCGGGGCGTAGCGGAGCCCCAGCTGCGGGTTCGCAAGGTGCGCAGCGGCACGGAAGATCCTGCATCGAACCAGTGGGCGATCAAACGATGGGAGATCGAGGTGTGCGGTGGTAACACGACCTCGCCGGAGGCGATCTCGTCCCGGGTCACCCAGCGGGCATCTTCCAGTTCGCTGCCTGCCCTGACGATCGACCCCGGAGCCGCGGTGGCCATGAACCCGAGCATCAATGATGAGGGGAAGGGCCAGGGTTGAGACGAGTGATAGTCGCTGGCGAGTAGGTGAACCCCAGTTTCCTCGAACACCTCTCGTGCAACGGCGTCCTCGAGACTTTCACCCGGTTCGACAAACCCCGCGATCGTCGAGTAACGACCTGATGGCCATGATGATTGTCGTCCGAGCAATGCGCGTTCGCCATCGCTCACCAGCACGATGATCGCCGGGTCGATTCTGGGAAAGAACTCAGTGGCGCAGTTTGGGTCGCGGCAGGTCATGACATGGCCCGCGCGGGTCGGCTGCGTTGGTGATCCGCAGACACCGCAGTGCCGATGTCGCCGTTGCCAGAAAGCGAGCGCGCGAGCGTACGCCAGGAGGCCGGCTTCCTCGGCACCAAGCGTACCTGCGAGCGGCCGCAGCTCTTCGAAGCGCAACGCGTTATCGCGCACGTCGGTCTGGACGTCCTGCTCGTCGAGCTGCACCAGCACACAGCGACGCTCTCGGAACCATCCGAGCAGTACCAAAGAGTCGTCGGTACTTGAGCGTACGATTGCATGGGAGTGATCGACGAAGGCGGCGGCGGTCGGCGGATCTCCAGTGACACCGAGGGCCGTGCCGCGCGCCGGTAGAAAGAGAGTTTCGGTATCGGCTCTGGCTGCCTCAAGCCAGCGCGGGTCTTCGCGCAGCTCGGCACGACGATCGAGGTAGGGTCCAGCGAGAAAATTGGCGGCGGAGCGTTCTGAGGATGACGGCATGAATTTCGATCCCGTGCGACGAACACGTACCTGCGGTACGGGCCAGCACGAGCTCGAGATTCTAGCAGTCCGGCTAAGTGCGTGAGCTTGCCAGTCGTGGCGCCCCACGGGCGCCCGTCGGTTTCTCGGGCATGGGGGCTTCGCAAGCCCGACAGGAAGGATCGCGCAGGGTCACGGTTTCGACGATGTTGAGTGCCTGGCAGGCGTGGCAGAAACGTAATCGGATTTCGTCTCCGACAGTGAGCGCTTTGGCGAGGAAGGCGGCGTGTTCGAAGTCGATGCGAGGGCGTGGCGATACGCGTCGGTAGGCCTCGTACGCGTCGCAGAGAAGGCGACCTCTGGCGATGGTGGGGATTTTCTTTAGCGAGGCGGGATCGGGTTTGTCGGATATGGCTCCGAAGAGCAAGAGGATCGAGGCCAGAGCATGAGCTTCGGCGCCTATGCTGGTCGCGCGCAGGAAGTAATTGACTTGGGCCGGTGATTTGCCCCGATGCCGGCGTACTCCGGCGCCAGGCTTGATATAGGACCGGTAGAGTTTTCGGACGCGGTCGTCGCTGAGCCCCGTCCAGTGGCGGATGGTGTGGGTACGAGCCTCGTGCCGGATGAGCCGCAGGGCGAGCTCGAGACGCAGACGGTCGCGCTTGTAGCGCTCATCGGTGACGTGCATGAGGGTAGGTCCATCAAAGAATGTATTTCCATGGAAAATATCCCAAAACAAACGCTGCGTTCCAAGTCGGTTTGGGCGACCATTTCCAGCGAAAAAACGGAGGAATGCATGGCTACCGACAAAAAATCCCAAATTCGAGACCCCATCGCACTCGCCACGACCGAAACCGACTTCGCGCGTAGCGTCGACCGAGAGATCATCCGCCAGGTCGGCGGCATGAACCTTCGGGGCTTGCGCATCCTGCGTGAGGCGCTCGAAAGCTCAAAGATCGTCCTACCTTCCGCCGCGTCCATGCTTCGTGAGGACTGGCTCGGCCTGGAGGACGGCGTGCTCGCCTCAGTCGCCGACTGCCCTTATCTACTTTTCGATCTTTCCACGGACACGGCCTTTGCGCTTTGGCGAAGGGTCCAAGCGGGTATGAGTCTGCCCCGTCTGCCGCCTGGTCTATGCGAGGGACAGGCAGGTCAGGGTTTCGCGCGCATCGTCTGTTACTTCGCTTGGCAGACCGCCCAGTCGAGACCGGCCGCCGCATCTTTATTGCTCGGGCTCTCACCCACTGGCTGTGCGGCGCTACGCGAACTCGAACTCCCGCAAATCGACGAACTGGCTGAAACCGCCGGACCTTGTGTGGGGTTGCGATGGGGTGAGGACGTCCTCTTCTGGCGTCGTCGTATCCAAGCTGCCAAAGCCGGGGACCGCAACGCACTCTGGGAAACCACACTCGCAGGGGTCCAGCGTCTGGCCGCCGTGTCGCGCAGCTCCAACTAACGGAGTGCTCTGGCAAGCGACGTCCTGCCGGGCGCTATGCCAGCGTACTGAGTAGGGCGTTTTTAGCCGCGGTGGGCATGTTATCTTTCGCCGCCTCATGGAAGCGCTCGCGGTTCGTGGTCTCGTAAAGCGATACAAAAACGGGGTTGAGGCCCTGAAGGGCGTCGACCTCGATGTTCACGAGGGCGATTTTTTCGCGCTGCTCGGCCCCAACGGGGCAGGTAAGAGCACCCTGATCGGTATCTGTACGTCGCTCATCACCAAAACCGCGGGCTCCGTTCGAGTCTTCGGCCATGACCTCGATTCCGATCTCGAAGCGGCGAAGGCCTGCATCGGAGTCGTGCCGCAGGAGCTGAATCTCAATCAGTTTGAAACGCCTGAGACCATTGTCGTCAATCAGGCCGGGTTCTATGGCATCCCGCGGCGAGTTGCTCGCGAGCGAGCAGAGAAATACCTCACCAAGTTATCGCTCTGGGACAAGCGCAACAAGATGACTCGTACGCTTTCGGGCGGCATGAAGCGCAGGCTGATGATTGCGCGTGCGCTCGTTCACGAGCCGAAGTTGCTCATTCTCGATGAGCCGACTGCGGGAGTCGACATCGAAATTCGACGCTCGATGTGGGATTTTCTGAGAGAGCTCAATGCGGCAGGAACCACTATTATTTTGACGACGCACTATCTCGAAGAAGCCGAGAGTCTTTGTCGAAATATCGCCATCATCGATCGCGGCCGTATCGCCGAGTCCGATCGTATGGATCGGTTGCTGCTGCGATTGCATACGGAGTCGTTCGTTCTCAGTCTACGCGAGGCGGTGACGGTCGTGCCTTCGGTGCCCGGTTACGATATTCGCCTCGTCGATCCTCATACTCTCGAAGTGGAGGTGAGCAAAGATCGAGATCTCAACGATCTCTTCGCGCGACTCTCGGCCGACGGCGTTCACGTCATCACCTTGCGCAACAAGGTCAATCGACTCGAAGAAATCTTCATGCGACTCGTCGATAAGTCAGGGGTCGCAGCATGAGTGCAGGATTTGCGAGCGTTCGTTGGATCGGTTTCCAGACCATCGTGATGCGCGAGTTTGGGCGCATTCTGCGCATCTGGGGGCAGACTATCGTTCCGTCAGCCGTGACGGCGGCGCTCTATTTCGTGATCTTCGGTAGCTTGATCGGCCGGCGCATTGGGCAGATGGACGGCGTCGATTACATGCAGTACATCGCGCCGGGTCTCA
>SXGQ01442758.1_pt1 | contig 15536 bp, 21 predicted proteins | sample 3178371 | NCBI WGS metagenome assembly SXGQ01 (sample SAMN11356859, study PRJNA531348) | freshwater metagenome | isolation source: freshwater sample F1-20 | place: China: Fuxian Lake, Yuxi | collected 2017-12-25
AAATGGATCATTATCAAAATGAGGCTTATAGTCATGATTTCCACGAATAGCCCAAACAGTAATATTTTTCTTTACTAATAAAGTATGATACATTTCAAGCAATCTTTTTTCTTTTTCAATTGATTTAAAACCAACTCCAAAATCACCAACTTGAATTATATGAGCATTCTCAATATTATAAAGTTTAATAAACTGATTTATAACATTGAAGTTGCCATGAATATCACCGAGAAAAAACAGATCCATATAATTTTTATTAATTTATACACAAATATACAAAATTAGTTTTAAATAGAAAAATATTATTAATATATAACAAAATAAAATATTTGTTTATAACATGAGATATTTAAAAGGTAGAAAAAGTTTTATGAGCGATATAAATAAGTTTGTAGATAAACTTAAAAATAATTTTAATGACTTTTTAAAAAGAATTCAGACCGAAGGTCGTGAAACTAGAGAAGCTTTTGATTTAGTTCTAAGAGAATCGAGAGGAGAATTGTTAGATGAAAATGGCAATAAGAGAAGATTAACAATTGAAGAAAAGAAAACAATAAAACAACAAGCAGTTGATGTATTTAAAGTCTTAGGACTAACATCTTTAAGTATTTTACCAGGTGGTACACTAATTTTTATTCTATTAAGAGTTTTTAAACAGGAAGATAAAATATTACCATCTAGTTTTCTTACAGAAGAACAAAAGAATAAAAAAAAGTAGTTCTTCAAAATTAATATATAACCTATGAAAAGAATAAATGACTATAATGACTTTCTTTTAGAAAAAGAATTTCAAAAAATCGTATATGAGATTTTTAAATTAGTAGAGAATGGTACATTAAATGTTGGAGATACTATTACTTGGGATATAAATCCAACAAAAAAAATAGACCCTATTAAAGACGAACAACCTATAGAAGTTGAATGGAATTTTGATCAAAAATCTAAATATCAAAAATTTAAAGATAAAGTATCTGATTTAAAATCTAAGTTAAAAACTGCTAAAAGTTGGTTACAGGAACAAGATACTGATGTTGATATTAAATTTGAACACCCACTAGTTAATATGACTAAAGATTTTTTAACTAAGTTAAAAGATAAAGAAGCTGTTAAAAAATACTTTTTAAAATTATTAGATGAATTAAAATCATTACCCAATCCAGTCAAAAAGAAATTACTAATTAAATTATCTTTTATATTTTTAGGATACATATCAGTTGCAGATTTAACAACACCTGAAATAATTGAAAAAGAACCTGTAATGGCCGAGGTTAAAGTAGAATTAAAAAAAAATAAACCGGGAGAAGAAGTTAAATCGAATATCGAAAAATCGAACGATGAAAAAGAATTAAATAACGATTCTAAAGGTGCTAAATTTGAAATTGCACAAGAAGGAGTTCAAAAAGCAGAAGGAAAATATACTGCCAATATAAATGATAAAGGTAACTGGACCGGAAATGAAGTTAATGTAGGTATGTTACTAGGTACTAAATTCGGAATAGCAGCTCCAACACTAGTTAAATATTACAAAGATAATAATTTAGGAACACCATCAAAACAAGACATGATGGGTCTAACATATGATGATGCATTGAAAATCTATAAAAAAGATTATTGGGATGCTCAAAAGTTATCAAACTTTAAAAGTCAATCACTGGCTAATATTCTTTACGATGGTTGTGTTAATCAAGGAGTCGGAGCAACTCTTACTATCTTAAAAAAATCTTTAAAAAAAGTAGGAATTGATAGTTCTGATGTAAATAGTTGGAATGAATTTCATGAAAATTTAATTGATGATGTTAACAAATTATCAAAAATAAAAACAAAAAAACTTTTTAAAACCATTTGGGATAAAAGATGGGAGAGATACCAAGAAGGGAATTCTGATTTTATTAATGGATGGAAAAATAGATTAGATGATCTTACATTTAACGATGATAAAACAGATAAAAATCAAGATATATCATAATGTTAAAAAAATTTGAAGACATAGTAGGAGTTGCTCATCAATATTATCTAACAAAAATAGAAAAATAATAGAATTAGATGAAGATATTGAAATTTAAATCATTTGAGAAAATTATATTAGATATAGAAAAAGGTGATATTTTATACGGAGGTCGTTTTAAAAATAAGAAAACTATTGTTAAAAAAATCGGAAAAAATAAAAAGGGTGATATCACAATAAATGATAAGCCTCTTCTTAAATTTAGAATTGTAAAAGAATTTTCAAATTTCCAAAAAAACAATTAATTAAACTTTTTACAATTTTAATTATATAATATAAATTATATAAAAAAACAAATCAATTATGAAAAGAATAATAGCTACGCTTTTACTTATTTTTATAAGTAGTTTAATTTTAAATAACTTTTTTGCTGGATTTAATAGAGCAAAAAAAATACTTATTTTTAATGAAACATATCTTAATAACAATAAAGATACTCTAAATACAAAAGACACATGTATCGATAGTTTAAATCAAAACAAAAAGGATACTATACTATCAAGGTTAGATGTTTTAAAAGTTTCAAAACCGAAAAATGTTAAATCAAATACGCACACAGCTACTTGGTATCACACACATAATCACCCAAGAGTGCATAGAAAACATCCAACAGCAGCTTATAACTACGTACCAATTGGTACAAAACTAAGAGTTATAAACGTTTTAAGTGGCGATACTACAATAGTAGAAGTAACCGATAGAATGGGTGATAAGAAAAGAAATAAAATAGATTTAAGTCACATGGCCTTTGGTCAAATTTCACCACATGGATATGGTAAGATTGTTGTCAAAGTGGAAATTATGGATTAAAACTTTTTATATATAGTTTATGGAAATTTTTAAATTCTTTAAATTAAATGAACAAAGAAAAATAAGTTTTGGAGAATTACTAAAACCTGATTCTAGTAATCAATCATTATTAAGAGGTCACTTATTATTAAATAAATTAGAGAATGGTTCTAATTTTGAAACAACAAGTGGTAAAGTTATAATAACCTCAATGTTAAACTTAGCTGATAAAAAATACTACTCAATAAACGATCCTATAATAAAACCAATTTCTCAATTAACTGATGATGATGGTAATTTCGATCCTATAAAAGCAAAAATATATTTAAATAGAAATAAAGTATTTCAATCCTCAAATGGTAATACATATAAATTAACAGATCTTTATAAAACTAAAGAATTTGGATCAAAAGGAGCAGGTAGAAATACCAATGAGAATGAAATAATTCAAATGATGCTTCTCTCTAAGAGACTTGAATTCGGTAGAGATTTTATAAAAACTGATTTAAATACTATTTTAGATAGTTTTATTGGTGATACACCATCATTCCCTAATAATTGTCACATACCAGATGGATTTAGAATAAAAGATATAGATGATTATATTACTGATAAAAATTGGATGGGTACTTTTTTAAACTGTATTAATAATATTGCAAAAGCTGAATCAAATGATAAAAACTTATTTTTAAGTAATAAAAATTATCAATTTTATCAAAACTCACTAAAGGATATTAATTCAATACACAAAGTTATTCTTAAAAAATTTAAAGAGTGTTTAGTTGGAAATAAATATGATGAAATACTTCAAAAATTTGTAGAATTTAATCAAATGGATTTCGCTAAATATTGCCCAGCTGATATTTGGGTAATAAGTAGTGATAAAAATGAAGAGATAAAAACAAATGTTAAAAATTGCCAAAGTATAGAAGAGTTAAATTCTGTTTTAAATAGATATTTTGACACTAGAGATCTTATACCTATATCTTTAAAAAAGGTAGGTACTGCAATTGATAGTGGTATAATAATTACAAATAATGAAAGAGATTCTGACTTACCAATTTTTGATGTAACAAACTTTCATTTAGAAAAAGATATTGAAAATGGTATTGGTGTTAAAATTGATACAAAATCTAAATGGACACCAAGAGGAAAAACAAAAGAAATAGAAAGAGAGAGAAATATTAAAATAGACACTTCAGATTCATCTAAATTTCAAAATGTAGATGGAGAAGTTGATGGTAAATATGCAAGACATGGAAAAGCTTCTTTTTTAGTAATGAAAAAATTTATCGAAAGATCACCTTATTTTAAGAATGTTAAAGAATTGGTAGATGAGAATCCATTACAAACTGTAATAGAATTAAAATCTAAAACAGTGGATGAATTAAAAGAAATTATTAAAACAATAGATGGTGATATTAAGAGTATATCATCTAAAACATTAGGAGTTAATATTCTCTATGATTTAAAAGGTAAGAAAAATAATAGTTTAGAAAAAAAATTAATATCTAAAATACAATCAATGCAAATAATTAGAGCATTAGTAATAATAGACTCTATTGATGAATCACCTAGATGGATAAAAGGAGTTGCTAATCCGAATAATGAAGTTGATAAAATAATGACTAAAATCTTATTATATGCACTTTCTATAAATAATGGTGGATTTTCTACACCAAGATATGCTAGAGTTATTTAATTTTTTATTATATTTGTAGTATAATTTAAAATTCAATTATTATGTTTTTAATTCCAATTACAGCAGAAGAGGTTAAAGAAATACCTAAAGTAAAAGAATGGATTCAAAATATGAATCTAATTTCATTTGATCAATCTAAAGTAGATATTGATGATATTGAATTTCATTGTTCATTTGGATATTTTGTTCCAAAAAGTCATAACACCGAAGATAAGTTTATGGATATCTTTGAAATGACTAGTAATATGCCTTTTGAAGAAAGATTTAATTATGAACTCTCCAAAGTTAGAGTTAATATCTTACTTAAATGGAAAAAGTTTTCAATTTCCGATAGATTACCAAAGGGTGTTATTCCAACTTCAGTTTTTAACTTAGTTAAAGAGTTGACAAAAGTTAAAATGACTTTAGAGTTTGAAACACATGGTAAAGAAGAAATTAAAAAAACTATACCAGAAATAGATACTAGTTTAGTAAATATCGAAACATTCAATGAAGTTGCCAGTAGTGAAATCGAAAAAGATTTCAATATAGATGATATCTTAGATAAGATATCTGAAAACGGAATTAGTTCATTATCCGATGAAGAAAAAGAATTTTTAGATAATAAATCTAAAGAATAAAAAAAAAGAAGTCTTATGACTTCTTTTTTTTATTTTCTTCTAATTCTTTAATCTCCTCAACATCTTTATGTAAATGAATTTGTTGTTTTTCTATAATTTCTGTTAATTTTTCTATTTTCTTAGTCATTTCAAACATATCTTTCATCATAGAATCTGTTTTATCTCCAGATTTTCTAGCTGTATATCCTAAAACAGGCAAAGCTAATCCCTGAAAGACAACAGAACATAAATATGATGCCCAAGCAACAAATGATGTTGGTTGTGAATAAAATAATGGTATAAATACTAGAAATGATATTACATAAAATGTAGTCATTATTGATAGAATATATGATAGTCTATCTGCTAAATAATCATTGAATTTATTTAATATTTTTTTCACTTTTCTTTTTCTTTTTTAAATCATCTACCTCTTCAATATCATCATCCTCTTCTAAATATCTTAAATCAGATACTTCTGATGGACCACCAACTGGTTGTTTAGTTGAAACTCCAAAAAAAGATGATGAATCTCCAGATCCCCATCCACCAGGAACACCTGGTAGAGAACCAACTGTAGCATTTGAAACTGGACCCATACCAGCAGTTGAAGCATTTACACAAGCAGTACCATCTTCAAAAAATTGTTTATAAGTTTTAATTTTCTTCATAAAGTATATATTAAATTAACTTTTTAATTTTCCAATCATATAAATAAGAAAAAATTAATTATTATGCATAACGTTTGGATTATAACAACAGATTTAACAGAAAATCAAAATAAAGATTTAATTAAAAATTTAAGCGAAGATGATCAAAATATGATGTCTGAATTAGATTTAAAAATATCAGTAGATCTTATTGATGAAGAAAACCACATAACATCAGTAATGGTTTGTAATCAAATAGATATTGAAAAAATAAAAGACTTTTTAACAAGAAATAATGTTAAATGGGGTGTCGAAGATGGTACAAATTTATTTGAAAATATTGAAGAGTTGACTGAAGAAATTATTGTTGAAAAAATGTGTGGTTATGTGGACTCAGAAAGATAAAATCTTTTTCTTAAAAAGAAAGTGGGGTGGTGGTAAATTTTTTAGAAACCAAAAAGCTCTCATGAAAGCAATTAATGAAAATACAAATACGGAAGTATATGTTTTTGAATTAAAAGAAGTTTTAACCGCATCAGATTTATTTAAAGGAACAATTAAAACAAGAGATAGAGATATTCAATTAAAATCTCTCTTAGGAGAAACAGATAAATACGAAGAAGCTATTTTGAATTTTAAGAAAATGCTTGAAGAAATCGCACCAAATGAAAGAAGTAGAAATGTTATTTTAGAAAAATTAAGAGTTTTAGGACCTTCTAAAGATACATTTAATGAAATAGTTAATAATTATAGATTAAAAAATTATATTCTTATGAATGTGTCTAATTCCATACAATGGTATGAAACTGTTTTAAGATGTCATAATTTTAAATCTTTACCTAGCAAAAATGTTTCAGAAGAAACTTTAGACAACTTTAAGAAAGCTAAAGAATTAATAAAAAAGAAAAAATAAATATGGAGTTTTTTATAGACACAGCCGATTTAGAACAAATAAAAATTGCCCATTCAATGGGTATTTTAGATGGAGTTACTACAAATCCATCATTAATGTCAACAATCGGAATAAAAGGGAAAAAACAAATAATGAAACACTATCTAGATATCTGTAGTATAGTAGATGGACCTGTTTCTGCTGAAGTCCTTTCAACAGATTATAAAGGTATGGTTTCTGAAGGAGAAGAACTTAATGATTTACATAGAAATATTATAGTTAAATTACCAATGACTCAAGATGGGGTTAAAGCAATTAGACATTTAAGTAATATGGGAATTAGAACAAACTGCACATTAGTTTTTTCAGTTGGTCAAGCTCTTGTAGCAGCTAAAGCAGGTGCAACTTATGTCTCACCATTTGTAGGTAGATTAGATGATGTTTCTTCAGATGGTTTATCCTTAATAAGAGAGATTAAACAAGTTTACTCAAACTACGATAAATGTCAACTAGATACTAAAATATTAGCGGCTTCTATAAGAAATCAAATGCATATTATAAATTGTGCTAAAATTGGTGCTGATGTTATAACAGCACCATTAAATGTTTTACAAAGTCTTATAAATCATCCCTTAACAGATATTGGAATGAATAAATTTATTGAAGACACTAAAAAGTTTATTTAAAATGAGAAGAATAGGATTAGCTTTACAGGGTGGTGGATCACACGGAGCATTTACATGGGGAGTTCTTGATAGATTATTAGAACTAGATGAGAAAGAACTCTACTTTGACTCCATATGTGGAACTTCAGCCGGTGCAATAAATGCAGTTGTAATGACATGGGGTATGCACATTGGTGGTAGACTTAAAGCTAAAGAATTACTAGAAAAGTTATGGTTAGATATATCAAGTAATGGATTTAAACTATCATACCCATTCATTGAATATTTTACACAAGTTGTATCTCCATATCAATTTAATCCACTTAATATAAATCCACTTAGAAATACAATTTCTAATATTGTAGATTTTGAAGAATTAAAAAAATCAAAAGTTAAATTATTTATTTGCGCAACAAATGTAAAAACAAATAATTTAAAAATATTTAATGGTAGAAATATAACAATAGATTCTGTAATGGCATCAACTGCATTACCAAGCGTTTTTCAAGCTGTTAAAATAGGAAATGATTATTACTGGGATGGTGGATATATGGGTAATCCACCACTTTCACCATTAATCTTAAACTCTAAGATAAACGACTTAATTCTTATTAAATTAAATTCTATCAATATAAATCACTTACCTATGATGGCAAAGGATATAAATGATAGAGTTACTGAGATTTGTTTTAATTCATCACTAATGAATGAAATGAGAATGATACAAATTAGAAATGAATTAATTAGAAGTGGTTTAGATTTAGGTAAATATGGAAAAGAAGAAATATTTGTACATTTGATATCTGGATATGAAACACTAGGTAAATTAGATTACTCAACTAAAATGAATACAGATATTAATTTTTTATTAAAGTTGAAAAATGCGGGAAGACAAGTCGCTGATAGATGGATTAAAGAAGAGTTGAAAAATGTTGGTAAGAAATCTACCTTTGATGTTGATAAAGACTTTTTTAATAAGTATTAAAAATAGTTTGTATTTTTTGTATTAACCCAGGATAAAGATCTTTAGGTAATCCAAATGTATTAAATTGATTATCCACAATTGACTTACCATTTGGATCAAACCAACCCCAATGTAAATTCTCATCATCTAATATAACAGAAAATTCTTTTTCTACAAATCCAAAGAAATATTTAAAATTTCTATTTTTAGACTTAATATATTCATCACCACCCCTCTTTATATCAATTGATGATAAATTTTTAAATCTTAATTCTTCACCCATTTCTCTCCTAATACAATCTAAATAATTATGATCTTGATTTGGATCATATCCACCAGATAATAAAGACCAATATTGATTTCTATCATTTCTCTGAATTAAAAAAACTCTCCCAGTTGATTTACATAAAATCAATAAACCAACTACAACTTCATCACCGTTGTTTATATGTTCAAAAATTCTAAAATCTTTGATCCATTTTTTTGAAGCCATTCCTTTAAATTTAATTTTGCTAAATGGTAAACTTTCCATATCTTTATATATTAAATTATAAACTCATTTTTTATGAAATCGGAAGATATTGAAATGGAAATAGTATTTAAGTGGTTATCTTTACAAGAAGATAGTCCGTGGAATAGAGTAAAATCAATCAATTTATTTCCAGGATCAAACTCATATTTTGAAATATGTGAAATGGTTACCTTAGTAGAAGGTGGTTATAATGGAAAAGCAATCACCTTTGAAGGTGAATCTGAAGTTGGCGAGACTTGTAGATATACAATACCTATAAATGAATATATACAAATTTTAAGAGATGAAAAACTAAATAACATGTTACTATGAAAAAAATAATATTACTACTATTATTACTTTCCAATAATTTATTAAGTCAAGTTAGAATAATGAGAGAACAAGATCTTTCATTTCAAAATCACCTTTATAGAGTTATTAAAGTTCCAATAATGGTGAATGGTGACCCAGATAGTTGGAAAATATGGATGTTAGATGATTTAATTCCATACGATAAAAATCATATCTTAGATATGGAAACACAATCTAGTCAAAAAGGTATAGGAGTTTTTTTAAACGGAGCTTTTGATTCTCTTAAAATAAATTATGAAGGTGCCTTAAAATCGTGCCCAACTGGTTGGAGACTACCGAGAATTGGAGAATGGGACACCTTATTAAATACATTGGACTATCAACAACGAGTCCTTTTTTTTAATAAACTCAAGGGATTTAAGGGATTTAAATCCGACACCATTAATGGTAAAATTCTAAGAAAAGAAACTATAATAAATGGTGGATTTTATTGGAGTTTAACCAGTGATGAACATAAGGCATGGGGAATAGAAATAGAAACAAATTTTAATGTTAATAAGGGAAAAGCAGATAAAGCAGACTTTTTATCAGTGAGATGCATAAAAGAAGAAGAATTTGAAGAATAATTTTTTAATATATAATAAAAAATTATTTCAATTAATGTTACTAAATAGATATAAAGATTTTTCAACAGATCTTCTCCTTGAAAAGGCTATAAATGAGTCCTTTATTTATTACACAAAAGAGTTCAAAGATACTCTTTTTAGAATGAGACTTAAATCAAAGATAGCTCAAGATCTTATAGATGTAGAATTTACGGATGTTAAGCCAGATATGACTTTTATCTCCTTAGGAGATAAAGAAGGTGATATTAAGTTTACACAATTCAAAAAAGCACTTTCAATTCTTAAAAAATCAGTTGAAACTAATTATCCAGATAATTTAACACTTTACGATTATATTGATAAAAAGTTAAGTGATGGTAGTGTATCTCAGTCAGATATAAATACATTCTATAATGATTCAGATTGGGGAATTAAAGATAAATCGAGAAACAGTACCGGTATTGGTAGATTAGTAAATCAAATATTTCCAGGTAAATATACTTCAAAAGAAGTTGAAGATTTTGTTAACTCTTTTAAGAATGTTAACAAACCAGGTGAAAATGAGTTAAAATTAGTAAAAGGTCAAGATATTAAAAAATATTACTTGTACACTAATTATGCAGAAGAAAGTGGTGATTTAGGAAACTCATGTATGAGATATACAAGATGTCAAGAATATTTAGATATCTATACACAAAATCCAAATCAAGTTCAATTATTAGTTTATCTTAATGAAGAAGATAAAGTTTTAGGAAGAGCTCTTCTTTGGGTACTAAATGATGAAAAATCAGAAGATATAGAAGGTGCTGAATATTTCTTAGATAGAATTTATGGAATTAATGACTCTATTAAAAAATTATTCCAAGATCATGCTGAAACACAAGGATGGGCTTGGAGAACAAAATCTGGATATAGTGATACTAAGTATATTACATACAAAGGAGAAGAACATAGTGGAGTTAAAATGAGTATTGAATTAGATAAATATGATTTTAACTACTATCCTTATATGGATACTTTCAAAGAACTAGATAATTCAGAAAGTAAATTATATAATAATGATGACGAAGATCGTAACTGGACACTAAACCACACAGATGGTACTTATGAAGATCATAATGGAGTTTGGTCAGATTGGGAAGATCGTAGAATACCTGAAGATGAAGCTGTTTATTCAGATTGGTTAGACACATATATTTACGAAAGAAATGCTGTTGAAATATCTTTGGGTAACCGCAGATATAAAGGTTGGTGGCCAGATAGTCATGATGATATTGTTTATGATCAATTTAGAGAAGAATGGATACATACCAATGATTCAACATACTCAGAATATTTGGACTGTGCTTTTTATGATGAGGATTCTATCGAAGTTATAACTTGGACAGAAGATGATATTTATTCTCAGGAAAGAAATAGATTTAGATTTCAATCAGAAAGTGTATCCGACCAATGGAATGGGTATATCTCACATAGTAAAATGGATTGTGATGATTATATGGAACATAATGGAGATTACTTAGCAATTGTTGATGATCTAGTTAAATATGATGATTATACAGGTAAATATTACTTTATAGATTTAGGAGTAACAGTTTATGAAACTAAAGAATATGGTCAATTAGTGAAAGAAGATTGTGATATTTTGGGAGTTAAACCAAATGGTAAATCTTGGAAAACAGATGAATTATCTTATTTATTTAGAAATAAACATATAGAAGAAATATTAGAAAAGGCTAGAAAACAAGTTAAAGATCTTGAAGTTATTGAGAGTGGTAAACAAACAAGAATGAAGTTTGAAGATGATGATGAATATTTAGAAAAAGTAAAACAAAAAATAAGAAACTTAAATTGGAGAATAAGTATACTAGAAAATTGGTTGGATTAATTAATTGGTTTAAGACTTTTAATAAGGCATTAAACGAAATTAATTTATTAGGATTTGGTCCTAAGTAAAAAAGTTATTATATTTACAAAACGGTTGGAATGGGAAACGATTTAGATACAAGTTTCAACCTTTTTATAAAAAAATTAAATAAAATTTGGTACATTTAAAAACTTTTAGTAAATTTGTACTATAAAATTAAAAAAGAGACAAAAAACTTTTAATATATAGAAATAATGAGAACAATTAATAAACATAAACATTTTAGTAAATCAAGCAAGTGGTTTAGCAATAAATCAGAACTTGGTGCTGATAGAGTATTGTGTTTATTTTTTGAGGATTTAACGACTATATAAAATAAATATAAAATTAAAACAGTAAACCCAAGTTCAAAAGACTTGGGTTTTTTTATTATTACAATATTTGGAGCTGTGGCAGATGTGGTCATTGCGCTGGTCTGAAAAACCAGAGGAACGGGATCGTAACCCGTCGGCTCCACTAAATGATCTCGTAGCTGAGTTGGTTTCAAGCCTCCGCCTTTTAAGCGGAAGATCGTGGGTTCGAATCCCACCGGGGTCACAAAATAAATGGTGTATGTAGCTCAGAGGAAGAGTGGTGGTTTGTGAAGCCACAGGTCGGGATTTCGAAACTCCTCATACACCCAAAATTGCCTTGTATCCGTAATTGGTTCCGGTCCTGACTCTTAATCAGGTAGTAATGTGGGTTCGAATCCCATCAGGGCAACAAAAATATAAGCGAGTGAGGCTGAGGTAGCCAGAGGGATTCCAAACCCCTCGGAGTGGGTTCGATTCCTACCATTCGCGCAAAATGACAGAGTGAGTATGACACACGGAGGTGGTACTTATGATGTCTAATTTAAAAATGTAGGGAGTAGCTCAGTCGGTAGAGCACGTAACATACTTATCTATAATTTTACCTCGAAAGAGTGTTGAATAGAAAAGTTACTTCGATCTTTTAAATCCGTGGTCGTAGGTTCGAATCCTACCTCCCTACCAAATTAACTATTTAGAATTTTTAATTTATCTCTTATGATACAAGCTTCTTCATAGTTTTCAGCTTCTAAACACTTCTCCAACAAACCTTCTAATTTAGTTCTAGTTGGACATGATAATACTTCACCATTATTTCCTTTCCAATCTATATCAGCAGGAAATCTACCAACCATTAAATACTTACCGGAATTTCTAATTTTATCAGCAATTTCTTTAGACTCATCATCTAAAAATATTTTAGAATTTTCTCTACTTTCAACAAAGTTATTATCACAATCCAACCATAAAACTTTTGTCTTATCAGATTCTTCTTCTATCATTATTAATATATTATAACACTTCATAAAAATTGAATTTACACAAATATAAAAATTATATATAAAAATAAAAAATAAATATGCCTGAAAGAACTGATAATTTTGAAAACCTAACACCACATCATAGAAGAGAAATAAATGCTGTTGAAAAAGAAGCATACAACTGGTGTTCCAAAAACAATATAACTCCAACTAATGAAATTATAAAAGCATTTAAAGCAGGTCAAAAATGGAATAGAGATAATTTTTACACATTAGATGATATAAAAGAAATTGTTAATTAAATCTTTTTATAAAATCATCATACTTTTCTATGATATTATTTACTTTATTACCTCCTTTTAAGTAATCTATTTTACTTTCAGGTGAATAATTACAAATATCTAAAAAGTTATCTAATATTGAATAAGTATCTTCTTTATCTTCTGGGTGAAATAAAGTAGCCCATATTTTTTTATCATCATTAACTATAGCTGATATTATACCATCTAATTCACCAATAACTTTAAATCCATCTGGACAAACATCTAATTTATCATTAAAATCAAAACTAAATTGGGTTGTTTCAAATTCTATATTTTTAAATAATGGATGATCTGTATATTTTGTTAGAGTGTAATTACCTTTTGTTTCTTTACCATTATCAATAGAATTACCCAATGATTGTAATCCATAACAAATTAAAAAATGTGGACAATTAATCTTTTTTAATCTTTCTAAATTTTCTTTTCCGTTACCTTCACCTTTAGATATTCTAAATTCTGAACCAGTTGATATAGTACCAACTATATCATATTCATTATTTAACTTTTCAATTTCATTTGGATTAGATGCTACTTTATATTTTACGCCTCTAAACTCTAAATATTTTTTAACATTATTAAAATATAGATCACTTATATCAGCATTGTTAATAACCAAAATGAACTTTTCATCAAACGATGGTTTCAATTCTATTGATTCGTTTTGTGGTTTGTAAGAATTTAAATACTTATCTAAAAAAGTAAAATTTGTTTTATTCAATTGATATCCCCAAGAATTAAAAAAGTTAACTAAACCTAAAATAGAATCATCTTCAAATCCAAAACAAGTTTCTGGATCTAACTTTGAATTAAATCCATTATAATTAATGACATCTACCTTATTTGGTTTTTTAACTACGAATTCAGCACTCATTGCATCACCATAAGAAATACTAACATTTAATTTAAGATTGTCTGGATTAGCTGATTCACCATCATTATCCTTCATTATATCAATATCTATACCTAAATGACCTGGTTCACCATCTTTTAAAACCTCCCCCTTTTCAGAATTAGGAGTTATTTGAGTATAATCTATTTGAATTCCATTCATAAGATTGGTTATATTAGTAGCATGTCCCATTCCATAACTCTCCTGTGGTAAATTTAATTCCCAATTTCCAGTACTAGTAACTAAAACTAGTTTTTGAGGTAGTATTTTCTTCCAACCTTCAGAATCAAAAATTGAATAATTTGACTCATTAAACTTTTTTAACCATTTCATTTATTATATATTAAATTTTAAATACTAACTATTACAAGTAGGACAGTCCATAGAACCACCTCCTTCACATTGAGGGCATTCATTAGAACCTCTACCATTACAATCATCACAATCAGAAGTTCCATCACCACCACAGCTTTGACATTCTTCACCATCTATAGTTCCATTTCCCTCACAATCTTCACAAACAATTGTACCATCACCATCACAATTACTACACTCTATACTACCTTCTCCTCTACAATTTCTACACTCAATTTCCGCATCACCATCACAAGTTTGACACGGTTGATCTGTTGTTCCATCAGTTTCATTTAAAGTCCATTGTGAATCATTACCATCATCTATATTGGATAATACTTTATTATTCGGATCGTAATAACAAAGAGTATCTACATATGGGAATTTAGTAAATCCATCCATAGAAAGATAAACATCTATTCTTTCAATAGAAGTATCTGATCCACCAAACATGAAATCTTCACCACTTGAATTTTGATGTTTTTTATAAACATATCCCATTTTTTTAGCATATTGTTTGAATAACTCTTCATCTTTAGAATTACTTACATATATTCTATCCATAAAAGGAGTATCTTGATCAACCTTAATACCATCATCTAATGTACATTCATATTTTGGTGACATCCAAAGAAGAGCTCTACCTATAATTTTTTCAGGATCTTCTTCTGAAAGAAGAGCCACCAATTTGACTTGCTTAGGGTTTTTAACATAAATATTTAAATAAGACTGACATTTTGAATATCTCATACAAGAACTACCAAGTGTGTGACTTGCTTTGTAATAATTACCTTCATAGTAAAACTTTCTAATATCCTCACCTTCAACTAACTTAAAATCTTTGAAAAGATTTTCTTCAGCTTCTCTAAACTTTAATCCAAACTTTGTAACAAAATCTTCTAAATCTTTATTATCAACACTAACACCAGATGCTTTTAAGAGAGTTTGTGCAAATGATCCAACTCTTAACTTTTGAGGTTTTATTTTACTTTCATTAGTAATTAAAATTGGGTGTTCATCAAAACTATGTGCATAATAATTTTCTTTACCATCCATTGTTTCTAATCTATAAACAGATC
>SXGQ01094395.1_pt1 | contig 15534 bp, 14 predicted proteins | sample 3178371 | NCBI WGS metagenome assembly SXGQ01 (sample SAMN11356859, study PRJNA531348) | freshwater metagenome | isolation source: freshwater sample F1-20 | place: China: Fuxian Lake, Yuxi | collected 2017-12-25
CCGGCCGCTCAGGCCGACGGCACCTACTACGGCGCGTGGACCCTCGAGGCCTTCAAGATCGCCGGACAGAAGGTCGATTGCCCCGGCTCCATTCCCGTCCCGCCACCAGCACCGTCCATCTCGTGCAAGGCCGGCGAGATCCTGGAGCTCAACAGCGACTACACCTATAAGTCGACCCTCGATGTCTTCAGCCGCGCCCAGGGCAAGGGCAACTTCGAAGTCATCAAGTTTGGTAACAGCAGCCACAAGACGATCGTGTTCGATTCCAATGTCGACATGGACAACCCACGCGCCTACCGCATGAAGCTGCAGGGGACTGGCTCGGGAGCGCCTAAGAAGATGGTGATCTTCCTGACCTACAACACGCCTGGCGGCGAGGACATCAAGATCTCGATGATCTTCCGTCGCGACGCCGACTAGAACGCGTTGACGGGGGGTGCCTCTCGGGGTGCCCCCCGTTTTCGTGCCGCGACCCCCCGATCTTCGGCAAATTCCCACGCTGGCGCCCCAAGCCTGTCATCGTACCCAATAACCATCCCCGACGAGGAGACCCATGGCATCGACCCTCAAGCGGCTCATCGGCGTCGTCGGTTCCAGCGCCATCATTGCCGGCGCCGCCATCGTGGCGGCCCCGTCCGCACATGCCGATGGCGACTACTACGGGACATGGACGCTCACCGCCCTCAAGGAACGCGACCAGAAGACGAAGTGCACGGGTGCTTTGTCGAAGGCTGCGAACTGCCCCGGCGGGCAGACGCTGACCTTGAAATCCAACTACCGCTACAAGACGAGCGATTTCTTGAGCCTCCTCTTCGCGACAGGCCAGAAGGGGTACTTCGACGTGGCCACCCTCCCGAGCACGGGTCAAGACGTCCTAGTCCTCGAGTCGGACAGCAGAGGAGTCTTGGCCCTTGGCAGCGCATGGGCCCTGACACTCTCTGGCGGGGGCTCTGGCTCACCCACCAAGATGATGCTCGCCCTGGAGACCGGCTTGGGCGAGATCACGATGGTCTACCGACGCGACAGCGCGTGAATCCTGACCACTCATGATGCCCCAACCTAGGAGCAGAGCCGTGACATTCACCCTCAAGCGTCTCATAGGCACAGCTGCCGCCACCGCAATCGTTGCTGGGGCCGCGTTGATCGCTGCGCCGTCGGCACAGGCCGACGGGGGCTACTACGGTACCTGGAATCTCACTTCGATCGGGGTCGGCAAGAAGACGCTGAAGTGTGACGGCCTGCCCGGGGAAGAGGATAAGTGCCAGGCCGGCATGAGCCTGGAATTGAAGTCCGACTACAGCTACAAGTCGACCATCAAGAACTTTGAAATCCTTCTCCTACCAGGGAAGGGCAACTTCGTCACGACCACGATTACCGGCAGCGATACCCCCGTGATGGTCTTGAGTCCTGCCGAATACCCGACCTTCCTCCGCGTATGGCAGATGAAGCTTCAGGGCACCCGCTACGGCGCACCGCAGAAGATGGTCCTGTACAGCTCGATCTACAACTCGGGCGAGACGGTCGAGGGCATCAAAATGGTCTTCTACCGAAACTCCAAGTAGAAGCCTACATGCCGGCTGAGAGGCCGAAGTCGATCGACCAGTTTGCGCCGGTGATTGCAGTTGCCTCGGGCTGGGCAAGGAACCACACCACCTCGGCCACTTCGGCCGGCGTGAGGAAGCGTGCGCGCTCCCCCTGGGGGTACGCCGACAGGAGTTTCGCGTAATACGCCTCCAGATCGCCACCGCCGAAGTCCCGTGCCTGGCCCTCGAGCATCGGTGTCTCGATGTCTGCAGGACACACGGCATTGACACGCACCCCCTGAGGAGCAAGCTCGAGCGCAAGTGCGCGGGTGAGGTTGCTGACCCCGCCCTTGCTCGCGCTGTAGACCGCAGCCCCCGCATTGCCCTGGATCCCAGCATCGCTGGAGATCATCACGATGCTGCCGCCGGTTGACTCAAGGTGCGGGATGGCCGCGGAACTGACGAAGTACGCCGCCTTGAGATTCACGCCGACGACGCGGTCCCACTCATCTTCTGTCGTCTCAGCGCTGGCGCCTTCGGTCCACAGCCCGGCGGCGTTGACCACGCAGTCAAGGCGCCCGTGCAGCGCGGCCGCGTGGGCGACCATCTCGCGGATCTGCTCGACGTCGAGCAGATCGGCGGGGATCCACGCACCGGTCGATGCCCGCGCCTCGGGACGATCCGTCGCGATGACGTCCCAGCCGCCCGCCTCGAATCGCTCGCAGAGCACCGACCCGAGTCCACCGGCCGCACCGGTCACGAGCACGACACTCATGCCTGCGCCCTTCTATCCATGACCTACTGGTTGGCGCTGAGGCTAATTGGCGCTGAGGCAGCCCGCAGCTCCACCCCGCTCGAATTCCGCAGTCGTGCAGACAGCGACCTCGGGGTAGTACTCGCCCATGGCCGCTGCGGTCGCGGCGGCGTCGCTGCCGGACGGCACGTTCTGGACGGCGTAGGCAAATCCTTGGCTGGCAAGCATGTTGCGCAGTGCCACCATCTCCACAGCCTTGGGCTTGCTCACCGACGTGGGCAGCCAGTTGACACCGTTGGCTGTCGTCGCATTGCTCGGCCGACTCCTGGGTGGGGAGATCGCGATGGTGACGTAGCCCTCGTCATCGCGCACCGCGGCGTTGTCGGCGACACAGCCGTAGGTTGTGCCCTTTTTGGGCCTCGGATTGGCAACCACCGGGTACGGCGCGGCGTAGACGTTGTTGCACACCGACCAGTAGCGCAGCTGGTAGTCCTCATCGGGCCACGGCACCGGCGTGGTGCCACCCTCGACATCCCACGGCGACGTGGGCGCCAGCATCTTGATCACAACGACCTTCCCCGGTGTCGGCGTAAACAGCATCGATGCGTAGGCATTCGCGTCGTTGGGGAAGAAGCTGTTCGTCGTCGCGGCCGAAGCGCGGAAGAAGTTATTTTCCGGCGGGCAGCCACTCGGTTCCGTCGTGCAGGGAGCCGGTTGCGGCGACGGCCAGGTGCCTGCCTTGATCTGCTGGACGATGGAGAGGAACTTCTTCGCCTTGCCGATCTTGCCGATGGCGGCGATGGCCTTGCCACTGCAGGCGGGCAGGGTCGTCCGCTTGCTGTCGGCATCGACGACCGTCAACTTCGGCAGGGCCACATCCTGCGCGCCACCCTCGGGTAGGTAGACCCGCATGACGAGGAATCCGAGATTTGCCGGCGCCTTGCCCTGCGGCTGGGGATTCGGAGGCAGGATCGGAAGAGCATTCACGTCTCCAGGGTCGACGCCCTCGCGCAGAGTCACCGTGAAGGTCCCTCCCACCGGCGTATCCGGTGCGGAGGTCTCCGCCCAAGGATTGGGCTGCGGGGAGCCGATGGCCGGCACGATGTCGAAGTCGGTGATCTGCGACGGCGCACCCGTGGCGCTCTCGTAGACCCCGCCGGCGTTGTTGTACGCCGTGAAGGCAAGGAACCGCGTCTCCGGGAAGATCCCCGCGACCTCGATCGACATGCCGGGCAGCGCCAGGTAGGGCGTTGTCCAGTACGTCGCGCTCGTATCCGGGAAGGCGACGTTCATGGTCTGCGGTGTCGTCTCCAGCCACCACGAGCAGTAGGGAAACACGTCGGAGATGGACGGCTTCGGCTTGGCGACCGGCTCGACCGGGAAAGGCGCGGCCTGCGCAGCCGGGAGTGTGAAAACCAGGGTCGCAGCCAGGATAGGGGCGAGGAGGAGGGGGAGTCGCTTCACGGGGCGACGCTAGCCCACATCGACGCGCCACGCACAGCCACGGGTGCTCCCGTGATTAGGCCCGCTCCTCGGCGATCGAGTTGCCACCATCTATGACGAGGCACTGCCCCGTCGTGTACGCCGCTCCCGGGGTGCACATCCACGCAATCGCCGATGCCACCTCGGCGGCGGTCGCGCTGCGACGCATCGGAGTGCGCAGGCCCTGCTCCCGCTCGTGGTCGTTCTGCGACCCCGTCGCAATCCAGCCCGGCGCGACCGCGTTGACCGTGATCCCATCGGCCGCGAAGTCGACGGCCAGCGAGCGCGCCAGTCCGACCATGCCGGCCTTCGCCGCGGCGTACGCCGACTCCGTGTGCATCGCCATGACCGGGCCCGTGATGCTCGCGACCATGACGATGCGCCCCCATCCGGCTTCCCGCATTCCGCGAAGTGCCGCGCGACTCACATAGAACGCCGAGTCGAGGTTGCGCGCCATCGACGCACGCCAGGCATCCGCGTCGAGTGAGAGAGCGTCGCCACCCTCGGTCGATCCGGGAAGAGACACGCTCGTCATGCCGGCGTTGTTGACGATGATGTCGAGCCGCCCCCAGTGGTCATGTGCGTCCCGCACGAGCGCCGCGGCTGCATCGGCGTCGGTGAGGTCAGCGACAGCACCGTGTGCGGCGTACCCCAAGGAAGTGAGCTCGGCCACGCGCTCGTGGATGCGGACGGTCGTCGCCGCGACCGTCACGGACGCCCCCAGCTCCGCCAACGCACGAGCAGCCGCGAAGCCGATGCCGGTCTCGCTCCCCGCCCCGGTAACGAGGGCGGCGCGGCCCGTGAGGTCGAGGCTGGCGGGCAGCATCAGGCGACCAGGCGACGCACGACTTCGGCGAAGAGCGACGTGTGCAGGTCGACTTCCGTCGCGGTGGTGGTCGGGCACATGAGCGCCATGTTGTGGAAGGGCGTCATGAGGACGCCGCGGTTGGCCATGAAGAGATGGAGATACTCGTCGAGGTGCTCATCCTCCGCATGCGCCGACTCGGTGCCCGTGCGCGGCGCAGGTCGCGCGAAGCGGTACTCGGCTCGCGCACCGAGCTGGGAGATGGACCAGGGCACGTCGTACTCATGCAGGGTCGCAACGACTCCCTCGGTGAAGCGCGTGGCCAGCGCAATCATGTGTTCGAACGCCGCATCGGTGAGGACCTCGCCGAGGGTCGCGCGCATAGCCGCGGTCGACATGACATTGCCCGCGAGCGTGCCGCCGACCCCGCCGACGTCGATGAGGTCGGCATCGGGATGCTCCTCGACCATCTCGGCGATGCGATGCGTGATGCCGTAGGTGCCGGTCGGGATGCCACCGCCGATGCTCTTGCCGATGACGAGGATGTCGGGGTCGAGACCCCACGCCCGGGTGCATCCGCCCGGGCCTGCCGAAATCGTGTGGGTCTCGTCGATGAGCAGCAGCGTGCCGTGCTTGCGGCAGAGCTCAGTGACGCCCTCGAGGAACCCGGGCTCGGGCAGGACGATGCCGATGTTGGTGAGCGCTGGCTCGGTGATGAGCACGGCGACATCGCCATGGGCGAGCGCACGCTCCACCGAGTCCAGGTCGTTGAACTCCACCGCGCGCGTCATCTGCTCGATGGGAGAGGGTGCTCCGACACTGCCGCGGCGCAGCTCGGTCGATCCGCCCGGTCCCATCTGCACGAATGTCTCGTCGACCGCTCCGTGGTAGCAGTACGAGAACGCCGCGACCTTGGGTCGGCCCGTCACCATGCGCGCGAGGCGCAGCGCCCAGCGGTTGGCGTCGGTGGCGGTGAGCGCGAAGGACCACAGCGGCAGTCCGAAGCGCCGAGTGAGATCCGCGGCGACCCACTCCGCATCGGCGCTCGGCATCATCGTCGTGATGCCGCCTTCCACACCAATGCGCTGATGCACGGCCTTGACCGTTGCCTCAGGAGAGTGTCCCGCCATGGCGCCGGTGTCGCCGAGCGCGAAGTCGACATATTCATTGCCGTCGACATCGGTGATGCGATTACCGTGCGCGGTGGCAAGGTAGAGCGGGTAGCCACCCGCCCACTTGTTCATCCACGTCATGGGCACGCGGCCGAAGAGATGGTCGGCCTGCCCATAGAGCTCGCGTGAGCGGGGGGAGCGAGCGGCGTACGTCGCCCGTTCCTCCTCGAGTGCGGACTGCAGGCGGACTCGGTCGATCTCGGTCATGTCATCCCTCGACAGTGGTAGGCGGTGAGGTTCCACGATAGGGCCGATCAGCCGGTCAGGGGCGGCTTCGCCGACCCGAGACAAGCAGGCCGATGATCACGGCGAGGATCTCGATCACGGCACTGCCCAGGAGGAGTGGTCGCCAACCCCACTCCACCAGCGCAGCGGCAAGCACGGATCCCAGGGCGAAGGCACCCGTCTTGAGCGAGGTCGCCGCGACGAAGACCAGTGAGCGCAGATGCGTCGGCGATTCGCGATCGCGCACCTGCAGCACCGCCGAGAGTTGTGGTGCCTCGAGGAAGCCGAGCACAGCACCGATTGCAAAGGCGAGCGGCATTGACGGCACTACAGCGAGCGCTGCGAAGGCCAGTCCGAGACCGAGAGTCGTGACGACGACCATCGTGCCGGGCCCCCGACGGGTGGGTCTCCTCGCGAAGACGACGGACCCGAGCAAGGCGCCTGCCGCGACTACCGCGAGGAGGAGGGCGCCGATACCCGCGTCTCCTGCCAGATCCTCACCCATGAGTGGGGCTCCGATGACGAGTCCCGCGATGCCGACGAACGCGAGAGTGCTGATGATGGTTGAGCGCCGTAGCGACACCGAGTGCCAGAAAATCATGAGTGAGCGCACAGCGTGCAGGAGTGGCTGCGGCTCGTCTGGGAGCTCGTCCGCGGTCCGTGACGGGATCGGCACAAGCGGGAGCACGAGCGCCGCGAGCAGATACAGCAGCACAGCAACCTCGAGTGAGGCGGCTCCGGGTGTGTTGGCGTCGTAGACATAGGCGATGCCGACAATGGCCGGTCCGACAATGTCGCCGACGTTGTAGGTCGCGACATCAACCGAATAGGCCCGCGAAGGAACGACATCGGGGACAACGCGCCGCAGTTGTGCACTCCATGCACCGGTGAGCATCGGGTGGAAGAGGCCCGCCGTCCCCGCAATGAGCATGAGGACGCCTAGCGACCACGATCCCACTCCGACAGCGAGGGCTGCCGAGCAGGCGGCGAGGGAGAGGATAGCGAGGGCGTAGCCGCGCTTCGGGTGCACGGCGCGGTCCATGAGTGCGCCGACGAGAGGGCCCACGATCCCGGCGATCGCGGTGACCGACGCAACGATGAGTGATCCCTCCGAGGCTGAGCCCCCCGAGGCGAGCACCCCCAGAATGATGGCGGTCGGCAGGCCCGCGTTGGCCGCGCGTGCGAGGGATCCCACGGCGGCGTACGCCGTGAGGCGTCGCGTGGAGCTTCCGGTCATCCGGGAGTTCCCTAAAGGCGATGAGCTTCCGGGCGGCACGGTCGCAGCCTACGGAGGACCGCAGCGTGATCACACCACCGTGCCGGCACGGTGTAACCTGGCCACCAGGGCCCCCTAGAGTGTCACCGTCCCAATTTCTGAGAATCGGAGTTCACCGTGGAGTTCGGCCAGTTCCTGTGGAGCCTGCTCGTCATCTTCTTCATGATCATGTACTTCATGATCTTGTTCAGTGTCGTCATCGACCTGTTCCGCAATCACCAGATGGGCGGCTTCGCCAAGGCCCTTTGGATCATCTTCCTTATCTTCGTCCCGCTTATCTCGCTGCTCATCTACGTGATCGTCTACGGCAAGTCCATGGCCCAGCGCCAGCAGACGGCCGTGGTCGAGGCACAGCAGGATCAAGCGGCGTACATCAAGCAGGTCGCGGGCACCAGCCCGGCTGAGCAGATCGCTCAGGCGCAGCAGCTCCTCAACTCCGGCGCGATCTCGCAGGCGGAGTTCGACAAGCTCAAGGCCAAGGCGCTGAGCTAGACGTCGTTTGCGCGTCTCCAAGGAGCACCCAATCGTCACGGTCGGGTGCTCCTTGCTTATCCGAGGGCGAAGGCTCCCGGTGTCGTGGCGAGGATGGCGAGGCCAGCGATGATGCCGAAGCTGCTCAAGGCGAGGAAGCCGATCTGGATCGACCGGCGCTGCACGATGGTCGTGAGACCAGCGACGAAGAGCACCACGGCGAAGAACACGTTGGCGAGGTCGAAGCGGTCGGAGTTGGCATCGGCTGTCTCGGCGGCGATGCGCAGCGCCTCGGCCTGCTCGTCGTAGGCCTGGCCCTCGGCGAGCAGCACCTGGCTGGGGAGACTGGCGAAGGCGGGATTCTCCGGGACAAACGGCGTGAGGGGCGTGGTTTCCTCAGGCTCGTCGCGCCACCACTCGAAGGCCGCGAGCAGCTCTGGGCTCATGATGCCCTGCGTCAAATAGTCGACGACCGTGGTGTCACCCGACTCGCTGGCCGCCACGATAGCCAGGGCCGTCTCCACGAAGAGTGAGACCTCCTGCTGACGCTCCTGGCCCGACCGGATGTAGGCATCGTTGGCGAGCGAGATGGCGGCCTGCTGCTCGGAGTAGCTCTGCAGCACCAGGTCGCTGGTGAGTGATTCGCGATACGCCGACCACGCTGTGAGCACAGCTGCCGTACCCAAGAGGACGGCTGCCGCCATCGCGAGGGCACCCTGTGTGGCGTTCGCCTTGCTCTCCGCGGTATCGCTCATCATCTCTCCTAGGTTGCCCGATGCACTGGCGCCCGTGGTGTCCCCGGCATGGCACAAGACGGTAGTGGACGTTGGCCCCGAGCGCTGTCCGGTCGGCGCTAGAGGCTCGGTGTGGCGCCGGGGTCAGACGTCGTTCGCCAGCCCGTCGATCACGTGCACACCCGGAAATTCACACAGGGCCGCGCCGGGCAGCACGATCTTGGAGCGCCGTACGCCGCTGCCGATCACAATCACGGGCTGCGCGATGACGCGCGAGTCCACCAGGATCGGCCAGTCAGGGGGCAGGCCGAGAGGGGTAATCCCGCCGTACTCCATGCCCGTCATCGCGACGGCGTCGTCCATGGGGGCGAAGGAGATCTTGCGGACGTCGAGCCAGCGTCTCGCGACACCGTTGACGTCGGCGCGCGTGGTCGCGAGCACCAGGCACGCGGCCATGCGCACCTGCCCCTCACGCTTGCCGGCGAGGACCACGCAATTGGCCGAGGCCTCCAGCGGCACGGCGTACGCGTCACAGAAGGCCGCTGTGTCAGCTAGATCGGGATCGATGGGTGCGACACCCACGCTGTCGGCTTCGCTCCAGCCGGCCAGGGCAGCGGCAGTCGCGGGGGCGAGGAGATCCACATGCGCGGTCGCGGGAGTGACATCGAGGGTGCCCAGCGGCATCATGTGCCGATGAGACCACATCCGGGGGGTGGGCAGCGTGACGCCGTGCAACGGTGATACCCCCTGGGGTATGCTGGTCCAACCCGAGAGAAGGAGCGCTTCCCATGTGCAGCCCCGCCCCCTGCTACGCGTGCGGCAAGGTCACCTGGACCGGCTGCGGCGAGCATGCCGATCAGGTCATGGCGTCCATCCCCGAAGGGAAGCGCTGCACCTGCGGCTAGCCGGCGTGCACTCAAGCGCAGAGTCCTCGAACCGAGCGGCCCCCGCTCACCATCCCTTCGCCGGGAGGCGCCATGCCTGCGCGTTCGGCTGACGGTGCACTGCGCGGTGAGCGCATGGCGACCATCCTGGTGCGCCTTCGTGAGCAGGGCGAAGTCCACGCCACCGATCTCGCCGCGGAGTTCGGCGTCTCCCAAGCGACGCTACGTCGCGATCTCGCGATCCTCGACGAGCAGGGGCTGTGCACGCGCCGCTACGGCGGAGCCGTGCCCACAGAGTCGAGCACAGAGCTGCCCGTCGCCTACCGCGATCGCCGCTCCCAGAAGGAGAAGGCCGCGGTCGCCAAGGCGGCTGCCGACCTCCTGCCTCCTGGACCGCAGACAGTGGGGTTCACCGGGGGTACGACAGCCAGCGAAATCGCGCGCGTGCTGTCGAAGCGCGTGGACCTTGTCGTGGTGACCAATGCCCTCAATATCGCCAGCGAGATGGCGGCCAAGCCCCGCATCCGTGTGGTGGTCTCGGGCGGGGTCGCGCGCTCGCAAAGCACGGAGCTCGTAGGCCCCTGGGCCGAGTCGGCACTGGCTCAGGCCACCATTGGCACGGCGTACATCGGAGTGGATGGCCTGGATCTCGAGGGAGGCCTCACGACGCACGACAGCGTCGAGGCGCGCACCAATGCCGCTCTGCTGGAGCGCGCAGAGAGAGTCGTGGTGGTCGCCGACTCGAGCAAGATCGGGCGTGTGCTACCCGGCGCGATCGCTCCGCTCACGGCCGTGCACGTGCTGGTGACGGACGCGGGGATCACGACCAACGTGCTGGCCGCGTTGACAGCCGCCGGCGTGGAGGTTGTGATCGCCTAGCGGGCGGTGCAGACGACCGGGTTGGAAACTCCGCGCTCGCAGAGCGAAGGGCGCTGGCATACTCCGCGCATGAATCTCACGCAGCTCACCGCCACGGAGCTCATCGAGCTCTACCGCAGCGGCCAGGCCTCACCCGTCGAGGCGATGCAGCAGGTACTCGAGCGAGTGGAGCGCGTGGATCCGCTCATCAACGCCTTCATCCTCATCGACGCCGACGCCGGACTGGCGGCCGCACGCGAGAGCGAGGCGCGCTGGATGGCACACCGCGCGACGGGCGCACCCGTGGGCGCGGTCGAGGGAGTGCCGACGACGATCAAAGACATCCTGTGGACCAAGGGGTGGCCCACCCTGCGCGGTAGTCGCGCGATCAATCCCGACCAGCCATGGGAAGAGGACGCGCCCTCCGTCGCGCGCCTGCGTGAAGCTGGCGCGGCGATGTTCGGCAAGACGACGACACCGGAGTTCGGCTGCAAGGCGGAGACCAACTCCCCGCTCACCGGAATCAGCCGCAATCCCTGGGATCCCACGAAGACACCGGGCGGCTCATCAGGTGGCACCGCAGCGGCCGTCGCCGCAGGTCTTGGCGCATTGAGCATGGGCACCGACGGTGCGGGGAGTGTGCGCATCCCTGCGGCCTTCTGCGGCAATGTCGGCATGAAGGCGAGCTTCGGTCGCGTGCCGGCGTACCCGCTCTCACCCTTCGGCAGCGTGGCGCACGTCGGCCCGCACACGATGAGCGTCACCGACTGCGCGCTCATGATGAATATCGTCGCGCAGCCGGACCCCCGCGACTGGACATCGCTGCCGTACGACGGGATCGACTACCTCGACGGGGTCGATGATGGCGTGCGCGGAATGCGCGTCGCCTACTCGCCCACGCTTGGCTACGCCGACGTCGATCCCGAGGTAGCAGCGCTGGTGGATGCAGCGGTGCACGAACTCGATTCGCTAGGCGCGATCGTCGAACAGGTCGATCCCGGCTTCGAGGACCCGCTCGACATCTCTACCGGTCTGTGGTTCGTCTCCTCCAAGACGGTCTACGACTCCCTCGGGCCGGAGGGGCAGGCGGTCACCGACCCCGACTTCGCGGCGCAGGCCGCGCAGGGTGCTGAGTTCAGCGCGCAGGACGTGCAGTTGCTCACGCTCAAGCGCAATGCGCTCGGCACGCACATGCGCCTCTTCATGACCCGCTACGACGTGCTCGTGACGCCGGCGGTCGCGATCCCGGCCTTCGAGGCGCGACCCGCGGGCTCGGTTCCGATGACGCCGGAGTCGATGCTGTCGTGGACGCCCTTCAGCTATCCCTTCAATCTCACGCAGCAGCCGGCGATCACCGTGCCCTGCGGACTCACATCAGCGGGCCTGCCCGTGGGGTTGCAGATCGTGGGGCGCGCGCACGATGACGTCACCGTCCTGCGCGCCGCCCGGGCCTACGAGACGGTGCATCCAGTGCCGCGGCCACAGATCTAGCCCTGACGCGCCTACGGGGTGATCACGATCTTGTGGGCTGACCTGTCCGAGCGCATCGCTGCGAGAGCCTCGGCGTAGGCATCAATCGGGTAGCGGTGCGTGATGAGGCCCTCCGTGCGAATGGCTCCACTGCGGAACGCCGCTAGTGCGTCCGGGAAGGAGTCCACCTCCGTGAAGGAGCCCATGATGGTCAGCTCGCGGCGGAAGATCTCAAAGGGTGAGATGCTCACGAGATCGGCCTCGTCGGCCACGCCGTAGTAGACGATGCGCCCACCATTGCGCGCGAGTCGAGGGAGCTCGCCGATGACATCGGCGCGACCGGTGGCGTCGATGACCACGTCGAAGCCCTGATCACCGCGCAGACGGTCGACTGTCCCGCCCACGTCACCCCGATCGGCCACGTGCGTGGTGATGTCGGCGAGCCCCAGCGCGAGATCGAGCTTGTAGGCGTTGGGGTCAGTGAGGACGACAGAGGCAGCGCCGTGCATGCGCAGGAACTGCGTGAGGAGCACACCGGTGGGTCCGGCGCCCAGCACGACGACGGAGCAACCGATGAGCGGCTCGAGGCGGTCCATGAGATGGGCGATGCAGGCTGCAGGCTCGGCGAAGACGGCAAGGTCGAGTGGGATACCGCTGGCATCGAAGACCTGCCCGCGAGGGGCGAGGACGAACTCCGCGAAGCCACCCGGCGTGGACGACCCGATACCGGCGAAGGAGTCGCACAGCCACGGTCGACCTTCGCCGCAGTAAGCACAGGCGCCGCAGCTGGAGTTGGGGTTGACCACCACCTGCTGCCCGACCTGCAGTGGGCTGCCGGCACCGTCGGCGTCGACCCCGTCCCCCAGGGCGTCGATCACACCGACGGTCTCGTGGCCGGGGGTGAGTGGGAAGTGGGCGAGGAACTGGCCCTCATGCAGGTGCAGGTCCGTCCCGCACATTCCTGCTGCCGTCATGCGCACGCGCACCTGGTCTGGTCCCGGCTCAGGCACGGGCACTTGGCGGACGCTGAAGGATCCCGGGGCGTCGTACACAACCGCACGCATGCCCACACGCTAGTGCGACACATGACTAGACGGGCTCGATCGTCTCCTTCACCATGACGAGCCGGTCGCCGCGAGACTCACCGAGGAGATCTATACGCCCAGGAACGCGATCGCACGTGTTCATGTGCGGAATAGCGGATTCGTGCTTACTGGGCCATATCGACGAAGCGCGAGTAGTGCCCCTGGAAGGCGACAGTGATCGTCGACGTGGGTCCGTTGCGGTGCTTAGCGACGATGAAGTCAGCCTCGCCCGCGCGTGGTGACTCACGCTCATAGGCGTCCTCGCGGTGGAGCAGAATCACCATGTCGGCATCCTGCTCAAGGCTGTTGTGCACGGCGACACCGTCGGCAATGAAGTTGTGCGTACCGGGCACGGTGGCGTCGTAAACCTCTTGCTCCCCAAGCGAGGTGATGGAGACGATCTCGTCCCAGTGCACGTCGTTGGTGGCCATCAGCTCCAAGTCGGCCGACTCCAGCACCGTGGCAACGCGTCCGAGTCGCTCGCGACTGGGGGCGTGTTTCCACATCGTGCTGCCGCAGAAGGACGTCCCCATCGCGGAGGCAAACTCGCGATGGGTCATTCCCCTGTCACTGATCACACTCTTGACGTCTTCCCACACCTCACGCGGCACCGTGTCGCGATTGGTGTTGGGCTCGATGGTCTCCAGGATCGAGAGCAGTCGGCGGCCAATCTCCCCACGCTCGCCGTGAGCGTTGATTCGGCGCAGGAACACCTTCTGGTCAGCCGCTCCGGAGACGTCCACGGCGTAGGAGGGGCGACAGCCCGCCTTTGTCGATGTGCGGATGCGGGCTGCAATACCGAAGCGCAGGAGCAGGCGTGCGACATCATCGGCGAGGCGCCTGCTCGTGGATGAGTAGTAGACGCGGCCACCGCGACCCGAAGAGTTGATGAGGATCGATCCGTCCGTCGCCCACAGGTGGCGGAGGAAGAGCGCGATCTGGCGCTTCGGCAGGCAGAAGACCTCGGGTGGAACGAACTTCTCGTGGCTCCGCTTGCCGAAGAGCCCGAGATCGTCGAGCCAGGCGTTGATGGGGTTGCGCACCCCATGCGTGACGGGCCGATTCGACGCTAGGCGGAGGGTGAGACAGCGGGCCTCGGGGTAGTCATCAACCGAAGCGCGTACGTCAAACGCCGAAGTAGCAGAGCGGCGTACCGCCTCAAGATTGGCTCGGTCCCTCGTCGCGTAACGCAGTGGCTGACGCGGCAGCATGGAACCATCGCCAATGAGGTGGGCGAGCATGACGACCTTGTCATCACTCCACATGTCGAACTCGACCTCGGGTGCGGGCACATGTCGGGGTGTGGCGATGCGGTCGCCTGGCTTGAGCTCTCCCAGACTGCGCCAGCCGTGATAGGTCAGCAGCGGGTGGTTGGCTGTCAGCTCCACAACGCGACCACTCGCCGTGGTGAGTTTGAAGACTTCCTTGCGCCCGGTGGAGAAGACGTGGGTCATGGTCTGCGGGACGTAGCGGAGCGAGTCGTCCAATGACCAGACAGGGATGAGTCGCTCGCCACTCTCCATCAGCTCGCCGATGGTGACCTCGGAGCCGATGTCCGCGCGCAGGATGCGGGTCGATGCGGTGAGACAGCCCGATTCGCGAAGGTCCGACAGCATTGGTCGCTTATCGGTGCGCTGCTCCGGTCCACGATTGAGCTGGCTGACGGCGATGACGGGAACGTCGAGCTCCTTGGCCAGCAGCTTGAGCGACCGGCTGAACTCGCTGACCTCCTGCTGCCGGCTTTCGACCTTCTTGCCGCTCGTCATGAGTTGCATGTAGTCGACGACGACGAGGCGCAGGTCGTGACGCTGCTTGAGTCGGCGGCACGTCGCGCGACTCTCCAGCATCGGGAGGTTGGGCGAGTCGTCGATGAAGAGCGGTGCCTCACTGACCGTGCCCATCTTGGTGGCGAGCTTCTGCCAGTCGTTGTCACTCATTTTGCCGCTGCGCATGTGATGCAGCGCGATCTGTGCCTCGGCAGACAGCAGGCGCATGAGGATCTCGTTGCGCCCCATCTCGAGTGAAAAAATGACACTGGTCAGGCCGTGGCGAATGCTTGCCGATCGCGCCAGATCCAAAGCTGCCGTGGATTTACCGAGCGCGGGCCTAGCGGCGAGGATGATGAGCTGTCCGGGATGCAAGCCATTGGTCAGCGCGTCCAGGTCGGCAAAGCCGGTCGGCACGCCCACCATCTGGCCACCGCGGTTGGCAATCGCCTCGATCTCGGTAAGCGCACCGTCCATGAGATCACGCAGCGGCAGGTAGTCCTCCGCCGTGCGCCGCGCGGTGACTTCGTAGACCTCGGCCTGCGCCCGATCGACGACGTCGTCGACATCGCCCTCGCCGGCGTATCCCATCTGCACGATGCGCGTGCCCGCCTCGACCAAGCGGCGCAGGATCGCGCGCTCCTTGACGATCGCGGCGTAGTAGCCGGCATTGGCCGCGGTGGGCACGAGGGACACCAGGGTGTGAAGGTAGGACGCTCCCCCGATACGGCCAATCTCACCGGTGCGGGTGAGCTCGGCGGACACGGTCACGGCGTCAGCAGGGTCGCCCTTGCCGTAAATCGTGATGATCGCGTCATAGATCGTCGCGTGGGCCGGACGGTAGAAGTCACCCTCGCGAAGGACCTCGACGACGTCGGCGATCGCATCCTTGCTCAGCATCATCGCGCCGAGCACTGACTGCTCGGCTGCGACGTCCTGCGGGGGCGTGCGATCCGCGGGCGGCCCGCCGCCATCGTCGTAGGGCACGGGGAGTTCGGCAACGCTCACGCGCACTCCCTCCCGGCGTAA
>SXGQ01783652.1_pt1 | contig 15531 bp, 18 predicted proteins | sample 3178371 | NCBI WGS metagenome assembly SXGQ01 (sample SAMN11356859, study PRJNA531348) | freshwater metagenome | isolation source: freshwater sample F1-20 | place: China: Fuxian Lake, Yuxi | collected 2017-12-25
ATTGAGGAGCTTGTTCAACTAAATTTATTTGCTTCATAGGTGCGCCTTCTACGAGTACTTCATCCTCGATAACATCGATAAGCTCGTCGTGAAAGCCGCCAACGAGGCCGGCGGCTACGGCATGTTGATCGGGCCCGCCGCCTCCAAGGAGGAGTGCGCCCGCTTCCGCGCGCAGGTGGCCGCCAATCCGCGCAACTACATCGCGCAGGATCCGATCATGCTCTCCCGCTCGCCCACCTGGTGCGACGGCCAGCTCGAAGGCCGCCATATCGATCTCCGGCCCTACATCCTTAACGGCGAAAAAATCACCGTCACCCCGGGCGGCCTCACACGTGTCGCGCTCCGCAAGGGTTCGCTGGTCGTGAACTCGTCCCAGGGCGGCGGCTCGAAAGACACCTGGGTTCTCAAGGGCGACGAGTAGCCCTCCCCGCCATGCCGCCGACCCGCCAGGCCACCGCCGCCCCGCCGGAACGTTCCCAGACGACCGTCATGCTGTCCCGCGTGGCACACTCGCTGTATTGGATGAGCCGCTACATCGAGCGCGCCGAGAACACCGCTCGGCTGCTCGACGTCAACCTGCACTTCCTCGCCGACCTCCAGGAGCTCTCCGGCGCGTCCCGGAACACCTGGGAGTCCCTTATCCTGAGCTCCGGCGCCGAGGAGGATTTCCGCCGGCTGCACGCGACGGCTGACAGCCACACCGTGACGGAGTTCCTCGCCTTCGATCTGCGCCACGCCGGATCGATCCTCAATTGCGTCTACGCCGCCCGCGAAAACGCCCGGATGATCCGCGACCAGATCTCGCTTGAGATGTGGGAGGTCATCAACGAACTGCACCTCATCCTAAAGTCGACCAACACGGCCGACGTCTGGGCGCGCGGCCCGCAGGAGTTCTTCACCCGCATCATCCGCGCTTCCCACCAATTCCAGGGCCTGACCGACGCCACGTTCCCGCGCAGCGAGGGCTGGGAGTTCATCCGCTTCGGCAAGATGCTGGAGCGCGCCGACAAGGCGACCCGCATCCTGGACGTGAAATACCATATCCTGCTGCCCAGCGCGACTGACGTCGGTGGCGCCCTCGACACCGCGCAATGGCAGGCCGTGCTCCGCTCCGCCTCCGCACTCGACGCGTACCGCCGATACCACGTGCGCGAGATCCTCCCGTGGAAGGCCGCCGAGTTTCTCATCTTTTCCGATTCCTTCCCCCGGTCGATCCACTTCTGCGTCGCGCAGGTCGACGACCTGCTCCGCCGTATCCTTGGCGAAACCGGCACCCGTGCTCGCTCCGCCGCCGCCCGCGCCTCGCGCCGGTTGCTCGGCGAGCTTGAGTCCCGCACGATTACCGACGTGCTTCAGCGGGGACTTCACGAATTCCTCATGGACTGCCAGGCCACTCTTGCCGCGATCTCCGACGAGGTCGCCGAAACTACGATGTTCTATCCCGCTGAGTCCTCGCTCGAGGACCAGCAGCAGCAACAGCAGCAGTAGCCGGCCGCGCGGAAACACCGGCGCCATGCAACTGCGCGTCGTTCACCGGACCTCCTTTGTCTACGCCGGCGAGGCGAAGGAGAGCTTCAACGAGCTTCGGCTGCGTCCCGTCGAAACGGAGTTCCAGCGCTGCCTGGCGTTCGACCTGCGGATATCGCCAGCGGCGGAAACGCGCGACTACGGGGATTTCCACGGCAACATCGTGCATTACTTCGAGGTCCCTGAGCCGCACGAGCGGCTTTGCATCACGGCCATATCGCGCGTCGAAACCGTTCCCACGGGCCAGCGACCGGCCACGCCGATGGTTTCCGCAGAACAACTCGCGACGTCACCCGAGCGCGAGATGATGGCGGAGTTCGCCACCGACTCGCCCTACGTGCCGCTCGACGTCGAGCTCTGGCGGGAGGCGCAGGACATCCTTGCCGGGGGCCGCGGCGACGTCTGGGGCGATGTCCGACGCCTGGGGGAGCATGTCCATCGCACCTTCATCTACCAGCCCGGCTCCACCGGGGTGAGCACCCGCGCGCCCGACGCGTTGCGGCTGCGCGCCGGCGTCTGCCAGGACTTCGCGCACGTGCATCTCGGCCTGTGCCGCACTCTCGGCATTCCGGCACGTTACGTGAGCGGTTATTTCCTCAACCCCGCGCGCCGCCCCGGGGAAAACGAAGCCTCGCACGCGTGGATCGAGGCGTGGCTGCCCGGCGCCGGCTGGCTCGCCTACGACCCCACCCACGCGCGCGTCGCCGACGACCGCTACATCACGCTCGCCGTCGGCCGCGACTACGCCGACATCCGACCGGTAAGCGGAACGTACCGCGGTGCGCCCACGCGGGCCCTCCGCGTCGACGTCTGCGTGCGCGAGACCCGGACACCCGTGAACGCCAGTTCCCCATGACGAAACGCATTCTCGTACTCTGGGATATCGATGGCACCCTGATCGTGACCCGTAACGCGGGCTCGCGCGCGATGGAAGTCGCGTTTGCCCGCCACTTCGGGCGGCCCGGCGACCTGTCGACCATCGACTGGGCCGGCCGCACCGACACCTGGCTCACGCCGGAGATCCTGCGCCGCAATGGCATCGAACCGACCCCGGAAACCTGCGCGGCTTATCTGGAGACCTATCTCAGCACGCTGCCCGGCGAACTTACCGCGGGTCCGCAGGGACGCGTGCTTTCCGGGGTGAATGAACTCCTCGATCTTTTGGAAGCCGACGCGCGCTTCGCGCAAGGTCTCCTCACCGGTAACCTCCGGCGCGGGGCCGAGCACAAGCTCACGCACTACCGCCTCTGGCACCATTTCCCGTTCGGCGCGTACGCCGACGACAGCCCGCGGCGCAACGACCTCGGCCCGGTCGCCTTCCGCCGTGCCGCGGCGCACCACGGCCACGAGTTCAACGCCGCCCAGGCGGTGATCATCGGCGACACCCCGCACGACATCGAAGGCGCCCGCGCCTGCGGCGCCCGCGTGATCGCCGTCGCGACCGGCCGCCACTCGGCCACCGAACTCGCGGCCCACTCGCCGGACGCAGTCTTTCCCGATCTCGCCGACACCACCGCCGTGCTCCGCGCGCTCGGCGCCTGAATACCCGTAAGCGCGCCGCCCCGCCCTGCTTGCGAATGGGCTGACGCCTGATTTCCGGCTGGTCTCCCGTGGGTAGGGCGGCGTTAACAACCACGACCCATGAAGCGCTTCACCATCGCCCTCGCGTCGGACCACGCCGGTTTCGCCTACAAGGAGGCGATCAAGGCCCAACTGCTCGCCGAAGGGCACACGGTGCGGGATTTCGGCACGCATTCCGACGCGTCGTGCGACTACCCCGACTGGATCCGTCCAGCGGCGGAGTCCGTGGCGAGGGGCGAGTTTGAACGTGGAATCGTGCTCGGCGGCTCGGGTAACGGGGAGGCGATCGTGGCCAACCGCGTGCGCGGCGTGCGTTGCGGGCTCTGCTGGAACCAGCAGACCGCTGTTTGGAACCGCTCCCACAACGACGGTAATGTGCTGTCGATCGGTCAGCGCACCGTGACCGAGGCCGAGGCGCTAGCGATCGTGCGCACTTGGCTCGCCACCGAGTTCGAGGGCGGACGCCACGTGGCGCGGATCGCGAAAATCGACGCGGCCTGAGACCGTGCGGCTTGCGGAAGCCGTCCGCACCCTTTCGTTCCCGGTCGCGTCGGGCTCCCACGCCACAATGCCGCACACTTCCCAGAACGACCCAGGGTTCATCCACATTTTCGAGCCGGGCTCCGACCCGGGCGCTCCCCCGCTGCTCCTGCTTCACGGAACGGGCGGCACGGAGCATGACCTGCTGCGACTGGGCCGGGCGATCTCCCCGGGCTCAGCTCTGCTCAGCCCGCGCGGCCAGGTGAATGAAGGCGGTGCGCTCCGATTCTTCGCACGGCTAGCCGAAGGGGTCTTTGATCCGGCGGAGGTCGCCGGACGCACCCACCAATTGGCGGATTTCATCGCCGCTGCCGCCGCGCGGTACGGGTTCGAGCCTCGTAAACTCACCGCGGCGGGCTTTTCCAACGGAGCCAACATCGCCGCCTCCCTGCTACTGCTCCGACCGGAGTCACTCGGTGGAGCGATTCTCCTTCGTCCGATGGTGGTGCTCGAGCAAACCGCGCCCGCCGGGTCGCTCGTCAACCGTCGCGTGCTGATCCTGAACGGCTCCACCGATCCCCTCGTGCCGCCCGACCACCCGGACCGTCTGGCCACGCTCCTCAAGACCGGCGGCGCCGAAGTTACCGTTACCCTTCTCGCCGCCAGCCACGGCCTCACGCCGCAGGACCTCGCGGCGGCGAAGGCGTGGCTGAAAGCGGCCTAGAAGCCAGCGGGCCCGGGCGCGGGATTTTCGCTGGGTGGCCGTGACGGGAAGTGTCAGTCACTCGCTCCGCTACCCCTGTAGCGTCCCATGCTCCATCGAATCCTTTGGCTCGGCCTTGCGCTGGCCGGCCTGATCCAAACCGGGACCGCCGCCATTCCGACGGCGAAGCCCAACGTCCTTTTCATCCTCGCGGAGGACATCAGCAAGCAACTCGCCTGCTACGGTGAGCAGCTGGTACGCACGCCTCACCTCGACCGGCTCGCGGCGCGGGGTGTGCGTTACACGAACGCATTCACGACGGAGCCGGTCTGCTCCGCCAGTCGTTCGGCGATCATGACGGGCATGTACCAGACCACGATCGGCGCGCATAACCACCGCACCTGGCAGTGGAACAAGCGGCCGCTTCCCGAGGGTGTCCGCACCCTCACCGACTGCCTGCGCGACGCAGGCTACTTCACCGCCAATCTCGCCCCCGGGCCGGGCAAGGCGAAGAAGGCCGCCGTGACGGGCGTGCCCGGAATCACGGGCGCGTCAGGCACAGGCAAGACGGACCTCAATTTCCTCACCGACGGACCTCCCTTCGACGGCTTCGACTGGAACCAACGGAAACCCGGCCAGCCGTTCTTCGCGCAGATCACGATCAACGAAAGCCACAAGGGCCCGGGCTGGACCTACGCCCGCTCGAAGGACTCGCCGGTCGGGCACGTCGACGCCGCTGGACCGGAATTACACCGCTCCGCTCGACCTCAGGCCGGATGTCTTCGCCTACTACTATTACCCGCGGAACGTCCAGAAGCCCGACCGGGCGATGGAGACCGTCGCCCGCCACGTCCGGCGCTTCAGGCAGGGCTAAGCCCTTTTCAGGATGGCGCGAACTGGCAAGATCGCGATCGACGGGTATTTTTCCGGCACGACGCGCCGCCCCCCCCTTCCGGTTCTCCCGCCATGCAGCTCACCTACCTCGGCCACTCCTGCTTTCTCGTCGAGACCGGCCACGCCCGGATCCTCATCGACCCCTTCCTCACGGGGAACCCTGCCGCCGCGATGAAGGCGGAGGACGTCCGCTGCGACGCGATCCTCGTTTCGCATGGCCATGAGGACCACACCGGCGATGCGGTCGCCATCGCCAAGCGCAACGACGCGCTCATTGTGGCGAATTACGAGCTCGCCGAGTATTTCGCCGCCAAGGGCGCTCGGACCCACGGCCTGAATCCGGGCGGCGCCCATGTTTTCCCGTTCGGCAAGGTGAAGCTCACCCTTGCCCATCACTCCTCCAGCGTGGAGGCCGGGCTCAACGCCGTTTACCTCGGCTCTCCCTGCGGCATCATGCTCCAAGCCGGCGGCAAGACCCTCTACCACGCCGGCGACACCGCGCTCTTCCTCGACATGCAGCTGATCGGACGCGCCAACCTCGACGCCGCGCTGGTCCCGATCGGCGACAATTACACCATGGGACCGGAGGACGCGCTGACGGCGCTCGATTTCCTGAAGCCGCGCATCGCGGTGCCGATGCACTACAACACGTGGCCCCTGATCGCGCAGGATGGACCCGCCTTCGCCCGTAAGGCCAACGAGGCCGGCCACACTGTGCTCCCGCTGAAGCCAGGCGAGAAGCTGGAGATCTGAGACCTGCGGCCGGAAGCGGCCGAGACGGAGCCTCGAACCGTGAGGCAGGGAAGTCCGGCAGCGCTCACCCCGCTGCCTTCGAACGGCGCGTCCGCCGAAACAAGCCGAACGTCTCGGCGTGGCCTTAGCCGCTGGAGCCCAAGGCAGAGTCCGCATTCAGGGATCTATCCTGAGGATTGAATCCGGCTGAGCGCCCCCTCGAGCCGACTTTGTCCGGAAAGGCCCCTGCTCCCTCACTCCGGTGCGAAGATCCCCGCGTGCCCGGGTTGGTAGAGCTTGAGTCCGGTGATCTCCGCCACGCGGGTGAAGTGCGCGTCCAAAGTGTAGAGCCGCAGGTTGTCGTGGAGGGCCAGCGACGCGATCAGCACGTCCAACCACGGCACCGTTAGTCCGTTGTCGCGCAACCGCCACGCGAGCGACACGCCGCGGTCCCAGTCCTCCTCGGTCACAAACCGATAAGGGATCGAGGCGAAGTGCAGTCCCAGCCGCCGGCGTTCATCCGCGCGCGCACCACCGAGCACCTCAAGCCTCACGGGCGTTGACCACTGCGCCTCGAACGCCTCCAGCAAACCCTCGAGCGCCAGCTTCACCTCCAGGCGGCCGTGACGCCGAAGCCCTTCGATCCACACGGAAGAATCAACCGCGACCATGTACCGGGGGCGCGGCGTTCACTTCGGACCGTGCAGCGGCGGGACCGGATTCGCCTCATCCTCAGCCACCATCGGTTCCGGGTAATCGAATGCCCCCTCCCGGATCAACCGGCCAAATTCCCGCGCCTTCGCTCGCAGCACGAATTGCCGCACGGCCTTCGCGACCGCCGGGCTCTTGTTCTTCTCTCCGGTCAAGGCGATGACCTCGGTCATCAGGGCATCATCGATCTCTACGCTGATTCTCATCGCACAATTCTGTGCAGCTTAATGATTCTTTTCAATACTTTTCTTGCATCATATAGGGTCAAAAAAGGCAGATTTCTGATTCTTAAGAGTAATTAGGCTGAAAACCTTTCCTTATGTGAGCTCCCAGCCTTTGCGGTACGCCCGGCGGATGAGCGGAGCCGCGTCGGGTGCGTTTTTAGCGGTCAGGGTTTTCGCGTCCCAAACGATCTTTTTACCCGCGCGAATCGCCACGTTGCCTAGAAGCACCGTTTCGCTGAACGGCCCTGATTGGGAGAAGTTGGACAACGCGGGAACCCCGGTCCGGATGGCCTCGATCCACTCGGAGTAAGGACCGCCTCCCTTATCAAGCGCGCCCTCCGCGGATTCACCGCTGCCGGCAACGCGCGGGATGGTTTTAGGAGGGAGCGCGAAGTTCGCCGCGAGACCCTCGGGTTTGAAGATCCAATCCTGACGGGAACGTCCGAAGAACATGCGTCCCTTTTCGCCAACGAGCAGGAGATCGAAACGGCGGAAACAGTGATCGGCGGTTGGAAAGTCGGCCTTCCAAAGCTCCGCCGGCGGCGGATTACGATAAACGCCTTCTTTCGGCGTCACCCCGTCGTACCACACGAACTTCACCGGGCCTCCGAGCATGCTCGTGGGAAACCGATACGTGACGGTTGACCAAATCGGTGCGGCGATCGCGGTGCCACCTTCGTGGACGGCCTCGACACTATCGGGAGAGGTGAGGCCGAGAGCCCAATACGGCATGTCCATGATGTGGCAGCCCATATCGCCGAGCGCACCGGCGCCGAAGTCCCACCAGCCTCGCCACTTGAACGGCGTGATTTCCGGACTGTAGGGCCGGAACGGCGCGGGGCCGATCCACTGCTCCCAATCGAGACCGTTGGGCACCGGCTCGGGCTTGGGCCATTCCGTCATGCCCTGGGGCCAGACGGGGCGGTTGGTCCAGGCATGGACCTCCGTGACGCGGCCGAGAATGCCAGCGCGGAGCAACTCGACCGCACGACGGATGGGTTCTCCAGCGTGGGCTTGGTTGCCCATCTGGGTCTGCACTTTGTACTGCGCGGCGGCCTCGGCGAGACGCCGCGCCTCCCAAACCGAGTGGGCGATCGGCTTCTGGCAATACACGTGTTTGCCACGCCGCATCGCTAGCATCGACGCGTGAAAGTGGTGGTGGTCGGGAGTGGAAACCGTGACGGCGTCGACCCCGGGCATCGACGCGATCATCTCCCGGTAGTCCGTGAAGAACCGGGCGCCGGGAAACTGGTCGAGGATGGTTTCCCCCGATTTCTCCTTCTTCTTTTTCCGCGCGAGGTTGGTGCCACGCGGATGGGCGACATCGCAGAGCGCGACGATCACGCCACCGGCGGCGGCCGTGGCCAGGGTGTCGGTGTGCCCTTTGCCCGTCACGCCGATGCAGGCGACCTGGACTCGACTGTTGGCGCCGCGCGCGGTGGCGGGCAGCAGACTGAAACTGAACGCGGCGGCGGCGCCTTGGAGAAACTCGCGACGGCCGAGGCGGCCGCGCGCGGCGGGAGGGGATGACCGGGACATGACGATCTCGTCCCATGCGGCCGGAGCGATGTCACCACGAAACCCCCGGCTCGGCCCGCCATAACCGAAGCGCCGTACGAGCTGCGCCGCGCCGGGAGTGATGGCGGTGCGGCGCCCCGGGCACGGCGCCTCGCACGAAGTTTTCGTTTCCCTCGCGTGGCGCCGGACGTCATTCCCTCCCCACCCCCTCCCCGATGAAAACGAGACTCCTCCTGCCATTGTTCCTGCTAGCCCTCGCCACCCCCGCGCTTTTCGCCGCCGACGCCGCGGCCCCGCGCTGGAACATCCTGTTCGTTTTCGCGGACGACTGGGGACGCTACGCGGGCGTGTACGCCGGGATCGACGGCAAGCCGTCGCTCAACGACGCGATCAACACGCCGAACGTCGACCGCCTGGCGCGCGAGGGCGTCGCCTTCCGCCGCGCCTTCGTGAACGCCCCCTCGTGCACGCCGTGCCGCAGCTCGATGCTTTCGGGGCGCTACTTCTTCAACACCGGCCGCGGCGCGATCCTGCGCGGCGCGATCTGGGACAGCGCGATCCCCACGTTTCCGCTGCAATTGCAGGACGCCGGCTACCACATCGGCAAGAGCTACAAGGTGTGGAGCCCGGGCACGCCCGCGGACGCTCCTTTCGGAGGCCAGGCGCACGCGTATGAAAAGGCCGGGCGCGCGCCCAACAACTTCTCCGAGGAAGTCACGGCGCGCGTCGCCCGCGGGATGCCGCTGGCGGCCGCACGCGAGGAACTGCTGGCGCAGGTACGGGGCAACTTCGACGCGTTCCTCGCGGACCGGAAGGACGGCCGGCCCTGGCATTATTTCCTCGGTGTCACGACCACCCACCGCAAATGGGTGAAAGGCTCGGGCAAGGCGCTCTGGGGCATCGACCCTGACAAACTGAAAGGCCGCATGCCGGCCTTCCTGCCCGACGTGCCTGAAGTGCGCGAGGACGTCGCCGATTATCTCGGCGAGTGCCAGGCGGTCGACGCCTACATCGGCGAGTTACGCTCGCGCCTCGAGGCGACGGGCGAATTGGAGCGCACGTTGATCATCGTGAGCGGCGACCACGGTATGCCCGGCGTGCCCTCCGGCAAATGCAACCTGTACGACCACGGCACGGCGGTCTCGCTGGTGGCGCGCGTGCCCGGCGCGAAGGGTGGACGCGTCGTCGACGACTTTGTGTGCTTGCCCGATCTGGCCCCGACCTTCCTGGAGATCGCCGGCGTGAGGCCGCCGGCGAACATCTACGGCCGCTCGCTGCTCGGCATCCTCCGCTCCGAACGTTCAGGGCAGATCGATCCCACGCGCAGCTGGGTGATCACCGGGCGCGAGCGCCATGTGGAAAGCGCCCGCGAGGGCTACGTCGGCTACCCGATGCGCGCCCTGCGCACCGCCGACTTCGTCTACATCCGCAATTTCCGGCCCGAGCGCATGCCGATGGGCGACGCGAAGACGGCCTTCGACCCCAAGGTGCTCGCGGGCAACGCCCTGACCGAGGAGACCCGGATCGGCTTTGCCGACATGGATGCGAGCCCGACCAAGGAGTGGTTGGTGCGCCACCGGGAAGATCCGCGTTGGAAACGGCACTACGATATCGCCTTCGGACCCCGACCCGCCGAGGAACTCTACGACCTGCGCCGGGATCCCGACCAGGTGAACAACGTCGCGTCCGATCCAGCCTACGCGAAGGCCCGCGCGGAGATGGGCGCGGACCTGATGCGCCGTCTCACCGAGGCAGGAGACCCGCGGGTGACCGGCGACGGACTGACTTTTGAAAAACCGCCCTTCGCGGGTCCGGTGATCGAGGACGGCGGGAGCGAGGGTTCTCCCAAGAAGGCGGGGCGCAAGGCGAAGAACTGATCTGGCGCCGCCGGCCGGCAACAAAAAGGCCCGGTGCTTTGCGCGCCGGGCCTTTGCATGGAGACCGGGAATCGCTCCGGATCAGGCTTGGGTCACCGGGATGGCGTAGGCACCGCGACCCGCGCGCTTGAGCAGCGGGTTCTTGTTCGCGGCGGCGACGAGAGCCTTGTCGGCGCCGGTGAACATCTCGGATTTTCCGTCGATCTGTAGCATCGGACCGACGACGGTCTTGGTCGCGTCGGGGTCGACGTTATTGGCCTTGAGGTGCTCGAGGGTGCGATTGAGCGACTCCTGGGTGTTCTTGTCGGCCTTCACCGCCTCCGCGAGGTCCTTGTTGGTCTTCTCCTTGCCCAGCAGGTAGGAGACGTTGCCGAGGTGGCACAGCGCCGAGGAGTAGTGGCACTCCTCGATCAAACCGTGGACGACCTTGCGGGATTTCACGGCCTTCACGAAGTTGGCACGGTGCTGCCCGAGGGTGTTCTTGGCGAAGCGCTGGATGATCTTCTTGTCGTTGCCGTAGACGAGGGCGCCGCCGTTGGAGCCGATCGTGACGTAGCCGTTCTCGCACTGGACGACGACGCCGACATCGGTGCCCAGGTATTTGTCCATCGCGCGCATGCCGGCCTTCATCGGGAGCCCGCGCACCTCGAAGATGAGCGGGGCGCTCTTGTAGCCGAAGACGGAGACGAGCGTGTTGGGGGTCTCGGCGTCGTCCTGGTAGCCGAAGCGGCCGCCGAAGCTCATGACGCTGGCGGGCAGACCCTTTTCACCGAGGAACCAACGGGCGACGTCCATCTGGTGGATACCCTGATTGGTGATGTCGCCGCCGCCGTAGTTCCAGAACCAATGCCAGTCGTAGTGGACGGTACCGTTGGCGGGCGAGTTGCGCCGCGGCGGGGTGAGGTCGGCCGGTCCGGTCCACTGATCGTAATCGAGCGAATCGGGCACCTTCTGAGCGCCGGTGGTACGGCCGATGCTCTCGCGCATCTTGTAGCAAAGCCCGCGCGCCCAGAGGATCTTGCCGATCTTACCGGACTTCACAAACTCGATGGCGTCGATGATGTCCTCGGAGGAGCGATTCTGCGTGCCGGCTTGGACGATATTCTTGGAGTGTTTCCGGGCGGCCTCGACAGCCTGCCGGCCTTCCCAGACGTTATGGGAGAGCGGCTTCTCGACGTAGACATCCTTGCCGGCCTGGAGGGCCCAGATGGTCTGGAGCGAGTGGAGGTGATTCGGCGAGGCGAGCACCACGGCATCGACCTCCTTGCTCTCGAGGAGCTTTCGGTAGTCGCCGTAGGTGGCAGGCTTGACGCCGACCTTCTCGCAGTCCGCCTTGCGTGCCGCGAGCACCGCCGAATCGGGATCGCAGATCGCCACCAGCCGGGAACCCGGGAGCTTGGTGGCGTGATCGAGCATATGGCCTTTGCCTTGGGCGCGCAGACCGGCGACCGCGACGCGGATGTCGCCGTTGGCGCTGCCCTTGGCGGGAGCGGTCTGTCCGTACATCCGGCTGCCGGCGATCAGCGCGGCGCCGCCGCCGAGGGCGGTCTTCTGGAGGAATTCCTTGCGGGTCCAGTTATTCATGAGGGTACTTTGGGTTTTGAGGTTGAAGGGGAAGCGGACGGTCCGGAGGGGAGCCGGAATCGCGGAAGATTCCCGGGCGCCGCGGGGAGGTCAACCCCGGGCTGAAGGAGACGTCACCGGACGGTCTGAATAGGGGTCCGGATTTGGCGCGGGCATCAAAGCCTCAGACGGGTAAACGACGGATCCGCGAGCAAACGGTCGAGTTCCCGGAGGTCGAGGTAGGCCTTGACCTCGCGGTTGCCCTGCAGGCGCCGGGAGGCCTTCTCGAGCAGCCCGCGGGCGTCCTTTTCCCGACCGAGCAGGGCTAGGATATGCACCTGCCTCAGCCACGGCTCCGCGGGCGCGCCCGATTTCTCCGAGGCGGCGGCGGCAAACAGGGCAAGCGCCTTCTCGTAAGCGGTCCTCGCCCGGGCCTTGTCGCCCCGCAAGACCCGGGTCGCGCCAATGCTGATCCAAATCTCGCCGTTTTCCGGGGTGAGTTCCGCCGCCTTCAGGAGCAGCCCCTCGGCCCGCGTCCATTCCCGGAGATTCGCGGCGAAGTCGGCCTCGGCGACCAAATGCTCCGACTGCTTCCGACGAAGCTCCGTCTCCTTGGGATTCGCTTGGCCGCAACCGGCGGAGCACAGGAGAAAAACCACCCCGAACACGCTGCACGCAAACAACCGCGGAGAGAGTGGCGATTGGCGGCGGTTCATCGTGCGTCCGGTTGCGGTCAGTTCCGCTCGAGGTCCTCGGGCTCACCCGCGAGGAGCCTCCATGCCGCGCCCTCCCGTCCCAACACGGCGCGCCAGAGACTGTCGTCCTGCGGGTGGGAGAGCAGATCGCCCGGCACGTCGGCGACGATCCACGTGCTGGCCTTCATCTCGTTTTCCAGCTGGCCGGCGGACCAGCCGGAGTACCCCAGGAAGGCGCGCAAGTGGGTGTCCTCCTCGGAGAGCAATTCCGTGGCCTGGGCCGGCTCGATCCCGAAATGAAGACGAAAGCCGTCCGGACGCGACTGCCAGGCGGCGAGCACCAGACGTTCAGGCTGGACGGGGCCGCCCTGGAAAACGGGCACCCGGGCGAGGGCCGTGAGCGCGAACTCGCCGCTCAACTCGGCGAGGCGCTTGCCGGCGGGACGGTTCAGCACCACCCCCATCGCGCCCTCGGCGTTGTGCAGCGACATGAGCACCACGCTGCGGCGGAAGTTGGGGTCGCGAAGGGACGGATGCGCGAGCAGCAGGGATCCGGCGACGGTCTCCTTGGTCGACTCACGGGGGGCTCGCACGGGAGGGAACGGGAACGTTCAGAGCTGGAGGATCTTCACCCCGGCCTCCGCAAGCAACGGGGCCACCAGCGGGTCGTTGTGGTAATCGTGCCGGTACTTGATGCGCTCGATGCCCGATGCAGCGAGGATCTTGGCGCAGTTGATGCACGGATAATGGGTGATGTAGGCGACGCAGCCCTCCACTGAACTGCCGCGCCGCGCGGCGTCCGCCACCGCGTTCTGCTCGGCGTGCACGGTCGCCTGTTCATGCCCGTCCCGCAGCAACGAGACGTGCGGCGTGGAGGGCAGGAACCCGTTGTAGCCCGCGGCCACGATCCGGTTGCGGCGCTCTCCACCGGTGACGATCACGCAGCCCACGTGCAGCCGCTCGCAGTTGGAGCGCGACGCGATGAGGACCGCGGTCGCCATGAAGTATTCATCCCACGAGGGCCGGTGGGGAAAGCGCGTCGCCGCGCCTTCGATCAGGTCGACGGGGGACGCGCCCGCGGGCTCGGGAGACACGGTGGAACTCATGGGCGAAGGAAGTTGGCGGGCGGTTCCCGCTTGGTCAACCCGCCGGGCCGCGGGTTGACCGGCGCGCGCCGCGGCGCCTAAATCCCCGCATGGCCCGTCTATCCGATCTCGTCGCCTACTGCGACACCCGCACGCGCCGCGCCGCGTTCAAGGACGCTCCCGGCGCGTGGAACGGACTGCAGGTGGCCAACGACGGCCGCGTCACAAAGATCGGCGCCGCCGTGGACGCGGGCGCGGAGCCATTCCGCCTCGCGACGGCGGCGGGGGTGGACTTCCTGATCGTGCACCATGGCATGTACTGGGATATGCCACGCCCGGCGACCGGCCCGGTCTACGAACGTTTCGCGACACTGATCCGCGGGAATTGCGCGCTCTACTCCAGCCACCTGCCTCTCGACGGCCATCCGGAGATCGGCAACAACGCGCTCATCGCCGCCCAGTTGGGGCTCCGGCGCCGGCGTCCGTTCCTCGTGCGGGACGGCGAGGCGATCGGATGCGTCGCCGACGCCCGGTTCGGGCGCGCGGCGCTGAAAACGAAACTGGAGTCTCTCTACCCGTGGGTGACCGCGATCGAGTGCGGGCCGGAGCGGATCCGCCGGGTTGCATTCTGCAGCGGCGCGGGCAACAGCGCGGTGCCGGAAATGGCGGCAGCAGGAGCGGACACCCTCGTGACCGGCGAACTGCGCGAGGAGTGGTTCAATCGCGCGCAGGAGGAGGGCCTGAATCTTTTCTGCTGCGGGCACTACGCGACCGAGGTGCACGGCGTGCAGGCGCTCGCCGCAGAGGTGGCGCGCCGCTTCCGGCTGCCGTGGGAGTTCATCGCGACCGGCAATCCGCTGTGAGGATAGCTCCGGAGCTTCCCGCTTGCCGCGCCGCCCGCCGCGCCCTGACGCTGCGACCATGAAGAAGATCGCTATCCTCAACGGCCCGAACCTCGACCGGCTCGGGAAGCGCGAGCCCGAGATCTACGGCCGCGCGACGCTGGCCGACCTCGAGGTGGCGCTGCGGGCGGAGTTTGGCGGGCAGACGCAGCTGGAGTTCTTCCAATCCAACCACGAGGGTGCGTTGATCGACCGCATCGCGGCGCTGGCTGATGCCAAGTTTGACGGTCTGGTTCTGAACGGCGGCGCCCTCACCCACACGAGCGTGGCGCTGCGCGACGCTCTGCTCGGTTCGCACCTGACGGCGGTGGAAGTCCACATCTCGAATCTCTACCGGCGGGAGGAGTTCCGGCACACGTCGCTCACCGCCCCGGCCTGCCTTGCGGTGATCAGCGGCCTCGGGCTCGAGGGCTACCACGCGGCCATCCGCTTCCTGCTCAAGCGCTGATGCCGGAGCCTACAGAGAATCTCTGGCTCGTCTGCCACACCAAGCCCCGCTGCGAAAAGAAATTCGCCGCCCTGCTGCAGGCGGAGAAGTTCGAGCACTACCTTGCGCTGGTGCAGAGCGTGCGCCGCTACGGCACGCAGACGAAACGCTTTACCAAGCCCCTCTTTCCCGGCTACGTTTTCGCGCAAGTTCCCGCCGAGGTTAAGGCGCGGATCTATCAGCAGGACCTGCTCGTCCGCGCCATCACGGTGGAGGACGTCCCGAAATTCCTCCGTCAATTGGAGGACGTGAAGACGATCGTGTCGTCGGGCTTCGAGCTTTCGGTGATGCCGCTACTCACGAAGGGCCGCCGGGCGCAGATCGTGGGCGGCCCGCTGCACGGGCTGGAGGGCGTTATCGACAACCCCGCCAACCCGAAGGGCATCATCCTGTCCGTCGACGTGTTGCAGCAGGGCCTGCTGGTGAAGGTCCCGGCCGCGAACCTGCGGCCGCTGCCCTGAAAAACCGCCGCGGGAAACGCGCGGCGGCCACCGCCGTCACGCCTGCCCGGAGGCGGGCGCCGACGACTTCGGAGGATTACGGAAGAAGATC